>Ga0206129_10001441_pt1 | contig 32074 bp, 9 predicted proteins | sample Helgoland_Spring_8_FD_148616 | JGI IMG/M metagenome (GOLD analysis project Ga0206129, IMG submission 148616) | Pelagic subsurface seawater microbial communities from Kabeltonne, Helgoland, North Sea - Helgoland_Spring_Bloom_20160502_2 | ecosystem: Environmental > Aquatic > Marine > Epipelagic ...
AAAAAAAAAAAAAAAAATTTCAGATAATAGGTATGCGAGAAAGTTAGTCCATGGGATAGTATTAGACATGGGTAATAGGGAAAGATGTTATTACCTGTACAAGGGTTTTCCAACCAATAGCATGAGCACTGTGACCTGTCTTACCTGATACTAAATAGTATATGCGCTATCGCATGTATGCAAAAATGAATACACACACCATAATCGTTATTCCATGTACTAAAAATGAATACACACAGCATGGAGGTCGTACAGGCGTCTATCAGGACCTGTTATTCCTATGTATGAAAAAGTGACGTAGTCCCTGGTGTGTAAGGTATACAGGCAGCCATCACTATCTAAAAAAATAATACATTGAAATAGCGGGGCTAATTGTAAACACCTGTAGTTGGTACGGGACACAGCAGTGTAGTGCTATTTCTATATACACTACAGGTACACAGCGTTATACCCACTAAGCCCATGCTGGAGCAAAATTCCTATCAAACGCACTTTCACTGTACAAAAAACAATAGTCTAAAACCCCATTATAGAGACCCGCTAGATACTGTGAGAGGTAAAAAAACGCTCGTAGTCTACCCCTATGTAGAGTTGTAATTGTATTTTCGTAATACTATTCCATGTAGTGCAGTATGCAATAGGGAGGAAAAAAGGGGGTCGAAATGAGACCATGGGACATTCGTAACAAAATATCCCTATGTGTGAGTACGTAAAATATAGTATTCTTTTCGAGAGATTTTCGTAACAAATCGTAAACTGGTAACATTTTCGGTCGAAATGCCTATGTGATTGGGTACTATAAGTATGAATATTTCTGTATAATAAAGGTCCTTATGGTTGGGGGTCCTTATGGGTCCGTGGGTCCGTGGGTGTCCTGGTCCGGGTGTCCGTGGGAGCTTTAAAAAAAGTAAAATTAATCCGTAAGTATTTAAACCCGTGTTTAAACTTACAAATACATACAAAAATGAAGTGGCAAGACGACATCGTATCCAAATTCGTGCAAGAGATCTCTCTAACCAAACAGTTTACCGATTCGTTTAATGATTTCAGTTCGTATCGCATTCGCGAAATAATTTCTCTACTACCCCCTATCAAGGCATCGTACTTCACCGATGAAGGAGAGCGGACGATATCGTTGTCACTACTGGGAGGTCGTCTAATGAGTCCGGTCATGTTAGAAAAGGACGGTAGTGTTCGTGTAGAAGGCGACAAGATCTATCCACAGGAATGTCGTCTTCGTAATATTACGTACGCAGGTCCACTCTACATCGATGTCGAGGTGAAGCGGTCCAACGCACCGGACACCGTAATAAAAGATGTATACATCGGGCGCATTCCAATAATGTTATTCTCCGACTTATGTCATCTGAGCAATCCCGCGGATAGAGTAAAACACGGTGAATGCGATAAAGATCCGGGGGGTTACGTGATCGTCAACGGCAATGAAAAATCGTTGGTGTCTCAAAAGACGTGTACACACAACAGAATGAATACCTACGCGCGCGACGGCGGTTTTAAAACGTCTGTACGAAGTGAACGGAATCGTCGAGTTCATGTTACTACGATTAAATACAAACCGAATCATCCATTGACTTGTACGTTCCCTCGATTGGTTGAGGAGGTCCCGTTAATCACGTTACTTATGGCAATGGACGTTGACGTACTATCGATGCGTTCCCTGTTCGACGCGGAGGAAAATGCACTTCTAGAAGCGTCTTATCAAAATTTACCAGAAGATAAAAATGAAGCGCGGAAACGACTTCATATTCGTGAGGTATACAATGTTGGCGATTCCGAAGACAACCGTTTACAAAACGCACTAGACAATGTACTAATTCCGCACATGAAACCGGAGAAGAAAGCGTTGTTTTTAATCTGTATGGTTCAAGAATTGATGGGTGTAGCAACAGGCAAACTTCAACCTACAGATCGTGACTCCCTCTCGAACCAACGCATCGAAACATCCAGTTCGTTGATGTCCACACTGTTTCTCCACCTCATGATAAAGATGTCGAACGACATTCGATTACTCTGTCAAAAGAGTCTCCCCAAATTAAAGCGGGGTATCACGGATGATAAGATTCGAACCTGGATATCCCGTAGCAACTCTATTACGGACGGGTTTCAATACTCTCTGGCGACTGGAAACTGGAATACAACTTTTGTAGATCGTCAGCAACGCAAAGGTGTAGCGCAAGCATTGCAACGATTGACGTACATTAGCACGATGTCTCAACTCCGACGCGTTTCCTCCTCCATGGAAAAAACACAAAAGTTACCAAAACCACGTTACCTTCACGGGTCTCATTTTGGACGGTTCTGTCCAGCGGAGACACCCGAGGGGGCACCGTGTGGACTAGAAAATCAACTGACGGTGCAATCGTACATATCGTTGAAACGAGAACCTCAAGCAATCCGAAGAATCATTCAGCAATACTTGTTGGAATCCACCGTGGAAAACATGGGTAAAACGAAAGTATTCTTAAATGGTGTTTATGAGGGCAGTACCATAGAAACGAAACGTTTGGTCGATACAGTACGACACACGAGGCGTTCCGGTCAGTTTGCAAAGGACATGTCGGTTTCGTACCAACCTTGGCGCGACGCGGTTCATATTAGTACAACGGCGGGTCGCGTGTGTAGACCTTTGTTAATCGTAAATGACGGTACATGCGTATACGAAACTGTCAAAGATGTTGGAAAGATGTCGTTTAATCAGATGTTGGAAAACGGTATTATAGAATATCTCGACTGTGAAGAGGAAGACACAATGTTTGTATCTTTCTTCGTAAAGGATTTAACGAAGAAGCACAGTCACTGTGAAATTTCAAATGCGCAAATGTATGGGTTGTGTAGTGCAACAATTCCGTTCAGCGACCGCAATCCAGGCACTAGAAACACGTACCAGAATGCGATGGCAAAGCAAGCGACCGGTGTGAACGCATCAAACTATCAAACTCGTATGGATACCACCACACACATTCTTCAGTATGGACAAAAACCAATTGTCAGTACACGACTCGCGAATGAATATGGGGTGCATGAACTCCCAACAGGGATCAATGCGATCGTTGCAATCATGTCGTTCACGTACAACCAAGAAGATTCGATCATCGTAAATCAGAGCGCGTTAGATCGAGGATTTGCGAGAGCGGACACGTACAAAACGTTGCGCGATTCGTTGTCTGGAAAGGACGATGCGTTATTCAAACGTCCTTCGAAAAAGAAACGCGTTGGGAAGTACAACATGTTAGAGGAGGACGGGTTACTTCGACCTGGGGTAAGGATAAAAGCAGGAGATTGCGTTATCGGTAAAGAATCGAAAGAAGAAGACAACTCCCAACTTTCCCGTGTTGATGGAACGGTTGATGACGTGTTGATGTACCAGGAAAGAAATGGAGACCGGGCAGTCAAGGTAAAGGTACGACAAACACGTATACCCGTGATAGGGGATAAATTCTCATCTCGGCATGGTCAGAAAGGAACCATTGGGTTACTGGTTCAACAGGAAGACCTCCCCTGGACAATCGATGGAATTGTACCAGATATAATCATCAATCCACACGCGATTCCTAGTCGTATGACGGTGGGTCATTTGGTGGAATGTCTCACTGGAAAAGTTGGAGCGATACGAGGCACGTTTGAGGATGCATCACCGTTTAATGGGAGAAAGGTTGGAGATGTAATGAAAGAACTTAAAGAAGCGGGGTTCAGCAGCAAAGGAAATGAAACTTTGTACAGTGGTACAACAGGCGAGCAGATCAAAGCAGAGATATTCATGGGTCCTACGTTTTATCAGCGTTTAAAACACAATGTTGAGGATAAGATACACGCACGCAGTCGTGGAAAACGGAACGCGTTAACGAATCAACCAAATGGCGGGCGCAAGAGTGAGGGCGGACTCCGCATCGGGGAGATGGAAAAGGACGCATTTAACAGTCACGGCGTCCCGTTTGTAATAAATGAGAGGATGTGTGTATCGTCAGACGCATACAAAATGAAAATCGAGGGGAAAGATGTCGTTGTACCGTACGCGTCAAAGTTACTATGGCAAGAATTGGCGTCTATGGGAATTAGAACCAAGATAAAATTAAAGCAATAATACCTATCAAATAAACGTACTTAATATCGTATTATTATCATAGGGTCCTTTAGAATCATATGGACCTAGTGGACCTTACGAGCTTGGCTAACCCTTCCCGCGTACAATATTTAAAAAATAAAATTTAAATAAAAGTATTAAAGTAAACCAACCTTTATGCAAAGATGACAACATATTGCATATACAAAATTACAAACATGATCACATTCATGGCATACGTCGGGAAAACTGACGACTTCAACGATAGAATGAGTCATCACAAAAGTCCGAATGACGGTCCCAACATGTTGATTACCAAGGCGATAAACAAATATGGATGGGAGAATTTCAAGAAGGAGATACTTATTGACAATGTATCAAAGGATGTGGACGAGAATTTTTACATTGAACGCGAAAACACGATGGCACCTCATGGATACAACAAATATAGAGGCGAGGGGTCTGGTACCGTCTGTTACGATGAACGACGTAAGAAATGGAGGGTGATAGGACCCGGACCAGAATGTAAGTTCGTGGGTCGGTACTTCACCAAAAAGAAGGCGCATGAGGCATTGGACCTGTTCAGGCGAACCGGAAAACGAATGAAATCGGACCTAAAAACCCGAAGAAGGGGCACTGGCACCATTGTCCCCACTAAAAGTGGTCGATTCTTAGCGCGATATATGGTTAAAGGGAAACGAAAGAACGGAACCTTCGATACAGAGGACGAATGTGAAGCATTCTTTAAAAGATTAAAAAGCAGTATTTAACTTAAACTCATTTTTTTTCACGTGTGCTAGTAACATGTGTTTTATCAATTTTTCATCCGGTTGTTCTAATCGGAACACTTCTTTCCCCTCCTTGAGCAATACAAGTGTAGGAAGTTTTTGGACTTTATGCTTTACGCTCATAGTCTCTCCGTAATCTGTATCCACGTCGATCGGTGTAATTTTTGTTTGAAATCTGTCGGGGATAGAGTCAACGTAATTTTTTATTATTTTGCACGGCTCACACCAACTAGCATAAAATTTTAAAAGTTCCATTTTATATAAACTATATTATGTATTTATAATATTATATAATTCAAGGTCCATATTCCTCGGTAAACCCATCGCGATATACTGGATACGTAGCTTCGATTGGTCTTCTTCCTTGTTCTTTTTCATGACCGGACGAATACTTTGAACCTCCCATTTCTTCGTTTCCGGCGGAGAACCAGATTCCCAGAGCGTTATGTGCTGTTTCATGTCCACAATCGTTTGCTGTAAGCGATATACTTCTTTGTAGAGTTCTACTACCTCGTCTTCTCGTTTTCTCTTTTTCGACAACAGCTTACATTGTTCTCTGAGCTCTCCCATGCTTCGTTTCGATTCTTTATGAGAAACGCGTTTCCAGCTGCTGTACCTCGTATAGTATTCTTCCAGGCAGTCTTGAAGGCAACTCTCTGTCCAGGCGGTAAGCGAACCGAAGGCTGTGACGCTCGTCAGAATTCGCTCCAACCGTCCTGTACGGTTCATGTAGCAGTCACCTATCAATCCCCCGGCAAGAATTTTGGCTGAGAAATATGTATTTTTGAAGGTGAAGAATACGGTATCGTCTACAGACACCAACTTGTGAAAAATCATATCAACGAGACTCATTTTACATAAAAATCCATTCGCCTTTATACTTTATATTTAAAATACATGGCAATAATTATAATGTTTTGGAGCACAGGCAACGCCATTCCTATCAAAATGGTGTAATCACGTACAAAGTACCCATGTAGAATGTAGAATACATAGGAAACGAGCTGTAGCAGCAGCGAGGAAAGGCTCAACCCGTCGGTTTTTTTTATCTTATATAGTTCATATATTTGAGGTACTTTATACAAAAACGATATACTACTCGCAATAGTACCAAAAATTATCTTTTCCATGTGTTATAATGTTCGATATCTTTTATACTATGTGTAAATATGTATTGGCTGATCACAATTCCCGCTTAACATAATATTTCCGGTGAGGCTCGCTTCGTAAGAGTAAGCAGTAAAGTTTGTATATTGTACATGCTCAATCATATTATACGGTGTTTGGTGAAAAATGACCTCGTTTCCAATAGTTAACGAGAATTCCGTATAGCATGAGTCGGTGATCCACACCATGCGACCGTTGAACGAGGAGAAGGGGTCACGCCGTGTGAACCGATGTCCATAAGGGATAATTTTACGCGTGTCTACCGTGGCAACAATGCCTGGACAAGGAGGAGACAGTTTAAGAGACATGGTTGGACTGAACGGAATTCGGAATTGCGTACCGTGTTTGAATATATCGGTTATCGGAATTCCGTTGAAATCATATGTATTACACTGTCCAATGTCTAATACATACTCGCCCACGCTGGATGAGGTACAAACCTGTGTTTGCTTGGACTCTGAGCATTTCATACGAATAATACGTCGTAGTTGACGTTTTTGAGGACGGTACATAGCAAATACGAAGACGAAGACGAGGACGGGAATATATATGTATATTTTAGGGAATTTAACCTGGGGCTTCGGAGGCTTCTGTATGGATGGGGTAAAATCTAGCGGTTTTAAATCACTTAGATTTATTTTTAGCTTAGGGAAGCTCATTAATAATCAAATTATTATATATTTATACTAAAGATAATAGGTATTTATTCGCACTTGTTTGTTTCACCGAACACTTGCAACGCCATCGCGTACGCGTCATCAGCACTTACACCGTCTTGAATGAGTCTGGCTTCTACCAGGCTTGCCAATTGTTTTCCCTTGTCGTCTAGGACGTAGGCAATGTTGGCAACATCAGGTGTTCCGCACAATCGATCGGATGTTTCAGTAGCGTTTTTGATGGTTACTAGAATGTCTAATTCCGGGCACGTTTTCACAGGTGTACATTTTCTGTTGTGTAGAAAATGGTTTACCCCGTCACAGACACATGAGGTACCGACCGTTGTAGATCGACAAGAACTGTGCGCCTTACCATCACACACGTTTGGTGGGCATCCTTTATCGACCACATCCAAGTCTTCAACTGTGGAGTCGATGTTCCGGATCTTGACTAGGTGTCGCTTTTTGTATTTCTTTCCACCGGTTTTGGTAATCGTGTTACCAGTCAAGGTGGAATCTTGTAGCCAGATTTCGACTCGATCGTTCGCACCTCCATCGACATCCAGTGCGGCACCTTCTTCGGCTTCATTGTTTTCTACACTGGACTCTCGAATAGAAACGCGTTTGCATCCAAAATTACAACCTGCTTGTATGGAACGAACGGCTCCACCGATTTTGGCTTTGTTGCCTTTGATCGTACTCGTCTCAATGTCTACTGCTGTGTTTTCACTATCGATTGCACCACCATCCGATGTAGCTTCGTTATCTTCCATGGTAGTCAGCGACATGTGAACCGCGTTGTTCTTTGTCTTCATGGCACCGCCATTGTTCGCTTTGTTGCGCTTCATTTGACTTCCTGTCATGTTGACGTCTTTCTCAGTGTAGATTCCGCCACCTCCGCCAGCAGGAGCTTCGTTGTCGTCGAACACAGACATTTGAATCTTCATGCGTGCATTTGATTTAATGGCTCCTCCATCCCCTTGTGACGCCTTGTTGTTGGTAAAGGTGGCTCTCTCAATGTCAACTTCAGATGACATCTCGTCCATGGACATAGCCCCACCAGAAGGAGCCACGTTCTTATCAAACAATACATTCGATAGTTTCACATTGCTGGCGCTGTTTTTCACTCGAATAGCTCCTCCCTCACCGGATGCGGTGTTTTCGCTCAATTTCACATTGTCCAAATCAATGTTACCGTTCTCTACGAGGATGGCACCTCCTTCGTCAGCGGACCCACCGGTCAGTTCGATTCCCTTGAGGGACAATGAACCGCCGTTCACTCGAAAGTGACGCCCAACCTTCGCCGTAATCTTCATGGTAGTACCTAGAGTAGCGCCGGATCGAAGCCTGGACGCTACGTATTCGATGGTGAGCGGTCCCGTGACCACGATTTCTCCACTCAATTGACACGGTTCGGTCAATACAACATGGGAGCCGGTAATGACACATGCTTTTGGTTCTACGGTAATGATACCATATCGATTGGCATTGTCCAAATCAATATAGTACAATGTCCCTGGACCAGCAGGCGTAATCACCGCTACACTCGTATCCTTGACCCCCTCGTACGCGGTAAGCGACGCTCCATCCAAACTATCCGCAATACGTAGATTGTTTCCGGTAGAGTCTCGCTCAAAGGTGTGTGTGGTTCCTGCTTGAATGGTAATGGCAGTCCATGCACCAGAATTACTAATGGTATGTACAGAACCATCATAACCACATGACGTGTCCGCGCCAGTTGCTAAATCACCAGCGGCGCGTAGCATGCCCGAAATACACGGTTGACATGCGTTGCTAACCACACGTTCGTTTTCGTTGCACACCGATGCGGTACATGCTGTTACGACGGACTTGTCGTCACCAGCAGCCCGTAGGGACCCTGGAGCGCATGAGGTACATACGTCTGGTTCGATTTTCAGTTCCTTCGCATCAGCATCCTTAAGGAGAATAAAGTTGGGTCCATTGGATCCCTGACCGGATACCGATACCGCTGAAGGACTACTTGCATCGGTTATATCAATGACAAATCCATCTTCAATACGAACCAATGTTGTTGTATCTTTGTTCACATACATGCCAGCCGCGTCAACTGCCAGTACATTTGGCGAGGTTAGTACGCCCGTGGTACCACAGTCGCCGTATACTATACTCACGGTGCCGTCGTATTTCCTGACGCAATGCTTTCCATCTGTAGTGAAGTAGAGGTCGGAACCTGACGCGACCAAAGCGTTCGCCCCGGTAAACGAGACCAAATCCGTAACGGTGCCAGCCTCTAACTTGCTTATCTTGCTACTGGTTGCGTAGTATATGACGTCTCCTACAGCAACCATGTCATTCACAGCGTGAACATGTCCACCTGCCACTTGTTCGCCGGTGATCTTTCGAATTCTGCCGTTGTCCATAACGTAATCTCCGGAGAGATGTTGTAGGTCAAAGAATCGGACATCTGTGTCGTTGCACTGTGTTTTGAATCCAGCATCTTTGGCACCGTTCAAAAAGTACCGTACGGCGGTTGTCGAGATAACGTCATCTCCTGAGTTGATGGTACTGCCTATGTGAAGTGGGTTTCCATTGCATACAGTCTTGAACTTTGCGCTCGGGTGCAAGGTGCATACAAAGTATCGAACTCCTGTGGCTTCTAACCCGGAGATTTCTTTAACGGTGCTTGCATTTTCAAACCCGTGAATTGCGGGTCCGATGTGCTCCGAAGTGTTGTACACGTTGTATCCTACTTCAGTGACTTCTTGAATGTTGTGCTCACCGTTCCAACTAACCATGGAGGTGTCGCCCGTGCACAAGTTGTATTCTTTATCGTCGAATTCAATGGTTATGTTTTGTGTAGCACTGTAATCATTGAATCCCACTTCGGTGACTTCTTGTACCACACCAGGTAACATAACCGTGTCAAACGTACATGCGGAGTACAATCCGCCGTCAAATGTGGGATTGACCGTTGTTGGGACAAGGTCCGACCCCGCTATTTTCGTGCCATCCTCCGATAGAACCTTATATTGTTGTATCGCTCGAAGCCCGTCGATGTCTACTACACCGGATAGTCCAGTGGTAACAGTGCTCTTTGCTCCAACATGATAATTCTCTTTGCATTTGCATGCTTCGCCTGGTACACTGGATTCGGTACCATCGCAGTTGTTGCACCCACCGCTACCGTCCGATTCCTTGTTAGCTTCACATAAACATGTGTTTGCCGTAAAGGGATCGCTGAGGGTTGGCATTACACCGCTGGTACATGGGGAGCAAGTCCCGTCGCCGTTGGAATAATGATTTACTAGACAGGTACACGTCGTGTTTCCACCGGTGGCATCGTTTCCGGCTGGATTACCTTGGTTCGATGGACAAATGACACATAGATTGTTCTGAACGTGATATCCTTCGTCGCAAGCACTAAATGTATCTCCACCGTCCACCGGATCGCCAGCGGCACGACTTCCACCTGCTTCTACTGCTACGCACGCTCCGCCGGACACCTTGAAGCCTTCTTTGCACGTACACGTAGTGTCGCCGTTGGCTTGGAAGTCTTGAGCTTGACGTTCTGAGTTTTCGGGACAGGTCGTGCACACTCCACTGGACACGTATTCGTTAAAGGCACAGGAACATTCGGTATTCGCTCCACTGGCTTCGTCACCAGCAGCTCTCAACCGTCCCGCGCCACAGAACACGCATGCGTTGTCTTGTACTCTTTGTCCTTCCCCGCAAGTACAGTGGGTCTGTCCAAAGCCTGGGTAATCACCAGCCGCGTTTGTGGCGGCTCCCGGGCACTTTTCACAGGACAATCCTGCGTTTACAAAATAGTTTTCGATACAGGTACAGTAATGGTCCTGTAATCCGGAGTAGCACATGTTGGGATTGCTGGAGCCCTCTTCGCACTCTTGGCATACGCCATTTACAACCTTGCTGTTGTCTTTACAGAAACAGTGCGTGTCTCCTCCAAAGATGTGATCCCCCGCCGCGCGATATTCTTTGGAAATATCACAGTTTTTGCATTCGTGGTTCTCTACGTACTGGTTTTCTCCGCATTTCATGGGCGAGCAGGTGGTGAGCACGTCGGTGGGATTGATTCCAGCGGACGCGGCACCGGTGTACTGTTCGCACGATTGACATAGGGAACCATCTGAGTATTCGTTATCGAGGCATAAACGCGGTACGCACGTGTTCAAGGTACCGTTGCCCAATAAAGGCGTGCGTTGATCGTTTTCGTATTTGGCGGGACAATCGACGCACCCTGCCGCTGTTCTGGCTATGGAATTTTCCGAAGTCGTTTTAATAGCAGCCGAAAAAGTCAGTTCGCCCATCTGCAAGTTACCAGAAGACACACCTACCATTATTTTCGTCCCATCCGCGGACATGACAGGACCTCTCCAATCTCTTCCAGCGTGCTGTGCACTGTCTTCCACCCACGATACCCCGCTATCGGTAGATATCAAAAAGTTGGAGTTAAATGCCGCCGCCACCAGCTTCGTCCCGTCGGCTGAGGAGGTGATTGAATTGTCAACCGCCCAATTGCTCGTAATAGAGTCGCTCGCCAACCACGTAACACCGCCATCATGAGAATAATATATTTTGTCATTATAAATCGGCGCCGCTAGCTTCATCCCGTCTGCCGAGGAGGTCAACCCTATCGCTGCTTTATTGGTTGGAAGGTCACTCACAAGCCACGATGCGCCGCCATTATGAGAGTAAATTATTGGGACCCAATTTGCCGCCGCCGTTATTTTCGTCCCATCGCTGGACATAGAGAAATGTGTCCAAGTTCTTGAAATGGAGTAACTTTCTGTCCAACTAGTACCGTCATAGGTGTATATTTTACCCGGGGAGCTAGCGGCTACCATCTTCGTGCCGTCGGATGACATCGCACACTTGTTAAAATAGGAGCCCGTCGAACTCGAAAAGGACTCGCCACTGTTAGTGGATAACAGCATAGTATTATAGTTATGACATACCATGATCTTCGTCCCATCGCCAGACATGCTGATACTTGTAATGTGTGCTACATCTAGTTTCTTGTTCCAAGTATCCCCATTGGTAATAGAAGCCCACAGGGAACCAGAGGCACTAGAGGTTGCCGCCAATCTCTTCGCCCCGTCTGTTGACATGGCGCTGTATCTCCACCCATTGGTTGTGGAGGCAACCTCTGTCAATGATATGCTGCCCACGTCTCCATATACGGGTGGTCCGTACACGCCTGTAAAAATATATGGGTACGATCCTTGAATACCGGTGTCCTTCAACGTGTTCCAACTGTCGGTTTTGGTTCCATCGCCCAATTGTCCTTGATCATTTCTTCCTCTGCATTTCACGTCGCCATTCGAATACAAAATACATACAAATGCGTCTGCATTAGCCCGACCACCCGCGATGATTTGTGATATACTGACATCTGAAATATCGTACTCCCAAGCCGAAACAGCGGTTCTTCGCTCTGTCGTCGTACCATCTCCCAATTGTCCTTTATCATTTTTCCCCCAACATTTTACTTTTCCATCGCTTAATGTTGCGCAAGAATAACTATAACCGAGGGAAACATCTATGGCGTTTGTAATATCTGAAACCTGTGTTGGATTAGTAAACACAGTACTGGTGGAACCAGAACCGATTTGTCCATCATCGTTCCTTCCCCAGCAATAGACTGTACCGTCAGTCATTACCGCGCAAGTGTGATACGCACTCGCGAAGACTTGTACAGCTTCCTTATTAGTATTGCCAACATCGACCGGTGTGGCTTGGTTGCTATTAATCGACGAACCTAACCTAGGATAATATGTCGTGGATTCCCCCCAACATTTCATAGCTCCGGTACTTAAGACCACACACGTGTGCATCTCAGAGCTATCAATTGCCACAGCTTTGCTAATTCCTGTTACTGTTGTTGGACCCTTTATGTTTGACCAATCACTGCCTGACGTTCCTTCTCCCAAGCGACCATAAACAGCAGCCCCCCAACATTTTACGGTGCCGTCGCTTAATACCGCGCATCGAAAAGCGGGTGCACATGAAATGTCTACAATATTGTTCAGTCCTGAGCCAGCAGGTACAGGAGTTTGAGAATTAGTTGTGGTACCATCGCCAAACTGTCCATATTGATTATGTCCCCAACATTTCATGGTACCATCGGACAAAAGGGCACATGCTCCTCTGGAGCCCGGGGTGCATACTTTTACCGCTGTTGAAATTCCAGACACGGTTATAGGAGTATCACTTCGGTACGTGCTACCGTCACCCAACCCTTTAGAAGAGTATCCCCAGCATTTGACCGTGCCGTCATTTTGTATTGCACAGACTGCATCACCACCGTTACCAGCTGTGTACATTTGTTTAGTCATGTAGTCCGACCTCGTATTATAACCTTCACACGTTCCGTCCGCGGCACATTTGTCGTTACAGTCGCTGGCACTAGAACAGCTGGCTCCTCCATATTTGTTTGAGCTAGCGGCGAAACCATATGCGACTTTCTGACTCTGTAAGCAGTATTCGGCAGCGACGCACTCCGTGACAAATCCACCTAGACTGGACGTTCCAGCGGCACATGGCTGACAGTCTTGCGTATGTCCTGTACCGGTGAGTTTTTCACCTACCGCACAAGGAACTTTGTCGCACAATGTCGCACTTCCCGATGGATCGTCCCCGGCTTCGTTTGTAAATCCAGTGGGGCAATTACTGCAAGTCGAACCATCCGCGTATTGGTCCTTTGCACACAAACATTCTTTGCTCACCAATGGACTTATTGGCACGGGCATCGATCGACCCGGTGGGCACGCTTGGCACACACCGTCACCAGACGAAAATTGATTGGATTGACAGTCGGGAAAGGTACAGTCGGTCATGGACATGGTTACCGTGGCTAGTTCACCTCCGTCCCGTGTTCCTTGACCTGGACACGCCTGACATGTAGATCCATTCGGGTATTCGTTCTTATCGCATATTTCCGTGTCCTCGCATGCGCTATCGACCGCTGGGTTGTCTCCCGCGTTATTAAATGTATTTAAAGCACATGGCAGACATTGGAAGTTCGATGCATATTCATCTTTTCCGCACGTGAATGTGGGATCGCAATGCGTGTTTCCAAATTCATCGGTGTCTCCAGCTTCGTTGGTAAAGCCAGCGGGACATGGGGTACATACGGAGTTACCAGTCGTTTGTTTGGCTTTGGAATTGCCCATTCCGGTTACTAGTGGACCGTATGCAAACACGGGACCTTTAACAGCGACATAGGCAAAGTCGTTTGAATAGATATCCGTAACCCCTGTAATTGCGGGAGCCACATTGGCTTTTACTGGTACTCCCCCGGCGTCTACTGATTGTCCCCATGCTACCACAGAACCATCGGATTTTAAGGCGGCAAAGGTCACTTTGGTTGAAAATATATCGGTAACATCCGTTAAACCGGCTGGTTTACAGGTGTGATAGGCAGCGGTTCCACTATCACATCCGCCGTAACTGGAAGCACCCCACACCTTTACGCTTCCATCGTCCTTGAGCGCGGCGAATGCATACCAATTCGGAAAGATCTTCGTAACTCCAGTCAGAGATGCCACGCTGCTCGCCTTGCCACCTGCCCATGAATCGCCCCAAACTTGTACGCTACCGTCTGTTTTCAGGGCAGCGAATGCTTCTTTGTTTGCAAAGATTTTCGTAATACCTGAGCCTGCTTCAATATTGGGGTCCGTACCACCGGAAGCTGGAGCTCCCCAAACTTGTACGCTGCCATCGCTTTTAAGGGCAGCAAAGGCTTTATCGGTCGCAACAATCTCAATAACACCGCTTGTAATACTGGGGTCAGAGCCTCCGTAATCCGAATCACCCCATGCCTGAACACTGCCGTCTGTTTTGAGGGCAGCGAATGCTCTCTGGGACCCAACGACCTTCGTAACTCCAGTCAGAGATGCCACATCGTTATTGTTGCCTCCGTAATCACTATAGCCCCATGCTTTCACACTTCCATCGGATTTTAAGGCGACAAAAGCCCATAAATTCGAAAAGATCTCAGTGACACCAGAGCCTGTTCCAAGACCGGGATCGGCACCACCATTACCAGTATCACCCCACACTTGCACTGAACCGTCAGATTTTAAGGCAGCAAAGGCAAACGAATTCGAAAAGATCTTAGTAACACCTGTTAAACCGTTTGGTACACATGTACTATAAGAAGTGGTAGGGGTACCTTCACAACCGCCGCGACCATCAGAACCCCACGTCGTCACGCTCCCGTCTGTTTTAAGGGCAGCAAAGGCAACGACGTTCGAATAAATCTTCTGTACGCCACCCGTAATACCGGGATCCGCGCCACCGTAATTTGTTCTTCCCCACACTTGTACGCTGCCATCCGTTTTGAGGGCGGCGAAGGCTTCACTGGTCGAAACGATCTCGATCAAACTGCCTGTTAAAGTGGGTAAATCGCCACCCTTGCCAGAAACACCCCATCCTATAGCATCTCTACCATTATTAGTATACCCCTGACATACATTATCCGCGCTACACTTGCCCTCACAGTCACTGGCATCAGAACACGGTGACCCTGAGTATTTGTTGGTACTGGCGTCGTATTGGTACTCCGCGCCAACGCGTTCGTTTTGGTTGCATGGCTCCATAGTACAAATAAAGTCGTTCATTGGGTTGGATGCCGGACTACGAACCAATCCCCCGGTACAATCGGAACAAACATAATCTTTCGCGGACTGGTCCACGTTACAATCCTGGAAGGTACATTGCGTCAACGTGATGTTTGCGATGTCTCCAGCCGGACGCGTAGAAGATCCCGGACATGCGACACACTCGAATTTGGTCCTATCGATAACGTAAGCCTCATACCAACCATTGAAACTCATCCCACCATTGGAAAGGTAGTATACACTGTTAGCAATGTCTTTGGTAACACCCGTGCACGATGCATCTGCTAGACAAAGCTGTTTCGCCTTCTTTAGCGTCGAAATCGGATTGGAGTAACCTTCGGTATGTATAATCTGTTGACTAAACTGATGTGCAAAGACATGGGAAACATGTTCGTTTACATCGCATGAATCTACATCGTCACATATTGTGTCCGTCTCTACACTGTCCCCCGCATTGTTAAATCCTGAGACACATGCGACGCAAGCCTTATTGTCGGCATATTCATCTTTGGCGCACGTGTTCCAGTCGCACGTAGTGTCTCGTCCGCCTAGACCTGGAGCGTACTCTCCACGATTATCAAAGCGATTGTTGTGCTTTCCTTGATCGCACGAAACACATTCCTGATCCACAACCTTTTGGTCATTGGCGCATTGTGCGGTTCCTTCACAGTAGGTATCGCCGTTCTCGTTCGTGTCACCAGCACCATTCGTAAGTCCTGAAGCACATGCTACGCATTGGTTGTCTTTAACGCGTTGATTTGCGGCGCAAACTACTGTACAATGTGTATCCTGTCCCATAGGATCGTCTCCAGCGGGTCGAGTATCCGTTCCGGAACATGCGGCGCATTGATTGCTCGATACGTATTCGTTCAACAAACAGTCGCATTGCGTATCTCCGGTCAGTGGATCATCACCAGCGGCGTTCACACGATTCACACAGGCTACACATCCCCCATTGGACACCCTGGTGTCTTCGTTACACAGGCATTTCCTGTCGTTGGAACTGGACGGTACAACGCTTTCGGTTTGGGTACCGGAGCATTCGGTCCATGACTGACACGTTACTGCTCCTCCCAATGAAAATTTACCGGACTCGCATGCGGAACACGTGTTGTCTAATGATTTGCTGTTGGAGAGAGTGAACTCATGTCCTGGGTCACATGTTTCGGTTTTGTTTTTACACTCGCCATTCACACCGTTGTACTGATCGGCAACACAACATGTCGTGTTCGCGGTCTTGTCGTCACCAGCACCTCGAATACCACTACCACAAGCTTGGCATACGCCATTAATGGAGATATGATCCTCCGCACAGACGCACACTCGATCTACAGAAGCAGAATGGGCAACCAAAGAGGTTTCTCCACTCGCACAAACGGTATGTGGTTGACATTGTTCGGCTCCAGCCGAGGCTTTGAACGTTCCAGCCGGGCAATTTTCACAAAGATTTCGCTTTGTATTATCATTAAAGTTTACGAGTTGTTGACCAGCCGGGCACGTGGAATTGGTGGCTACACATCCTGTATGTGGGTTTTCATCATGATCGTATTCAGTGGCTTCTACGCATGGCGTGCATGATTTTCCACCTTTATTTTCACCATCCGCTCCACCAATGTAACTTCCATCGTCACATGATAAGCATTGAGAATCATCCGTTAAAGACTTGTACGTACCTTCCAGGCATTTTACACATGAATTGTCTGTAACCACATCGCTGTTAACCAAGGTTTCTCCTGCTGGACATGCCAGAGTGCGTGTTTTGCATGTTCTATCGTCTCTGTATTCGTCCGCGGCACATGCCACACACGTAACGCCATCGTCGGATATTTCACCTAAATAGCAAGGGAAGCAGCTGGATCCATCACGTCTATTATCCGGTGGACATCGACAGGTTGCTCCTCCAGTGGACTGAAGGTTACCCGGGCACGCGGAACACGTTTTATCGGTTGAGGTAGATCCTCCTACCAGTTCGTAATCATTGATACAGGTATCAATCTGATTTGCACATGTGGGACCACCGGTGTTGAATGTACCCGTTGGGCAGTCAACACATGCCTTGTCTTCACTTGCGGATCCCCCGGAAAGCTGCTGACCAGGTCCACATGTATCGAGTTGATTTGCGCATTGATCTGACCCGGTGGTGGCTTTGAATGTACCATCTGGGCACGCGGAACACGTTTTATCTTCAAATGCGTGTCCCCCTGTGAGCTGTTCACCAACCGGACACGAATCAAGAAAGTCAAGGCAATGGGTAGAATTGTAGTATTGAGTTTCTGAGCATGAAAATGGTTGACATGTTCCACCGGGGGCAGAAGCGGTACCGGAATCGCATGATACACAGCATTTGTCACACTGAGGTGAACCTCCGGAAACGGAAACTTTGACAAAGGAATCACCGGTTCCCGCTACTAGAGGACCGTAAGCCAACGATGGATTTGTTATAGCGGCAAAGGTATAGTGGTTCGAAAAGATCTTAGTAACCCCACTGATACCGGGGTCAGCACCGCCGAAAGTCGAATGACCCCACGCCTTCACGCTACCGTCGTCCATGAGGGCGGCGAATGTATACGTGTTCGAAACGATCGTGGAAACGCCACTCGTGATACTGGGGTCATCACCACCGTAACCCGAATCACCCCACGCCTTCACGCTACCGTCGCTTTTAAGGGCGGCAAAGGCTCTCTCGGTCGAAAAGATCGTGACCACGCCGCTGGTAATTTCGGGGTCAGTACCGCCGTAAGACGAAGAACCCCATACCTGTACACTACCATCGGTTTTGAGGGCGGCGAATGCATACGTGTTCGAAAATATCTTTGTAACACCGCTGGTAATTTCGGGGTCGGATGCACTACCCCACACTTTAACCGAACCATCCGTCTTGAGGGCGGCAAAGGATGAATGGCTCGAATAGATCGTTACGACATTGCTCAGACCCGTGACGTCAGACTCGCGTCCTCCGTAAGAATCATGACCCCACACCTTCACGCTACCGTCGTCCATGAGGGCAGCAAAGGCTTCAGCGGTCGAAAAGATCGTAGTAACACTTGAACCTGCTCCAATACTGGTGCTGCCACCTCCGCTGCTCGAATCACCCCACGCATCTACAGAGCCATCGGTCATGAGCGCGGCAAAGGCTTTATCGTTCGAAAAGATCTCTACTATACCACTTGAAATATAGGGGTTAGAACCGCCGTGGTAACTATCACCCCACACCTTCACGCTACCGTCGTCCTTGAGGGCAGCAAAGGCTTCATTGGTCGAAACGATCTTAGTAACCCCACTCGTAATAGTGGGATCGCTACCACCATGATTCGAATCACCCCACGCCTTCACGCTTCCGTCCGTCTTGAGCGCGGCAAATGCATCATTGGTCGAAACGATCGTGACCACACCGCTGATCCCGGGGTCGTTGCCTCCGTAACCCGATCGTCCCCACGCCTTTACGCTTCCATCTGATTTCAAGGCGGCAAAGGCTTCCTTGGTCGAAAAGATCTCTACCACGCCGCTGAGACCGGCTGGTGGCGACCCGCCATAAGGTTCAGGTCCCCACCCTTGTACGCCTCCACCATTATTTGTATACCCTTCACATGCACCATCCGCGGTACACTGTGTTTCACAGTCGCTGGCACTAGAACAGTTGGTTCCTTCGTATTTGTTTGTGCTGACGTTGTAAACCGTTGACAGGCGTCGCCTCGTAGTATTCGCCACATGTAGGTATTCATTCGCGGGACAGACGTCACAGGCGGCTCCACCGGTAGACACCTGGTCCGCCGGACAAGCAGAACACGTTGGTTCAGCCGTTGCGCTTCCTCCAGTCAATTCCTCGTTGTCCGGGCACGTAGTTGTACCGTAAGCATTGCACGCACCGCCATCTGTATTGTACGTTCCATCCGGGCATGGAGCACATGTTTTATCACTGGTAGCAGTTCCATCGTCTAGTAAAGTTTCACCGGCATTGCAAGTTGTTTTATAAACGGTGCATGCCGCGCCAATAGCGGATTGAAACCCGTCTACACAACAACTGGTATCCACAGAAGGATCGTCCCCTGGCAGGCGCGTACCCCCTTGACATGCGGTACATACTCCACTAGACACGTAATAGTCTTCCGCGCATCGACATACGTTATCGGTTTCGGTCGTACCAGACGTGATTTCGACTTCACCACCGGATCCCCTTGTAAATGATGTTCCCGTGCCCGCTACGAGTGGTCCATATTTACTACCAGTTCCAGTAATAGTGGCAAAGGCATTCTGATTTCCAACAATATCTGTGATGCCCGAACCCGCGGCAATACCCGGGTCGCTGCCGCCGTAAGCCGTATTACCCCATACTACAACAGCGCCATTGGTTTTCAGGGCAGCGAACGCACGCTCCGTGGAAAATACTTTGGAAACCCCGGTGAGACCGGCGGGGGCAACATTTCCCCCAGCAGCACCCCACGACGTCACGGTTCCATCCGTTTTGAGGGCGGTAAATGCAAAATTGGTTGAGAATATTTCGGCAATACCGCTCGTTATGGTTTTAGAACCATAGGACCACCAAGGACCCCACGCCCTCACGCCCCCATCCGATTTGAGTGCTGCCCAAGAGTCCGATGTTGAAACAATATCAACAACATTGACACCAACATTAGCAAGAGTGGACGGGATGGTGCTGGAGCCATAATCTGTACCTCCCCATGCGACTACAGTGCCATCGCTTTTGAGAGCGGCAAATGCACCATTGTTGGTGAATATATTGACAACATTACTTAGCGTGGGTTTACATTTATACGATGTCGTATCAGTCCCACTATCACAGCCTCCATGATTTTTCTGTCCCCATGCGACTACAGTGCCATCGGATTTCAAAGCAGCAAATGCCCCTTGACTGGCGAATATATTGACAACATCGGTTAGTGTGGGTTTACATGTATATGATGACGTATCAGTCCCACTATCACAGCCGCCGTAAGACGAAGACCCCCACACTGTTACGCTGCCACCTTCCTTGAGAGCGGCAAAGGAATAATCATTCCCAACTATCTCGGTGATACCAGAGCCTGCTCCAATATTGGGGTCGCTGCCGCCCCTATCTGAATCCCCCCACACTGTTACGCTACCGTCTGTGTTAAGGGCGGCGAAGGCACCAACTGTCGAAGAAATATTGACAACTCCACTTGTAATTACCGGATCCGATCCACCCCAACCCGAACGACCCCACGCCTTCACGCTTCCATCCGATTTAAGAGCAGCGAACGCATACCTTGTCGAATAAATGGAGACAACACCACTTGTAATTGCCGGATCCGATCCACCATAGGTTGAATCCCCCCACGCCTTCACGCTTCCGTCCGTTAAAAGGGCAGCGAACGCATAGCTATTTTTAAATATTTTAGACACGGTTCCAGTTAAAACGGGTGCGTCGCCGCCATAGTCGTTGTTTCCCCATGCTACAAGTTGAAGGTTTCCCAAAGTATATCCAGCGCATGCATTGTTTACAATACACTTATTTCTACAGTCAGACTCGGAACTACAGCTATCGGACCCATACTTTACACTGTTGTCACTCGAAAACGCTTTTCCGGTACCACATGCGTTATGAGCCGTACATAAAGTTGCCGCGGACCCATCGTTTGGTTGAAAATAACCATATGGGCACTGAAGACATAGGTTATCTTCTAAAGGATCAGTAGTTTGGAAAAATTTGAACCCTTTATCACAGGTTTGTTTAGCAGTCGCACATCCGGTAGCACTGTTTCCATCGTGATCATACGAGGTTACAGGGTCACATGGTAGACATTGTGTTCCGGAACCAAGTGGTGGAAACACGTAATTACCAGCAGCACAGTCCAAACATGCGTTTGTATTATCTCCAGCTTTGTACTTACCAGCCGTACAGTTTGTACACGTGTTGTCATTGAATGAATCCATTGCGGTCATCTCCGCACCAGCAGCACACGTCAATGTCCTGTCCTTACACTCTGAGCGTGTAACGGCTTTGGAACCACCTGAACTGTCTAGGACTTCCGTTGTTATCGATGGACCCACTGCTAAGAAAAGGCTACCCGTTGCGTAAATATCAGCCACGCCCGATTCAAGTGAGGGATCCGTACCACCAAAACCCGAACGACCCCATGCCTTCACGCTACCATCGTTCATAATTGCGGCGAAGGCGTAATAATTTGCAACTATCTTTGTTACACCTGAGCCAATACCCGGATCGGCACCACCGTAAGCAGCGTCACCCCATGCCGCTACGCTTCCATCGGATTTCAAGGCGGCAAATGCGCTCCCCTGTGAATTTGCGAAGATATCGATTACATCGGTCAAAGTGGGAGCGGTACTGCCGTAAGTAGCGTCACCCCATGCCTGTACAGAACCGTCGGATTTTAAGGCGGCAAAGGCTTTCTTATTTCCAACTATCTTTGTTACACCGGTAATCCCGGGGTCAGTACCACCATAACCAGCATCACCCCATACTGTTACACTTCCATCGGCTTTAACCGCCGCAAAGGCACATACAGATGCATATACGTCTACATATCCATCGTCCGTAGGTGCACCTGTAACACCACAGACACTATTACCCCACGCTGTAATGCTTCCGTCAGCTTTGAGCGCCGCAAATGCACTACCGGTAGCAGATATCTTAACGTAGCCATCGTCCGTAGGCGCACCAGTACCTCCATAATTACCCCATGCCGTAATGCTTCCATCGGCTTTGAGCGCCGCAAATGCACTACCAGTAGTAAAAATGTTAACGTATCCATTGTCAGTAGGTGTACCATGCGACCACATATGCGTGGATCCCCATGTCTTAATCGTACCATCGTCCATGAGCGCGGCAAATGTCATAGGGGTACTGAATAGTTTTAACGCACCACTAGTAATCCCGGGATCCGCACCACCATAATTCTGACTACCCCACGATTGTACCGAACCATCCGATTTTACTACCGCAAATGCTTCACCAGTACCTGCAACAGAAACAACACCCGTCAATGGGTTCGGATCCGTATGACCGTTGTAACCACTACCCCACTCTTTTATGGTGCTGAAACTGGTTACAGTCGCTTTGGCACCGTATGCAAGAACAGCGTCACCAAGTAACCAAATACCATTATCACCATAAGGTGCAATCGCCATAATAGACCCATCCGCTGATAATGCCGGGTTTCTCCACTGAACTGTGTTGGCTACGGTGTGTGTGGTCCATGTAGCACCATCGTCCGTAGACGTGTATATCTTGTCATCGTTTGACATAGCACTTCCACCCGCGATAATGGTGCTACCGTCGCGTGATATAGTTGTCCAATAAGCAATTGGGGTCGCTGCTGCGTCGATTATCTTTGCCCAGTTTCCACTACTCTCCGTGTAACAATTGCTATCACAAAAGTGCAAATTCCTATTATTCTCGACGATCATTTTTGATCCATCCGCCGACATTGAACAGTCTCTATAATTGGACGATGCAAAAGAACTCACCGTAGTCCAACTTGTACCGGAATTGTCTGACACGTAAACACGGTCAGATACAGCACAAGCAATCATCTTTGTGCCGTCTGACGACATATGAATGCCACTATAATCTGCCAAACTACCACGTTCATTCCAAGACCCACCGCCATCTGTAGAGATCATGATTCTACCATTACAATTAGTACCACCATTACAACCACCAGCAGCTGCGATCGTTTGACCGTCGTCGGAAATTGCCACACGCCCAAATTTGAGGCTTGGGTTGGGTGATTTTTTCGCAAAGGTTGAACCGCTATCGGTAGAGTAGTATATTTCATTTACTTCGTTCGAGGCTGCCACCACGTATTTTCCATCGTTTGACATTGCAACGTCAAAAAACCATTTCGTAGCACCAACAGAGGTATCTTCGTTCCAATTCGCACCACCATCGACAGATGTCCATAAATTTGTACCTATACCAGCCGCTACAATCGTCTGACCGTCTCCTGACATGGCTAGAGCATACCACGATTTCGAGGCACCGGCTATATCGATCATGTTGAAGGCAGGTGGAGTATAGGTATACCCTTCACACGTTCCGTCCGCGGTACACTGTGTTTCACAGTCACTGACATCAGAACAGCTGGTTCCTTCGTATTTGTTAGTACCGACGCTGTAAGATGATGTAAGTGAAAAATATTTGCTGGCGGGGTCACAGTCCTGGCATATTCCGTCGTGTTTAATACGAGTAGACACACAATCGTCGCATGTCGCACCATCGTAGCCAGCATCGCACGAAGCACATGATTCGGTGTTGTTCGTGGCACATGCGGTATTCGTAGTAGCTACCCCACGGGCACACGTACATTGGTTTTCTTTGCACTCCGTCCCATCCTTATGGTACCCCGCTACGCATACGTCGCATTGAGCTCCACTGTAACCAGTATCGCATGAAGCGCATGATTCTGTGTTGTGCGTGGCACATGAGGTATTCGTTGTAGCCACACCGTGAGCACAGGTACATTGGTTTACAATACAGTCGTTTCCTTCTTTATGGTATCCTTCGATACATACGTCGCATTGAACGCCACTGTAACCGATGTCACATGAAACACAGTCTTCCTGACCGTGTGTGGGACACGTAGTGTTAAACGAAGCTTGTCCGTGAGCACATGTACATTCTTTGACGACGCACGTAGTCTCCGTCGTGGATTTGTAAGCGTATCCGTCTTGACATACGTCGCAAGATTCAGATTGTACAAAGTCGTAGCCTAGGGTACAGGACACACAAAGCGTCGCACCGTTGCTGTAACAACCTGTACCGGTAGCAGCCGCGCCATTTGGACAAACGCACTGATTGGTTTGGTCACATAAGTTTCCATACGAACCGGTGTTGCACGAAGCGCATGATTGGGTCCCATCTGTGGCACATGCGACACCAGTGTTTCCGACACCGTTTGAACAGGTGCATTGGTTCTCTACGCATGCATTATTGTCCATGTAATAACCGGGTTGACATTCGTCGCACCTATTGTTTACGCTGAGTTTTCTATTACCGTTGCACGATACACAATGTTCGAATCCATTTTCAGGACAATTATCGCCCCTCGCGGATGTACCACCGGGACACGTACATTGCTTTGTTTCACAAGTTATGTCATTTCCATCGAGAACACTGTATTCCGCGGATGTACAAACGCACTGCTTCGCCTCGTGAACAGTGCAATTTTCACCGCTTCTAGGCGTACCACCGGCGCACGCACATACGTTTGGAATACATCCCACTGTCCCTGTATTTGGATCATTCACATAGTGATATCCTGTATTACACAAAGCGCATGATTCATCCCCGTCCGTAGCACAGTCTGGTCCTGTATTGCCTACCCCATCGGTACACGTACATTGGTTTGCTCTGCACTCCGTCCCATACTGATGGTACCCCGCTACGCATACGTCGCATTGGGCTCCACTGTAACCAGTATCGCATGAAGCGCATGATTCGGTCCCGTTGGTAGCACAGTCTACTCCTGTCTTGCCAACACCATTGGCACATGTGCACTGTTTAGGAACACAAAGATTAGCATCGAGGATATAGCCAGTATCACAACTGGCGCATTTAGGTCCGTCCGTTAGGCAATTGAGTCCGGTTGCCTCCGTACCACTGATACAGGTACACACAGGTGTTTTTCCGTAACCAAATTTATAGACCTTGCCATCACCGTTTCCATTTCCAGCACCAGCCAATGTGTTTTCCGATACATATACGGTCCCGTTGGACAATATCTCGATACCTCCACAATTAACAGCTTTATCGGTATCTTCGGTCCATGTCACACCGCTGTCGGTGGAGACATACACCCCGCGATTTGATGCATCATCACTAAAGCCACCGAGACATGCCGCCATCTTCGTCCCGTCGGATGATACGGCAATGGCATTCCAGCTTTTCGTGGTGTCCCAGCCAGTACCCGAAACAGGGTTCCAGCTCGCGCCACTATCGGTGGAGACATGTATGTTATCACCATTAGCAGCTACCGCCATTATCGTAGCGTCGTTTGACATTGAGACAGACCATTGTTCATTCGCATCCTCGCCAAAATCAGCACTGTTATCCTTGGCTACCCAATTTTTTCCGCCATTCGTGGAAATAGATACGAAACCACCAGCCTGACCCAATAATACGGTTGTTTCAACCGTCGGTGTTTTGACCTTTGATGTTCCAGTTCCCGCTACTAGAGGTCCGTATGTCAAAGCATACGAGACTGTGTGGAAATATACATCTGAATACTCGACAAGAAGCACAGCTTTACCACCGTCACCAGACGATCTCGCATTAAAATTAAAATACGAACCACTAGACGTTTTATCCCATGCTGAACCGCCATTTCTGGTTTGATATATACCTTTACCCCCTGCCACTAGCGTTATAGTGTCTCCAGTCGTCCCCAACGCGACTAAACCATAACAACTATTATCGAATGTATCCGACGGCAAATTTGAAAAGGTTGACCACGATGTACCGTCGTTGCTAACCTTCACTACCGACCCACTATCGCCCATGCTACAACCATACTGGCTAGCTGACATCCATTTTGTACCATCTCTTGAGATGGAAACTGACATGATCTGATGAGCATTGCTAGAACTAGGATAGGTCCATGATGTACCACTGTTCGTACTGACGGCAACTTTTTGATTAGTTCCGAATTTAGCCGGTACTGCTGCCATCTTTGTCCCGTCTCCCGAAATAGCAACATATCCAGCATCGTAAGTGCTCTTCCAAGCCCACGATGTACCGCTGTCCGTACTGACGGCAATGTTAGATCCCTCGCATGCTACCATCTTTTTCCCGTCTCCCGAAATAGCAATTGATTTCCAATTTGCTGTAACCGCACGTGGAGTCCAACTGGAGCCACCGTTCGTGCTGACGAAAATGTTCTTACCCTTGGTTGCAACCGCAATCACCTGACCGTCGTCCGAGATACCGGCGTCCGCTGCGTTAACACTATTTCCCACAGCCATCATGGCTCTATCGCCAATTTCAACGTAGGAAGTCCCCCCGTTTGTCGATAACTTAACCATGAAACCGTACGTACCATGGGAATATACAGTTTCGGTACCCGCAACTACTATATATTTTCCATCTTGCGAGACAGAGCCATAAGCAGGGCTTCCACTGTTATCATACAGTCGACTCACTGAGGCGCTTCGAGCCCCGATAGTATATCCCAGACACGTGTTAGCCGCGGTACACTTGTTCTCACAGTCGCTGCCACTAGAACAGCTGCTTCCCTCGTATTTGTTTGTACTGGCTACGTAACTCGTTCCATATACATCGTTTGATATGGCAAGCGACTTAATTGCGGTGGAAGAACCGACTGACGCGGATTTCCAACCCCATTCGGTCGCTCCAAAATCTTCGGAATAATATGTATCGCCATCTTCAGAGGCAATAATTCTTCCATCGTTGGACACGGTAAGAGCGCTCCATGATTTACAGCAGTCGTCATTGTGCATTACGACAGGAGTCCAGGTTGTACCATCCGTAGAGGTATGTATTCTCCCATAATTAGCAACAGATACCCACTTTGTCCCGTCCGGTGAGATAGCAATATGATAAAAATTACGTGTGCTAGATGAATCATCTCTCCAACTAGTTGTATCAATTTCATTCCAGGTTACACCGCTGTCGGTGGAGGTCCATAGTCCACCAGAGTTAATAACCCCGCTACCGCCATAATCGACCGCTCCCACCTTCGTTCCATCATCTGAAGCGGAAACTTGTCGCCACCTATTCACTCTAGTGTTCGTTATTGCAACAGGCGACCATTCAAGGAGTCTTTTTTTGATGCAAGTCGTATCGATTGTTTTTCGGATACATTCGGCGTCATACGCACAAGCAAAAGTGCTTGTAAAATCGGAGTTCCAGCTGTACTCCAGGGTTGGGTACAATGAACATCCTGGTGCATATTGGCTGCTTGGGTCACCACTTGCTTCCACGTCATACATGGAATACGATTCGTCGTTCGCCAGTTGTTGACACTCTGCCTTAGTAAGATGATCCCCAGAGGCACTGCCAGAACTAAACGTGTTAATTATCACCGGTTCGTCACAAGACGTAGAGGCAATCGCTTGGGAACAGTCGTTGAAGTATACACCCGAAGTTTTCTTATAACAACCCTTGGGATGTGTTGCCCCATCGGTAGAACAAGTGACCGAACTGAAAGTTAGTGATTGTTCTGTTGCAAACGCCTGACAGTCGGTGGCGGTCATAAGTATATCGCCGGTTCCGTCAGACTCTTCGTAGTAAAGGAAAGGCGTGTACCACGAACCTCCAGTTGACAGGTGTCGCCTAGTATTCGTCACAGGAATACATCCCACCGTCCCTGTATTTGGATCATTCACATAGTGATATCCTTCATCACACGGATCGGAATGAACCGAATAAAAGCTTAAAGCTAACAGTTGTAGAACTAATATAAATCGTAACATTTAGAGTAAATAAACGTATCATATATACCATTTTTTTTCTTAATCTATGCCAACATCGGCAGAGGACCCTACCCTACCAACTTGTCCGTGACACCCTCTCCTGAAGAACTCTTGACCGTCAACCAATAAATCGCTTTCGTTTCTTACTAGGATTCAAGAATGATTTTAATGTCTCTAGTTCCTGTGTCCACATGGTATCCTCGGATGTGCCCATCAATGTTTCGCGCTTCTCCCCCAATGAACCGATGTCTTTCTCAAGTTTATTGACCGCATCAGGTGTAATATCACGCAAACGAATGTCCAAATACTTAGAATCGATTCCCAACGTTGCGCACATCGTCACACACTCGTCGAACGGTTTGCTCGTAATAGGAACCTCCCCCTTCAGACAGTGTGCAATAAACTTCATGCGACGTCTCTTCTCGTCAATGTCCTGCTCCAGTTGGTTCAGTTGGTACGCTTTACGCTTTCGGTACAACTCCAACCGTGCCTCGCGATGGGTACGAATCACGTCGTCGAAACTGGTCTGTTGCAACACATTGTCCTTGAACGCTACCCAGTTTTCCTTTATCGGTTGAATCAATCCCAGTTTCTTCACAATATCTTCCTCGGAAATGTTCATCAAATTGATGCGGAAATGAACCGTAGTGTCCGTATGATTCTCAGTGTAACTCAACACGTGTTTGTCGTGTCGTTTCAGACGCTCCTTGAACGTACTTGTCCATAAACCAACCGGTAAGTCGGTCACGGTCAACACGTCGTTTTCGTACGTCCACACGCCGTAAGACTTCATGTTACGAATGTCTCCGTTGAGACCCTTGTAGAAGGGACCGTTCAAATTGACATCGTACGATGGGATGTCGGTCGCCCAACCAGTTCCAATGCCAGAGACTCCGTTCATCAGAATCATGGGAAGGAGGGGGACGAAATGGTGAGGTTCCACGACATGTCCGTCTGCCCGATTGTACTCCAACACGGGTAAGTCCGCCTCCGGGTACATCAACTTGACCCAACCCTGTAACTTCGTAAAGATGTAACGGTGGGACGCGTGATCCTTTCCGCCCTGGTGACGAGTGCCGAACTGACCCAACGCTTCCAAATGAGGAAGATTGTTCGAACCGGGAAAGTCCTGTGCCATGTTCACGATTGCATTGCCCACATTCATCTCTCCGTGATGGTAATGTGTGTCCAACGAAACCTTGCCGCTCAATTGCGCAACCTTGATTTCGGTGTTGTTACGCTTCATTAACGTGTACAAGATCTTGCGCTGAACCGGTTTCAACCCGTCGTGAATATCAGGAATGCTACGCTCGTTCGATGCGCGCGCGTGCTCCACCCACGGACCGGTCACAAACTTCTCGTACGTGCGACCGTCGGAACCGTCGGTATCATACTTCGGAGGACAACGGACAATAGATTTGCGCCACTTCTTTGCATAGTCGTCGTTGTCGAACGCCTTCTTCAAACTGTCGGGACACATGGTATCCATCGAAAACGTGTACCGGTCCAGGTGCTTGAACATTTCCTTTGCCTCCGCACTCGTACTGGTGCCCAAACCCTTGTAGAACTTGTATCGCAACTTCGGATGCTGCTCGATGTATTTTCGCGCGTTCTCTTCGTTAAAGAATTCGCACAACAATTTTTTGCCGTTGAATGCTTTGACCAGAGGAGTCTTCATTACCTTGATGAATCCTGGGATAAGGAGTAACGATTTCCAGTGAGATCCAAACATGGAGAACACCAACCCACGAATGTGGAACCCGTCCGTGTCCTGGTCCGCCATAATCAAGATGGACCCGTACCGGAGGGATTTGACATCGGTGTATTTCGTCCCGTGCTTTAACCCAAGACACTTGATTACATCCGTAATGACCGCATTCTTGGACCACTTGTCGTTGCTTGCGTTGTAACCGTTCAGAATCTTACCCTTTAGGGGGTACGACCCGTAGTGCTTGCTGCCGACCACAGACATTCCTGCCAGTGCCAGTGCGTTCGCGGAGTCTCCTTCGGTGAGAATAAGAGTACACTTGTGCGAGTGAGACGTGCCCGCTTTTTGCGCATCCGTGAGTTTTAACACGTCTACACTCGATCGCTTCGCCCCATCGTTGCGAGACAATTTGCGATCGTCCTTTTTCTTGCTCAGGGATTCGAGTTTTCGCATAAGTGGGGACGCTTTTATCATCTGAACAATGTTCTTTTGGACTTTGAACGCGAACTTGCTGGAGGGTAACGTACAACTCTCCTTCATCTGAGAATCGAAGGTCGGGTTCACCAAATGACAAGAGAGGGTAATATCCAACATGCGCTTGAAGTCGTAACTCCTCAGTTTCAGTTTCTTTAACACGGGATCCATGTGTTGGAGGACCTGTCGGTACACGTAATCGACGTGGGTGCCGCCAGTGCGAGTCCAGATGCCATTGACGAAGGAGTTCTGACGGAACTGACCATCGGAGACATTCAGACTAAATTTCCACCGCTTGTTCTTCTGTTCAAAGATCCGGTCTTCTTCTGGTGCATGAATATTCTCGTCGTTCAATTGAACCCAGACATCTGGATACACGTGTTTTATGTCATGTACCCGTCGTATCATCATTCGCATGGTGCCCTCCGGGATGCGAGTGACGCCGAACCGTTCCAGATCGACTTTTAGGGAGATGTGCGTCTCTCGTGCGTCCAACTGATCGAAGATCTCTGGACCAGTGGTTTTCTTCATGTTGTCTGTCCACATCTGACGAAACAACTTCTTTTTGTCTTTGATAATAACCATGAATCGCTTCGAGAAGATGTTCGCCAACTTTGCACCGTACCCGTTGCGTCCGCCGGTCATGCGCTCTACAGTGTCGTCGTAGTTGTTGCTGGTCCGTAAGTGTCCGAAGACGAGGGTAGGAGTCCACATCTTCTCTTTCTTGTGCTTCACAATTGGAACGGGTTTGCCATCATTGATGACATCGATCGACCCGTTCGCATCCAGAATCACGCGAATCTTCGTCGTCTTTCCTCTGCTGATGTTGTCGGTCGCATTGACAATCAACTCGTCGAACATCTTGTACATCATCGGGATCACCTCTACGGTCTCGTACCCCCCAGGGGACCCGTTTATTTTTACGTTTTCCCATTCTACCGGGTGTACGCTTCCCCCGTAGGTATCGGGTCGTTGTAACACGTGATCTACGTCGCTTAATCGTTTGTATGCCATTTTGATAAAGTTTTAAATTTTATACTTGAATATTTAAAAAAAAACATTTGTGTTTGTGCGTGGATACGTGGAGATGTGGACCCACGGACCCCTGGACCTCCGGTAACATAAGGACCTCATAAGGACCTTCACTACAAAAATATTTATAGTTCACTACAAAAATATTTATAGTTAGATTTTTCAATTCGATAGGCAATTTTACAGAAAATGTTACATGTTTATGACATTTTACGAAAATATAAGAATAAGAATACTATTTTTTACGTACTACTACATAGGGATATTTTGTTACGAATGTCTCATGGTCTCATTTCGACCCCCATTTTTCCTCCCTATTGCATACTGCACTACATGGAATAGTATTACGAAAATACAATTACAACTCCACATAGGGTTCCAATACGAGCACTTTTTTACCTCTCACAGCGTCTAGCGGGTCTCTATAATGGGGTTTTAGACTATTGTTTTTCGTACAGTGAAAGTGCGTTTGATAGGAATTTCGATCTAGCATGGGCTTAGTAGGTATAACGCTGTGTGCCTGTAGTGTATATAGAAATAGCACTACACTGCTGTGTCCTGTACTCAATACAGGTGTTTACCATTAGTCCCGCTATTTTCATGTATTATTTTTTTAGATAGTGATGGCTGCCTGTATACCTTACACACCAGGGACTACGTCACTTTTTTATACATAGGAATAACAGGTCCTGATAGACTCCTGTATGACCCCCATGCTGCGTGTATTCATTTTTAGCACATGGAATAGCATCTATGCTGTCTGATTCATTTTTGCATACAGGCGATAGCGCATATGCTATTTGATCTGTTTTAAGACAGGTCACAGCCCTCATGCTATTGGTTGGAAAACCCTTGTACAGGCAATAGCACCCTTCCCTATTACCCATGCGTAATGCTATCCCATGGACTAACTTTCTCGCATACCTATTATTTAGAATTTTTTTTTTTTTTATTTTTTTATATATTTTAACATATTTATGTTATGTATGATATGTCTATGTATAATATACATGTCATAGTATGTAACATATGTATAACATAGGTAACATGTCGAATATATGTCAAATATATAAAACACACTTTCTCCAGAAAAGAGTAGAGGGCTAAAATTT
>Ga0206129_10001443_pt1 | contig 32045 bp, 33 predicted proteins | sample Helgoland_Spring_8_FD_148616 | JGI IMG/M metagenome (GOLD analysis project Ga0206129, IMG submission 148616) | Pelagic subsurface seawater microbial communities from Kabeltonne, Helgoland, North Sea - Helgoland_Spring_Bloom_20160502_2 | ecosystem: Environmental > Aquatic > Marine > Epipelagic ...
GTATAAAGATCTTGGCGATTGTGACGGAAGAGAAAACATGGAACACAGAATTAAGGAATTTTTGAATAATTTAAAAAATAAAAATTTAGAACCAATATATAAAAATTTAACAAATTTTTAATATTATAATATATAATGAAACTTTTATTTTACGCATTTTTAATTTTACTAATGTATTTTTTGTCCGGTATCAACAAAGCAATTAACTTTTCAGCAACAGTAAAAGGGTTTCATAACATGTTTTTCTTAAAAAATATGCCTACTATTTTCTATAATTTAGTCATATCTGGTGTGGTTTTGTTAGAAATATTAGCTCCAATTGTCATAATGTTCTCGTTGTATACACATAATTATACCGAATACGCTTACTATTCAAGTATAGGTTTGGCTATTTTTACAGTATTAGCTACACTCATTTATCATTTACCAACAAAAGGAGGTCAGTATTATGATTTTATGAAAAATTTAACAGCAACAGGTTCATTACTGTTACTTTCTACATTCTTTGAATAAATTTCCCATGTAATATTATATGGATTATAAATTAATTATCTTAACATTTATTGTCACCGCTTTATGGGATGTTGTATTACGTTTTATGTCTCTTAATTATGAAAAACTACCCAAGTATTTCCAAATGGACTTTGTTGAGTATCTAAATCCGTATTTCAAGCAACACACTATGTTAGCTGCTGCGTTAATCGCAGGATTTGTAGGAGCAACTACTCAGCCTATTATTCTATCTATGATGGATTTTCCCAAAAGTATTTTTGATTTTGGGTATGTTAGTAAATTTATGGTGTTATCGTTTATAATTAGTGCATTATATGGGTTCATAATGAAATGGAGTAATTTATTTCCCCATTTAGTTACCCATTACTACGATAAATTAGGAGTAGCAAGAAGTATGTATACGGATGGTGTGTCTGGATTAGTCGTCCAAACTACATTATTGGGTCTTTACTATTTATTCAATATATCAAGAATGTAAAATAATAATTTTATTGAGAAGTTATTATTTTATTCTGATTTATACATTTTCAACATTTTTTCCTTTTGTAAATAATAATCAACAACTGGCTTTGGATATTTGATATCTTTGTATTTCGAATCACTATAGGTTTCATTCCACTTATGAATATCGCGTGAATCCACTGTTTCCAATTCAGGTACCCACTTTTTAATGTATTCAGCATCAACATCAAATTTAGAACTTTGTATCCAAGGATTCATATCACGAAAATAGGGTTTCATATCAACACCGGTTCCACTAATACCTTGCCAATTACCATTATTAGAAGCAATATCATAATCAGTTAATTGTTGTGCGAAATATTGTTCTCCAACTCGCCAATCAATTAATAAAGTTTTAATTAAAAAGCTTGCGGTTGTCATTCGCCCTCTGTTATGCATATAACCCGTTGTATTCATTTCACGCATACAAGCATCAACTAATGGGAATCCAGTCATGCCATTTTTCCATTTCTCAATATTTATTTTACTTTGACTCCAGTTTAAAGAACGGTATTTTGGTTGATATGATTGACCTACTACTTCGGGATAACAATACAACACGTGAGCGAAAAATTCTCTCCATATAAGTTCTCGTATTAAACCGTGATTCAATCCAAATTTCTTTTTGAATGCATGATATACTTCACGAATAGATAAACATCCAAATTTGATGTATGCCGATAAATGGGTTGTTTTATAAGTAAAGAAATCTCTTGATGAATCATATTCTCCTTGAGCTCGTAAAGCATTTTTTAATTTTTCTTGTGCTTGCGTTCTACCACCATGAACTAAGATATGGTTATTCGGTTTTACAAATTTATTCATGGCTTCTTTTAGAGTTATTACATACTTTAACTTTTTACTTGTTATCGAGAATGGAAATGAAGTAATATTTATCGGTTTTGAAACTGTATTATTTAAAACCGTATTGTAGAAAGGAGTATATTTTTTATACGCATTTTTTGAACTTTCAACTAAGACTGTTCCCGGTTCATATAAATAATAGTCTGGATGAGTAATACATTTTACATCTAACTTGTTACATAGCATTTTGGTTTCATCATCACGTTGTATAGCATATGGACTATAATCATCATTAAAAAATACGTGTGTAATATTAAGCTCACTAATAAGGTGTTTTAATATGACAGTTTGTTTACCATAATAACATGATAATTCACCTCCATTTGTCTTAATTGTATCATTCAAATCTTGTAAACTCTCAATCATAAATTGAACTGAATTGTTTGACTTGTATGAATTGACATTGGTTACTTGTTCTGGTGTGAATATAAAACAAGTGTATAATTTATCGCATATAAATCCAGAATTATTTAACGCAATATTATCTGAAATACGAAAGTCGCGATGAAATATAAATAACCCTCGTGTATTTATTGGCATAGTTAAAATATATATATATATTTATGTAATCTTTATTATTTATTATTGAAGTATATAAAAATATATCATTAATATTATTAAAATGGATTTTATTACAAACGTATATACTATGTTGAGTGTTATACTATTTACAAATGTTGAATATTTGGTTCAATCTACAAACATGATGATAAATGAAATGCGAAATATTGATTACACCACATTTTTAACCAAAGGTTTTCTTATATTTGTAGATATGAAGATACGAGTGACTAAAACTGGTAATTATTTATATAATAATTTTGACATTGTAAAAAATACAGTTGATACATCATCATATAACTTAGATAAATTAACAGCAAATTATAATAATTATCGTATTGAACCATTTGATAACAACTGGGTATGTATATCAATATTGTTAAAGAATGATGAAAATCTATTTACAGGTAATAAACAAATATATTTAGAAAATTATCAACATATTAAATCACATACCACTCCAGATGTAAGTAAAATTGAGTATTATAATAATTGTCTGTCTTATTTTGGAAAAATAGCAACATCAATTGCCAAATCTGATAATAATGTAATTGAAACAATGGTTACTATGAAATTGGATGATGGAACAACGAATCATTCATTTAATAAAACTACTGAGGAACCTACCTATTCTAATACACGTTCAAAAGCCTCTTTTTTAACCATCGAATATACTCATCCGAAAATGCCAAACCGAATCATTATGGGATTAGAAAAAGAATTATATTTTACTAACAATGTAATATTATCTCCTCTATTTATCAAGAGATTTTTGGAATATCAACCCGAAAAATTCATATTTGATGAAAATTATACCATTAATTTGATGGACAATAATGTAAATATGATTACACTTACCTATTCTCAATCCATTTTATTATCAGAAGATTCCTATAAAGTTATAAAAAATGAATAACTATAACCAAAAAAATATAAAGATTTTTCTCTTAGTATATTACGGGCGTAAAGTATGGATACAGTGAGTATTCAATCCCACCAACATATGTTGAATGGTAAATGGAGTTTATATTACCATTTACCACAAGACAAAAACTGGGATGTATCAAGCTATTCAATAATTATGGATAAGATTGATAATGCCGAAAAAGTTATTTCATTAAATGAGACTATTCATGATAATGTATTAAAGAATTGTATGTTGTTTGTAATGCGGGAAGGTATTACGCCCATGTGGGAAGACCCACGTAATCGAAACGGTGGTTGTTTTTCATATAAAATATCAAACCGATGTGTTCCTGAAGTATGGAAAAAATTATTTTATATGATAGCAGGAGAAACATTATGTAAAGATATTTCGCATAGTAAGCATATAAATGGAATCACCGTTTCACCCAAAAAAAACTTTTGTATCATAAAGATTTGGTTAGATGTATCTACATTACAAGACCCGAGTATTATTTCAACCATACCTAATCTCCAACAACAAGGATGTCTATTTAAGAAACATGAACCAGAATTTTAGATGTAAAATTGATAATATTTATTATTGTTTATGAGTAAATAAACAATAATCATGAAGACGATTAGTAGGTATATTTCAGCGTTAGGTGATGATATGGAATATATAGTAGGTCAACATGCGAATGATAATTTCGAAATAATCGATAATTCAAAAGAAGACGATATATGGTTTCACATTAATAATGAACCTTCGGGACATGTTATTGCGATTATACCAGATAATATAACCTTTTCAAAAAAACAACTTCGACAAATAATAACACAAGGAGCTCTTGTATGTAAAGAAAATTCAAAATATAAATCACAACGAAATTTGGAAGTAGTGTATGCTTATGTTAAAAATGTAGAAAAAACAAATATAGCTGGTAAAGTTATGATTACAAATTCGAAAATAATCTCTGTATAAATTGTTTTGTGAATTATATTACACACGAATGAATGATAATACATGGTAAATCGGTATAAATAATAGTTATTATATTATTTATACAATGGTGAAATATTTAGTTGGGATTTTATGTTCGAGTAATATTCGATTGATACGAGAATCTATAAATAGTGTAATCAACCAAATCAATTTTGACGACTATCATATATTTATCATTGTGAATACATTAGACGAGGTATTTTATCAAGATGTTATACGTGAATTTGGATATAATAAACATAAAAAACTAAAAAAAATAATTAGGACAGAATCAAATGGTTCTCCTGGAAAAGGACATAATTCAGTATTGGAAATATTTTATAATAATTACAATTACGAAAACCTAATTAAAGTAGATGGTGATGATTTTTTATTTCCATATGCGATTGAAAGGATTAACAATATACACACTGAAGAAAAAAGTGACGTAATAACATTAGCAGGGAATTGTAGCGTAAGTAATACTATATTTAAATACAACAAACAAAGAAAAATAGACCCAGATACCGATATGTATTGTCGGGATTATAATATACAATTAGGATTTCATATTCAAGAAGTCAACAATATACGACAAATAGATGATGGTTTTGATATATTGACAATAACACCATTACGTTTATTAAGTGTCAATCGTAAAATATTATCAAAATACATGAAATTATATAATGATGAGATGTATAAAGGGGTAGATATAGAGTATTGTGTTATATTTTATAAAGAACTGCGTAATCCTGATTATAAGATAACTCATTTAAGTGACCCATATATTTATTTATACAATGGTATTAATGACGATAGTGTAACCAAACATCATGATAATAATGTAGGTATTTTTAATCATGATAAAAATATTAGAGATAACCTTTTGAAGAAATATGATTTGACCGACTATAAAATTAGTAACATTAACATAACTGTATACCAAGATAAGATAAAGGAGAATGCGAATCCTGAAATAATCGACAATTTTTACGATAAAACGTTATTCGCACTTATACGAATAAATAATGAATATATCCACCATTAATAATATAAATATAGATGATTATACTATTTATATTATGGTAAAATATTTGGTTGGTATTTTATGTTCGAGTAACGTAAGATTATTAAAGGAGACATTTTTAAGTGTTCTCAACCAAATTGGATATGATGACTATGAAATTATGATTATAGTAAATACATTGAACGAAGAGTTTTATCAAGATGTTATGTACGAATTTGGTAAGAATAATTATACGAAATTGAGAAAAATCATAAGAACGGAGTCAAATGGTTCTCCAGGTAAAGGTCATAATTCAGTATTAAAAACATTTTATAAAGACTATCGTTATGATAATTTAATTATGTTAGATGGTGATGATTTCCTATTTCCAAATGCTATACAGAGAATAAATAATGTTCTTATAACTGAAAATAGCGATGTTATTTCATTATATGGAAACACGAAGATTATAATGGATACTGCTAACTATCATAAATTAAAGAATCAAACCGATGATTCAATCAGTACATATCATTTACAGTTCTATTATAATGTAGATGAATGTAAAAAAATATATAGGTTGAATGAAGAATTCAATACGACACTTGCAACCCCGGGTAGATTAATATGTATTAACCGAAAATTATTATCCAAATATATCCAGTTATATGACGAACGAATGTATATTTATGACGATTTTATGACAACAGTTCTACTTTATAAAGAGGATAATAATCCAGCATTTACTATTACCCATATTTCAGAACCATATATATACCTATATAATGCGGTAAATGAAGAAAGTGTGTCATACAAATATACGAGTACAGGTGAAAATGATTATTATAAAAATGATAATAAGTACAAACTTGATTTAATTCAAACCCACCTAAATAAGTATAACATTACAGATACTATTATTAAACCTTATTCTACGATTGTAAACGACACGATTAATATTCAAGATATGCATAATTTTCACAAACAAATGATTTTAAAACTACATACGACACTTCCAATTCTATTACCTAAGAAAAAAGTGTTATTTATTGATTATTCGGAATGGGATTATGATACCATAAATAAACGTGCTTTGGGAGGAACTGAAGCCGCCGTGTACAATCTATCAAATGTATTATCTACAAAATATGATGTTAGTGTTATGACCCGAACAGAAACACATATGATTATTCATGAAAATCTACAATATTACCCATTAAATGCTGATTCTATCAAAACAATCGTTCCTGATATTATTATTTTTCAGGGACAATGCCCATTAAGTAAGGAAATCTTAACAAGTATTAATCCAAATATTCTATTATGGAATTTAATGGAACATGACATAAATGTAGCCTTTATAACAAATGAGGTGGTTCAATATCCATTCGATAAATACATTTTTGTAAGTAATTGGCAAAAGAACCGATTTATACAACAATACAGACTCGAACATAATAAATGTATTACAATGCAAAATGGTATATCTCCATTGATTAAATTAGACGAATTAAAGTTCATAGAAAAAGAAAAAACGATGATTTATTATAGTACTCCTTTTCGTGGGTTAATTGTAGCATATCACCTATTCCAATTAGTAAAGAAACATATACCTGATATTAAATTAAAGGTTTTTTCCTGTTTTTCGCGTGAAGTGGAGAAAAACAAAACAGAATATATGCCAATTACAGATATTAATGAAGTAAATCATACCGAAATGGATAGATATTATCATCAAATATACCAATTGTTAATAGATGACCCAAATATTGATTTTTACGGTTCTGTACCTCAATCCGTTTTGTTTAATCATATTAAATCATCAATGGTATTGTTTTATCCAAATACATATGCCGAAACATGTTGTACTTCTATATTGGAAGCAATGGCTTATCGGTGTAATGTAATTTCATCTGAATTGGGTGCTATACCAGAAACATCAAATGGGTTTGCTAACTTATATAATCCTCACCTTGATGTTCTACATGAAGAAGTAGTTGCTGATGATTTTATCAAAAATCCAGTTCAAATTGAAAAAATCCCAGAAAGTTATATACGACAATTTGTAACAAAGACAATAAATGTAATTCATAATTATTATAGTGAATATAATCAACAATTACTGACAAACCAACAAAGTTATATAGAGAACTGTACATGGGAAAAACGTGCTGAAATTATCGAAAAGCACATACCATCGGTGTAAATAACTAAGTATTATTCATGACGTACTTAGTTATTAGCATTTTTTGAAATATTCGATAGTTTTTGTTATACCATCTATTAGATTATATTCTGGATTCCAATTTAAAATGGATTGAGCTTTTTGAATATCTGGTTTACGATTGGTTGGGTCATCTGATGGTAACGGACAAAATACCAATTGTGATTCAGATGTGGTTAATTTAATAATAACATCTGCCAATTCTTTAACAGTTAGTTCATATGGGTTTCCAATATTAACAGGATATACATAATCTGAATTCATTAGTTTGATTAACCCGTTCATTTGGTCTTCAATATAACAAAAACTACGCGTTTGGCTACCATCACCATATAAGGTAATATTTTCATTATTTAATGCTTGATTTATAAAATTGGATACAACTCTACCGTCATCTTTATCCATCTTTGGACCATATGTATTAAAAATACGGACAATGCGAATATCTACATTGTATTGTTTGTGATAATCCATCATGAGTGTTTCTGCTACTCGTTTTCCTTCATCATAACAGCTACGAATACCGATTGTATTCACATTACCTCGGTAGTCTTCGTGTTGTGGGGTTATTTCAGGTTCACCATATACTTCTGATGTAGATGATTGCAGTAAAGTTGCGTTATGTTCTTTTGCTAAATCTAATAAATTTAATATGCCTTGAAAATTCACTTTTAATGTATAAATAGGGTCTATTTGGTATTTTGGTGGAGAAGCCGGGCATGCAAAATTGTATATTTGGTCTATTTTGTGTTCGGGTATAAATAATGGGTTAATTATGTCATGGTTTATAAATTTAAAGTTTGGATTTTCAGACAAATGCGAGATGTTATTTAAATTCCCGGTATACAGGTTATCTATACATATCACATAATTGCCATCATTTAATAATCGTTCGCACATATTAGAACCAATAAATCCAGCACCACCAGTTACTATAATAGTTTTCATATAAAGTGTACACTTGTTATTTTTTGATGGTTATTCCGTAAATTTGAATAATATAATTTTGTATATTATTCAACACATAAAACTTATAATGGAGGCAAATTCGCCAAACACAATTTAATGCTACCAAGCGAGGCTACATCATATTTAATAATAAGGGGTAAGTCATTACCAAGATACATTTCAAGATGACTACATAAAGGAGTACATTTAATAAAATGAGACAAACTCTTCAATGAAAATTCGCCTTGGTAAATAACAGAATCGTCCGACTTCTGAATGAAATTCATATTGTCCTTTGACTCTGACCTAAAAATACGGGAACTCGCAAAACTTCCTTCACATGAAAATACTAAATCACTGCCTACAGATTTGATTTCAATACGGTCCGAAATACTATTTAGGTCACGAATAATTTTTTGAAAATCTGAAGTAGGTAAGTTGATAATGGTAGAATATTCAACGTTAGGAATAAACAATTCATCTGTGTCGGGTTCAATTAAACGCAGCTTCTGACTGTAACATTGTTTAATATCTCCATTATCATATTGAAGACCCAAGTGTGATACTATACCATCATGATAATCTGCTTTATCAATATACATAGATAATGTATCATCATTAGACATGGTTGATATCACTTTGAATAAGTGTAGAGTGTTCGCACATACAATAATTTTATCAGGTTGACAATCATATGTCTCAAATTTACTCGCATCTAATAATACATTCACTAAAATAGTATGTGTTTTATCAAAATTTATTATTTTCATACCATCTTTAGTAAATGTGATTGTAGCATCAGTTAAAATGTCTTTGATAGCAGTAATCATATTTCGTATAGGCTGAATTTGAACGGTTTTTATAGTTAATACATTGTTTTCTTCATTCATAATACTATTAATATAATTAGTACAATGCGTTTGTTTTTATATTTTATTTGTATTATATCTATTTTTTAGAATGTTTCTTTACAGTGTATTTTTGACATTTCCCTTTTTTACGACATGTTTTCGTTGCGAGTTTAAGAGCTTTACTGTTCGGTTTACATCCAGAATGTAATAAATGATAATCGACTACACTTGCGTTTCCACCCGTAATAGTACTTGCTAATCTTGCAATTCCCCAAGAATCGGGGGTTTGATTGGGACGAGACCCCCCTGAATAATATGCGGCACGTCCTTTATTTACAATAGAAATAAGCGTATTTGTAGAACAACCAGTTTTTATAGCAAGCTTTCTTGATGGTTTGACAGTTGAAACACCATACAGTTTTTTAGCAGTTTTTACATGATTTGAAGGTTTTGACTTGTATGAGCTAACTATTGGACGTGTGTAATATTTACCCTTTGTATAGAGTTTCCGCGATTTTAATATATTCTGTCGTTGTTTTTTCTTATCTTTATTAGTTAAAGTGTTTGGTATATAACGTTTTGGAATATACATTCTGTTACAATAGATTTAGAAAAAATATACTATAGGTATATATATATATAAGTATGGCTACTCCTATCCCTCTAAATAGTGCAAACTACACACAGTTAAATGAGTCGGTTATTAACATTCTCAAAGGTGGTAAACGTCCATTAATCTCAATATTCACAAATGCTGACGGTACAATATATGCTGTAGATTCTCATGGAGAAATTAAAGAACGTGAAGTATTAAGTGCGAGTTTTACTGCGTCGTACCAAGATAAAGACGGAAACATGACAAACCCTTTTGTTGTCGTTAAGTTTAAAGACGGTGAAGGTATGGTAAATGCTAAGTTCATCGATTACTTTACATCTGTTGATTACGTAGAAGATCACTGGTATGTATTATCAGAAGGTACAATTACACGTAAAACTTTCTAATTACTATTATTAATATTGTATTTTTATAATTACCATATTAATTTACAACGTGATATATGCAGTACATTTAGGTTATTATATAATTTTACTATATAATATGCCAAAACAATATTATTCTTTTGACGAATATTCAATAGATGATTCCGATGACGACCACTATTCATATGTGTCAGAAAAAAACGAAAAGCCATCTACATCATGTAGATGTCGCAAATGCAATAAACCCAAAAAATGTAAACCAGTTAAAGAGTGTTACTCATGTAGACCACATGACAAATGTCACAAAAAATCAAGTAAATGTAAATCAAGTAAATGTTATAATAATGAAGAAAAATGTATTATCATTAAAATTAGACCTTGTAAATAATAGTAATAGAATCTATTATTATGATACGCATTAGTATAACTTGTAATTATTATTGTAATTCACAAAGCACATATGCTACCGATTAATTATTTAGAATAAAGTATATTACGCATATATATATATATATACAATATGGCGAGTTGTGGTGATTCATATTGTACGTGCGATGATAGTTCTCATAAAGAATGTAACTATTGTTATTCAAGAAAGAAACGCACCAGTGGGTGTAAAAAAGTGGTAAAAGTAGGTAAATATGGACGCGATGGAAAAGATGGTAAGGATGGAGAAGACGGAAAAGATGGTAGACCAGGACGCGATGGATGTGACGGTGAAGACGGACATGATGGGTGTGATGGTCGCGACGGCATTGATGGACGTGACGGAAAAGATGGAAAAGATGGCGAAGATGGACGTGACGGACGTGACGGAAAGGACGGATGTGACGGTATTGATGGTATTGACGGTAAAGATGGGCGTGACGGAAAAGATGGAAAAGATGGTGAAGATGGAAAAGATGGTTGCAATGGACGGGATGGGTGTGACGGTGATATGGGACCTACTGGACCTCGTGGAGAAGAAGGTGATGAAGGACCGGTTGGTCCAACTGGTTCAAGAGGACGAGATGGTTGTGATGGGCGAGATGGATGCGACGGACATGATGGCGAAAAAGGTCCTACCGGACATGATGGTGAAACTGGTCCTACTGGTGATAAAGGCGATACTGGTCCTACAGGTCATTGTGGTGAACCTGGTTGTGATGGTGATAAAGGAGATACTGGTCCAACAGGAGAAACCGGTGAAACTGGCCCTACTGGTGATAAAGGTGATACTGGACCTACCGGTCATTGCGGTGAACCCGGTTGTGATGGTCCAACAGGAGAAAAAGGGGATACTGGTTCTACTGGTCCAACCGGAGAGAAAGGTGATGATGGAGAAATTGGTCCAACTGGACCAAAAGGTGATACTGGTCCAACTGGTGAGAATGGTGAAACTGGGTCAATTGGTCCAACTGGTGAGAATGGTGAACCTGGACCTACCGGAGATGTGGGTCCTACCGGAGAAAAGGGAGATGTGGGTCCTACCGGCCCAAGTTTTGCTTCTAATTTTGCTGATTTTTACGGACAAATGAGCCAAGGCGGTATAAATGATAATCCCGACGAGATTGGTCCAGGTGAATCTGTAAATTTTCCCAGTCCATTGGTTAATCCATTTGGTATAATACAACGTAAAGAAGGTACCAGCCCGAACGAGTTCACATTGCCTCCAGATTGTATTTTTGAAATCACATTCCAAGTAACAACTGATAATACCGGGGAATTAATAGTTGTATTGAATGGCAATGAGCTCGTCCAAACCGTAGTTGGTGTATCTGGCGGTGGACCATTAGTTGGTATGTCAATTATTACTACTCCAAGTGGGTCAGAATCTATATTAAGTATTAACAATCCGGTGGGTTCACCTCCTGGAGGATTAAAAATAGATGAATCATCTGGTTCATTAGTACAACCTTTAACCTGTCATTTAATAATAAAAAAGATAGGATTTTAGTTTGATTAGCTCATATTATATTTTCAAATATGTAAAATATAATACTATGTGGTATTACTCCACAATTTTAAATTGTCCGTTTTCCTTTACCAGTTTACCTTTACGTTTAGGTTCTATATTAGGATTAATCAACGCATCATTATAACTACTATAGTCGTATAATTCCATAGTATCTTTTTTCAATACGTAATCTTGTCCTTGGATATTCACTTTTTGTACGTCCCATTGAATTCGTGCTACATCTAATCCTTCTTTCTGCATTTTATCCATCTCAAATGAAGGGTATGATGAATATACATTTGATTCGATTTTACCATATCCATAACATACCATAGGATTATCATTTGACTTTGCGGTTCTTGCATAAATGTTACAATCTATGGCGGTTTCTTTTACTGCTTGTAATATTTGATTATTAATACGTTGTTTGATACTTGCTATTTCGTATAATGTTTCATCTGTTGTAACTGGAGTAGCTTTATCTATACGACTCACATCACGAATTCGGATTTCAATGTTTTTATCATCCGTTTTTTGCTCTTTACTGAATGTAGTTACATATAAAAAGACTTGGACTGTACGTAACTCTTCTGGTAAATCCTGATGACTACAAATACGACGAGCACGACCAACTACTTGGTCTGGACGAACCATATGCCAATATGGCTCTACAATATGAACGTAACGAGTACTCTTTAAATTAATACCTTCAGCACCAGAGGAAGTAATCATAAAGATTTTAATCACGTCACCATACATATTATTTTCGTGTTGTTCTCTTAATTTATTAGCAATATTTACTGGAACAAGGTCCCAAGCACCATTATATACATTACGTATTATTTCTCTTTCATCAGAGGTTTCTGTACCTGTGTATAAAACAAATTTTGGTTTTCCATTATCTTTTTCATCCTCTACTATTTCCCAATCATCCGCTGATTTTTTTATTTTAAATTCAGCAAATCCATTGGCTAACAAAATTAGACGAAGGATACCTATACCTTCCATGGTTCTAAAATGACTGTAAATAAGATGTGACCCGATATTATCAGGATTTGTTAGGTTCTCTAATATTTGTAAAAACTTTGGACTGGACTGTTGTAACATATTACCTGTCAAATATTTATGATTCCCTGTATCACTATCAATTGTATTTAATTTTGTAAGGGCAGTTTCTATACGTTTCGCATAATTTTCAATATCTATTTTTGAACCTTCATCAATTTCGTCATCAACATTCGCATATGGGTCTGCTTCTTGTATAGAGTCGTTGGGTAATGCGTCCATATCATTTTCATCCATTTTGTCAATATTCTTTGTAGGAATAGGACGTTCAATTTCATCCGGAAAGACGAAATTACAAGCTGCACGTGAGAAAATACGGTAAGTAGATGAAATTGTAAATAAATCTTCCTTGTCTTGTTGTTTTTTTCTATGTTTTTTTGCGGCCTTTTCTCTATCTGCTTCTTCTTTACGGATTTTGGTGTAAACTCCAAATTGATGGTCTGTCATTTCGTTATAAACAATATGATAATTATCACCATTTTCGGTGGTAACAAAGGAAGGAAGGAGGTTTTCTTGTGCACTTCTAAAATAAGATGTTAATCCTAATATACGTCTTTGAAATAAATTAACATTTTGTGCCTGCTCGGTATCACTATTTACAAATATTTTTAAGAAATCGTCCTTTACATCAGGTAAACATTTATTCATCGCTAATTCGATTGTTTTTTCTTGAACGTCCAATCCATTTTTCTTTACTATTTGTAAAACCTTATTCAAAAAATCCGCATCATTTATATTACCACTATCGTCTAATTTTACTCCATCATATCTTTGGAAACTTTCTCCCTGTGCACCACCTTTAATTTTACGTGTTTTTGTCTTGTCTGCTACAACACGTTTTTGTGTTCCTTTTAAAGCACCTCTTTTCTTAGTATTGACAAATCCAAATGGGTTTCGTGTAATTGTTAACTTATTACCACTATATTCTACGAAATCATGGGTTTTTAATCCAGCTTTATCAAACATATCTAAAATCGCATTTGTGTCTACTTTTTGAGAAGTCTGAACGGTAACTGTCATATTCCATGTCTTTATGTATCCACGTAATATATTATATAAAATACCGATTTCATTTGGATAATTGATAATAGGGGTTCCAGACAATAATACGATTCTCACATTTGTAGCTTTCATTAAGTAATCATACAGAATATAGGAAATCGATTTTTTTTGTTTGATTTTATTCACAATTCTGCTTACAAAATTATGAGCTTCGTCAATAACTACTACTGAATTATCAAAAGGGTTTCGTGTTTGATTATCAGTTAGCTTATTCAAAATATTCATATTCAACCCGTTATAATTAATGTCTTTGTATTTTGAACGGATCATTTCATTCAACTGTAAATCAACAGATGTTTTTTCATCAGAAGATAATTCAGAAAAATTAGGTTCTTTGTTTATATTTACTAACCAAGCACCCTTATTTTTGCGGACATAATCAATTGGTAATGACAAAGCCTTTGATAATACGGTCAAATATTCCGGATTACCTTCTATGGAAATAAATTCCCAATATTGATTCTTTTTATATAAATCATCACCACATTTCTTCATCTCACTAAAAAAATTCATCTTTAATGATGCTGGAGTAAGTACAAACACTTGTTTATTGCTTTTCATACCTTCTGCTATAGCGATAGAAGTACAGGTTTTACCGGATCCAAGACCATGATATAAAAGTAATCCACGATAAGGAGTGTATAGATTTAAATAATCTCTTACTATACGTTGATGGGTAAGTAATGAAAACTCTTCAGAAGCACCTCTATTATCACAACTAACGGAGTCGTCCGAATTAAGTAATTCTTGTTCTCTTGGTTGGAGTATTTTGTTTAGTTTTTGAATAAATAGTTTGCGATTATTCATATAATATGGGGGAGCAACAATAATATTTTTCTCACGCTGTTTTGGTAATCTATCAGCTACCGTTTGAGTACGAATAACTGCGGTTGTTAAGTCAACTTCGGGTAGTTCTTCTGCTGGTTCTATTGCGTTTTTCTTTGGTTTTCTTCCACGTTTTTTAGGTTCGTCAATAATTTCATCTATTTTCTCTTCCTGTACTTCTTCTACCAGTTTAGCTGGTTCTTCTAATTCAGTTAACTGTGTAATTTCCTGTAATTTTTCTTCCTGAACTTCAATTATCTCTTTTGGAGAAGGAATATCAAATATTTCTTCATCTGATTCTTCTTCGCCCTTTTCCTCTTCAAATGGAACATCCTCTGATATTACAATATCAGTACTTAATTTACTTACTGATTGATTATCTATTAATACTGGCTCTGGTAAATCTTTTGGAACATACAAATTTCTATTAATATCACTTGGACGTGGTTTTACAGCAAAAACGTCTTGTTTGCGTAACTTATCAAGAATGATATCACGATTTACAGTAGAACTACGTCGTTTATCTAAAATAGTAAATGGTTTCGACTTCACCGGTTCGTCTTCAATAAGTTTTTCAATATTTTCTACAGAATTAGAATCATTTATTTGTTGTCTATCATTAAACCTTATTTTTACTCCGGTTTGTGTATTTGGCATTACCTTGGTTTGTAATAGTTCTAAATATGTATTTGGAATATTCATCGCCGTATAATATGTATATAGTAACAATACAAATTATATTTATTTTGTTTTTGTCAATCAAAGTAAATATTAAAAATTGTTTAATTTACGAATAGCATCTTCACATGAGATTTGTTCTGCTTTTTTCTTTATTTTATGGATACCTTCACCCATAAACACGAAAATACGATTGTATTGGGACATATATTGATGTATATCTGTATATTTATGAAATTCGGTGATTGAGATGGATTGTTCTGGTTTTACACTATGAATAGGCTGGCCTAAGCATAAATAGACCCCCATATGATATCCTGTATCTGGATCATGTTCCCTTACTTCCATATAATGTGGAGTTACTTTAAACTCTTTCTGAATTTTGACTTGTAAAATATTCTTGTAATTATCATCATTCTTAATTAAACTTATCCAGTCTACATGCTTTTCAAACACACTTTCTACGAACACTTGTACCATTTGAAACCCAGGACCCGTTGCGAATACGTCTCTAAACCAATTCTCATCATCGTTAACTGATATTTTGTTAAAATCTAAAAACATAGCCCCAATAAATGATTCAAATAAACAACCCAGTTTTTTTAGATTTGTTCGCGTTTGCTTTGTTTCAGCATGTTTAGATAAAATTAACCATTTATGTAATCCCATCTCATATGCTATTTTTCCGATTGCTTCATTCTTTACAAGGGCAATCTTTTTTTCAGTCATAAACCCCTCATTCTCTTTTGGGAAACGTTTATATAAATAATATTTGGTAATGCATTCCAATACACCATCTCCCACAAACTCTAATCGTTCGTTTGATTTAGTATATAACGGTAAACAATATTCTGGTTGAGGAACAATTGTAATATTGTTGTATTCATTTTCAATATCAGGGCGTTTAATATACGAACGATGTACGAATGCACGTTTGTATAACATCGAATTATAAATACTCGCGTTTATACCATAATTAGACAATACTCCTTTTATTTCGTCTTCAGTAATTACTTTATTTAATGGATTGTATGGGTCAAATATGTATGATTCTACACCGTTTATGTTTTTTTCAATTCGGATATCTTCGTCGGTATTCATTTTATTCTTATCTGGTAATAAAATGAATGTTATAACATAGTACGCATGAATCAGTTTATATCGTTTTACTATAATATATATGCATGTAATAAAATATTTAGTAAATATATAAAATATGGTATTAAGTGGTTCTAAAAGAACAACATACGTGTCAAGTATTGTAAACCAAAACTCAGGTGGAGGACCCAAAAAAGCTGGCCTTCCCTATCAAATTGGTCGCGAAGCATCTGTTAGTGTTGCTTTAAGACAAACCTCTCAAAAATTAGTTTTCTTACAAGGTCCAAAGGCTATGTTAAAGCAAAAACTTATGATAGCTAACTATTACTTATCTAAAGCTACCGCTATTAAGACTGCTGCTGATGCTTTAGTAGTAACTACCACTGCTGCGGGTACTGCTCCGGGAGCCCCTCAGGCTGATATAGATGCTTACAATGCGGCTGTTGCCGCAGCAGCTACCGCAGCAACTAATGTTAATACCGAACAAGGTAAGGTAACTACCGCTCAATCAAATCTTGATGCATATACCGCTGCGGTATAAATATTCGGATGCGTTTATAGTATATTTAATAAATAACAAATAAAAATATTTAGTAAATATATAATTATGGTATTAAGTGCTACTAAAAGAGTGTCGGCTACGGCCAGTATAACTAATCAAAATTCTCAAGGTGGAAGTAAGAAAGCCGGTCTCCCACACCAAGTTGGAAAAGACGCATACGCAGCAATCCACATCGGTGGAGCATCTGCTTTAGGCGTTCGTTTCGCAAGTTACGGATTAAAGAAGGTTAAGGATACTGCTAACACCAACGTTAAGGTATCTCGTCCTATTGGTGTCAGCCCAATGGTCTGGCGTTAAATAATACTTTTTAAAACAATATAATAATTCTTATACACTTATTATATTCTTATCATGAAAATAATTGTTGATGAACGCGAACGCGCATTATACGATAGATTAGACGCAAGACTTAGTAGTTTAAAAACTCCATCATTTGCTATTTTAGAGAAACGTGTACTTCCTCTTGGGGATATACTTCTTGAAACAGATGAAGGCAAAAAGGTTATGTTAATAGAGCGTAAAACCTATACAGATTTATTAGCATCCATTAAAGATGGTAGATATGAAGAACAGTCGTATAGATTAATACATTCATCTGGATATCCACTGCATTCTGTTGTATATTTATTAGAAGGTTTATTTTCTCAATTGAGAACTCCACTCGAAAAGAAAATTGTGTATTCTTCAATGACATCTTTACATTTTTTCAAAGGGTTTAGTTTACATAAAACGTCAACGGTTGATGAAACCGCAGAATGGTTAATTTTTACAGCTGATAAGATAGAACGAGAATTTGGCAAAGGACGTATTCCATACTACTTAACACAAACATTTGCTGGAACGTTACGTCTCAGAGACCAAGAAGATACAAATGATACACCTAAAGAAGAACCGAGTGGTAGTGATTATTGTTCTGTAGTAAAGAAGGTAAAGAAAGAAAACGTTACGCCCGAGAACATTGGTGAAATTGTATTATGTCAGATTCCAGGCATTAGTTCGGTAACCGCTATGGCTATTATGAGTCATTTTACATCTTTCAATCATTTCATACAAGAGTTACAATCAAATCCACACTGTATTGATACATTCACCGCAACTTCCAATGGAAAAGTTCGTAAAATTAGTAAATCTTCCCTGGAAAATATACGGCAATATTTATTGTATACTAAACCAGTAACTGAAATGGAAGCTGATACTTCCACAGACTAATTGTATGTTTATGTTCTCTATGAAAACATACAATTAAAGAATATCGATTGGTTTCTCTACATTAGATGGCAATTCATGAACGAGTGATGTATTTACAGTTCTACCAAATATGGGTTTTGTAATTTCTCTATCTTCATATTTACCCGATTTTACTGCCTTTCTGGTATATTCTACACCTCCCCAGTTAGGGTCCATTGGATTATCACTATTAATTGATTGTTTAGTAGAATCATGTATGGCGTCTAAATTGGTATAAATGCCTACATATTGACCTTCTGGGTCAAACCCGGGGTAATTGTTCTCGTTATATGGGAAGTTTGTACGACTTGCATCTGCTATTTCAACTACTTCAGGAGTTGTGGTAGGTAATCCACCTTGCATGTCAAATGGACTTGGACGCATACGATACACATTCTCACCTTGTGTATTCACTTCTTCTTGTAAATATAGAATAGGGCAATTGATTCCGTTCTTTTCTTGAATACGCACAAATTCAATATAATCATCTAAACTTTGGAATAAAATAGGGTTCTTTCCTTCCATAACAGGTTGATTTGTATTATAAAGTGCTAAAGATTGTCCTTTTTTTACTAACATGTCAGGGCATCCAGATTGTTGTTGTTCCATGTTCTCAATATCTTTTTTCTCGTTTGTATTAGATGGATTAAAATACATAGTAGCAAACAGTCCAAGCACAAATACTATCAATAAGAAAAGTATGACGAATAGTTTTGTATTTTTCATAATTATTATAATATATATTAGGAAAAGAATGAGTTTCAATCGTTTTTTTCTATTGTTAATATATAATGGCACCAGCTAAAAATACAACATCTAAAAAGAAATCAAATAAAAATACAAAGGCTACACCAGTAAAAAAAAAGGCAAATAAAACAAAGAAAGCAACCAAATCTAATAAAAAGAAAACCAAAGACGAAAGTACAATTGTTTTAATATATGCTAATTGGTGTCCCCATTGTCAAACAATGAAACCAGAATGGAATGAAATGAAAAACAGGTTAGGTATGGATATTGAAACTATCGAGATAGAAGATTCTGATTTTGATAAAGACACAAAGATTAGAGATATTGAAGATAACAAATTAAAAGGAGAACATATTGAAATTATGGGATACCCAACAATGTTTAAAGTACATAATGGAAATGCAGATTACTATAATGGAAGTAGAACCGCATCTGAAATGATAAACTGGGCTAAAGCGCATAATGGCGGATATGTCAAATCTAAAATAAAAAAAACGAATAGAAGTATTCGCTCCAAACGACGATAGATATTTTACATGATACCACGTAAATGATGTAAAATTGAATTTCTTATATAAAAGATATTAAATTAAAAAAATCTAAAACCAATCGGTATATATTATTAGTAAACAACAATGTCATCGAAAACAGTGAAAAAGATGGGTATTCGAAAATCCTTTCGATTATTTGATTTCAATGTATATGATGAAGACAAAGGTGTATCTATAGATGACGATGATAGTGATGATTCCGGTGGTAATTATAAACCTATTAAAGACGAAAAATCATTCATCATTCAAATGTTCGGTGTAAATGAAAAGGGCGAGACATGTTGTTTATACGTTGAAGATTATAATCCGTTCTTCTTCGTAAAGGTAGGTGATGATTGGACTGAATATGATAAACGTTGTTTTATAGATGAATTGAAGAAAAAGGTAGGAAAGATGTTTCAAGATTCTATTATATCAGCAACATTAGTAGACCATCATAAACTATATGGATTCTCTGGTGGTGGAAAGCATAAATTTATCAAGTTGGTATTCAAAAACACTACGAGTATGAATAAAACCAAGAATTTATGGTTTGACTATGTGGTCGATAAACGAACTGGTGAAAATATTCGTAAACGTACAAACTTAGTATTCAAGAAATTAGAGATTGAATTATACGAAAGCAATATACCACCTCTGTTAAGATATTTCCATGTTAATTCAGTAAGTCCTTCCGGATGGATATCATTTAATACATCACGAATGATTAAACCACCTATTTCGACTACTACATGCAAGTATGAATATAAATGTTCGCTAAACGATATTACACCTATGCCGGAGAAAGAAACTCGTGTTCCATTTAAAATATGTAGTTTTGATATTGAAGCAAGTAGTAGTCATGGTGATTTTCCTATACCAGTTAAGACATATAAGAGGTTTGCTGCTAATTTGGTTGATGCGTTTCTACAACAGCTGCGTTTCTTGGATAAAAACAATAGCATGACATTATTGAGTAAATGTGTAATGGCTGCGTTTGGATTTGGTAAATTTGATGACGTGGATTTAGTTTATCCGAAATCAAAAGTAAACAAAGAGTTTATTCAAGATAAGATTGAGGCTCTTTCAAAAATCCCTATAGAGAAAGCAAAGGAAGACCTTTCAAATGGTGAAAGTTCAAAGATACTTCAAATTGACCGCATTTTTGATAAAATAAACCAAGATTACCAAACACAAGGTGCTGGTGGAGACAGTGACGAGATGGTACAAAACGATAACAGTGAAGGTGGTTACACATATAAACATTACGAAAAAAAAGTAAAAGCAAATAAAAAGTTCACTATTATAGATATACTCCTTAGTGATAAATATGACCGCGAAGAGAAGATACAACTATCTAACGAAGTAATCACACTAATGTTTCCACCACTTGAAGGTGATAAAGTTACGTTTATCGGTTCAACGTTTATGAAGTATGGTGAATCTGAACCATATATGAATCATTGTGTGGTTCTTGGCACGTGCGATAATGTAGATGGTGCTATTATTGAAACTGCGAAAACCGAAAAAGATGTGTTGTTAAAATGGGCTAAGCTAATTCAAGATGAAAATCCCGATATTATGATTGGGTATAATATATTTGGGTTTGATTATGAGTTCATGTTTCGTAGAGCACAAGAAAATAAATGTGAGCGAGAGTTCTTAAAACTATCGCGAAAAATCAATGAAATGTGTGCGAAGGAAGATAGAAATACCAGAGAGTTGAATATTGAAAACACCAAAATGCAAATCGCAAGTGGAGATTACGATTTGAGGTATTTCAAAATGACAGGTAGATTACAAATTGATATGTATGCGTATTTCAGACGTGACTTTAATCTGTCTTCTTACAAGTTAGATGATGTTGCCGGACAGTATATTAGTGATAGTATCAAAAAAGTAGTATGTTGTAGCCATCCGGAATATGGTGATGTTACGGAACTCTACAGTAAGAACTTGGCTGGACTACATAAGAACGATTTTATCCATATTGAATTCAGTGGGGTTACCACAAATTATTACAAAAACGGTCAGAAATTCAAGGTTTTGGATATTGAGTTCGGAAGAGAAGTTACCGAAAATGACAAAACCAATACATTTAACGTTATTATGATAGCAAATCACGAGAGTGAGATAGAAGGTAACAAAACACTTAAATGGGGTACCGCTAAAGATGATGTCACTCCACAAGATATTTTCAGATTGGCAAATGGGTCATCGAGTGACAGAGCAATTGTTGCAAAATATTGTATTCAAGATTGTAACCTCGTCCATCATTTGATGAATAAAATCGATGTTATTACTGGATATACAGAGATGGCAAGTATTTGTAGCGTTCCCATTAATTTCCTGATATTCAGGGGACAAGGTATCAAATTAACCAGTTATGTTGCTAAAAAATGTCGTGAAAAGAATACACTCATGCCCGACCTGGAAAAGACATACAAAGAAGAAGGATATGAAGGTGCGATTGTTCTTCCACCCAAGTGTTCTATGTATATGGATAATCCAGTAGCATGTGTAGATTATTCTTCGTTATATCCATCTTCAATGATTAGTCAGAACTATTCTCACGATAGTAAAGTATGGACGAAGACCTATGATTTGGATGATAATTTAATACATGTTACCGGTGAACGTGATAAAGATGGCAATTTCATATATGACAATCTACCAGACTATCAATATATTGATATTGACTATGATAATTATGAATATTTAAGAAATCCAGCAAATCCTTTATCACGGAAGGTGAAAACAAAAGTCGGACGTATGACATGTAGATGGGCTCAGCTACCAGATAATCAAAAATCAATTATGCCTTCTATTCTGGAAGAGCTATTGAAAGCACGAAAAGATACGCGTAAAATGATAAAGACAGAGAAAGACCCATTCATGCAAAATATTCTGGATAAAAGACAACTGGGATATAAAGTAACAGCTAATTCATTATACGGGCAATGTGGAGCAAGGACATCTACATTTTATGAAAAAGATGTTGCTGCTTCTACAACCGCTACTGGTCGTATGATGATTATGTATGCACGACGAATGATTGAAGAAATATACGGAGACTTAGTATATGATACCAAATGTCACGGTCCGATGAGATGTCGCGCTGAATACATTTATGGCGATACTGATTCTGTGTTTTATACATTAAATTTGGAACACCCTGAAACTGGAGAGAAGATTCGCGGTAAAAAAGCATTAGAAGGTACGATTGAAATATCAAAAGACATAGAAGTTGTATGTAGTAATTATTTGAAACCCCCTATGTTCTTAGAATATGAGAAAACACTTATGCCGTTCATATTGCTGTCTAAAAAGAGATATGTTGGTATTTTATACGAAGATGACCCAAATAAGGGGTACTTAAAATATATGGGACTTTCTATTAAACGTCGCGATTCATGTGATTACTTGAAAGATGTATATGGTGACATATTAGATATTCTCATGAAAGGTAATAATGTAGAAGACGCAATTAAGTATTTAGAAACGGCTTTACAAAATTTAATTGATGGTAAGGTAAGTATGGATAAGCTCATGATTACAAAAGCACTTAAGGGTTATTATAAAAATCCAAATCAAATAGGTCATAATGTTCTGGCAAATCGCATAGGACAACGTGACCCAGGAAATAAACCAAAACCAGGTGACAGAATGAAATTTGTATTTGTTGTAAATGACAAACCGAAAGCGTTAATGGGAGATAAAATAGAAACTCCAGAATATATTATAGAAAATAATTTACAGATTGATTATACTCACTATATTACAAATCAGTTAATGAAACCACTCCAGCAATTATTTGGATTAGCGTTAGAACAAATATGGACGATGCAAAACAAACGTTCAGCAATCAAAACATTTAATAAAGATTTACAAAATTTAGAAGCTGAAGGACATGACTTAGAAACATTCATGAAAAAGAAAGAAAAAATGTGTAGTGCCAAGATAAAAATTCTATTGTTTGATAAAGTCCTTAGTAAAATATACAACGCAAAAAATAGGATTCAAACATTAGATACATTCTTTACCAGGCCTAAGTAAACGGATTCAGTTCTATAACATGTAAAAATATGACACATAATGTATAATTGTCATATTTTTTATTTAGAGGTCATCGTCGTCATCCTCATCATATTCATTCTCGTAAGTGCTTGTTACTGTGATTGGTATGTCAAAACTAAATATTGGGTTTTGGGAATTATCACTCATATTTGATTGTAATTGTGTTCGCCATGCTTGTGTTAACAAATTTGTAAGTTCAGTGGTTAATTGATTTGTAATATCATTTATGTTTGTATTGATATTTGAACTTGATATATCAATAGTATTACCAGATGCATCCGTTGTATCATTATCAGATACATCCATTGTGTCATTATTATTTGTATATTCGCGTATGTCATATCTACAAACGGGGCACCTAACATTTAATCTAAACCAATTGTTTATAGCTTCTTCACGAAATGTATGCCCGCAATGACGTATTCTTGAAACACGATCATTTATAACAAATTCTTCCATAGTAATAGGACAACTATGATGATTTTGCAAGTCATTTTCAGTATAATTAAATACTTCGACCGCATTGTCTATTTCTTGTTGTGTCGGGCAAACTATAACGTCTTCATAACTACGTGCACCCGTATTTATAGGGAATGTAAAAATATTGGAAAATAATGATTCTGGAGAAGAAAATGTACGGGATTCAGTAGTACCCATTGTAAATGTATTGGTTGGCCGGGTTCTATATGGTCTTACTTGAGGTCGTGGTGTGGTATTTTGAGATGAACGAATTGGCGTAGATTGTGCGTTCGGGAGGGATTGGTGTGGTGAATCATTAAATAATTGTGAACGCATTGTTCTGACGTCATTTCTATACTCATTAATTGTGGATAAATACCTGGCTATATTTTGATTATAATTATTTATAACATTGTTGTATCCAGTCATAACATCCCGCATACCATGAGTTAAATCGCGATATATATGTACTATATCATTCACAGAACGCTGATTATTTTCTAAACTATTATTTGTTGTACGATTTCGTGGTGTATTAGGTAAATTAAATAAATTAGTATTCATATTAATTATATTTATTATAAATGGTGTAAAGGAATGTCTATATACCTTTTATAATGGATTTAACTAAATATAAAACGAATGGGATTACTGGTATGGAAAACATGGGAAATACATGTTTTTTAAACGCATGTATGCAAATGATAAATCATACATATGAACTAAATGACTTTTTTGATTCGAGTAAATATAAAGAATGTTTAAAAACGGATATTATTGAAAGTCAAGCAACATTAGCATGGGATGAATTACGTAAGGTAATGTGGAGTGGTAACGGTGTGGTAACACCCAAGAAATTTATTCATATAACACATGAACTTGCTAACAAGAAAGGTAAAGAACTATTTTCGGGATATAATCAAAATGATATGCCTGAATTTTTTATGTTTATTATCGAATGTATGCATACAAGTATTTCTCGTCAGGTAAAAATGAAAATATCAGGTAATGTCGAAAATATGACTGATAAACTTGCTGTAGAATGTTATAAATTACTTCAACATTTATATAGTACTGAATACTCTGAAATCGTGGATTTATATTATGGAATCTATGTAAATCAAATAACCGATATTGATGGTAAAAAGTCATTAGTTTTGAAACCCGAATCTTATTTTATATTGGATTTACCTATCATGGAAGGAAATATTGTAAAGTCGTCTATATATGACTGTATGAATCTATTTATTAAACCAGATATTCTTGAAGGAGATAACGCATGGTTTAACGAAGAAACAAATACAAAGCAAGATGTTAAAAAAAATGTTGTTTTCTGGAATTTCCCCAAAATTCTGGTTATTGTTTTGAAAAGATTTACTCCTGACGGACAACGTAAAATAAATACAAAGATAGACTTTCCAGTTGATAATCTTGACTTATCAAAATATGTTCTTGGTTATAATCCTAAGTCATACATATATGATTTATATGGAGTATGTAATCATAATGGAGGTACAAATGGCGGACATTATACTGCGTTTGTAAAACATGCAAGTAATAAATGGATTCATTTTAATGATAATATAATAGAACAGGTTGAAGACCCTTCTAAGGTTGTTACATCAATGGCATATTGTTTATTTTATCGTAAAAAAAATAAATAAATATAGTATAAAACAAGAATGGCTACTGATTATAATCCAGATAATACAGAAACTGATTATATTGATGATAATGCGGCTGAATCACAATATAAGGAAGACACCAAAACCCATTTAAGAGATGTAACTAAAGGAATCGAAACTGACAAATCCGATGAAGATACGGATACTACAGAAGAGAATAATAGAACTACCACTAAAAAAACTGAGGAGACTACCACTAAAAAACCAGAGGAGGCTACTAACAAAACTGAGGAGGCTACCGCCGAAACAAGTGAATTAAAAAATGTAACAAGCCAGTATCTTAATTCATCAAATATGTTTGTATTAATATGGTTTTTAGCTATTTACATTGTAGTATATTATGTTTTAGGAACGTTTTTTAATAAAGGAAAAACTCCTGATGAATTTCAAACTAATTTAGGTAGAACATTGGATTTCATTTTCTTTGTAAGCTTATTTATTTTTATTCTTTCATACTACACATCTAAATCCCAACAACAAATTACAGAGGACATGATTGTTCTGTATGATAATGTATTATTGTTTTTAGAAAATTCGAATAATCTCATTGCTCTTCCATTATTTATTATTTCTCTTTACATTGTTGTTTATCTATTTAGACTTCCAATGTCATCTTCTACAAAACCCTTCTTTATATCATTAATTGAAGGTACTGCATGGATTAGTTTGCTATTAAATGCGATTGTTGTGTTTATGCAAAAGACTTTTGATATTAATATTCTTGATTATTTAAGAACATCTCAACCAGAAGAGGAAGAAGAAACAGTTAAATTACCAAAATGTCAAAATGAAGTGTTTAATGTTTCTAACAATAAATATTCTTACGAAGACGCACAAGCAGTATGTAGTTCATTTGGCGCTAAATTAGCTACTTACGACCAGATTGAAGCAGCATACAATAAGGGTGCCGAATGGTGTAATTATGGCTGGTCTGACGGGCAAATGGCATTCTTTCCTACACAGAAAGGATCTTGGGATAAATTACAAAAATTCCCCAAAAAGAAAAATAATTGTGGTCGTCCAGGTGTAAATGGTGGTTATATTGATAATCCATATATTAAGTTTGGTGTAAATTGTTATGGTAAAAAACCTACCCCCACAGAAAATGATTTAAAAAGGTTAGAAGCACAACAATCACAACCTATTCCTCTCACTGCTGAAGACAAAGAATTACAAGAGAAAATAGATTACTGGAAAAAAAACTCTGATAAATTACAATTAAATTCTTTTAATAATAGTAATTGGTCTCGTCATTAGGCTAATTTATTCGAGATATTATCTAAATTATAATGCTTCTATAATTTAGATATGATATACCCTAACATAATACAATATTTATACGAAATTCCGGTAAAATGGGTTGTATAGAATATATCCATACATAAATTTCTTATTTTCGTTTATTTTTCTTTGTTTTGTTATTTCCGTTATTATGTTTTACCTTACCAAATAACATGTTAAATAAATTGTCATCTATTGTTTCATCTTTATTTATCATTTTTATTTTTGGTAATTGAGAACATCCACCCAAAATATACTTTGAATCTACTGCTAATCCAATTGGAACCACTAATCCATCAAATCGAGATGTTCCTATATTATTTGACCCCCCTAACATAGACCGTTCTTTGTTCTCAATATTTATTAAATTATTTATAGGATAACCACCAACGACGTTATCTCCAGTAATATCTTTTCGGAATATATAATCTTGAAAATCAGATGTATCTATTGGAAACATTATTATATATAGTATTTATATTTATAATTTTTGCATAACACGCTTAATATCTTGCGAAGTTGTGATTTCTCTATTGTCCTTCAAATATTTGATTATATATTCAACATGAGTTTTGTCTTTGATAATTTCGTTTAAACATTTTTCTACATAGGTAAATGTCAGTGGTTTATAGTCTTTCTTATCGTACATTCGTAGTTCTCCATTACTAATACCTATATTTGATGTTATATTGTTACGTTTGATATAATCACATATGTCAGTAGTAATTGTTGATTTTAATTCTCGGATTTGTTTCGTTTTTTCGTTTATCATTTGTATTTTTTGGTCTAAAATAACCCAGTTTTTTACATGTTCGATTAAAAGTTCTCGTTCGTTTTTATTTGGTTTGACTATCAAACTTTGATTGTTGTTAGTAATATTATCCATGTTATAATATTACTAAACTTGTGTTTTTAATTGTTTATATTTGTGTATTACTTTTTGTATATTTTAGCAGCATCTTTTAGTGCGTTCTTAAACATATAAACTGGGTTCTTTTGTTTATTCTTTCTGTATAATTCAACAACGAAAGTAGTCCATGCGGATTTACCCTTCTTTTTCATTGTTTTACGATTCTTTTTATGTGGCTTTCGTACTTTTTTTGTTGATTTTCTGGATTTGCGTCCTTTCTTACCATTACCTCCTTGTTCTTCATCATCGGAGTCAACCTCATCATCGTCTTCGTCTACTTCAGGAGTTTCGTCTACAGTCTGTTCTTCATCTACTTCAGGAGTTTCGTCTACCGTCTGTTCTTCATCTACTTCAGGAGTTTCGTCTACCGTCTGTTCTTCATCTAATTCAGGTTCTTCTTTGTTCTTAGTACAAGTGTATCCAAACATTTTGATATCACCGCCTTTTTGTGTTTTTCTTTTAGGGGTACGTTTCTTATATGAACGTTTATTTGTCTTATGTGATGCCATTATATTATAAAAGAACATATTAATCTATATAGGATACCTTATTTGAATATCTTAATAAACGAAGCAATAAAAATAAATTTGCTAAAATGATAAAAACTAAAAATATATTGTAAACAAGTATGATCCAAACGTATATATTCAATTCGTCGTATATTGTGTCAAGTATCGGTTTCGCAATTTCTCTTAAATCTCGCTTTATATTCTCATCTTGAAAAAATGATATACAACTATCTCGCAAACTTTGCATTCATTACGTAATAAAAACTTCAAAGAAACAATACTAACAATTCAAACGTAAAACAAAACTAAAGGTTTAATGATTAAATAATAATAAAGAGAACAGTACATACAAACTAATATGGAACAAATCTACGATACCAATGAAAAGTTGCGTGAATTTAATTTCGATAAATTAGTACTGTCAAAACCCACTCTTATTTCGGGAGGGAATTACTTTATTCGGTTTAAAAAGGACAATTCTCCCTTGTATATCCAACCACCCACATGTAATACACGTAATGGATTTGTAAAGAATGGTAGAAAATATTACACTGATATGCTTTTCACGAATGAAGATGAATATATTATTCAATGGTTTGAGAAGTTAGAAGAGTATTGTATTCAATATATTTACGAACATCGCGATACTTGGTTTGATGGTAATATGGAAAAGGCAGATATTGAAAATTATTTTACATCACCATTAAAAGTGTATAAATCCGGTAAATTCTATTTGATACGAACAAATGTGCCTACTGCGCTCGATAAACCTTCTATTAAAATATATGATGAAGACGAGAATCAAGTTGATTTCAAGACAATTACCGAAAATACCAAATTGATGAATATTATCGAAATTCAAGGTATCAAGTGTTCGGCAAGAAGTTTTCAGATAGAACTCGAAATGAAACAATCATTAACACTAAGACCTGAAGAATTCAAATTATTTGACAAATGCGTTATACAGCCAAAAACACAAATCTCTTCTATCAAACAATTTGCTACAGTCAATGATTTGGATACTACCGAAAATGTTACGATTTCTACTGATGATACCATCACTAATGAGATTGTATCTGACTTGATAAATGATATTTCATCTGAAATAGAACAATCTGAAATAGAACAGTCTGATATATTACCAGAATTAGATAACGATACAAATAATTTAGGGAAATCAACCAATCAAGATAGTAATGATATTGATACAATAAATACAAACATTGATGTAAATACAGAAACAGCTAATTCTAATAATTCAATGGAAGAAGTAGTATTTAATTTAGAAGAGTTACCTACCGACGATAAACTAACTTTAAAAAACCCAAATGAAGTATATTATCAAATGTATAGAGATGCCAGACAAAAAGCAAGAGTTGCGAAAGAATTGGCACTGTCTTCGTATTTAGAAGCAAAGAATATAAAAAACACATACATGTTGAATGACATAGATAGTGACACAAGTGATTTAGAGATTGATGATGAAAGTATAAATAGTGAAAATGATTATAAATAAAACAGTATATTTTAGCATATTTTACAATATGCCGTGAATATTTTTTATCAGGCGTTTATATAAACAAAATGTTTAAGAATATTCAAACTGGACTTGCTAAGTTTTTTACACCCAAGATGATGTTAGTATTAATTATATCTGTAATCGCTATTTATGGGTTAATGTCTTATAACGGACAAATGAAAATGGTACGTGATATGATGGAAGATGGTACTAATGATAAAGAAGCCGAAAATAAAGAGGAACCCGCAACCACCCATGGTCCTAAACCTTCTTCTGGCAAGACTGAATCCGGATATGCTCTTCAACCTGTAGCCAATCCTTCTGATTTATTACCTGCTGATAAGAACAGTGAGTGGAATAACTTAAACCCTACTAATGTTGATGCAGAAGGTGTAAAGATGCCTGATCTTCTTGAAGCTGGTTACCATATTGGTCTCGATACCATCGGTCAATCTATGAGAAATGCTAATCTTCAACTTCGTTCTGACCCAGTTATCTCCAAGGCTGACGTCGGCCCATGGAACCAAAGCACAATTGAAGGTGATTCTACACGTCAACCATTAGAGATTGGTGCTTAAGTATATTATTGATATTATATGACATTATTGTTATATAATATATTTCAATGGAATTGTATTTTTATCACGATTATGTATAATGAAAAGTGAAGACATTTTAGGATATTTTTTAATAGGATTCATATTAAGCACCAGTTATTATGTATACCGTGAGAACTATGAAAGTTTCCAATTAACATGTATTGTATCCACTGTTGATGGTAACAAATATTGTGTTAGAGAAAGAGAAAATATTGAAAAAGCAGCCGATTTACTCGCAAAAATTACGGTCAAATGTAAAGAGTTGGTTACCTATGTAGGTGATAAATATCCAGACAAAGAAAATGTGAAAAGATTACAACAAAATTTCAACCCTAAGAAGATAATGGAAACACTACCTACAAGTAGTTATACCGCTTATAGTGAGAACAAAGGTGAAAAAGTAGCATTTTGTTTAAACAAAGACAAACAAGATAACGACCATTTAATTGATGAAAGTACATTAACATTCGTAGCCATTCATGAATTATCACATGTAATGACAAAATCAATAGGACATAAGAGCGAGTTTTGGAGTAACTTTAAATTCTTATTAGAATGTGCTAAGGAGGCTGGTATACATAGTCCAGTTGATTATAAAAAAGAACCACAACAATATTGTGGAATGAAAATACACGATAATCCATATTACGACGCTTAATCTTTTTCCTTTTGTTTTCTATTTATATATGCTTTCTTACGATATTCCTTTAGCTTTTCTGGGTTTTCTTCTTTCAATCTCTCTATATATAGCTTTGCGTTTTGCTTAACCTTATCTTTATTGTTTTCATAATATTTTTTATGTCTTTCATTATTTGTATATTTTGCAAGACGAGTTTTTAATGTATTTACTTGTTGTTGTAACGTAGTGATTTCATTCTGTAACTCTTGTGTTGTATGTGTATCCATTATACTATATATTATACTTCTTTTTATACT
>Ga0206129_10001445_pt1 | contig 32043 bp, 26 predicted proteins | sample Helgoland_Spring_8_FD_148616 | JGI IMG/M metagenome (GOLD analysis project Ga0206129, IMG submission 148616) | Pelagic subsurface seawater microbial communities from Kabeltonne, Helgoland, North Sea - Helgoland_Spring_Bloom_20160502_2 | ecosystem: Environmental > Aquatic > Marine > Epipelagic ...
ATCCCTGTGCCCAGAACACACGAACGGCCCTACTTGTGCCATGACCCATGCAACCTCAGTCGCATAAACCAAAACACCGCCGCCCGCGCATCCCTTCCTTTACGCACGCTAAATTGTATAAGAGCAATCGCACCGGCAAACCGACGCGCTGCGGTCAGAAAAGCCGCCCGCAGGCGGCCTTTGAAGACCAATCGAGCCGCCCAAAAGCGGCTCGGAAGCGGTTGGCGACGGGGTTTCGTCCGCGGCGCCAACCAGAGATGCGCTTATACCCACGGCCTCCGAGGAAGGCAATAGGTTCATATCCCTAAATGCGATTTTCTACATCGCGGTGATGCCGCCGTCGATGGTGACGTTCTTGCCGGTGATGTAGGTGGAGCCCGGCGACATCAGGAAAATCACCGTCGGCGCCACGTCGCTGGTTTCCGCATAACGGCCGAGGGGGATGCGCGCCATGGTCTGCGCCGCGAATTTCGGCCCGCGAATCACCTCGGTCATCGGCGTCGACACGGTGCCGAAGGCGACCGAGTTCACGCAGATGCCATAGCGCGCCCATTCCTTGGCCGCACTCATGGTGATCCCAAGCACGCCCGCCTTGGCCGCGCCATAGTTGATCTGACCGATCGTGCCCGCCGTGCCGGCGATCGAGGAGACGTTGACGATCTGGCCGTTGGTCACCTCGGCCTTTTCGCCATTGGCCTGGGCGATCATCTGCCGGCCGACCGACTGCAGCGTCAGGTAGACACCGGTCAGGTTGACATTGATGACCTGGTCCCAGGTCTCGCGCTCCATCTTGTGGATCATCGCAGCCCGCACAATGCCGGCATTGTTGAAGAGACCATGAACCCAGCCCCATTCCTTGACCATGTCCTGAACCATCTGGTCGGTCTGGCCCTGATCCGTAACGGAGCCGACATAAGGCAGGCAGGCCTCGCCCAACTCGTCCTTGAGGCTCTTCATGCCATCGGCGTTGAGGTCGATGGCCGCGACCCGGCCACCCAGGCCGACAACGGTCTTGGCCACTTCACGGCCGATGCCCTGCGCGGCGCCGGTGACGAGGATGTTGCGGTCTTCCATGCTGAAAGGGTTCTGCATCGGGGACGTTCCTTCCGGATTTTCGGAGAATGGGGTTGGGAGAAGCGCCACTTTGCAGAATCCGCACGGGCTTGACCAGTGGCTTGCACCGCCGCGGCGCCCGCGCGATGCTGCACGTCTCAAATCGCACACACACACCGCACGCACAGAGGATACGCGCATCATGGCCAAACGCTGGAAAGTCCGCCCGGACGGATCCACCTGGGGCGACTGGGGCGAAGACGATCAACTCGGCCGCGTCAACCTGCTGACCCCGCAAAAGGTGCTGGAAGGCATTGCCGAGGTGAAGGAGGGCATCAATTTCTGCCTCTCCCTGCCGCTGAACCTGCCGGGCGGCAACAAACTGAACCCGGCACGCGGCCCCTACACGCTGCGCCCGACGCAATTGCCGGACGGCACCCAGCGCTATCTCTACCCGGCCGCGCTGGACGATCCGCACTTCACCGATGTCGGCTGCGACGACCGGGTCGATATGGTGCTGCAATACGCGACCCAGTGGGACACGCTGGCCCATGTCGGCTCACTTTTCGACGCCGATGGCGACGGCCAGCCGGAAATCCGCTTCTACAACGGCTATCAGGGCCATGTGGATGTAAAGGGGCCGGTGAAATACAATCTCGACCGCACCATCGAGGAAACCGGCGAGACCACCGGCGCGCGCAAGCTGGGCGTCGAGAACATGGCCGAAAAGGGCATGCAGGGCCGCGGCGTCCTGGTCGACCTGGAGCGCCACTATGGCGAGACCCGGCATTATGTCGGCTATGACGACTGGATGCGCGCACTGGAGGCAACCGGCGTCGAGGTCACGCCCGGCGACATGTTGCTGATCTACACCGGCTTTGCCGACTATATCATGGATGCGGCCGGCGACCCGAACGAACACAAGCTGCACAATTCCTATGCCGTCCTCAACGGCCGCGACCGCCGGTTGCAGCAATGGATCGCCGATTCGGGCATTGCGGTGATCTGCGCCGACAACTACGCCGTGGAAGGCTTCCCGTCCCGCCCGGCCATGGCCGAGCGCTATGCCCGCCTGCCGCTGCACGAGCTCTGCCTGTTCAAGCTGGGCGTGAATATCGGCGAGCTTTGGTATCTGGGCGAGTTGGCCCGCTGGCTGCGGGAGCACAACCGCACCCGCTTCCTGCTGACCGCGCCGCCGCTGCGGCTGCCCGGTGCCGTCGGCTCGCCGTCGAGCCCGATTGCCACCGTCTGACCCCGGAAGGGACCACCGATCCATGATATTCGATCCGACCGATGCGGTAATGGGCCTGTTGGGCGGGCTGCTGATCGGCGTTGCCGCGGCGCTGTTGCTGCTGGCGAACGGTAAGATTGCCGGGATCAGCGGCATCGTCGCCCGCACCATCCGGTCCGGCAGCGCGGACCGGGCCGAGACCATCGCTTTCATTGCCGGCCTGATCGGCGTGCCGGTGGTCTACCGCCTGGCAGTGGCGCCGCCGGCCATCGGCATCACCGACAATGCGCTCGCGGTCGTGGCCGGCGGCCTTCTGGTCGGCTTCGGCACGGTCCTGGGCAATGGTTGTACCAGCGGCCACGGCGTTTGCGGCCTGTCGCGCCTGTCGCTGCGGTCCATCGTGGCGGTGTGCGTCTTCATGGGAGTGGCGGTGCTGAGCGCTGTCTTCCTCCGCCCTCTGCTGCCGGGAGTCTAGACCCATGCGGATCCTTGTCTCTCTGATTGCCGGCGGGCTTTTCGGCCTAGGCCTGACCGTCTCGGACATGGTGGACCCGGCCCGGGTGCTGGCCTTTCTTGACATTGCCAGCGGCGCCTGGGACCCCACCCTGGCCTTTGTCCTCGGCGGCGCGATGCTGCCGATGGCCGTCGCCTGGCCGCTGGCCGCTTCGCATGGCCGGCCGCTCTTCGGCGGACGCTTTCCCGGCCCCGCCTCGCTGGTTCTGGACGCACGCCTGATCGGCGGCGCGGCCCTGTTCGGGCTCGGCTGGGGGCTGGTCGGCCTCTGTCCCGGCCCGGCGCTCGCAGCCATCCCGCTGGACGGCTGGCCGGTCTGGACGTTCGCGGCAGCGATGCTGGCCGGCATGCTGGTCGCAAATTCGGCAACACGCGCCCGCGGCTGAGGGACGCACCCCCTACCCCTGCGGATGGCGCCATGTTAATTTTACTACCAAAGTCTGATGCGCCGCGACGCGCCGTAATGCGTGTCGGCGCCGAGGCAAGAACAAAAACCACCCCCCAATGAACGAGGAGCCCCCATGCGCATTCGCGTCAACCCGAATCTCTGTCAGGGCCACAACCGTTGCTTTTCGCTTGCACCGGAATTGTTCGAGGTCGATGATTTTGGCCTCGCCACAGCCGCGAACGATGGCCAGGTTCCTGCGGGAATGGAAGACGAGGCCCAGTTGTGCATCGACAACTGCCCCGAATTCGCCATCACCAAGGTCGACGACTGAAGGCATCTGCGAGGGAGATTTCGCACCATGACCAATACCAGCAAGAACGAGAACGGCTGCCCGGTGCACGACTGGGCCACTGACTATGACGTAATGGACGAAGGCTATACCCGCGATCCCGGCCCGGTCTGGAAGGATTTGCGGCAGAAATGCCCCATCGCCCATAGCACGCGCTGGGGCGGGTCCTGGATGCCCACACGTTATGCGGACATTCAGAAAATAGCCGGGATGGTGCCGACCTTCTCGTCCCGCTCCATCACCGTGATCCCGCCGGATCCGGAGTTGCGCGAGGAACTGATTGCAGAGTTGAAAGCCTATGGCACCGAAAACCCGCCGATCACCGCAGACCCGCCGGAACACAACGCTTTCAAACGCCTGATCCTGCCCTTCTTCTCGCCCCGCGCGGTTGCCGGCTACACCGCGATGACGGAGCAAATCTGCAAGGGCCTGCTGGACGAGTTGGAAGGCCGCGACACGGCGGATGCGGCGGCGGAATACGCCCAGCAAATTCCGCCGCGCGTCATCGCCTACATTCTCGGCATCGACATCGCGCGGGCCGCAGAATTCACCCAATGGACGCAGGAACTGCTGGAACTCGGCCAGACGGACCCGGAACTGCGCCGCTCCGCCCGCGCCAAAATTCGCGCCTTCTTCTACGAGCAGATCGAGGACCGCAAGAAAAACCCCGGCGACGACGTCATCAGCAAGCTTCTGGAGGCGGAGGTCGAGGGCGAAAAACTCACCGACCACACCGTTGCCGGCATGTGCAACCTGCTGCTGGTCGCCGGCATCGACACAACCTGGAGCTCCATCGGCTCTGCGCTCTATCATTTTTCCACTCATCCGGAAGACCGCGAGCGCGTGGTGGCCGAACCCGACCTGCTGCCGACCGCGGTGGAAGAGGTGCTGCGCTACTATTCGCCGGTGACGATGGCGCGCAAGGTGACCGAGGAGGTCAGCATGCACGGCGCCGAGATGAAGCCCGGCGACAAGCTGCTGATGACCTTCCCCGCCGCCAACCGCGACCCGGACGTGTTCGAGCAGCCGGAAGAGTTCGTGATCGACCGCCAGCAGAACCGCCACATCGCCTTTGGCACCGGCATCCACCGCTGCGCCGGCTCCAACCTGGCGCGGATGGAACTGCTGGTCGGCCTCCGCCTCTGGTTCGAGCGCTTCCCGGAATTCTCCCTGGTCTCGGAAGAGGGCGTGACCTGGGCCGGCGGCCAGGTGCGCGGTCCGCGCAACGTGCCGGTGAAGCTGGGCGCGTAGCCTGATTGCGGTTTGCAAAAGCGAAGCCCGGCAACCGCACGGTTGCCGGGCTTTTTTGCTTGGTTCTTGCGGAGTCTGCCGCGACGGAGCGACCCCGCGGCGGCGCTGCCCAAAGAACCCGGATTGCTTCGGCTGTGCCTCGCGATAACAGCGAAAGACAGCCGCCATCTTCGCCTCAGGTTCGCAATTCGGCCCGGTCGCGGAATTGATCCAGCGCTTCGGGATTGTCCAGCGCCTCCTGGTTCTTGACCGGCCGCCCGTGCACCACGTCGCGCACCGCCAGTTCAACAATCTTGCCGCTGCGGGTGCGCGGAATGTCGGTCACGGCCACGACCTTCGCCGGCACGTGCCGGGGCGAGGCCCCCTCGCGGATGCGCCGGCGGATCGCCTGCACCAGGGCATCGTCCAGCGCCTGCCCTTCCCGCAGGCGCACGAACAGCACGACGCGGGTGTCGTTGTCCCAGTCCTGGCCGATGACCAGCGATTCGACCACCTCGTTCAACTGCTCCACCTGGCGGTAGATCTCGGCCGTGCCGATGCGCACGCCGCCAGGGTTCAGCGTCGCGTCCGAGCGGCCGTAGATGATCATGCCCCCATGCTCGGTCTTGGCCGAATAGTCGCCATGGCACCAGACGCCGGGGAAGCGCTCGTAATAGGCCGCATGGTATTTCGCGTCGTCGGGATCGTTCCAGAAGCCCAAAGGCATGCAGGGAAAGGCGTTGGTGCAGACCAACTCCCCCTTCTCGCCCACCGCCGCTGACCGGCCGTCCTCCGTAAACACGTCGGTGGCGAGCCCCAGGCTCATGCACTGCAACTCGCCGCGCCAGACCGGCCCCAGCGGGTTGCCGGAGACGAAGCAGCCGCACAGGTCGGTGCCGCCGGAAATGCTGGCCAACTGCCCGTCCGGCAGGACAGCGTCATAGATATAGTCGAACGCCTCCGGCACCAACACGCTGCCGGTGGACAGCATGGCGCGCAGCGCCGAGAGGTCGTGCGTCTCGCGCGGGCGCAGCCCCTCCTTGGCGATGGCGTCCACGTATTTCGCGGACGTGCCGTAAACCGTGCACTTCTCCTCGGCGATCAAATCCCAGAGCACGTTCGGCCCCGGATGGAAGGGCGAGCCGTCATAGAGCAGCAGGGTCGAGCCGGCGGCCAGCCCGCTCGCCAGCCAGTTCCACATCATCCACCCCAGCGTGGTGAAATAGAACAGCCGGTCGCCCACATGCTCGTCCGTGTGCAGCATGTGCTCGACACAATGCTTCAAAAGCACACCGCCCGCCCTGTGGACGATGCACTTCGGTACGCCGGTGGTGCCGCTGGAGAACAGGATATAGAGCGGGTGGTCGAACGGCAGTTGCTTGAATTCCAGCGGCGCCGGCTCGCTCCACGCCAGGAAGTCCTGCAAGGAGATGGCGCGCGGGATGCCGGCGAGGTCCGGTTCCTCGTCCAGGAAGGGGATGACCACGATCCAGTCGCAGGTGTCGAGCGCCTGCGCCACCTCCGCCACCTTGTCGCGGATGTCGATGCGCTTGCCGCCGTAGCGGTAGCCATCGACAGTGAACAGGATTTTCGGGCCGATCTGCCCGAATCGGTCCAGCACGCCCTGCACGCCGAAATCCGGCGAGCACGACGACCAGACCCGCCCGCCCGCCGCCGCGCCCAGCATGGCGCCGATGGCTTCCGGCATGTTCGGCAGATAGGCCGCGACGCGGTCGCCCTCGCCGATATGGTGCTGGTCGAGGGCGTGGCTGACCCGCGCCGCGAAAGCGCGGAGTTCGTCCCAGGACCATTCCTGCCGGAGCCCGTCTTCACGCCGAAAGATCAACGCCGGCCCACCGCCGGAATGGCGCAGCAGGTTCTCGGCGAAGTTCAGCCGGGCTTCTGGAAAAAAGCGGGCGCCGGGGATCTGGTCGCGATCGGCAATGACGGTCTCGCCACGGGTTTCTGCGACGATGCCGCAATAGTCCCAGGCCGCCGTCCAGAACGCCTCCGGCTCGGCGACAGACCAGGCGTGCAGGGCGTCGTAGTCCTGAAAGCTCCGGCCAGTGCGCTGCGCCACCAGGCGCATGAAGGCGCGCATGTGGGTCGGCGCCATGCGCGTCTCGCTCGGGGTCCACATCGGTTCGGCCATGGCTCTGTCTGCTCCAGAAGGGCGTGAAAATACGGCGGCATCATAACGCCTTCCGGAAAGCGCTCTCAAGCGAAGACGAAGTTCAAACCATACCCCTCATCCCGGCGCGCATCTCACTTCTCAGCCGATGTTATCCCGCCCTCCGCACCGCCAGACCATGTGCGAAAGTCAATGCCCCTGGCCCAGTGGTTCGATGCCGACGGATGGTCCCCATCCGTTGGCTGAATCGAACCACCGGATGATTGAAATAGTGGGCTGATCGAGGCAGCGACGGGTGCGGCCAAAGGCGAACGCACGCTGGCGCACGCGGCGGAGAAGGCCTTCTTGGCCGCCTTTATTCGGGGTGAGGAGGATCGGGAAAACGTCCGGGGACCATTTCCCCCGACGAACGATATGCACGGTGTCTTGAGCCGCTCGGTCGGTCGACGACCTGGTTCCCGGCAGCGCAAAAACAAAGGGCCAGCCCGACCAGGCTAACCCTTTGTTTTATTTGGTCGGAGTGAGAGGATTCGAACCTCCGGCCCCTGCCTCCCGAACACAATAAGACTTCAAAGAAGTCAAAGAATTAGGCCCGTTTTGCCAGCCTTTCGCACGTGCTCAAGTCAAGGACTTGAAGCACGATGCGTGCAAATCACGTTTTAGCAAATGCTCACCCGGAATGCCACACCGATCACCAGCGTTCTTGGGCAGCGGAAGCCACAAGACTTGAGGAAACCCTCTATCAAGCCGGCGTTGATGCAGAGGTTGCCAGAGCGCTACTGGCAAACTTCGAAGACGAACCGCCGCGCGGCGCCTTCGGCCCTGCCGAATTCCGGCGCCTGAAAGGCGCGCTGGACGCAATCGACCGGATCGCGGCGCTTGTCGCCTCCGCGACCGGAGAGACTGACGACGAAGACGACGAGGCGGCAGAATGACCGCCGCGGCGTCTCAGTTTGCGGTGCAGGGCTATAATAGCCCTGCACACGCACCCCCGCCCGGCTTCCTGGCGAGCCTGCCGAGCCGGCCGGGTACCGTCCGCCGCGCCTGCGAACAGTGCAGCAAGAGCAAGCGCGACGACGCTCTTTCCGTGACCCGCCAGCCGGATGGGTCGGTTGTATGGCTATGCCATCGCTGCGGCGACCGTGGCGCCTGGCGTGCTGAAGCGGTGACCTACCACCAGGCGACCAGACCGCCCCGCCAGCCCGCACCACAGCCAACGCCAGACGAACGGCACGCGAAGACGATGCGCGCGATCCTGGAAGGCTGCCGATCGATCACGCCCGACGATGCAGCCGGGCGATACCTCTTCAGCCGCGGCCTGCCGATACCCGATGGCGGCACCTTCTTTCACCCGAGCCTGAAGCATAGGGACGGCACCAGCTGGCCTGGCATCGTGGCAGCGGTGACGGACGCCATCACCGGCGAGCCGATGACGCTGCATCGGACGTACCTCACGCCAGAGGGCCGAAAGGCTCCCGTCACCCCACAACGCGCGATCCTGGCGGGTGGGCACAAGAAGGGCGGCGTGGTCCGCCTCTGCCACGACTCGGAGGTGACGCTTGGCCTGGGCATCGCAGAAGGCATTGAGACGGCCCTCAGTGCCATAGCGCGAGGCTGGGCGCCGGTATGGGCGACCATCGACGCGAGCAATATTGCCGCCTTCCCCGTGCTGCCCGGCGTCGAAGTCTTAACGGTGTTTGTCGATCACGACGAGCCGAACCCGCGCACCGGCCGATGCGCTGGCCAATCCGCCTTTTCATCCGTTGCCGAGCGCTGGCTCAAGGCCGGCCGCGAAGTGCTGCACATGCTGCCGCCCGAAGGCGACCTCAACGATTTCATCAAGGGGCACTGACCCATGAGCGAGCTCGACCGCTACATCAAGAAGACCACCATGGCGGATGTGCGCAAATATGCCAGCACCGGCACGCGCCTTGGCCTCCCGTTCAAGTGGTTCGCAGAAGTGGAGCCCGTGACCGACGCGGGCGACTTCATAGAGGGGCTTCTGATAAGCGGAGGCGCCAGCGTTCTTTATGGCGAGAGCAATGCGGGCAAGACCTTTGCCGCCGTTGACCTCGCTCTCAGTGTCGCCAGCGGCAATCCCTGGCAGGGTCGGCAGGTGGACCAAGGCCCGGTTCTCTATCTGGCCCTTGAGGGTGGCAACGGCATTGCCAACCGGATTGCAGCCTATCGGCAGCACCACGGCATTGCGGATGACCTGCCGTTCGCCATGACCTCGAACGGTGTTGATCTGACCGACGACAACGGTGCCGTGCCCATCATCGACACTGCCTATCAAATCCTGGAAGACACCGGCGATGCCGTCCGGTTGATCGTGATCGACACCCTTTCCCGCTCGCTCTGCGGCGGCGATGAGAACTCATCCGCCGACATGGGCGCCCTGGTCCGCAACGTCGATGCCATCCGCCAGGAGACTGGCGCTCACGTGATGCTGGTGCACCATGCTGGCAAGGACCTGGCACGGGGCGCACGCGGTCATAGCCTGCTTCGCGCGGCCATCGACACAGAGATACAGGTGAGCCGGTCCGATAGCGGCGCCGTCGTCGCGCGGGTGGAGAAGCAACGCGACCTGCCATCCGAAGGGGAGTTCGCATTCGTGCTGGAACCCGTGACCCTGGGAACCGACCACCGCGGCAACCCTGTCCGCAGTTGCGTGGTTGCCGCCACGGTTGCGCCGAAGCGCAGCACTGCAAAGGCCAAGATGACCGACATCCAGAAGGCAGTGCTGGACGAGGTGAAGAACGCTGTTGCCGATCACGGCCAGCCGGTCCGCCCGCGGCTGGACATGGACGAGGTGATTGCCATCCCTCGCAACCGGTTGCGCAACCACTTCGAACGCTCCGGGTTGCTGCCCGAAGGGTTGCGAAGCAACCAGGCGAGTGCACGCATATCCAAATGGCTTACCCCGTTGAAAGGGAAGGATATTATAGCGTTTACCGCGGAATATATCTGGTTTGTCGATCAACCGGCAACCACCGGCAACCAGTGGCAACCATCCGACAGCCGCGACGAACCGGTTGCCGACGCAACCGGCAACCCCCGCAACCACACCCTTTAGGGTGGTTGCGTGGTTGCCAGTCGCGAGCCCGGCGCGGGTCCTTCCTGGCCAAATGCGTATACGGGTAGCCTGGGCGCAATGTTTAGCCAGAGTGAAGGCTTCTGAATGACTGAACTTCTGGACCTCGAAACCGATAGGGCATCACCGCCGCCCGTTGTCTCCAAGGCAGCGTTCGCGGAAGAATTGGGCGTTGCCAAGTCGCGGGTCAGCCAGCTTGTGACCATGGGATTGCCGTTGACGAACAACGGCAAGGTACCGCGGGCGGAAGCGCTGGAATGGTACCGGGCGAACGTCGATCAGAACCGCCGGAAAGCCCTCACCACGCGCCAACTCGATACACCGCGGGCGAAGTATGACGCCATCCGCGCCGAACGCGAGCAACTGGAACTCGACAAGGCCCGCGGCGACCTCATCAACCGGAAGGCCGCGGAAAAGGCTGTGTTCGAGCGGGCGCGGGCCGAACGGGATGCGCACCTGTCCTGGGTCTCCCGCGTGTCGCCCGCGTTGGCCGTGGAGCTGGACGCCGACCCCGCCAAGGTGTTTGCCGCCATCGACCGTCTGATGCGCCAGCACCTGGAAGACCTGGCCAGCACGCCATGGGAGGGCCTGGTTCGTGACTAAGCCGCTTGCCCTGATCGATGCCGCCTGGCGTGCCGGCATGGCCCCGGAACCGCAATTGACCGTCTCGGAGTGGGCAGACCGACACCGGCTCTTGCCATCGACATCTGCCGAGCCGGGCCGATGGCGGACCGACCGCACGCCCTACCTGGGCGGGATCATGGACGCACTGTCCACCGGCTCGCCTTTCGAGCGGGTGGTGTTCATGAAGGGCGCGCAAGTCGGAGGGACGGAAGCCGGTTTGAACTGGCTGGGCTACATCATCCACCACGCGCCCGGCTTGGCGCTTCTGGTCATGCCAAGCCTGGATATGGTGCGGCGGAACACCCGGACGCGCATCGATCCGCTGATAGAGACCACGCCCGAGCTGCGCCAGCGCATCGCCCCGCCCCGCACGCGCGATTCCAGCAACACGGCCTTTGCGAAAGCCTTTCCGGGCGGCAACCTGGTTATGGCCGGCGCCAATAGCGCCAGCGGCCTGCGATCCACCCCCGCGCGCTATCTGTTCCTGGACGAAGTGGACGGCTTCCCCGCCGATGCCGATGGCGAGGGCGACCCGGTAGACCTGGCCGTGAAGCGCACGGCCACCTATCGCGGGCGCCGCAAAATTTTCTTGTGCAGCACACCCACGGTTCAGGGTGAGAGCCGGATTGAAGCGGCCTATCAGGAAAGCGACCAACGGCGCTATCACGTCCCCTGTAGGGACTGCGGCGAATATCAGCCGCTGGAATGGCGGAACGTGCATTGGCCGGAGGAAGACCGCCGCGCGGCCTATATGACCTGCAACGCCTGCGGCAGCGTCTGGCACGAGCGGGACAAGCCGGCGCTGCTGGCTGCGGGCGAATGGCGAGCGACGGCGCCAGGCGACGGCCGGACGGCCGGCTTTCATCTGTCCAGCCTCTACAGCCCGTTTGAGACCTGGGGCGAAGTTGCCGCCGAACATGGCCGCGTGCATCGCGACCCCTCGCGCTTGCAGGTATGGGTCAACACCGCGCTTGGCGAGACCTGGGAGGATCGCAGCGGCGAGGCCGTGGACGCCGACGCCCTGACCGGCCGGCGCGAGCATTGGGGCGAGACGATGCCGCCAGGCGTGGCGATCCTGACCGCCGGCGTTGACGTGCAGAACGACCGCCTGGAAATCCAGGTTATCGGCTGGGGACGGGATGAAGAATCCTGGGTCATCGACTACCGGACGATCTGGGGCGATCCATCCGGCGCGGCCCTGTGGAGCGATCTCGACACCCTGCTGTTGCAGACGTGGACGCATGGCGCCATGCAGCAGCCCATGCCCTTGCGGGCCGTCTGTGTGGATACGGGCGGGCATCACACCCTGATGGCCTATGAATTTGTGCGCCGCCGCCTGCGGCGTCGCGTCTGGGGCATCAAGGGCAGGGGCGGGCAAGGCGTGCCGGTATGGCCGCGGCGCTCAAGCCGCGGCAAGGGCGGTGCGCCGCTGTTTATCGTCGGAGTGGACGCGATCAAGGACACGCTGGCCGCGCGGCTCAGTGTGACCGAGCCAGGCCCCGGCGCCATCCACTTCCCCGCGAATCTCGACCGCGCCTATTTCGACCAGCTGGCCAGCGAGCGGGTGCGGACAAAGTACGTCAACGGCAGGCCGCAGCGGCATTGGGTGCCGAGCCGCCCCGGCATTCGCAACGAGGCCCTGGATACGTTCGTGTACGCGCAAGCGGCCCTGCATGGCCTCTATGCCGCCGGCTTCCGCCTGAATGACGAAGCCGCGGCCGTGGAAGCGATGGCAGCCAGCAATGCGGCCCGGCCGACCGTCCCGCCGGCTGTAATCCGTTCGGCCTGGATGGATGGATAGACATGAACAAAAAAGTTCACCTTGACAGCTTTTCGAGAATGAGCGAAACACGTTCAACTCGAACACATTTACAACTCATTGAGGCCGCCATGCCGAAAAGCAACCAGCCCCGCATCCGTTTCAGCCGCAGTGAATTTCTCTGCCTAACGGCGATTCCTGTGAACCGGTTCACGACAATGAACCGTCGCGGCCAAATTCCGTTTGTCGATGCGCTAATGCCCGATGAAGCATCGAAAGAGCGCGACCCTGACCCAAACATGCTCCCGTTCGCATATGATTTTGAGTTCGAGATGCGACGGATCGACAATAAAGACGCCATTGCGGAAGACCCGCGCTACCTCCAACACTTCCCGGACGAAGCACGCAAGCATCGTCGCTATTCGGCCGATGATGCTTTTGCCTACATCATTGCTGATAATTTGGCACGGGAAGGCGGAATTTCTCGCGAACTTTCGGTGAATATCACTCGCAACGCTTTTGGGCGGTTGCGCTTCGGCGAGATCGACCACATCGATGATGCTTGGATGGGAGCGGTCTTTTTCGACCTTGAAGGTGCAGAGGGGGCTTTCTGGAATGCCTTCGCCCTGGCTTGGAAGGACATTCCCGCCTTCCTCGAACGAGTTGCCGCCGACGACGCTAACATTTACCGCATCGTCGCGGTTCCAGTCGCACAAGCACTGAAAACCCTTCGCGTTCGTGCGGCGCAACACGGCATCGACCTGCCGGATGAACTCCCCGAATTCAATCTGATCGAGGCCGCGAACAATGGGCAGCGGTAATCACTCCCCGTTGTTCGAGGAATCCCGCGCATTTCAGGCCCCAGGAATGCGCGGTGCAGCGGGCCGGCCGGAGCTTTTCCCCTCTTCGGCCGGCCGGCCCGCGCCCCTCTTTTCAGCCCTCAAGCGCCCCACAGAATCCCGCACGTTCCAGGCACCCAGGAACGTGCGGCGTAGCGTGCCGCCCGGAGTCTTCCCTCTTCTGGCCGGGCGGCACGCGCCCCTAATTTCAGCAGCGGAGGCCGCATAAATGGCCAGCCTTATCCGCACGTTGACAAGCTTTTTCAAGCGATCCGCCACCACCTACCCGGCGCCATTGGGCCGCCGCGCCGTCCGTTCTGCCGTCTCGGAATCGCTGGCCCGGCGCGGCCCGTCGATGCAATCCGCCAGGTGGCATGCAGGCAACAACCCGCTGGCAGCAAAGGCCACGAACACGCTTGCCGCCGCATTGACCGGAACCGGGATCAAGCCCCAGTCTCAGCACCCGGACCAGACCACCCGACGCGACCTCAACAGCAGGTTTGAGACCTGGACGGACGGCGCAGCACCGGATGGCCGCAGCGACTTCTACGCCCTACAGGCCGAAGCCGCCCGCGCCCTGGTTCGCGATGGCGAAGCATTCTTTCTGTTGCAGACCCTCGAAACCCCGTCCGGCCCGGCGCTGACCCTTCGCCTGCTGTCACCGGATCAAATCGACCCGGCCCTGCATCGCGAACTTGGCGATGGCCGGCGCATTGTTGCTGGCGTCGAATTCGACGCCAACGGCCAGCGCGTTGCCTATCACATTCTGCCAGACCAGCCCGATTTGCCTTTTGCCCACTTTTCGACGCCGATTCGCGTTTCCGCCGATGACGTGCTGCACATTTTCGAGCCGCAGTTCCCTGGCCAGGTGCGCGGCGTTTCCTGGTTTGCGCCGGCCCTGGGCACCATGCACGAACTCGCGTCCGCAGAACAAGCGCAGCTTGTCCGGCAGAAGGTCGGCGTTGCTCTGGCCGGCTTCATCTATGACCAGGAGGGCAGCGCCGCAGGCTTCAGTGGCACGCAGACCGGCAGCATTATGGAAACCGGCCTAGAGCCCGGAACGCTCAAGGTTCTGCCGCCCGGAACCGATATCAAGTTTTCCGATCCGCCGAATATTGGCGCCGATGCCATCGACTTCATGAAATTGCAGCAGCGCGAGATTGCCGCCGCTCTTGGCCTAACCTATGAGCAACTGACCGGCGATCTTTCCGGCGTGAACTATTCCAGCATTCGCGCTGGCCTCAACGAATTCCGGCGCCGCGTCGAAACGGTACAGCACCACATTCTTATACCGCAGTTGTGCCGCCCCGTATGGCGCCGCTGGATCGCCTTGGAGGCGTTGGCGGGACGTATCCCGTTCGACGCCTTCATGCGCGACCCCTCGCCCTGGCAATCCGTCCAATGGATTCCGCCCGGCTGGCTTTGGGTCGATGCCGAGCGCGAAATCAAGGCCGATGCCCTCGCAGTGCAATCTGGCTTCAAGAGCCGGCGCGAAGTGGTCGCTTCGCGCGGCCTGGATATCGAAGCGCTGGACGAAGAAGCCGCCGCCGATGCCGCCCGCGCGCAAGCCCTGGGGCTCAATCTCAACCCGCAGCAAGGGGGCAACCCGTGAACGCCGTAACCCCGACAGTCGCCATGCGCGCGCTGGCCTTCTCCCCCTCGACGCTCGACCGCGAGGCGCGAACGGTGGAGGCCATCGCCTCGACGGGCGCGCCGGTCATGCGGCTTGGCCCGTCCGGCCCCTATGAGGAGCGGCTGAGCCTCGACGCCGCACACGTTGACCTTTCCCGCCTGGATGGCGCGCCCGTACTGAACACGCACCGGCAAGCGAGCGTTGGCGACGTGTTCGGCACCGTGACCGCCTCGCGCCTGCGCGATGGCCAGTTGCACGTCACCTTGAAATTTTCCCGCCGCCCGGAAGCCGATCTTGTCCTTGAGGATATCGCGGATGGCGTCCTGCGCGGCGTGTCGCTGGGCTACAGCGTAGCCGAGTGGCGAGAGCAACGGGGCGCAGCCGGCGCCCTCGTTCGGACCGCGATCCGCTGGACCCCGGTCGAAGTCTCACTTGTGCCTGTTCCGGCTGATCCAGGCGCTACCATTCGAGCCTTGCCCAAGGAGGGCGACCCTATGGAACCGACCACCACCCCGGCCACCGACACCCCGGCGCCGATCGTTACCCGCGCGCAAGTCAACGCCGAAATCCGCAGCATTGCGCAGATTACCGGCCTTGAGCAGTCTTGGACCGACAGCCAGATTGACGCCGAGGCGACCGTTGACCAGGCGCGCGCCGCGGCCCTGGAAGCCCTGAAACAGCGGACCGCCACCCCGATCCGAACGCAGACCGTTACCGTAGGCGCCTCTGGCGACGATCCGCACACCCGCGCGGCCCGCGCTGGCGAAGCGCTCTATGCGCGAATCAACCCGCAGCACCAGTTGAGCGAGCCGGCCCGGCAGTTTTACGGCCTGACGCTGCCCGAACTGGCGCGGGACTGCCTGCACCGCGCCGGCCACCAGACGACCGGCCTCACGCAAAGCACCATCGTTACCCGCGCCATGCACGGCACGGGCGACTTTCCGCTGATCCTGGGCGATAGCGTGAACCGAACCATCCGGCAGGCCTACCAGGCCGCGCCGTCCGGTGTGCGCCAGGTGGCGCGGATGACCACCGCGCGCGACTTCCGGACGAAGCACCGGCTGCAATTCGGCGAGGGGCCGACGCTCGAGCTTGCCCCGGAAGGTGCGGACTACACCCACGGCACGATGAAAGAGGCGGAGGAAACGTATCGGCTTGAGACCTTCGCCCGGATCATCGCGATCAGCCGGCAGGCCATCGTCAACGATGACCTGGGCGCCTTTACCGATCTTAGCGCACGGATGGGGCAAGCGAGCGCGGCACGGGAGGCAGCGCAGCTTGTCAGCCTGATCGAAGGTGCCGCCGGCGTCGGACCGACCATGAGCGACGGCCTGGCCCTGTTCCATGCCGACCACGGCAACCTGGCGGACACCGGCGCCGCCCCGGCCGAAGCCACCCTTTCGGCCGCACGTCTCGCCATGCGGACCCAAACCGGCCTGACGAACGAACACATTGCCGTGACGCCGCGCTTCCTGCTGGTGCCGCCGGCACTGGAAACCACGGCCGAGAAGCTTCTCAGCCAAATCCAGGCGGCGAAGACTGCGGACGTAAACCCGTTCGCCTCGCTGGTCCTGATCGTGGAGCCGCGCCTGACCGATGCCGCGCGCTGGTACGTGGTCGCAGATCCTGCCCAGGTGGACGGCCTCGAGTATTGCTACCTCGAAGGCGAGCCCGGCCCGCAGATCGAGCAGGAAGTGAACTTCGATTCGGACGGCCTGCGGGTCAAGGTCCGGCTCGATTTCGGGGCTGGCTTTGTCGATCATCGCGGTTGGTATGCGAACGCGGGCGCCTGATCATGACGCTGGAAGAACTGGAAGAAATGCGGGACGCGCTACAGCGCGCCCGCTATGCCGGCGTGCGGCACGTCCAATATGAGGGGCACCTCGTCACCTATATCAACGATGCGGAGATGGCCCGCGCGCTCGCTGCCCTAGAACGCCAGATTTCGGCGCTATCCGGCAAGAAGCCGCTCAGCGTCGTGCGGATCAAACATGCCAGCGCCGATTCCTGACCGATCACCGCACGGAGGGCAGAACCAATGACCACCATTGCCGGCCTGCCGAAGCTCTACACCGAGCGGGATGCAGCACACGCGCTTGGCATGAGCGTTGATAGGCTACGCCGAGCCCGGCGCCTTGGCTTGATTCGCCATCGGCTGTTTGGCCTTCGCGGTATCCGGTACACCGAAGACGATTTGAACGAATTCATTGCTGCGCATGAGGTGGCACCATGTCGGACCGCGAAACCAGATTTCAAATTGGCAACTACTGGCTTGGCCGCCACGCCAACGGCACCTGGTACGCCACTTGGCACGACCGGAGCGCCAACCAAACTCGACGCAAGAGCCTTCGCACGCGCCGCCTTGCGGAAGCCAAGGAGCGCCTAGCCGCCTTCTATCATGCCAACCGCTTCCGCCGCTTGGAACCGGCCGAGACCGTAAAGGTAAACGAACTTATCGGCCTCTATTCGGAGCGGCACTTGTCGAAGACGGCGGCCCCGGAAAACACCCGCGCGCACCTTCGCGGCTGCATCGATCCAATTGGCGAATTGACGGTTGCAGAATTCGGGATCGCCTCACAGGAGCGGATTTTCGGCGCCATGCTCGACGCCGGCCTGAAGCCTGCCACCGTCCGGCGCCGGCTTTCCGGCGTGCGCGCGGCCCTCAATTGGGCATTCCAGCGCGAGATGGTGGACCGGGTACCGCCCTTTATCAGCATCAAGGTAGAGGAACAGCGCCGCCGCGCCCTGGCCATGCCCGAACTGCAAGCGCTCTGGCAGGCAGACATGCCGGACCACACCCGCGCCTTTCTCTTGCTGGCCATGGCGACCGTTGCGCGCAAGACGGCCATTCTCGAACTGACCCGCAGCCAATGCGACCTGGCCCGCGGCTTGGTCGATTTGAACCCGCCAGGCCGCGCACGCACGCGCAAGGGCCGGCCTGTTCTGCCTATGGTGCCATCGATTCGCCCGCTGATTGAAGCCGCGGAAGGACCGCTTGTCGCCTACAAGGGGCAGCCGGTAAGGGATATCAAACACAGTTTCGCCGCTGCCGTGCATGCTGCCGGCCTTGGCGACGTGGTGCCGAAGGACATTCGGACCACCATGGCAACGCTTTTGCACGAAAGGGGAGTACCGATAAACCAGATAGACGATGCACAAGGCCATATGGATTCCCGGAGCACCGCGAGGCAGCATTATATCCAGGTGCGACCGGAATACTTGCGCGAATGGGCGGTAGTGACCGAAACTATCATCCGAGAAGCGACGGGACGGGCAACGATCTGCAAATCTACCCCGCCCCGTCTATCAACCACCGAGCACGTGCAAATGGCGTGCAAGGCGGAACCTAATCCGTTCGGTAACTGGTCGGAGTGAGAGGATTCGAACCTCCGGCCCCTGCCTCCCGAAGACAGTGCTCTACCAGGCTGAGCTACACTCCGCGCCGTCGCGAGGTCGCCTTCTTAGCGGCGGCGCCCGCGTATTGCAAGCGTTACCGGCAGGGTTTTTCTCCCTGGCGGTTCGATGCCGACAGACGGCACCCATCCGTTGGCTGAATCGAACCACCAGATTATTGAAATAGCGAGCCGATTCGCGAAACACTTGCCGTAGCAAGCGTTTCGATCAGACCGCTAATATGCCCTTGCGACACAAAAGGCTGCCACGTCCTGCAATGCCGTGCGGTGCGCTCCCGCGGGAAAGCAGTCCAGCGCCGCCGCGGCGGCCTCGGCGTGGCGGCGGGCGATGCGGCCGGTCTCTTCCAGCGCACCGTGGCGGGCGAAGAGGCGGTGGGCTTCGGCCAGGTCGCTATCCTGCTGGTCGCCCTCGCCGATGGTGCGGTCCCAAAAGGCGCGCTCTTCCGCGGAGCCAGCGCCGTAGGCGACGATGACCGGCATGGTCGCCTTGCGCTCGCGGAAATCGTCGCCAACCGACTTGCCCAGTGCGGCCTGGTCGGCAGCATAGTCGAGCTGGTCGTCCATCAATTGGAAGGCAATGCCCAACGACTGGCCATAGGTGCGCAGGGCCTCGCATTCCGCTGCCGGCCGGCCGGCGAGCACGCCGCCCACCTCCGCCGCGGCGGCGAACAGGGCCGCGGTCTTGCCTTCGATCACCTTCATATAGTCTTCAACCGATGCCGCCGGGTCGCCAGCAGTGGTCAGTTGCAGCACCTCCCCTTCGGCGATGGTGGCGGACGCATTGGCCAGAATGCGCAGCACATCGAGCGAACCGGACTCCACCATCAACTGGAACGAGCGGCTGAACAAAAAATCCCCCACCAGCACGCTCGCCTGGTTGCCCCAGACCGCGTTGGCGGTGTCGCGGCCGCGGCGCAGCGCGCTCTCGTCGACCACGTCGTCGTGCAACAGGGTGGCGGTATGGATGAACTCGACGCACGCGGCGAGCCCGCAATGGGCCATGCCGTCATACCCGCACATGCGCGCGGCGCCCAGCGTCAGCAGCGGGCGCAGGCGCTTGCCGCCGGCGGCGACGATGTATTTGGCCAGTTCGGGGATCAGCGCCACCGGGCTTTGCATGTAAGCGAGGATCAGGCGGTTGACCTCGGCCATGTCGTCGGCCAGCAAGGTGCGCAACGCGGTGAGCGCGTCTGCTGGCGGGGTGGCGGCTGCGGAATCCGGTGGCGTCACGGCGCCTCACTTCGCTAAAGGAGGCCTCACCATAGGCAAGACGGCAGGTCGGTCAACATATGGAACGATGCCTGCGGCAGCACAACCGATGGCGATGGAAGGGTTTGGAATGAAAGCCGTGCTGACCAGCAATAATCCGGTAGAATTGGGCTGGGCCGAGGCGGTTCTGGCCGAAGCCGGCATAAGGGCCGAGGTGTTCGACCGGCATGCGAGCATTGTCGAAGGCAGCATCGGCGCCATTCCCCGCCGGCTGATGGTGGCGGATGCCGACCTCGGCCGGGCGGAGCGGGTGCTGACGGCCGCGCGCTTCGAATTGGGGACCGGCGATGACGGCGCTTGAGGGCCTGTTCCCCAAAGGCCTGAGCCAGGACCGGCTGCTGGGCGGCCGGGTGCAGTTGGCGCAGCCGCTGGGCGGGTACCGCGTGGCCGTCGATCCGGTGCTGCTGGCAGCAGCGATCCCGGCGGAGGCTGGCGAGACCATCGCCGACATGGGCGCCGGCAGCGGCGCCGTCGGCCTCTGCCTGGCCGCGCGGGTCGATGGCTGCGCTGTCATCGGCCTGGAGCGGGAGGCGGATCTGGCCATCCTGGCCCGGGCCAATGCCGCGGCAAGCGGCCTGGCCGCGCGCGTCAGCATCGTACAGGCGGATGCGAGTGCGCCGCCGCTCCAGGATGCCAGTGTCGACCATGTGGCCATGAACCCGCCCTACATGCCGGCCACCAATGCCACCGTCCCGGCCGAGCGTTTGCGGCGGGTCGGGGCGATCGAGGGCCAGGCCAGCCTTGCCGATTGGATTGCGGCTGCCTGGCAGATGGTGCGCCGCGGCGGCACGGTCAGCCTGGTGCATCGGGCCGACCGGCTGGACGAGATCGTGAGCCTTTGCCGCCGTTGCCAGGCGGGCGGGCTCACCATTGTGCCGGTCTGGCCGCATGCGGGACAGGCGGCCCGGCGGGTGCTGGTGCGGCTGCGCAAGGCCGACAAGAGCCCGCTCACCCTCCACCCCGGCCTGGTGCTGCACCAAGAGGGCGGGCGTTTCAGCGCCGCGGCGGACGCCGTGCTGCGGGATGCGGCCCCCCTGGCGCTCTAGCGGCCCGATCGAAACGCTTGCTACGGCAAGCGTTTCGTGGATCCACCCACGATTTCAATAATTTGGCAGTTCGATTCAGCCAACGGATGGCTACCTTCTGCCGGCTTCGAACCACTAGGCTTCGGCGCCCGGCTTCGCTATGGTGCGCACGACTGTTTTCCGCCGGGTGCCGGTCGCAAGCCGCCGCCGGCATCCCATATCGCCTTGGATATCGCCTTGGATATCGCCCTGAAATCCCACCGTTCGACGATCTGACCCGGAGCGTTCCCCATGACCTCTTCCTACGACTATGACCTGTTTGTGATCGGCGCTGGCTCCGGCGGCGTCCGGGCCAGCCGGATGGCGGCGCAGGCGGGCGCCCGGGTCGGTATTTGCGAGGGCAGCCGCATCGGCGGCACCTGCGTGCTGCGCGGCTGCATTCCGAAGAAGCTGCTGGTCTACGCCGCCCACTTCCATCACGACTTCGAAGACGCCGTCGCCTATGGCTGGCAGCCGCATCATCCGACCCACGACTGGGGCACGATGATCGCCAACAAGAACGAGGAAATCGACCGGCTGAACGGCATCTATATCAACCTGCTGAAGGGCTCCGGCGTGGAGATCCACGAAGGCTACGGCCGGCTGGTGGACGAACACACGGTGCGCGTCGGCCAGCGGGCGATCACGGCAGAGCACATCCTGGTCGCCACCGGCGGCTGGCCCTTTATCCCCGACATCCCCGGTGCCGAGCACGCCATCACCTCGAACGAGGCGCTGGAACTGACGCAGAAGCCGCGGCGGGTGTTGATTGTCGGCGGCGGCTATATCGCGGTCGAGTTCGCGGGCATCTTTGCCGGGCTCGGCAGCGAGGTCACCATGGCGATCCGGGGAGAGGAGTTGTTGCGTGGCTTCGACAATGACATGCGGGTCGAACTGGCCCAGGCCATGAACCGGGCCGGCGTCGAAATCCACACCCGCACCAATATCGTGCGCATCGACAAGGATGCCGCAGGCCTCACCGCCCGCACCGACCAGGGCGCCGACATCTCTGCCGATGTGGTGCTGTTCGCTACCGGCCGGGCGCCGAACACGCGCGGCATCGGCCTCGACGATGTCGGCGTGAAGTTGCAGCCGAACGGGGCGGTGATGGTCGACGAGTATTCGCGCACGAACATTCCCAATATCTGGGCCATCGGCGACGTGACCGACCGCATGAACCTGACGCCGGTGGCGCTGCACGAGGCCATGTGCTTCGTGAAGACGGCTTTCGGCGGCGAGCCGACCAAACCCATCTACGACACCATCGCCACCGCCGTATTCTCCACCCCGCCCATCGGCACCGTCGGCCTGACGGAGGAAGAGGCGCGAGCCAAGTACGGCAAGGTGGACATCTACAAGAACCGCTTCCGGCCACTGAAGCACACGCTCACCAAGCGGGAGCATTTCAGCTTCCTGAAAATGATCGTCGATCCGAAAACGGACAAGGTTGTGGGCTGCCACATGCTGGGCGACGATTCGGCAGAGATCGTGCAGGGCCTGGCCATCGCGCTGAAGTGCGGCGCCACCAAAGCCCAATTCGACGCCACCATCGGTATCCACCCGACGGCAGCCGAGGAATTCGTCACCATGCGCACCAAAGAGCCGGATTGAGCCCAGCTCTCCCAAAGCAGCGCCGGCGCTATTCGGACGCGGCCGCCGCGCCGGTCTCCAACATCGCCGCAATCTGCTCTGCCGTATAGCCGAGTTCGGCCAGCACTTCGGCCGTGTGCTGGCCGAACTTTGGCGGCAGGGTGCGGATCTCGGCCGGGGTCTTGGAGAGGGTGTAGGGCGGGCGCATCAGGCGGATTTCACCCTCGCTCGGATGCTCTGCCTGGTGCCAGAAGCCGACGTCGGCCAGATGCGGGTCGGCCACCACCTCCTCCAGCGTGTTGATTTGCATGCCGGGGACGCCCGCCTCGGCCAGTGCTGCGACCCATTCCTGCGTGGTCAGCGTCTTTGCCAGTTCTGCCAGCAGGTCGGCCAGTTCGGCGCGGTGGGCCTGGCGGGAGGCGCGGTCCTTGAACCGCGGATCGAGGAGCAGGTCCTCGCGGCCGGCGATGGTGAGGACGGCGCGCCAGTGCTTGTCGCTCGACGGCAGCACGCAGACATGGCCGTCTTTCGACTCCAGCGGCCAGCGCAGCGGCGTCGCGTGCCGCTCCGAGCCGGAGGGGCCGAGCGGCGGCTTATAGGCATTGCCGGCCAAATGCTCGATCATGGTGAAGCTCGTCATGCTCTCGAACATCGGCACCTCGACCTCCTGCCCCTCGCCGGTCGCAAGCTTGTGGTAGGCAGCGGCGGCGATGGCGTAGGCGGCGAACAGGGCCGTGGTCTTGTCCGCGATCAGCATGGGGACATAGCGCGCCTCGCGGCCGTTGAAACCCTCCAGCGCCACCAGGCCGCTGGTGCCCTGGATGACGTCGTCGAAGGCAGCGCGGCCGGCATAGCGGCCGTCGCGCCCGAAGCCCCAAATGTTGCAATAGACCAGGCCGGGGTTGAGCGTCTGCACGCTGGCATAGTCGAAGCCCAGGCGGGCCAGCGGCTCCGGCCGCATGTTGTGGATGAAGATGTCGGCGTCCTGGATCAGCTTCCGCATCGCCGCCGCCCCGGCCTCGGTCTTGAGGTCGAGGGCGATGGCGCGCTTGTTGCGGTTCAACTGCAAGAACGTGTTGGCCATGCCGGGGTTGCGGCTGGGTGTGCCCATGCGGGTCATGTCGCCCTCGGGCGCCTCCACCTTGGTGACGTCGGCGCCCATGTCGGCGAGCAATTGGGTGGTGTAGGGGCCGACGACAACGGTTGTCAGGTCGACGACCTTCAGGCCATGAAACGGGCCGGGCATGAATGGGGTGTCCTCGCGAGCGGGATGATGGATTTGACCGCAAGCTTAGCAGGGTGGGCCGGCGTGGCCAGAGGTTGTGATCGCCGGACCGCGTCAGGAGGCATCGGCCAGCGCCATCGGCGCCATGGCAGCGCTTTGCAGCGAAGGCCGCAAGGCGCGCTCGAACAGGGCGGGGTTGTGGAGCAGGCGTTTGGCCAGCGTCATATCCGCATCGCCATTGCCCTCCCCCGCCGGACAGCCGGCGCGCAGGGCCGCCGCCAGCGGTGCATCCACATGATTGTAGCGCTGCCAGCGCGCCGCCCGCACGGCATAGGCGTCCAGGCGGGCGAACACCTGGGCCAGGTTTTCCACCGCCAATGGCTCGGCAGTGCAGATGCTGGGCAGCACGCCCAGCCCATCCAGGATATAGCCCGACGGCGCGTGCAGGCGCGACCAGGTGATGATCAGCTCGCCGCCATTCGGCAGCCGCGTCAGGTTCTGGACCGAGCCCTTGCCATGGGTGGTTGTGCCGACAATCACGGCCCGGCCACGGTCCTGCAAGGCGGCGGCGAGCAGTTCGGCGGACGACGCGGAGCCGCCATTGGCCAGCACGACCATGGGCAGGCCGGCGGCGATCAGGTGAGTGTCGGCGGTGAAAACGCTGCTGGCAGCCGGATGCCGGCCGAACGTGCTGATGACAACCCCGCCGCTCAGAAACAGGTCCGCGGTCTCCACCGCCTGGTCCAGCAGGCCGCCGGGATTGCCCCGCAAATCCAGGATTATGCCCCGCACCCGCCGCTTCGGCAGGTCGCGGTACTGCCGTTCCAAGTCGCGCGTCGTGTTGCGGTTGAAGCCGGCAATCCGGATCACCGCCAGATCGCCCTGCAATCCCGTGTGCACCGTCACCGGCACCACATGGGCGCGCAGCACACTGACCCGCAACGGCCGTGGCGGCCCGTCGGAGCGCAGCAGATCCAGCACCACGGCGCTGCCGGCAGGCCCGCGCAGACGCTCGACCACCGCGACCGTGTCGAGGCCGGCGAGCGGTTCGCCGTCCACATGGGTAATGCGGTCGCCGGGCGCCAGGCCGCCGCCCGCAGCCGGCGTCCCCTCCAGCACCTCGATCACACGGGTGACGCCGTCCTTGGTCTGGATGGTGATGCCAATGCCGTCGAAGCCTTCGCGGGCCGCGCGCTGCCGTTCGGCTTCCCGGCGCGTGGCATAGCGCGAGAACGGGTCGAGCAGCCCGACGGCGCCGTTCAGCACCGTCTGGTAGATATCCTCCGCCGGCAGCGCCCGCAGGCGGGGCTCAACGGCACTGGCGCTTTGCACCACGCCGGCGGTCACCTCGGCCCAGCCGTCGGCATCGCGGGCATCGGGGCGGGCGAATTCGGCAAGCCTGGCGCCCTGCGCCATCACGGCGAGCGAGCGCCCCCCCTCGTGCAGGCGCAGGCTGGGGTTGTTCTGGGCGGCCAACAGGCCGCGCATGCCCGCCAGCGCCAGCGGCTCGACGGCCACTGGCTCGATATAGCGGTCCTGGATATGGCCATAGGCATCGGCGAACAGCCGCCGCGCCTCGCTTTGCGAATAGGTTTCGGACCGGAAATCCGGCTCCATGGCACAGCCGGGCACCAGCGCCAGCACGCCCAGGACGAGGGCGACGGCCTGCATCCGGCGGACAAGCCTCCGGCACGCAGTCGCTGCAGACGCGCGGGTGACGGCCAGAATGTTCATGATTTTTACCGTACCACGGCGCCGGGATTCGGGCCAGCGGATTGGTGGTGAATTGCGCCCGCAGCGGCAAACGATCCCGTGATCGCTACCGCCGCTTGCCCCGGCGCACGCCCTTCGGCACGCCGCCCCGCGGCTTGCGCACCGGGCGTCCGCGGCTCTGCCGTCCGCGCGAAGGCCCTTCCGGCAGGCTGACGGCGGCACTGAAGATCAGGCCGCCATTGATCGGCTCCGCCTCGCGCAGGATCACCTCCAGCGTGTCGCCGAGGCGGAATTCCAGGCCGCTGTTGCGGCCGATCAGCAGGTGCCGGCCGGGATCGTGCTCCCAATAGTCGTCCGGCAGCAGCGCCCGCGGCACCAGGCCCTCGGCACCGACCGCGTCGATGCGCACGAACACGCCGGCCTTGTGCAGGCCGGTGACCCGCGCCTCGAACGTCTCGCCGATATGGTCGGCCATCCAGGCGGCGGCAAACCGCTCCTGCACCTGCCGCTCGGCAGCCGCCGCGCGGCGCTCGGTCATGGAGATGTGCTCGGCCACCCGGTCGAGCCGCTCGTGCTCTTCCCGAGGCAGGCCGCCGTCGCCAAGGCCCAGCGAGGCAATCAGCGAACGGTGGACGATCAGGTCGGAATAGCGGCGGATGGGCGAGGTAAAATGCGCATACCGCGCCAGCGCCAGGCCGAAATGACCGATATTCTCCGGATGGTAGATCGCCTGGCTCTGCGAGCGCAGCACCAGTTCGGAGACCAGTGCGGCATAGGGGGTGCCTTCTGCCTTGCGCACCAGGTCGGTGAACTGGCGCGGGCGGGTGATGGCGGATGCGCTGGCCTTGATGCCCATTTCGGAGAGCACGCCCGTCAGCGATTCGACCCGGAGCGGGTCCGGCTTGTCGTGGATGCGGAACAGGCAGGGCGCCTGCCGGTCGATCAGGGTTTCCGCGGCGGCGACGTTGGCGGCGATCATGAAATCCTCGATCAGCCGGTGGCTGTCGAGCCGCGCACGCTGGCTGACGGAGCGGATGCGGCGGCGGCGCTCGTCCATCTCCACCACCCATTCCGCCAGTTCCAGCTCCAGCGGCCCGCGATGGGCGCGGGCCTTGGCCAGCACCGCATAGGCGGCGTAGAGCGGCTTCAGCACCGGCTCCAGCAGCGGGCCGGTCCTATCGTTGGGTTCGCCGTCGATGGCCGCCTGCACCTCCTCATAGATCAGGCGGGCGGCGGACCGCATCAGGCCGCGCACGAACCGGTGGCCGCGCTGGATGCCATCGGCGTCGAAATCCATGATCGCGGCCATGCAGGCCCGGTCCTCGCCAGGGCGGAGCGAGCAGAGATCGTTGGAGAGCGCCTCCGGCAGCATGGGCACGACGCGATCCGGGAAATAAACGCTGTTGCCGCGGCTCTCCGCCTCCCGGTCCAGGGCAGAGCCGGGGCGCACATACCAGGCAACATCGGCGATGGCGACGGTGATGCGCCAGCCGCCGTCCGGCAGCGGCTCGGCGTGAACGGCATCGTCGAAATCACGGGCGTCGGCGCCGTCGATGGTGACCAGCGGAATGTGGCGCAGGTCGATGCGCGGCGCTTCCAGCGCCACGGGCCCAGCGGCGTTCGCTTCGGCCAACGCTTCCGGCGGGAACTCACAAGGGATGTCGTGTTCGGCGATGGCGAGGGCGCTGATGGCGTTCGGCTCGTCCAGATGGCCGAGCGTTTCGGCAATGCGCGCGGCCGGCATGGAACGCCGGCCGGGCTTGCCGGTCGCCCAAACGATGGTGCCGGCAGGCGGCAGTTCGCCGGTGGCGGTCTCGATGCGGTAGTCGTTGCGGTCGCGCTTGTCGGCGGCGCGCAGGAAACGGGCGCCGTCCGCCTCCGCCACCACGGCCAAGAAGCGCTGCGGCCCGGCCTTCAGATGGCGGATCGGGTCTGCGCGATAGCTGTTTTCGCCCCGTTTCGAAAGCCGCGCCAGCACCTGCGAGCCCACCGCCAGATCCCGCGTGCCGCGGTCGGCGGCGAAGAACAGGATTTCCGGCGCCGGGGCGTCGCCGCGCCAGTTGTGCGGCTGGGCGACCAGGTCGCCATCCTTGCTGATGCGCACCACCTCCACCACGGTGACACTGGGCAGGGCGCCGGGGGCGCCGACACGCTTGCCGTGCTCGCGCTCGATCAGTCCCTCGGCCTCCAACTCCCGCAGCAGCGCCTTCAACGCGACGCGGTCCGCGCCTTTCACCTTGAAGGCACGCGCCAGTTCTCGCTTGTCCAGCACCCGCCCGCTCTCGCGGATAAAGGCCAGCAGTTCGTCGCGGGTTGGGGCTTTGCCGGTCGTGGTCACGCGTCCTTGTCTTTCGCCGCGGCCTTCCTGGCCGGCGCTTTGGTCTTGGCAGCGGGTTTTTTGGCGGCGGGCTTTTTGGCGGCCGCGGTTGTCGTGGTGGTCTTGGCCGCAGCCTTTTTTGCGGGCGCTTTCTTGGCCGGCGTCTTTTTCGCGGGGGCTTTCTTCGCCGCGGTCTTGGCTTCGCCGTCGGCGGCGGTCTTGGCGGCGGCCTTGCCCTTGCCTTTGCCGGCGGCCGCGCGCTCCGCCTTGGCGGCGACCAGGACGAGCGCGTCTTCCAGCGTCATGGTGTCGGGATCGTTCGCCTTGCGCAGGCTCGCCATGATGCTGCCGTGCTTCACATACGGGCCGAAGCGGCCCCGGTTCAGCGTCACCGGCTTGCCATCGTCCGGGTGCTCGCCCAATTCGCGGAGCACGCCGCTGCCGCCGCCCTTGCTCTCCGCCAGCAGGGTGACGGCCCGGTTCAGGCCGATGCTCAGCACGTCGTCATCGCCTTTCAGCGAGACGAATTTCTTGTCGTGGGCGATGTAGGGGCCATAGCGGCCGATGGCGGCGGTAATCGGCTGTCCGGTCTCCGGATGCAGCCCCACCTCGCGCGGCAGCGACAGCAGGCCCAGGGCCATGTCCAGATCGACCGAATCCGGCGGCGTGCCGCGCAACAACGAGGCCCGCTTCGGCTTTTTGTTTTCCTCCGTCGCCTCGCCCAGTTGGACGTAGAGGCCATAGGGGCCCTTGCGCAGGCTGACCTCCTGCCCGCTGTCCGGATCGACGCCCAGCACCTTGGGCAGGGCCATTCCGTCATCCTCGCCCGGCACGGCGAGCGCTCGGGTATAGGCGCACTCCGGATAGTTGGAGCAGCCGATAAATGCCCCCGTCCGCGACAGGCGCAGGCCCAGCCGGCCCTCGCCGCAGGCCGGGCAGGTGCGCGGCTCGGTGCCGTCCTCGTTCGGCGGAAAGAAGTGCCGGCCCAGATCCTCGTCCAGCACGTCGATGACCTGGCGGATGGTCAGGTCCTTGGTGTCCTCGACCCGGTCGAAAAAGGCCTGCCAGAACTCGCGCAGCAATTGCCGCCAGTCGCGGTCGCCGTTGGAGACGTCGTCCAGCGACTGTTCCAGGTCGGCGGTGAAGTCGTATTCCACATAGCGGTGGAAGAAGTTCTCCAGGAATGCCGTTACCAGCCTTCCCCGGTCCTCCGCCTTGAAACGGCGGCGGTCGAGGGTGACGTATTGGCGGTCCTGCAACACCTGGAGAATGCTGGCATAGGTGGAGGGGCGGCCGATGCCGAGTTCTTCCAGCCGTTTCACCAGGCTGGCCTCGGTAAAGCGGGGTGGCGGCTGGGTGAAGTGCTGTTCCGGCGCGATCTTTTCCGCCTTCACGGCCTCGCCCTCGGCCATTGGCGGCAACAGCCGGCCTTCGCCATCCTTGTCGTCCGCCGGGTCGTCCACGTCTTCCTGATACAGCGTCAGGAAGCCGTCGAACCGAATCGTCGTTCCGACGGCGCGCAGGCCGGCCTTTTTGTCCGCCGTCTCGATATCCACCGAGACCTGGTCGAGCACGGCATTCGCCATCTGGCTGGCCAGCGTCCGCTTCCAGACCAGTTCATAGAGCGCCAGTTGCTGCGGCTCCAGCACGCTGCGCAGGCTGGACGGGTCGCGGCTCATGTCGGTCGGGCGGATGGCTTCGTGGGCTTCCTGGGCGTTCTTGGCCTTGTTTTGGAAACGGCGCGGCGAATCCGGCAGGTAGGGCGCGGCATAGCGGCTGCGGATCAGATCGCGGGCCTGGCCCAGCGCCTCGTTCGACAGGTTGACGCTGTCGGTCCGCATGTAGGTGATGAGACCCGCCGTCTCGCCATCAATCTCCACCCCCTCGTAAAGGCGTTGGGCGATGCGCATGGTCTGGCTGGCGGCGAAGCGCAGCTTGCGGCTCGCCTCCTGTTGCAAGGTGGAGGTGGTGAAGGGCGGCGGCGGGTTGCGCCGGACCTGACGTTTTTCGACCTTGGCAATGTTCAGGCTGGCGCCCTGGACGGCGGCGACGATTTCGTCCGCCATCGCCTTGTCCTTGATGGCGAGCCGGTCCAGCCGCTTGCCCTGCCACTGGCTGACGCGGGCGGTGAAGGGCTTGCCGGCGGCGGTCAGGCACGCCGCCTCGATCGACCAGTATTCCTGCGGGACGAAGCTTTCGATCTCGCTCTCGCGCTCGCAGACCAGCCGCAATGCCACCGACTGGACGCGGCCGGCAGAGCGCGAGCCCGGCAGTTTGCGCCAGAGAATGGGGGAGAGGGTGAAGCCCACCAAATAATCCAGCGCGCGCCGGGCCAGATAGGCCTCCACCATTTCCTGGTTCAGGTCGCGGGGGTTGGCGATGGCGTCGAGCACGGCGGATTTGGTGATCTCGTGGAACACCACCCGCTCCACATGCCGGGAGCCGAGCGCGCGGCGGCGGGCCAGTTCCTCCTTCACGTGCCAGGAGATCGCCTCGCCCTCCCGGTCCGGGTCGGTGGCGAGGATCAGACTGTCGGCGTCTTTCAGCGCGCGGGCGATTTCCCTGATGCGCTTGTCGCCGTCCGGGCCCACGTCCCAGTCCATGGCAAAATCTTCGTCCGGGCGGACGGAGCCATCCTTCGGCGGCAAATCGCGGACATGGCCATAGGAGGCCAGGACCTTGTAATCGCTACCCAGATATTTGTTGATGGTCTTCGCCTTCGCGGGCGATTCGACGACAACGACTTTCAAAGCACACCCTGAAATCGGCGGAGCGGGGCGCGTCACCGCAAGGAGACATATTGGCCGGGTTGGCGTTCCAGCCGGCCGTCGAGTTCCAGTTCTGCGAGGAGACGCGCCACCTCAACGCTGGACAAGTGACATCGCCGGCACAGTTCGTCAACGGTGACGGGTGTAGCGCCCAGCGCTTCCAACAGCCGCTGGGTGTGATCGTCCTCCTGATCGAGGGGGCCGTCGTCGCTGGCCTCCAGGTGGTTCGGCAGCCGGTCGGCATAGCCATAAAGCGGCGGGCGTTCGGCCGCGGCCACCGTTTCCGGCAGGGCCGCCAGAACGTCCTCCGCGGTCTCGATAAAGGTGGCGCCGGCGCGCAGCAACTGGTTCGGCCCGGCCGCGCGCGGATCGATGGGGGAGCCCGGCACGGCGCAAAGCTCGCGCCCTTCCTCCAGCGCGTAACGCGCGGTGATCAGAGAGCCGGAGCGCTGGGCCGCTTCGACCACGACAACCCCGACAGAGAGGCTGGCGACAATGCGGTTGCGCCGCGGAAACAACTCCGCCCGCGTCTCGGTGCCGAGCGGCATTTCGCTAACGATGGCGCCGTTTTTCCGGATGGCATCGGCCAGGGCCGCGTGCTCTGCCGGATAGAGCCGGTCGAGCCCGCCGGCGGTGACGGCGATGGTGCCGGTGGCAAGTGCGCCGCGGTGGGCGCCTGCGTCGATACCGCGCGCCAGGCCGGAGACGATCACCAGATTGTGCCGCCCCAGCCCCGCCGACAATTCCTCCGCCAGGCGCACGCCGGCGGCAGACGCGTTGCGGGCGCCGACAATGGCGACGGAACGCCGGTGCAGCACGGCCGCCTCGCCCAGGATGGAGAGCACCGCCGGCGGCGCGGCCGAATGCGCCAGCAATGGCGGGTAATCCGGATCGCCCAGCAGCAGGAAGCGCCCGCCCATGGCCTTCAGCGCCTTGCCCTCCGCAACGATGCGGTCCAGTGGCGCAGGCTTCCAGTCGTCGCCGAGGCGTTTGCGCAAAAAGGCGGTGCGTTTCAACGCTTCCGCTGCCGAGCCGAATCGCTCGATCAGGCTCTGAAAGCGTTTCGGGCCGATGCCATGGCTGCGCGCCAGTTGCAGGCGCGCCCGCCGCTCGCCCGGATCGGTGGCGTGGTCGATAATCCCCTCCCGCCGGCCGTCAGACAAGGTTCGTCAGACAAGGTTAATGGCCGGGCTCGGCGGTTACGATCTCTTGGGAATGGTTAAGATACCGCTAACACGAACGCACGGAGGGTCACGCCCCCTTGCCGATGCGCGGCTCCTCGCCCTTCAGCAGGCGGCGGATGTTGGCGTGGTGGCGCACGATCACCAGCACGGCGATCAGCACCGCCACATCCCGGACCGCCGGCAGGCTGAGGACATGCGCCGCCACCGGGGCGGCCACCATGGCCAGCAAGGCCGCCAGCGAGGAAATGCGGAACAGGAAGGCCGCTGCCGCCCAGGCGGCACAGGCCACGGCACCCACCACCAAGTCCAGCGCCAGCAGCACGCCCAGCGTGGTCGCCACGCCCTTGCCGCCCCGGAACCTCAGCCAGACCGGGAAACAGTGGCCCAGCACCGCACCGGCGGCGGCAAACACCGCCATGTCCGGCCCGAAGCGCCAGGCCAGCACCACCGCCGCCGCCCCCTTGCCGCCGTCCAGCAGCAGCACCGCCAGCGCCAGCGGCTTGTTGCCGGTGCGCAGCACGTTGGTGGCGCCGATATTGCCGCTGCCGACCCGGCGGATGTCGCCCAGTCCGGCCAGCCGCGTCAGCACCAGCCCGAACGGGATCGAGCCGACCAGATAGGCCAGCACCAGGCCGGCATAGAACGGCCATGTGTAG
>Ga0206129_10001447_pt1 | contig 32032 bp, 29 predicted proteins | sample Helgoland_Spring_8_FD_148616 | JGI IMG/M metagenome (GOLD analysis project Ga0206129, IMG submission 148616) | Pelagic subsurface seawater microbial communities from Kabeltonne, Helgoland, North Sea - Helgoland_Spring_Bloom_20160502_2 | ecosystem: Environmental > Aquatic > Marine > Epipelagic ...
ATATCGCGATTAATTCGTCGATGCGCATCTCTAATCGTTTGAGGTCTTCGTCTTGCACTACGCTGTCCTAGATTGAATATCTTTATGATAGTAGTTTTTGTATTGACGCTGGTCAATCTTCTTGAGCAGATCAAATTTTTTTATTAGGGCTTAAAAGCAGAAAGCTTTAGGTGTTAAACTCTGACTATGTACTTACCTAGCTATAATCGAGTTGAAACTCTTCTGGAAAATGTCGCCTTAGAAAAGCGTGCCGCTGAATGGCATGGTTTCCTCTGCGGTGCGATAGCAGTGGATATCGCTTATCCCCTGGTAACATCGGTTCAAACGATGCTCTCAAATACCGCAGAAGTCGCTATAGGTGAGGGTTTAAGCGGGCAATTTGATGAAATCTATAGCACCGTACTCGCTCAATTGACCGACTCTAATCTGCAACTCCAACTGTGTTTGCCTGAAGGTGAAGATGTTGGTCTTGGTGAACAAGTGAATGCCCTGGCCGAATGGTGTGAAGGCTTTCTCTACGGTCTCGCCAATGCCGGTATTCAAACAAAAGGTAATTTAAGCGCCGAGATCAAAGAAATATTACATGATATTGGTGCGATAGCGCAGGTAGATGGGGTGGAACTTGCTGATGAGGAAGAAGAAGTCTCTTTTGTTGAATTAGTCGAGTTTGTACGTGTGGCTGTTCTGCTACTGGCCGAAGAAGTCCAGCCAATGAAGTCATCAAGAACAGTACATTAAGCCTCGTACAGGCCTGTTGATGGCCTCCTGCTTGATCGAAACGCGTTATCATTCAATACCAGCTAAAAGCCCAGTGCACGGATCAATGATGCAAGTCATTTTTCTTCGGGCCGGATGCGACATCTTAAGTTGAGCATGAGATAGATTAGGTCATGAATAAAGAATTTATAAAGCGTCGTAAAAACCTGATGCGAATGATGGGTGAGGATGCGATCGCGATCCTACCAGCAGCCACTGTAAAAACGCGAAATCGAGATGTCGATCATGATTATCGGCAAGACAGTGACTTTCTATACGCCACGGGCTTTGAAGAGCCTGAAGCGGTTGCGGTACTGATACCTGGCCGTGGTCATGGCCAATACATTCTCTTTTCTCGCGAACGCGATGAAGAAATGGAGACTTGGCACGGACGTCGTGCCGGACAGCAAGGTGCACTAGAGCGCTATGGCGCCGATGATGCGTTTCCGATCAGTGATATTGATGAAATCCTCCCCGGCTTGTTAGAACAACGTCAGCGCGTATTTTACACCATGGGCATCAGCGATGAGTTTGACCAACGCATATTGGCTTGGCTCAAGCAGTTGCGCGACAACAGTCGTAGTGGCACACAAGCACCGCATGAATTGATCTCTCTGGATTACTTCCTGCATGAGATGCGTCTGTTTAAATCACCGAAAGAAATCAAAATGATGAAGACTGCGGCCAAGGCCTCGGTCAGCGCGCACCAGCGTGCGCTTCAACGCTGTAAACCAGGTCTCTATGAATATCAAGTCGAGGCCGAATTGTTATACGAATTTAAGCAGGCCGGCTGCGCAACGGCTTATCCATCTATCGTTGGCGGCGGTGCCAACGGCTGTATCCTGCATTACACCGAAAATAATGAAGTCTTACAGGATGGCGATCTGCTACTGATCGATGCGGGTGCTGAATATCAAGGCTACGCCAGTGACATCACCCGTACCTTTCCAGTCAATGGCACCTTCTCTGACGCACAACGTGCGCTTTATGATTTAGTGTTAGACGCGCAACTGGCGGCAATCGATGCGGTGCAGCCCGGTAATCATTGGGATCAGCCACATATGGCGGCGGTTAAGGTATTGACTAAGGGTATGGTCAAGCTTGGCATCCTTAAGGGTCGACCGGCACAGCTGATTAAAGACGGCGCCTATCGAAAATATTATATGCACCGCACCGGTCATTGGCTGGGCTTAGATGTGCATGATGTCGGTGATTATAAGCTCGATGAGCAATGGCGTATTTTTGAGCCGGGCATGGTGTTAACCGTCGAGCCAGGTATTTACATCCCAGAGGGTAGCCGAGGTGTGCCGAAGTGTTATTGGAATACCGGTATCCGTATAGAAGATGATGTCCGCGTAACCAAAGACGGTCACGAAGTGCTGACCCAAGCCTTGGTTAAGACATCCGAAGATATTGAGGCCTTCATGGCCACTGGTGCTGCCTAGTTAGGCACACAATTCGATCTCTGATGCCTATGCAAAACGATATTAAACAATACGATGTAGTCATCGTCGGTGGCGGTCTCGTTGGTACGGCGCTGGCCGCTGCCTTGGCCAAGTCACCGCTATCGATATTACTCCTAGAACAAAATACAGTGGCTGCCGTTGCGGCCAATATTCTCGATCTACGGACTACTGGTCTGTCGCGAAGCTCAGCCACCATCTTTCAACAGATTGGCCTATGGGAAAAGATCGAGCCGCTGGTTACAGCGATCGAAAAACTCGATATCTCAGAGCAGGGTGGTTACGGCAGTGCGCGTATCGATGCGCGCGAATTTGAGATGTCGCCTGTTGGCTATATGGCGCCTAACCTCGACCTGATCAAAATCCTCAGTGAGTACGTGCAAGGGCTGGAGAATGTCAGCATACAAGCGCCCGCCAGTTTAGTGGCGCTAGAGAAGAATGCGCAGGGCTATCTGCTGCAATGCAGTAGCGGTGAGAACGAGCTGCAGGTGCAAGCGAGCTTAGTAGTAGGTGCCGATGGTGCACGTTCTAAGTTGCGCTCTCTATTAGCTATCGATTCCAGCCATAAAGATTATGCGCAGACCGCGATTATTAGTAATGTGCGGCCAGAGAAGTTACACAACAACTGCGCCTATGAGCGTTTTACCCAACACGGACCGCTAGCGATACTGCCGATTCAAGATCAGCATTGTGCCTTGATCTGGACCCATGCCAGTGAACAGGCTGCGGCACATATGGCATTAGACGATGACGCCTTTCTGGCGGCCTTACAGCAAGCCTTTGGCCATCGCTTAGGGCGATTGGAGGCGGTCGGTGAACGTGTCTCTTACCCACTATCAATGACCACCGCCAGCGCGCTCTATAAGCCGGCTGCAGTACTCCTTGGTAATGCTGCACAGTCGGTGCACCCGGTGGCCGCGCAGGGCTTTAACCTAGGCCTAAGAGACGTGCAGAGTTTAGTTGGCCTACTACAACAGCAAGATTATAAATTAGACGGCTTAGATCAGCTGCTCAAGGTCTATGCAGACAGTCGTGTCGCCGATCGAGAGCATGTGATTAAGCTGACCGATGGTTTAACCCGGATGTTTGCCGCGCAGTTCCCTGCGGCACGTGCATTGCGTGGTGTTGGCTTACGGGTGCTCGGTGCATTAGCGCCATTACAACGTGTGTTACTCAATCGAAACAGTGGCATGCGTTATCTCAATCATTGGTTTGATCAGTAGGCATATAATTCGATCATGGCACAGGCAATAGAAGATTTTGATGTAGTGATTGTGGGCGGCGGCATCGTCGGCTTGAGTGCGGCCTGTATGCTCGCGCCAATGGTCGAGCACATCGCCTTGGTGAATAAAATTCCAGCCCCTGAATGGTCGCCCGAGAGTGACTATGGCCTGCGCGTCAGTGCGATTAATTTGGCGAGCCAAAAATTACTCACCGAGATCGGTGTCTGGGATCATATTCAACAGATGCGTTGCGCGCCTTATCACGACATGGTGGTGTGGCAAGGCTTGGCCGATGCGGAAATGCATTTCTCTGCCAATATGACACGGCATAATTCGCTGGGTGCGATCGTTGAGAACAATGTCTTATTGCAGGCACTGAGCCAGCAGGTCAAAACTCTGGCCAATGTGAGCTGCTATGAACCTAGCAGCATGCAGCATTTTTCAGAGCTATCCGATAACAGCATCTTGATCGAATTAGAAGATGATCAGGGCCAGAGTCATCGTTTAACTAGTCGTCTATTGATTGGTGCCGATGGGGTCCACTCTAAAGTGCGCAGTTGTGCTGGTATCTCGGCGACACGGCAAGACTATCAACAGTCGGGTGTGGTCTGCACCGTAGTCACAGAAAAACCACATCAAGATACCGCTTGGCAATGTTTTACCGAACAAGGCCCCTTGGCCTTACTGCCGTTAGCCGGCAAGCACTGCTCGGTAGTTTGGAGTCTGCCAACGGCGGAAGCGGAGCAGATGCTGACCTTATCGGATGAAGATTTCAATGCCAGGCTGAGCATGGCCAGTGAATATCGCTTAGGAGGGCTACAGATTGCGTCTAAGCGAGCTTCATTCCCACTCGCCGGCAGTCAGGCTAATGAATACATAGGTCGTCGAGTGGTCCTCTTAGGCGATGCTGCACATGCGGTCCATCCATTGGCTGGTCTTGGTCTTAATCTCGGTTTAGAAGATCTAGTCTATCTGCAGCAATTGATGCAGGCCAGTGATCGAGAGCTAGGCAGTGAGCGCGTATTACGGTGTTATCAACGCGCTAGAAAAACCGAAAATAGCTCGATGCAGCAAGCCCTAGAAGCGATCGACAAGCTCTTTCGTCAGCCACAACCGTGGTTTCGCAGTCTGCGTTCCATAGGCTTCTCTGCGAGCAATCGCTGCAAGCCAATCAAAATGGCATTTATGCGCCGTGCCCTCGGTGTGCCGTTATAAGGCGATGATTGCGGCAGATGCGTGCTTACCAGCGACCGCTGGATAGGCTATTATCTGCGCTGATTTATTTTGACCCTACGATTGGCACCACTACAGTAAGAGAGAATGCGATGAAAGAACTTAAAAAAACCGGTGAATTCACCATCTTTGAAAAAAAATCAGGTCGTTACGCAGTGAAAAATGCAGAGCGTAAGATCGTCAGTGCTGAAGAAAAGCAAAAGATCTTACTCGAAGCAGGTCTGATTAAGCTGAGTGAGCCGAAAGCGGTAGCACCAGCTGAAGAAGCGCCAGCTGAGGAAGACGCCCCTGCGGAAGACGCAGCAGCCGAGTAAGTTTATACCCCATCACTAGTTTGCTGAGTGGGCCCTAATGGTTCACCAATAAGCTAGTGATGTTTTACTATCTTAAATTTAGAACAGAAGGAATTTTTATGGCTAAGGCAAGCGCACGACATATCCTAGTTGCAGACGAACAGAGCTGTAACGATCTAAAGACAAAAATTGCAGAAGGCGCGGATTTCGCGGCGGTAGCACAAGAACACTCAAGCTGCCCATCAGGTGCTCAAGGTGGTGATCTGGGTGAATTTAGCCCCGGCATGATGGTACGTGAGTTCGACGAAGTCGTTTTCAGTGCACCACTCAACGAAGTACAAGGCCCGGTTAAGACCCAGTTTGGTTACCACTTACTAGAAGTAACTAATCGCAGCGACTAAGCACTAACTATCAGCATCACCATCAGCGCTTAGCCATCGGCTAGGAGCCGACCCTCAAATGATGCTGGGCAACGGTCGATGTCGACGCTTGCAAAAAGCTAGCGGCATCGATCTGTTCTGCCAATTTCTCCTAATAAATAAAATCACTCTATCTGCTGGCTGTTGGTTAATGCTATGCACGCTCGCTATTGCTTCCTCTTGTCCTTGATTAAATTCCGGAACAGCTCCGTTCGTTCTCAATGTCATGATCAGTATTTTTTTAAAGGCGATAAATACCCTCGGTACCAAATGATTTGGAGTTAGCATCCCGCTAGCGCATGCTCATTTAAAGGTGACTGAGAACGAACAAAAGCAATGGCTGGGCTGTATGCAACAAACCAGCCATCCTATTTCTTGCCTCAGCTGATAGTTAGGCCTAAAAAATATTAAATCCATGGCTCATATGAAACATGTGTTATGTGCATTTGGACTGTTGTTTTCTACACCTGCAATCTCTTCGGAATGTATGATTCTACTATTAACTGCCCTTCTGGAAAGAAACCAATCAGTGAGCTTTTCAGTAAGCTTTTAGAAATAGCAGTCAACTATAATTTTTGTTCGCTCAGACTGAAAAAACAGAAGAGTTCAAGAATTGCTGGCTCATTTGACGTGCATATTAGGCAATAAGATAAAGCCGAAGTCCCAGAGGTTAAATAACCTGAAAAGCTTCTATTTTTAGAGTGACTAGTCTCAACCGTATATAAAGACAGCGTATAGTCCGATTGAAATTGCTGTGCAGTGTCGGTGTAAGCACTTGTAAAAAGTTGTTGGTATAGTTCTGTTCAGCGTTATACCGCACACATCTGGAACTGATTTATGAAGCCAATAATAGCGAATAACAAGCCCGTAAAAGTCGAGGTGACAGAAGGCAAGGAATATTACTTTTGCACCTGTGGTCGTTCCTATAATCAACCCTTTTGTGACGGCTCGCACGCTGGAACCGAATTTAAACCACAGGCATTTGCAGCTGATAAATCTGGTGACGTTTTTTTGTGTCAGTGCAAACATTCGGCAAACTTACCATTTTGTGATGGCGCTCATAATCAGTTTGATGATGATGCAATAGGTAAAGAAGGGCCAGGCATTCAAGCTAACGACAATAAAATGCCTATTGCTAAGGCTACGGTAGACGAACCTACGGTCGAGTTTATACATCAGTTAGCTAGAGAGGGTTTATCAAAAACAGGGCATCATGGCCCTATGACTTCTATGGGAGTGCCTCGTCATTTACTACCGCATTGGGATGATATTCAAGTCATGACCGCTCAGATGGCGACTAAACCTTTACTCGAAGATATTGCCGTTAGTACTGAATTAGTTATTGGATCAAGAGCTAAAAAACCACTGAAATTGAAAATCCCTTTATTTGTCTCTGATATGAGTTTTGGGGCATTGTCAGAAGAAGCAAAACTGTCCTTATCGAAAGGGGCTGAATTAGCCGGCACTGGTATTTGTTCGGGTGAAGGGGGAATGTTGCCAGGGGAACAGGCTGCTAACTCTCGCTATTTTTATGAATTGGCGAGTGCGCAATTTGGATATGATGAAGCGAAATTAAAAAATGTTCAGGCTTTTCACTTCAAAGGTGGGCAAGGCGCAAAAACAGGGACGGGAGGGCATCTTCCTGGTAATAAAAATATTGGTAAAATTTCAGAAATACGAGCCATTCCCGAGGGTGAGCCAGCAATATCACCAGCAACATTTACAGGCTTACATACGGTTAAAGATTACAAAAAATTCGCTGATCGTGTACGTGAAGTGACCGGCGGTATTCCTATTGGTTTTAAACTGAGTGCCAACCATCTTGAAAAAGACATTCAATTTGCATTGGATGCGAGTGCTGACTACATCATATTGGATGGCCGTGGAGGTGGTACCGGTGCCGCACCAGAAATGTTCCGAGATCATATAAGTATCCCTACTATACCTGCGCTAGCACGGGCACGGCGTTATCTGGATGAGCAAGGAGTGAGTGGTCAAGTAAGCCTTATCATTACAGGTGGCTTACGTACGCCTATGGATTTTGTAAAAGCAATGGCCTTAGGTGCTGATGGTGTCGCCATATCAAATAGTGCTATGCAAGCAATAGGCTGTGTGGCGGCGCGTATATGTCACACTAATAATTGCCCTGCTGGCATAGCAACACAAAAATCTGATTTGCGACAACGACTAAACGTTGAAAAGTCGGCGATGCAATTAAGAAACTTCTTTGATGCGTCTGTTGAGCTCATGCAGGTTATGGCGAGGGCATGTGGCCACGAATCGTTAAATCTATTCAATATAGATGATTTAGCAACTTGGCATAGAGAGATGGCTTTGTTATCGGGCGTAAAGTTTTCAGGGCTCATAGAGCCTAAAAATCATTAATAACAAGGTACTGCACGCGGCAACATTTTTATTAAGGCAGACTGAAAGGAGCATAATATGCCAAAAAATATCGTGATATTTTCTGATGGCACCGGACAGGAGGGCGGTAAAGGTATAAACACGAATATTTATAAACTATTCAATATGATTGAAGATCGTACTCTGGATCAAATATCTTTCTATGATAGAGGTATAGGTACGGGGCGGCGAAAACTGTCTGGAAATATTGGCGGCGCGGGTATATCAAAGAATATAAAGGAGTGTTACACCTTTATATTTGAGAATTATGAGGCGGGTGATCAAATCTACTTGTTTGGATTTAGTCGTGGCGCGGCGACAGTTCGAAGTCTGTCAAGCTTCATTCATTATTTTGGAATATTGCCAAGATCTTGTTCGGGTCTGATAGGCGATGCTTACAAAATTTACCGAATTAAAGACGATGCAAAACGTAAACGAAAAGCAAGTGAATTTGTATCCTCTCACCACACCATGTGGACAAGCATTCGATTTCTTGGTTGCTACGATACTGTTGCCGCATTAGGCGTCCCAATTAAATTTATCGATGCTCTAACAAGTATGATCCCCACGTTAAAACATAAATTTCATAACTTTAAATTGAGCGAAACTGTTGAGAATGCTTACCATGCCTTAGCGATTGATGATGAACGAGAAGTTTTTCATCCGATACTATGGAGTCAAGAAATATTGTCGTATCAAACTGTTAAGCAAGTATGGTTCTGTGGAATGCATACTGATGTTGGCGGTGGTTATGAGGAGCAAGAGTTGTCTAATATTCCATTGCTATGGATGCAGGATATGGCTGTTAAACATGGTCTGATCATGTACCAGAAACATACGGTTTCTATCGAAGGAAATATAAACGGATTCATGCATAATTCTCGTGAGGGATTTTTTGGTAAATTTTACCGACAAAAAAATCGTTTTTGGGATTCAAAAAGGACAGATAAGCCTGCGGTTCATAATAGTGTCTTGCAACGGTTGAAAAATGTTAATAACGAAGGTAACCCTACTTATAGCCCATGGATATTAGAGGCTGAATATGAAGTGGAGTGAAAATGCATAACAAAGCAGATGTAGACGGTTTAAAAGCGTACGTCGGTCTCTGGATTTGACACGCTTTAGGTGTCTGATTTACGTCGTTAGCTGGCAGAATCAAGCGTGGAGTAGTGGGTCGCACGGATTAACTAAGCACTAACTATCAGCAATCAATTGTCCATTCAGATAATGTTGCGCAATGCTCGATGTTGGTGCTTGGAAAAAGTGGTTGGCATTGGCCTGTTCTGCCAATCTTCCTTGATAGATAAAAATCACCTCATCCGCTAGTCGTTGTGCCTGTGGAATGTCATGCGTGGTCATGATGATCTTGCTGCCGCTGTCGCGGAATTGTTGTACTAGGGTTTCAAATTGATAGGCGGCCGGTGGGTCTAAGGCAACAGTTGGTTCGTCTAGTAGCAATACCTTAGGTCGTAGTACCCAGGCGCGGGCGAGTGATAGGCGCTGTATCTCACCACCCGATAGGCTGCTGACCTTGCGCTGCTGTAATTCACTGAGACCACAGACGTCTAAGGCGTGGTCGATGCGTTCTTGCCGCTGTGCCTTTTCTGTTTGACTGATCGATAACACAAATTCCAAATGAAAGCGTACCGAGCGGTCGAAGAAGCTGGGTTTTTGTAATACCAGTGTGCGCCAGTATTGTTGGCTGTCGGGTGTCTGCTGCTGCCAATGGATGCTGCCAGAGGAGGGCTCTATTACACCGTGTAGTAATTTGAGTAATAGACTTTTGCCTGCGCCATTATGGCCAAGAATAATGCTGATGCCGGGGGATTGGATCTCGACTGAGAAATCTTCAATCAAGGCCTTGTTGTCAATCGTGTAGTTGACCTTGTCTAGGCGTAGCGGCAGGTGTGGGTTTGGCTTAATCATTTGGCAGGTGACTAGCGTTAGCTACGGTTCTTTAGACGGTGATCATCACGGATGATGATCATTAGGCTGGTGATGCTGAAGGAGATCAGTAATAGGATCAGACCTAAGGCCATCGCCAGTTCGAGATTACCCTTGCTGGTTTCTAGTGCAATGGTGGTGGTCATTACGCGTGAGACATGGTTGATGTTGCCGCCAACGATTAAGACCGCGCCGACCTCTGCCGATGCACGGCCAAAGCCAGTGAGGACAGAGGTGATGAGGGCGCGTCGGGCATCCCATAGCAATGGCAGGATGACTTGAGATTGGCGTGCACCCAGTGCCTTGAATTGCTCTAGCTGACGTTGGTAGTGCTCGCCGATGGCCTGTTGCATCAGGCTCGCGATAATAGGCAGTATCAGTATCGACTGTGCCAGTATCATCGCGCTAGACGAGAATAGAAGGTTGAGGTCACCGAGTGGGCCTGAGCGAGACAACAGCATATAGAGGCCAAGGCCAACAACGACTGGCGGTAAGCCCATTAAGGCGGTGAGTACGCTGGTGATGGCGCCATGGCCGATAAAGCGATAGCAGGCCAAGATGGCACCCAGTGGGATCGCAATCAGGCTGGCGATCAATACCGCACTGAGACTGACCCGCAGCGATAGGCTAACGATCTCAAGCAGGGTCGGGTCTAGACTGGCTATCAGGTGCCAGGCTTGCGCCAGTATGGAGGTCGATTCCTGCATGCAGTCGACTGCGCGTTTAAACGTTGGTGCGCAGTTGACTAGAGAGGGTCTGGACTAGTGAATTCAAGGTGCCTTCTTTTGCACCGGAAGGGTCAGTAGCATTTTCTTTTGATCGCTAAGCGTTAGATGGACTGCAACGCTATCACCTGACTTCAGTGCGCGTTTTGGCGACATCAGCATCAGATGGAAATCACCGGGTTTGAATTCAACTTGTTCACCAGCGGCAATCATCAGCTGAGGGTAATGTTGCATCCGGTAGACACCGTCTTGTTCGATACTACGGTGGAATTGGACGACACCAAAATCATCGCTCTCGGCGCTGACTAAGGTGATGTCTGCTGCAGTGTTGTTGTCTAACAGCATGTAGCCAGCCAAAGCCCGAGCATTGGGTGGTGCCTCACGTATCCAAGCATTTTCAATAAAGAAGCCTTCTGCTTGCTTATCACAGGCAGTTAGCATGACCGCTAATAGGAGTGAACTGAGGGCTAGACGCATAATAGTTATCTGAGTGAGTAATTTCGCTCATTATAACACTAGCGGTGCAGCAATTTGGATGTTGAATCAGGGTTAAATTGGGATATTTTGACTGGCTAACGAGGTTCTTTTAAGGCATTAGCAAGGCTCCGGCCGAGCATTCAGCGCTCGACCAGAATAGGCCCCGATGTAGCAGCTAGCTTGGCTTATGGGGTGGGCGCGAGTTGTGTGATCAATTGCTCTAGATTGTCGATGGCTGGTAGACACTGGGTGCCGATACAGAGATAAGCACGGACCTGTTCGCCAGCTTCTTTGCTTGCTAGCGCTGGGTGTAAGTCCTGTTCGTCATCGGCAATCGCCAGCGATACCAAGTCAGGGCGGAAGCTGCCCTGCAGGCGTTTTTGCCATACGGCAATGTCTGCCGCTGGGCCACGTAAGACGACGATCTTGCTCGGCTTCTCAATCTCTTCCAGGCAATGTAATACGCTGCCATGAGCCATCGGTGAGTTGCTGATCTGTTGGCTGGCATAGCCTAGAGTGCGCTCTGCTGCTTCTATGTAACGCGGCTCGGCGAGTAGGTAGCCTAGACGTAACAGTGCGCTGGCGGCGATGCCATTGCCCGCAGGTGTTGCTTCATCACTGCTGACTTTTGGTCGCTCGATTAAGTTTTCGTGATCGTTAGCGGTGAAATAAAAGCCACCGTTGGTTTTATCTTCAAACTGTTCCAGTAACACCTCTGCGAGTTGAATCGCAAAGTTTAGATAGCCCGAGTTCCATTGTGCTTGGATGGTCTCTAATAGGGCGTCTAGTAGGTAGGCGTAATCATCCAGATAGGCATTTAAGTGTGCCTTGCCATCTTTATAGGTGGCGAGTAATCGACCATCGACCAGTAACGTGCCTTGAATGAAATCGATCGCACGTAGGGCGGATTGATGTAGTTCAGGTTTTTCAAAGACACGGGCGGCGATCACCATGCCGCGGATCATTAAGGCATTCCAGCTGGTCAGGATCTTATCGTCACGGCCTGGGGCGATGCGCAGTTGGCGCTGTTTAAATAATTTTTCTTTTGCTCGCTGCCAGCGTTGACGTGCAACTTCTTCTTCAATACCTAAGGTCTCTGCAACCTCATTGAATGGGTTGAATTCATGCAGATGATAGCTGCCTTCAAAGTTGGGGCCACGTAAAAAGTCGAAGCGCTGTGCGGCGACCGCATATTCGTCTTCAGTTAATAGCTGTTGTAGCTCTTCGGTCTCCCAGACATAGAACTTACCTTCTTCACCTTCGGAGTCGGCATCACGAGAAGAGTAGTAACCACCGGTTTCAGATTGCATGTCAGACATCACCCAGTCAGCGGTGTCTAAGGCGGTTTGTTTAAAGTCTGCGCGCGCCTCTAGTTGATAGGCCTCTGCACATAAACTTAGCAGTGGGCCATTGTCATAAAGCATCTTTTCAAAGTGCGGGATCATCCAATACTCATCTACTGAGTAACGACAAAAACCACCACCGACATGATCAAACAAGCCACCGGCTGCCATTCGCTCTAGGGTATAGAGTGCCGGATGCAGTAGGTCACGTTCCTCGTCCTTGCCACGCTCAGAGTGATACCACTCGCGCATCAGGCGTTGGAGATTGGCGGGGTGAGGAAATTTAGGTGCTGGGCCAAAACCACCATGACGCTTATCAAACTGTTCTAGTAGTTGCTTAGCTGCACGCTCTAACATGCTGCTGTCTAAATCTAGCGGTACTTCGGTAGAGCCATAGACATTGGCCAAGACGCCACGTAAAGAATCATTCTGCGTACTGATCTGCTCGTGTTTCTCATCATGTGCCTTTGATACATGGCGCAGTAAATCTTTAAAGCCCGGCAGATTGTGACGCGGTTTGTCAGGGAAGTAAGTGCCACCAAAGAAGGGCATCTGGTCATCCGGTGTTAAGAACATGGTTAATGGCCAGCCGCCGGTGCGCTGGGTCAGCAGGTATTGTGCGGTCTGATAAATCTTATCGATGTCTGGGCGTTCTTCGCGGTCGACTTTAATATTAATGAACAGCTCATTCATGACGTCGGCGGTGGCGCTGTCTTCAAAAGATTCATGCGCCATCACATGGCACCAGTGACAGGCGGAATAGCCAATCGACAGTAAGATCGGTTTGTTTTGTTCGCGCGCTAGACGCAGCGCTTCTTCACCCCAGGGATACCAGTTGACCGGGTTGTCGGCATGTTGCAATAAGTAGGGGCTGGTTTCGTTTTTTAGTTGATTGCTAGACATGGGGCTAAGGCATACTCTGGGTTATAAAATGACTTGAAGGTGGCGCGCATAAGCGGCTGCCTAATGGCGAACATCTGTGTCCCACATGGTACTATCTTAAGCATGCTTGTTCACCCGCAAATTGATCCCATTCTGTTCCAGATCGGCCCGCTAGCTGTACGTTGGTATGGCTTGATGTATTTACTCGGCTTTGTCTTGTTTCTGTTGCTAGGGCAATATCGTGCCAAGCGCAGCAACGGCTTTATACAGGCCGATCAAGTGTCTGATCTCTTATTCTATGGTGTGCTTGGGGTGGTCCTCGGTGGCCGCATGGGCTCGGTACTATTTTATAACTTCGACTATTTTTTGCAGGACCCACTCTATCTCTTACGGATCTGGGAAGGGGGTATGAGTTTTCATGGTGGCCTGCTCGGTGTGTTGCTCGCGATCTATCTATACCAGCGCAAACAGGCTTGGGGCTTTCTCTGCACGACAGACTTTATCGCGCCATTAGTGCCGTTGGGTTTGGGTGCCGGACGGATGGGTAACTTTATTAACGGCGAACTCTGGGGTCGGGTGAGTGATGTGCCTTGGGCGATGGTCTTTCCGCAGGTGGATCAGTTCGCGCGTCATCCTTCACAGCTTTATCAGTGCCTGTTAGAAGGGCCGCTACTTTTTTCTATTCTATGGCTGGCATCTAAGAAAGAACGTCCGACAGGTGCTATCAGCGGACTGTTCTTGGTCTTTTATGGCCTGTTTAGATTTATTACTGAGTTTGTACGCGAGCCCGACCGCCATATTGGTTTTATCGCGTTTGATTGGATGAGTATGGGCCAGCTACTCTCCTTACCTATGATAGCCTTAGGGTTATTACTGATAGGTTTTGGCTACAGTCGCCAAAGCAGTCGTTAAGCTTATAAAAGAAACCGATTGATGAAACAGTATCACGCACTACTTCAACATATCCTCGATCATGGCGCGTTGCGCGATGACCGCACCGGCACCGGCACGCTATCCGTATTTGGTTATCAAATGCGTTTTGATCTGGCGCAGGGTTTTCCGTTATTAACCACCAAGAAGCTCCATACCAAATCGATTATTTATGAGCTGCTGTGGTTTTTACGTGGCGAGACGAATATTCAATACCTGCAGGATGCCGGCGTCACTATCTGGGATGAGTGGGCCGATGAGCAGGGTGAGCTAGGCCCGGTCTATGGTTCGCAATGGCGCGCCTGGCCACGTGCAGATGGCAGTACGATCGATCAGATCAGCCAGCTTATTGAGCAGATCAAAAGCAACCCTAGTTCACGCCGCTTGATCGTCAGCGCTTGGAACGTGGCGGATGTAGAGAACATGGCATTGCCACCCTGTCATGCATTTTTCCAATTCTATGTCAGTGACGGCAAGCTCTCGTGTCAGTTGTATCAGCGCAGTGCCGATGCCTTTTTGGGTGTGCCGTTTAATATTGCATCGTATGCCTTGTTGTTGATGATGGTCGCACAGGTCACTGGCTTGGCCGTCGGTGAGTTTGTGCATAGCTTTGGTGATCTGCATCTGTATACCAATCACGTAGAGCAGGCGCGCTTACAACTCGAGCGAAGCCCTAAGCCGTTGCCAATGATGCGGATTGATCCAACAGTGGGATCGATCTTTGATTTCGAGTTTGAGCATTTTAGTCTAGAGAATTATGAGGCCGATCCACACATCAAGGCAGTGGTAGCAGTATGAGTGTGATCGCTATGATTGTTGCCGTCGCTAAGGATAATGTGATTGGTGCGGATAATGACATCCCGTGGTATTGCCCCGCTGATCTACAACATTTTAAGCGCACCACAATGGGTGCACCGGTGGTGATGGGGCGCAAGACCTATGAGTCGCTGAAGATCCAACCGCTGCCAGGGCGTAGAAATATCATCATCAGTCGTAACTCTGATTATCAAGCTGCTGGCTGTGACATCTTCAGCTCGATTGAGGCCGCGATGGAACAACTGGCCGCGGTCGATAAGGTGTTTATTATTGGTGGTGCCGAGCTCTATAAGCAAATGCTGCCAAAGGCGCAGGAGCTGTATGTGACACAGGTCGATGTGGCGGTCACAGGTGATCGCTATTTCCCAGAGATCTCTGCACAGGAGTGGCAATTACAATCTGAAAGCGACTTCGATGCCGATGAAAAAAATCCACATGCGATGCGCTTTCAATACTACCAGCGTAGTGCCTAAATCAGCCGGCAGTCATTTTGTCTGACTGCCTTCAAACAGCCTGATAATAGTTAGGGCAGTCGATCGACGTAATGATAGGTGTGTCGCAATCAATGCGCGCGGCGGTCAGTTTGTTTCCCCACAGGCAACCGGTGTCTATGGCTAGAAGGTTGTCGCGTTTGACTAAGCCTAAGGCCGACCAATGACCAAAGACGATGCGTTGTTTTTCGGTTGCGCGTTTCAGTTCAAACCAAGGTCTTAAACCGGTGCCATTTTTTTCTACTGGGCCCTTGTAAGAAAGATCCAATGCGCCTTGTGGATCGCACATTCTCATGCGAGTGAAGGCATTCATACTTAAACGCCAGCGCTCACTGTCTGCTAGATCTTCTGACCACTGTCTCGGTTCATCACCATAGATGTTGGTGATAAATTCAACATGGTTATCAGAACGTAGCTGAGTCTCGAGTTCATGCGCACAGCGCTTAGCAGTGGTTAAGTCCCATTCTGCTAATAGGCCTGCATGCACCATCAACCAATCTAGCTGAGGGTCATGATGGAGTAGTGGTTGTTGTCGCAACCAATGAATCCACTGGTCGGCCTTGGCATCTTCTAATACCGCATTAAGTGAGCTATCTGCTTTGCATTTTTTGACGCCGGCATGGCAGGCAATTAAATGGATGTCATGATTGCCTAAGACACAGCGGGCACTGTCGCCTAATGAATGAATGAAGCGTAGTGTTTCTAAAGAGTCGGGGCCACGGTTGACGAGGTCACCGACAAACCAGACTTGATCCTGCTGAGGCTTAAATTTTATTGTTTTAAGTAGCGACTGCAGTGACGTTAGGCAGCCCTGAATATCACCGATGACGTAGACGGCCATAATTTATCAGTCGAGCCTAATTGCCTTAGTGCAGCGCATTAGGTACTGACAGGGTGAAGGGTTCAATTTTTGCATCAAAGGTGGTGCCATCATCGGTGCGCATTTGATAACTGCCATACATGCTACCGACTGGTGTCTCTAGCATGGTGCCACTGGTATACTGGAAGGTATTGCCCGGCTTGATAGTAGGTTGTTCACCGATGACGCCATCACCACGTACTTCTTGTGTCTTACCGTCGGCATTGGTGATAACCCAGTGTCTAGTCAATAGTTGTGCCGCCATCGACCCTTCATTACGAATAGTAATAGTGTAGGTAAAGACGTAACGCTCAGCCTTAGCATCGGACTGTTCTTTGATATGAGCCGTTGTTACGTTGACTACAATATTATGTTGTTCACTCATGCTTTATCTCTCGCCTTAATCTGGGACTGTATTTGATAGCTGTTGTGTAATGCGAATTAACTGTTCAATTGAAATTGATTGTGGGCGTGAGCCGGGGTCGATCTCTAACTTGGTTAATGCATCAGCGGATAATTGCTCACGCAGATTGTTTGCAATAGTTTTTCTTGGTTGGGCAAAGGCCTGCTGCACTAAACGTGCAAATAGGCCTTGTATTGTATCTGGCACCTTAGGTTCAGACAACGGTTCTAAACGAACGAATGCCGAGGTGACTTTAGGGGTCGGCGAAAAGCTTTCGGCTGGTATCTCTAATAGTTTTTGTGTTTGACAACGACTTTGTACCATTACCGATAAACGGCCATATTGGCGGTCACCACAGCTAGCACAGAGCCGATCAACGACTTCTTTTTGAAGCATAAAGTGCATGTCTTGCACCGCATCGGCCTGTTCTAAGACATGGAAGATTAAAGGCGTTGAGATGTTGTAGGGCAGGTTACCAACTAAGCGGCGCGGCCTAGCGTCTGCATTAATCGTGACACTGGCACGAAAATCGAATCTTAATGCATCACATTCATGAATGGTCAGTTGTTCTAAATTACGCGCATGCCAACGTGCAATCAGGTCGCGATCGATCTCAATCACTTCTAGCTGATTAACGCGGGCTAGCAGCGGTAAGGTCATTGCACCAAGGCCGGGGCCAATCTCAAGGATACGATCATCACGCTGGGGGCCTATGGCATTAACTAGGCTATGGATGACACTGTCATCCACCAAGAAGTTTTGGCCAAACCGTTTTTTGGCGCGATGCGAAGCCATAATAAATCAGGCCTTAGTTGGTTTGGGCTGGCTGCTTGCTAGCCTCGCTGACGGCGTAGCTAGCGATTAATTGATAGTGTTCACTATCTGCCTGCTTAGTTAGTGCTAAGGTGATGTTGACGTGTTCGTTATAGAGTAATAATAAGTGATGTGGGGCTAGTGCTTGATCGCTCTCACTATCACCGATTAGGTTGAAATTAATCTGCAAGGTCTGTGCGATCTGTGCCGCAAGGTTGCGTAATATAGTGACGCTCGAGCCGCTGCCTAAGAGTTTGATTTGTCCAAGGTTAACAACACCTAATGATTGAGTCTGCGCTAAGCCTTCCAATTGACGCAGGCTGTCATCCAGTGGGCGTAGCAGTAAAACTGCTGAGTCCTGCTCAGTGAATTTAAAGTCTTTGTCTGAGTTCAGTGTAATAGAGACGCCATCGTCTGCTAGTGATGCGCTGCTTATTACTAACAATAGCGAGAGTGTAAGACTCTGAAGCAATAGGCTGGTGCCTGCTACTCTTTGCTGTAGTTTAAAAAACCTTTTCTGCGCCATAATAAATTTCTTCAATGTGGAGATTAACGGCACCTTTGCCAGGGAATTTAGGGTCGAGCCAAGATTTCATTTCGTCGTAATAGGGGCCGGCTGAAAAATGTTCAAGACGTCCTTTGATTTGGTAGGCCTCACGTTCTGGGGCAATCATCAGTAGCGAGCCATGGCTACCTTGAGCAATATTTTCTACAGTTTTCGCCATCGCATTATTCGCAATGCTGATGCGCGTGTCATTGATCAATTCTGCACAGAGAACCCAGATGCTATTGGGCTGTGCTTTCTTATCCACTGTGCTTAGGGTCATTAAGGCTTGGCGATTTTTCCAAGCATCGATAAACCCCTGCGGTAAGGTCTGAGACATTATTATCGCTCTACTATTTTGCGTACTGAAAAGGCACCACGGATATCACCTAGCTTAAACTGTGTGGCATTGTCTAATGGATATTGTTGCTTTAATGCAGTGGCAACTGGTGCTGCTATTTGACTCTCATCACCATGACATTTGAGACAGACCGGTTTGATTGGGATCGCTTTCATGAAGCGATACTCTAAGGTCGTATCAGTCTTGATGACTTCACTGTGATGTAATTTTTTAATGCTGACGCCAGCTTGTTTTTTCTGTTCAAACACAAGTAAGACCTGACGTTCCCAATCATCTGGGCTGTTGTTTGGGTTACGCCACTTTAGGCTGGTGCGTTTGATCTTTAAATCTGAGTCTTGGTTGTGACCCTGTTTGATCATTGGTGCTTGAATTTGGCAGGCAGAAACCGCCTGTTCAAAACCACCTGACTTAACCGCAGTCTTCATTGTGTGCTGCAGATCACTGGCTAAGGCCTTGATCAGCTTTTTGCTGTCAGCTACAAACTGTTGCTGATTGTCTGGGCTAGCCATACCGGTTGTTGCCAGTAGGGTGGTGCTGACTAAGAGTGCTATCTGAAGTAATGAACGCATAGGTTTCTCCGCACTGTTCATAATAATTTATAACCGAGCCTGCACTTGATGCCGTGCGAGTTCTACTGCTGCCAGCAAACTACCGGCATTGGCTTTACCGCTACCAGCTAAGTCGAGAGCGGTGCCGTGATCGACCGAGGTGCGGATGATTGGCAGGCCTAGTGTGGTATTTACGGCATCGCCAAAACCGATGTGTTTCAGTACTGGCAAGCCTTGATCATGGTACATCGCAAAGACTGCATCGGTATGCTGTAAGTGATGCTGGCAAAAGATAGTGTCTGCTGGATGTGGGCCACTGACATTGATGCCTTGTTCGCGCAGCTGTTCTAAAGCAGGCTCGATAATCTCAATCTCTTCACGGCCTAAGTGACCCTGTTCACCGGCATGTGGGTTCAGACCACAGACTGCAATGCGTGGTTTTTCTAATGCGAATTTAGTGCGTAAGTCGTGATCTAAGATGGAGACCTTGTGAACAAGGAGTTCACGTGTGATCGCTTGTGCTACAGCAGCTAACGGTAGATGCGTAGTGGCTAAGGCGACACGCACATTGCCGGCGACTAGTAGCATCACGACTTCACTGTTGGTGTGTTCGGCAAAGTATTCAGTATGACCGGTGAAGGCGACGCCAGCATCGTTGATCACTCCCTTGTGTAAAGGTGCAGTGACTATCGCGCTGTAATCACCGGCGACAGTGCCACGCAGGGCTTCATCTAGACAGGCGAGTACATATTGGGCGTTGGCTGGGTCGAGTGTGCCTGCAACAACGGCAGTGCTGGTTGAGATCGGTTTAAAGCGTAGCTGATGATCACTGACGGCTGTCTCTTGGGTTAGCTCGAGACGGATGCCTAGCTGTTCTGCGCGTTGCCTCAGTGCACTTTCGTCACTAATAACAATGCAGTCTTTGAGCTTGGCCATCGACTGCAAGATAATATCTAGCCCAATACCGGCAGGCTCTCCAGCAGTAATCGCTAATGGTGCATAGTTCTGCACTGTCGTTTATGGGGCCTTGCTAGAGGTGTCCGTCAATAAACGGTTGTCGACATAACTTTCATCGACTAATTGACGTATCCAAAGATCTGTTTCTTCTTCTACTTTTCGTTGACGAAGCGTATTACGGGCCTCCGCACGTCGAGCATCCTCTGAATTATCATGTTGACGACGCTCTAAGACTTCGAGGATATGCCAGCCAAAGCGACTCTTGAATGGTTCACTGACCTGGCCAATAGCTAGTTTAGCTGCAGTGTCACGGAATGCAGGGGCTAGGGCGTCAGGGGCTACCCAGTCTAAAACACCACCATTGACTGCGGTGCCTGGGTCATCGGAATTTGCACGCGCTAGTTCTGAGAAGTCGGCACCATTAACGATGCGACTACGCAACGAACTAAGATCACGTAAGGCATCGTCATCACTGCGTACGGCGTTGGTGCGTAATAAGATATGACGGCTGCGCATTTGCGCAATCATTACGGTTTCATTACCGCGGGTATCAATGATCTTAAATAGGTGTAAGCCGCTAGGACTACGAACGACCTTACTCAGATCGCCAGCTGTCATATCACCTAGCTGGTCGGCAAAAATAGCCGGCAGTTGATTGCGGTTACGCCAGCCTAGATCGCCGCCTTCAAGTGCGTCCTGCGACTGTGAGTAACTGATAGCGAGCTGTGTGAAGCTGTCACCTTTCTGTGCTAGTTGCTCCACTTCATTTATCTTGGTCTGCGCCTGTTTTAGTTGCTCAGGGGTTGGGTCCAGCGGTAGCTGTATTAGGATGTGAGCGATACGATATTCCAAATCGATGGTGGGATTGTTTTTCTGTTGTTCTAAGAATTCATTTATTTCTTGATCAGAAATTTGGATCTTACTCTCGACCGCACGGCGGCGTACTTGGCCGATGAACATTTCAGTGCGGACCTGGTCACGAAAGGCGATGTAATCTATGCGCTGCTTTACTAGTGTTTGACGAAACTCTTCTAGGGTCATGCGATTGCGCTCTGCTAGACCTTGCATCGCTCGATCGAGAGAGGGTTGATCGACCTCAATGCCACGGCGTTCACCCCAAGTCATTTGTAGGCGTTCTGAGATCATGCGATTGAGCACTTGCTCAGTGAAGATGTCATCACTGGGGAATTGAGCTTGATCACCGGCTTGTGCACGAATAACTGCTATGCGCTGGAGTAACTCATTCTCGGTAATGACTGAGTCTTCAACGACCGCAGCGATCGTGTCGATCAGGATCTCAGCATAGGCTGCGCTGTTAAGCGCAAGTGAGAGTAGTAGCGCTTGCGCTAACTTAGTCAGTGTAGGTGTTACGATCTTCATAACCTCGAATGCTACCTTGTAGTTGTTCACCGAGTGGAGAGCCTAAGGTGGTTAAGCCCTTCAGGGTGAATTGTACTTCTATACTTTTATTGTAGTCACCTTCGCTATCATTTGTGTAGCGGCGACCAACAACACGAATCTTCCAGCAGCAAGTATCGTATTCAAGACCTGCTAGCAAATCGATGTCTTGCTCATCTTTTAAATCATAGTTCCAACGGCCTACAGCACGCCATTCACTGGAGATAGGCACGATAACGGAAAGGTCAGACTGTGAGTAGTCTAAGCGCCGGTAACGGTGCGCTAGGTTCAGAATGATGTTGCGCTCTGATGTGTAATTTAGGCTGAGGTTGGAACGATCAAACTGATCTTCATAAGTATCATAGGTCGCACTAGCCACTGCACGGATAGATCTGCTCGGTGTGACCGACAGTTCTGCTGCTACATTGGATGTGTTCTCATCGACTTCAGCAGTATTCTTATCTTTTGTCACTTCTAGGTCTCTGAAATAGAAGATCTGGCCAATACTGGCACGCATTAATTCGCGGCCACTATCTTGCGCAAACAAGCGGCTAGTCAGGGCTGCAGTTAGTTGATTGGCATCGGCTATTCGATCGACATTAGAGAATCGATTGGTACGGAATATCTGTGCAAAGGTGAATTCATTTTCGCCGGTATCAAATACAGGGATATCGTCTTGTGAGCGTTTTGGTGTGTTCAGATAAAACAGACGTGGCTCTAAGGTCTGTCGATAGGCTAGACCACCCAGCGGACGTTCAAATAAGGCTTTAGCATCCAAAGAGAAGCTAGGCAGGCTACGGTCAGGTGTGTCATCACCTAGGTTATTGTTTAAGTCATAGCGGGTGTGCATTAAACGCATGGCTGGTTTTACAGAATAAGCTGCACTGGCCCAAGTACGGCTCAGCTCCATCTGGAAGTGACTGCGTTCGCCATCGACTTTGGAGTCGTGGTCGAAAGAGGTCCATTCGCTACGGGATATGAATTCAAGATTACCGGATAGGCCAAAGCGATTATTGATCTGGAGCTGCGGCCGAATCGTGTAAGGATCATCGATTGAATTGTGGTTTTTATCCACGATCTGGAAATCTTGGTAGCGTAGACGACCATTCCAGTTACCACCGAAGTGTTGCGCGTTATAGTTTAAATCACCACGACGTTCCAAGCGCTGCAAGCTACTGGCACCTAAGGTATCACCTAAATCTTCGAAGTAGGTGTCATCAGAGGCCTTGTTGAACAGTAGGTCGGTACTCCAGGCCTGCGTGAAGCGTTGCTTGTGTGAGAGATTGAGGTAATAACGACCATCGTTATACTCGCTGTCATCAATCGCTCGTAGATTCATCTGCCCTGCATAGTGCTTATCGAGGTAACGGGTTTGTAGACCTAGCTCGGTACCGCGTTTAGTGAAATAGCGAGGTGTTACCAAGGCATCACGATTAGGTGCGATGTTCCAATACCAAGGTGTTTGTACGGAGAAGCCAGAGGAGCTGCTACGTGACCAAGTTGGGGTAACAAAGCCGGTCTTACGCTCGCCTGTCAGTGAGAAACTCATGTAGGGTGAATAGAAGACGGGGACGCCCTTAAAGCGTGTAGTGACATTGCGGCCTGTGACGATACCGGTCTTGCGGTTGATGCTGACATCTTTACCACGTAGCTCCCAAGAGCGAGCAGTAAACGTACAGGTGGAGTAAGTGCCGTTATCTAATTCGATAATCTCTTCTGACACCTTACGCGCTTGGTCAGCTGTGCCATTACCATGAGATGGTGCGTACCAATAAGTAACATCGTTACCTACAGCGGTTTCATTATCAGTGCGGTATTCAGCAGAAAGAGGTGCGTGCATGGTGTATTCATCGTCATAGATGACGACATTGCCGGTCGCAATCGATTTACTCTCTTTGTCGGAATACTGTACATGGTCGGCGTGCAGGTGTTGATTGTTGCGGAACATGTGCACACGATTAGAGGTATTATCTCCCACAGATGGTAAACCTAAACTTTCACGAGGTTGCCCTTGAGGGCCACATTGTTTGAAGCTAGATAGGTTTTCTGCAATGGCCGTTGAGCTGAAGAAAAGGCTTAAGATGAGAGCTAGGCTAAAACGCATAATAGGATAGTAATTAGTTCCAATAGTACAAGAGAATTTGGATGGGGCGGCCTGTTTTGATAAAGGTAACAGGTTAGTCGTTTATTTTGGCCTAAAATTAGATTGAAAGCATGTGAATAGTATAGAGCATTACAGACAAAAAGGCGCAGTTAGAAAGACTTTGCTAGTGATAGTAGCCATAGTCGCGCTTAGTATCACCATAATTTGGGGATTAGTAGTGACAAAGCCCGAGCCAGTCATGGTCTTGCAGGCTACTCCCGCGCTTAAAGTGACCCTGACAACGGTGCAAAGACAGTCGCTGCAGCCACATGAAAAGCTCACTGGAAGGCTTTATCCACTGCGCTCTAGCGCGCTTCATTTCGAGGTCGCTGGACGGCTGGCAGAACGCCTAGTTGAGCCCGGTGCGGCAGTGAGCCGTGGCAAACCTCTGCTACGACTCGATCGAGCCGATTACGAAGACCAATTGAAGCAAGCACAGTCTGAATTCAACATCGAAAAACAAGGTGCCGAGCGAGATCGCGTGTTGCTGCAATTGGCGCAAGACAATCTACAGTTACAAGAGAATAAGCAACGCCGTCTAGAACATCTTAGTAGTAAGAATATGGTGGCGAAGAATCAACTCGATGATGCACATCAACAGGTGATTGCATTACGCGGTGAGGTGCAGAAACTGGAATTTGCCACTACGACTGCTAACAGTCGAATTGCAATGCAGCAAAGTAAACTGTCTCAAGCACAACGTAACTTGGCGCGGACTACTTTACGCGCCCCGTTTGATGGCTATGTTAATGAAGTGTTATTAGAGCAAGGTGATCGGGTCAGTCTCAATGCGCTTGCCCTGACAGTGGTCGATACCAGTGCTTACGATCTACAGCTGCAATTGCGAGGTGAGTTATTAGGTGGCCTGTTTTTAGGCCAAGAGATCACAGTCAGTGTTGCCGATAATAATTATGTCGCTAAAGTGATAGCGCTACAGCCAGACCCAGACCTGGATACAAATACACATGAATTACGTATACGCCTACAGGGCCAGGGTTTGCGCTCAGGCATGTTGGCGATAGCCAATCTGCCACATCTGCCATTAGACCAAGTGCTCACTATCCCTAGTGCCTCCGTCATGAGTATGCGCGGTGAGAGCTATGTCTTTGTTTATGACAATGGCGCGGTTAATCGCAAGTTAGTTCAGCTAGGTAAGCGTGTGGGCCAAGAGGTGCTAGTGCTCGAAGGTCTGCAAGTAGGACAAACAGTGGTCGCTAGAGATATTGTTTCGCTGCGTGATGGACAAGCGGTTGTCTTCGAGTAGGGCATAGCTATGGGTATTATTCAGTTTTCAATTCGTAATTCGCTGGTCGTTAATCTCTTCCTCCTTATTATTGTTATTGCAGGCGCCTTAGCCTGGACCAATCTGCCGCAGGAAATGTTTCCAGTGGTCGACCTTGATCGCGTCCGCATCACAACAGAATTTGAAGGTGCGCCTCCTGCCGAGGTCGAGAAGCAGATCACGCTAGTGATTGAAGAGGCGCTGGAAAGCCTGCCAGATATAGATCTGGTGACCTCCGAGAGCTCTGAAAGTCTGTCCAAGATTGAGATCCAACTCAAGCCAGACACCGATGTCGATGATTTTCTGATTGAAGTTCGGGCCTTGGTTGATGCCATCGATGATCTACCTGAAGAGGCTGAAACAGCGACAGTAAGCCGCCTAAAAACACGCTTTCCAGTGGTCAGTCTGGCCCTCTATGGCGATATTCCACCCGGGCTTTTATACACCACGGCAGAGGATGTTAGGCGCGATATTCTGTCATTACCTGGTGTTGGCAGTGTCGGTATTGCGGGTGATAGAGACTGGGAACTGTGGATTGTGGTTGATCCGCAACGCTTAGCTGCACGGGCAATTACCCTAGAGCAGGTGCAACAGTCGATACGATCGAACTTAAGGGATTTACCTGGTGGTTCGGTGCAATCTTCTGAAGGCGATATTCTGCTGCGCGGTATGGCTGTGGCGAATAATGTCGAGGCGGTCGAACGCTTGGTGATACAGAGTGAGATCGGTGGCGGCCAGTTGATGCTGGGAGAGATTGCTGAAGTTCAGTTGCGGCTACAAGAAGAACAGACATTGGGACGCTTTAATGGTGCGCCCTCGGTTAACTTAACCATTACTAAGACGGCTAAGGCATCGACTATTGATATTGCTGCTGCAGTCCGAGCTTACAAAGAAGAAATCACAGCAAGCTTGCCGCCAGGGGTTGAGGTTGGGCTGTTTAGTGATCTTTCGGTGTATGTCAAAACACGTTTAGATACGGTCAAGTCCTCTGGCCTGATTGGTTTGATCTTGGTCTTGGCCTCGCTCTACTGGTTTTTAAATTTCCGTGTCGCCTTTATTACTGCTCTGGGTATTCCCGTATCATTTTTGATCGGTGTGATCCTGATGTATTACCTGGGCTACACCATCAATATGATCTCTTTATTCGCCTTCTTGATTGCCTTGGGCATGATTGTCGACGATGCGATTATTGTGACTGAGAATGTCTACCGGCATATCGAAAACGGTGTCGCCCCCAGACAGGCAGCGAGGGTCGGTGCAGCAGAAGTGTTTTGGCCGATCGTGGCATCTACCACGACAACGATTGCTGCATTCATGCCGATGTTTGGTATCACTGGGACCATGGGTAAATTTATTGAAGTGATCCCTGTCGTCGTGACCGTCACTTTGATTGGTTCTTTGATTGAGGCCTTTGTGATCCTGCCAGCCCATGCTGCGGATTACCTGCGTTTAAAGAAGGAAAAGAAAAAGAGTGCGTTTTGGTCTCAAGGCTTGCAGCGCTATTTATCGGTGCTGCGTTGGTCTTTACTTAATCGCTATATTGTCTCTATGGGCACGCTGGCTATCCTTGCCATCTTCCTCACCTATGCCGCAACTCGTTTACCTTATAACCAATTTGGTAGTGTCGAGACGGGCCAATTCATGGTGAACATTGAGGCGCTTAATACCTATAGCCTAGATGACTCAGCGCTATTGGCTGAAACAATTGAAGAACGCATTCTGGCGTCTATGGATGAAGAGCAAGAGCTTAAGTCTATGCTGACGAATGTCGGTGTTACTTTGATTGACTTCAATCGCCTGAAGATGGGCAGTCACTACATTCAAATCATTATTGATTTAGAAAAAGCCGCACCTCAAGGCTTCATTGAAAACTATGTCTCACCGGTGGTGAATCTGAAATTCAGTACCGAGGGTACACGTAGTCGTAGCACCGAAGAGGTGATTAATCAGATCCGTGTGCAGTTACAAGATATTGCCGGTGTGCAGCGTTTTTCTATCCTGCGTCCACAGGGTGGGCCAGCAGGGTCTGATATTGAGGTTGGTGTGAGTGGCGATAACATCGAGCACCTGATCGAACTTTCTGGTGAGGTGAAACAATTCTTGCGTCAGTTACCTGGGGTTCAGGATGTGCAGCAAGATTTAGAACCGGGCAAATTAGAATATCAATACAGCTTGAATGAGCGGGGGCGTGAGTTAGGCCTGACCCAACAACAAATATCAAATGCCGTGCGAACCGGCTATGTCGGGTTAGAGCTGGAACATGTGAGCTGGGATAATGAGCGCTATCCAGTGCGTCTGATCTATCCTGATCAGCTGCGTAAAGATGGCAGCACCTTGGTTAATTTACCGATTACCTTACCTTCGGGTGAGACAGTCTATTTGGGCGAGGTGGCGGATATTACCCTGTCTCGTGGATTGGGCACCATCCTACGCCGAGATGCTGAACGTTTGGCGCTGGTTACGGCCGAGGTCGATACTGGAGTGACCACTCCAATGGAAGTGAATGCCTTGGTTGAGCGTCAATTCAGTGATCGGTTTAAGAATGATCCTAATTATGAGCTGCTATTCCTCGGCGAGAAGAAAGAGGCCAATGATTCGTTTAAAGATGTCTTTAACGTCTTAATTATTTCGTTAGCGATCATCTTCTTTATCTTGGCGGCCTTATTTAAATCGATACTCGATCCTTTCGTTATTATGCTGGCGATCCCGTTTGGTATTGTCGGTGTGATTATCGGCCATATGTTGTTTAACTATAATCTGCAATTCTTATCGATGATCGGCTTCCTCGCGCTAACCGGCATCGTGGTGAATGACTCGCTGATCTTGGTCGACTTTGCAAAGAAACGTCGGGCGCAAGGCATAGCCTGTGTTGAGGCCCTGATTGACGCTGGTCGCACACGTATTCGTCCTATCTTATTAACCACAGTGACCACTTTCCTCGGTATCTCACCGCTGATCTTCTTTGCTAGTGGGCAAACCGCATTTTTATCACCGATGGCCATCAGCTTGGGCTTTGGCCTGATCTTTGCGACGGTATTAATCTTGCTCGTTGTGCCTTGTTTCTACATGGTGGCGGATGATTTCAGAAACTTTTTGCAACGCCTAAGGGCGCCCGTAACAGAGTTTGAGCAAGACAAGCCAGAAACCTGAAAAAACGCCATGTAACTGTTATATTGGCCACTTTATTAGGCTAGTGGCTTACCAGAATGAAACTCACTGCAGAAGAATTTTTAAATCAGCAGCACAAGGCAATCACCTTGCTTGGCATGTCAGGTGTGGGTAAGACCACGCTTTCGAACAAGCTAGATCGCTCACGATGGTTCCATTATTCCGGTGACTACCGTATTGGAACAAAGTATCTCGAAGAGCCGATCCTCGACAATATTAAAGCTAAGGCCATGCGCATCGACTTTTTGGCTGATCTGCTGCGTTCAGACTCGATCTATATCTGTAACAACATTACAGTGAATAACTTAGAGCCGGTGTCGACCTTCCTTGGTAAGTTGGGAGACGAACAGCTGGATGGCTTAAGTTTGGACGAGTTCAAATATCGCCAACAGCTACATTGCCAAGCCGAGATCTTTGCGATGTTGGATGTGCCTGCCTTCATGGATAAGGCAGTGAATATTTATGGCTATCCAAATTTCTTAAATGATGCCGGTGGTAGTCTCTGTGAGCTGAATGATGAAGAGGTGTTTGAAACCCTCTCGGAAAACAGTTTGATCCTCTATATCCGCGCGGATGAAGAGCATGAAGAGACCTTATGTCAGCGTGCGATCAGTCATCCTAAGCCGCTGTATTTCCAGGAACAGTTTTTAGATCGGCATCTTGCTCAGTACCTTGAAGAGAATAATCTGAAGCAGGCTGATGAGATGGTGCCTGATGAATTCAGCAGTTGGATCTTTCCAAAACTACTAGAGCATCGTAAGCCACTATATGAATCTATTGCACAGAAATACGGTTATACCGTGGACCTGCATGAGATCGCACAGGTGCGTGACGAAAAAGACTTCATGGATCTTGTCTGTGATGCGATTAATCGCAAGTAATCCATAATTCTATTTAGTGTATTTAATAATTATAGCTCATGCCCTTAGTTCAGCATAATTCTTTACCCAGTATCGATCGCATCGCTCAAGAGGGGGGTGCCGTCTGCAGCCCTGATCAATGTCGAGCGGATCTGCCAAGCCTGCGTATTGGCTTTTTAAATATGATGCCAGACAAAGCGTTGCTGGCGACTGAGCGTCAGTTCTTACGCTTATTGGCGAGCCATGACCAACTGAATTGCTACTTCTTGCCATTCACTATTGCAGGCATTGAGCGTGAAGATGAAGCCTTGCAGCATGTGCAAACTCACTACCAAAGTTTTGAACAGATTCAGCAGAGTAATTTAGATGCGCTGATCATCACCGGCGCTAATGTTACCCAGGCGGTGTTGGCAGATGAATCTTTTTGGCAACCTTTAGAAGAAGTCTTACTGTGGGCGCAGGCCAATGTGCCTTCGACACTATGTTCTTGTCTGGCCACACATGCGGCTGCTAAGGTTTTCTATCAATTGGATCGACACCATTTAGGCGCTAAGTGCTGGGGTGTGTTTGAGCATCAAGTAGTGTCTCCTGAGCATCCATTGGTAGCTGGTGTCGCGGCTCAATTTGATATGTGTCACTCCCGTTTTAATGATATCTCGCAGCAGCAATTTGCGCAGGCTGGGGTTGAGACACTGGTTCAAAGTATGGATGTCGGTGTGCAGCTCGCGAGTGATGCGGATATGCGCATGGTCTTTTTCCAAGGTCACCCAGAATATGATGACATTAGCCTGCTGAAGGAATATAAGCGTGAGATATTTGCCTATCTCAATCAGCAGCGTGATGAATACCCACCATTTCCAGTTGCTTATTTTGACCCGCAGAGCCAGCAACTCTTAGAAGAATATAAAAAGGCTGTTTTAGCGCAGCCACACAGCATTAGTCTCATTGAATCCTTTCCTGATAAGGCACTTAGTCCCAGCGTGACTCACCCCTGGCGTCAATCGGCATTACAGATATTTCATAACTGGTTAAACTGCATACAGAAGCAGCGCAAGCTAGGCTAGAATAGACCCTATGTGCGCACGCGTTAAAGTCTCAAAAACTGCTGCGATACAAAGTCTACTGGCCGATATGGGGTTCTCAAGCGAGGGCCTTGGCGAGCACTTGTTTGAGGTCAACAAGGATGAGCAGCTATTCCCTTATTACAAACCACTAGCAACCTTATTTGTTAACAGCCAAAGCAGTATGGATTTGGCCTTAATGAACTGGGGCTGGCAACGTCCTTGGGATGAATCTAAACGGTTGTTTAATGCGCGTAAGTGCAGTGCTAAGGGTCAAAGCATTTGGCAGAGTAAAGTCTGGGGCGATGCGATTCGTCAACGGCGCTGTCTGTTACCGATTGATTGTTTCTATGAATGGGATCAAAACTTTCCTCGTGGCAAGCGACCGCGCTATCGAGTTGAGCCTAGCCAGCGTGAAGTGATGTCATTAGGTGCGATCTATGAGATTAATCAGGCAGGTGAGTTCTGTTTGTCGGTGTGTACGACAGAACCGAATAGCAGTATGCAGCAGATACATCATCGTATGCCGGTGATGATCGAGCCTGAGCATGCGCAGGAATGGTTATTCAGTGAGGATCAGCATGCGATTGATCATCTGATGCAACCCGGTGCAGAAAAGAAGATCCAGCTCATTTGTGAAAGTAACTCGACTGAGTCTAGTAGTAGTCAGTCTAATGATAAACATGACGAATCAGAAGCTGAGGGCAGGCCGTATACCCTACCTTTGTTTTAGTATGCTGCGATATAGCGGGGCTTAAGTAGGATTTAGTTGAGCTCAGTGAGCGCTGGTCTATACTCGATTGAAAGTAATAAAACGCTTTGTTATTTGGCAAAACGAAAGTTCATAAATAAGCAAAGGAAGATGACGTAAGGTGGCTCGAAGGATTGCAATGGGAGACCAACGCCTTGAATCTGAGGTGTTTAATCGGCGTGCAGTAGCCGCTGTTATTTTGGTTGTTATCGCCTGCAGCATACTGTTGTCTCAACTTTACGGTCTGCAAGTCACGCAGCACGTACATTATCAAACCCGTTCTGATGATAATCATGTGCGCTTACAATCAGTTGCGCCTATGCGCGGTTTAATCCTAGATCGTAATGGTGTCTTACTGGCCGATAACCAACCGAGTTATCGTTTGGTGGTTACTCCCTCACGCGCCGGTAATATGAAAACTCTGTTAAGACAGCTTGGTGAATTTATCGGGTTTGATGACCGTGAGCTAAGGCGCTTCAATAGAGCTATTTTAGGGCGACAATCATTCCAACAGACGCCACTTAAATTTAACCTCAGTGATCAAGAGTTAGCGCTATTTGCGGTTAGACAGCATCAATTTCCAGGCGTTGAAGTGTTGGCTACTTCCACACGTTACTATCCGCAACACGAATACTTCACCCATACCTTGGGCTATGTTGGCCGGATGAATCGGGCAGATCAACAGCGCATGGATACAAAAAATTACCGTGCGACTACGCATATTGGTAAGTTGGGTTTAGAGAAATACTACGAAGATATCCTGCATGGAGAGGTTGGTTATCAACATGATGAGATCAATGCGCAGGGTCGACGTCAGCGCGTGCTTAGGACAGAGCAAGCAAAATCAGGGGTCGATCTAAAACTCTCTCTAATCACAGAGGTGCAGAAAGTAGCAACTAATGCACTCGGTATGAGACGGGGTGCTGTTGTCGCTATAGATCCCAATAATGGTGATGTATTGGCCTTCGTTAGTATGCCGAGTTTTGACCCTAATCTTTTCGTCAATGGCATCAGTCAAAAGGCTTATTCCGCACTTCGCCTAAACTCTGACCGACCATTGTTTAACCGCGCATTGATCGGACAATATCCTCCTGGTTCTACGGTTAAGCCGATCATTGCCTTGGCTGCATTAGAAGAGGGTCAGATTAATGCTGAGGATACGGTCTTTGCGGGTCCTTACTTTAAGATTCCAAAACAATCACGCCGATACCGCGATTGGAAAAAAGGTGGCCATGGCAGAGTTAATCTGAAATTGGCGCTGGCACAATCCTGTGATGTTTATTTCTATAGGCTGGGATTCGCCATGGGTATTACGCCTATGCATGACATGCTCAGACGCTTTGACCTGGGAAGCCAAGTGGGACTGGATACGGCGGGCGAGGCTAGTGGTCTGGTGCCAAGCACTGCATGGAAGAGGCGCGTTCATGGTGAGGCATGGTACCCAGGTGAATCAGTCATCACCAGTATTGGTCAAGGCTACTTGCTG
>Ga0206129_10001452_pt1 | contig 32006 bp, 52 predicted proteins | sample Helgoland_Spring_8_FD_148616 | JGI IMG/M metagenome (GOLD analysis project Ga0206129, IMG submission 148616) | Pelagic subsurface seawater microbial communities from Kabeltonne, Helgoland, North Sea - Helgoland_Spring_Bloom_20160502_2 | ecosystem: Environmental > Aquatic > Marine > Epipelagic ...
CGATCTCACCCTCATAGTAGCCCTCATCAAGCACCAACTGGGTTCCTGAGAATGAAAAGACAGCAATACCGTCTGCAAAGTTGCCACCTACGTCAGCAGCCGCCAATGTAAACAAAGTAGTGGTGGTGCCTTTGGCCCTAAACTTCAGCGCACAAGAACCACCAGAAAAGTCTATAGCTGTGCCTGTGTCATCACGGGTCAGCTTTGCTTGAATCTGTGGGGCTTGATCGCCCTGTACTAATTGATAAATCATTCTATCACCTCGGCTCAGTTGGCCATATTATATCATCTAAAGACGTAGCTTCAGAATGCGTTTCTGGTATGTCTCGCAGGGCTTGCCTGTAGGTCGCCCATTCTGCCTTCTTTGCGTCTGTAATCTGGGAATCAAGAATTTGCGTCCAATCGCAAGAAAACAGCTTAATGTCTCGGCTGCCTCTTACATCACCCCAAAACAATGCACCACTAAATGCCCACGCTGAACCTACCCACTCATGGTATACGGAAGGCTGAGAATCCCTTGTCTGCCAGCCATTATTCCAATACCAAGTATTGATAACGTCCTGATCATTAGATTCATGGCTTATATGCCTAGCAACGCATCCACTATATTCTTGACCATCGACGTACATATTATCAACAGCAGGACTGATCGTATATGCCACCTGACCATCTGACTGCACCATTGCTACTTTTATCATGTCAGTATTCCAATTAGATTTGTCTTGAAGCCGCCACCAAACGATCCAGATGGACTAGGCGCTGCATTAGTTACTGGCGTTATTTTCCCAGCTATCGTTTTAGCAGTAAAGTTGAACTCCTGAAAGAACGAATACAGTATTGAGAAGTTAGGGAAGCCTTGAGGACTTCTGCCAACCTGATTTTTGCCGCTCATCAACGTATATACTCCGCTCATAGATGCAACCGTAAATGATGTCGGGGTAGTAGATGTCGATGTTAAGTCATCAAATGACACTGCTGATACTCTTAAATTAGAGTTGTTCGAGCTATACGCCTGCTCACCATTAGCTTTGTAAACATTTAAGCCGTGATCTGGTGAGCTATTAGTAGGCATATCTCTCGATCTAACACCTATAAAATAATCTACAGTAAAGCTAGAGCTTGCCTGCCAAGGGGCGAAGAATGCGAACCCGTCAGAATACACCGCTAAAGTTATCTGCCTAGTAAATGTTTGTGCAGTTGGCTTGGCAAATATCAGATAATCAGTTGGCGTATTAGCAGGAAAAGAAACCTTGTTAAGGGTCTGAGTCCCAGCAGAATTGACATAGCTTCTAGTCACCGAGCCACTAGCAAACGACGATATGTTGTCGTAGGTTGCGTCAATCTGCGTGAAGCCTGATTGGTTTTTAACCAATATGCCGTAGCTCATATCCTAAACACCTGCACGTTATATGTGCCAGCATTTGTGCTGTCAGTATTAGTCACGGTGAACTGATTAGTGCCGATACTAAGCTCTAAAAATAGATTGCTTCCCTGAGTTTCATTAAGCCCCCAAGTGCCATCATTAGTTAGCCCAGATACAGATACGTTAGTCGATGAACTAGCCGATACTGACCCAGTATAAAAAGCCACATAGCGAAACTCTCTATCAGTCGTATCTAGCCTGATATTAGAGCTTGCGTCATATACCTTTAAACCATAAGCCATTAGGACAGGTCACCAAGTTGAACGCGGAGCGTTGATCCTTCGTAAATCTTTATAACGTCCGACTCTATCTCCATCCTTGATCCGCTTGCAGCAGACTTAATGCTAATTCCCGCGCTTGCAGTTCCTGCAATATTTACCTGACTAACATCAATAGTGCCTGTCTTTAGCAGGCCGCCATTGATAGTAGTAATCTCAGTGCTAGATGCATCAGCAAGCTCACTGTTTAGATTAGTAAATGTCACCAAGCCATCGAACTGGAAGCTTGCAAAAGGTGTACCAAACGTAAGAGTCTGTGTCCCGCCAAACGTAGCTTCTGTAACATAATAACTGGTAGCCCAATACTTAGCGTCACCCCCAGTGTTAGTTGGCGGTGTTCTTGACCAGTTAGTAGTGAGACCACCAAATGCTCCAGTGCTAAAGTTGTAGGACGTTGCAGACGGGCTTGACGGTGCAGTAGCACGTGACAAATAGTAATAAACATACCCAGCAGCATTTCTAGGGCCGTCAGCTCCTGTGATACTTTGCCCGTCTTCTCCGTTCTGCACAAAAAGAACAGGCGTAGTCCAAGATAAGCTAGAGTCAGTACCAGTCGCCCCGCTAATTTGCGCTTTGGTTATCGATATATAAACAGGGTCAGTTCCGCTTGGTATTTCCTCAGACCAGCCAGATGGGGCAGTAATCGTATTAGTAGTAAAGTTATAAGAGCCTCCAGACGGTGCGCTGGGTGTAGTTGAATCCCTTTTATGAACAGCAAACGTAAATGTACTTAAACCATCAGTGCCATCATCACCATTTTCAGCAATAACCACGGGTGTTGACCAAGTGCCTGCTGTAACCGTACCTGTATCACCAGATATAGAGAATTGGAATGTAGCCTCGTAGATAGGATCAGTTCCAGAAGGTATAGTTACCGACCAACCGCTAGGGGGTGTTAGTACGTTAGTTCCAAAGTTAAACGTGCCGCCTGTTGGAGTAGATGGCGTGCTAGTGTCCCTTTTGAAGATTGGAGCCGTAAAGGTAGACTTGCCGTCAGTACCATCAATAGCAGCCGCGTTAGTGGTAGCTGATACCTCTGCCGTATATAGCGGGTTACCATTCCCATCGACAGTCTTATTTCCACTGTAATCAACCGATCTAAACTTGTAGTAATAGGTCGTTGCGTCAGCCAAGCCGCCATTCAAGAACTCAGCATTAGCACCAAAGCCACCCCCTACAGTAGCGACCTCAGAGAACGATCCACCAGAAGATGTGGCACGATAGACCTCCACATTAGAAAAGTCCTTATCCGATGGGTTAGTCCACTCAAGACTGATTGATTTATAACCAGCGGTTGCTGATATAGGTGTCGGCAATGCAGGCGCAGTAGTATCTCCGACAGAGCCTTCGTTGGCATATACAAACCCACTCTTAACGCCAAGCGAGTTGATTGATCTAACTCTGGTGTAGTAGGTCGCACCAGCCTCAACTGGAGAGATTCTATAAAGCGTATCGTCAGTCACTACAGACTGGAATGTGCTGTTATCTGTAGACCACTGAACATCATACTGATCCACGAATGAGTCGGTACTTGCTGTCCACGAAACAACCATAGAGGTAACGATAGTTCCGTCCAGAGCAACACTGGTCTCAGCGTTAGCCTGTAATCCAGTAGGAGGTACAACACTAAATGGATCAGGTAAGTTTGGAGCAGGGTACGCTATCTCTTCGGCAGAGGTATCATAGGTATAAATTGAACTATCATATTCAATTACATTGACAGTGCAGGTGCCATTATAATTTAAAGTGATTTCCTCAACCTGAAAAGGCTTTCCGACCCAAGCTGGAGTCGGATGGGTAACAGTGACAATATCGCCAACACTTAATTTAATCGACTCACTTGTTGCAGTAAAAGATGCTCTTGTTGCACTTCGTGATCTTCTGAGCATCACTCTTGCTAAGTCCCTAGCGACATAAAAGCTGGTCACTGTTTCTAAGTCCATATTCTCAACTAAAAGAGTGCCACCATCTTCATTCAAAAAGGTAGTTTCTTCTGTAGAGCCAGCATCAGGCCATACTGCTTGGTCTGGCTGGTAATCAAGTTCAGCGTTAGGAAACTTGACAATCATCCTGTTAAATTTGTCTTTCTTTTCCTCACCCTTGATCGAAATGCCACCAATTATTGTGTCTGTGTCAAATGCAAAAACACTAGACCCAGACTTGTCTATTTTTAACCCATATTCACCCTGAGTATAAGGAAGGAACCCACGGCATCCTTGAAGCATTGTTTTGATGTTAGAAAATAAAGTTTCATCGGTCTGCAAAACAGCGTGCGTCTGGAATATCTTTTGTCCTGATGGGCCGCCAGAATAAAAAGTCACACTCTCGTCGCAGTCAGTAGCTGCTGCTGCAAATGCAGTGTCATCAATCGCTGATGATGGCAACCCCTTCCCGTATCGTGCATTAGTAAGGTAATCACGAATACATAAAGCAGGGTTATCACTATACGCATTAGCCGCGCTAGGACTTCTAGGATCGTAGACTTTCTTGCCACGCACTAAAGCAGTTATTTCAGGTATGCCGCTAAATGCGTCCTGATCCCACTTTAATCTTATTCCAATGTATGCAACACCACTTAGCTTATGTGCTGTAGTCCAGCCACTAGCCTCTGCCAACAATGAGTCATAGGTTTGATTGTCAGCACCAGTATGCACATTAACAGTGTAGAGGCCAGTATATTGACTGTCGGTAATAGGCTTATCATCTAAAAATATATTTGTAATGGCATCGACTTCGCCCTCACATAATGTCAAAGCAATATATAAGTATTCATTTGGATCGCCACCACTAGCATCTCTAGTAGAAACAAATACCCTGACACCACCGACACGCCTAGTGCCATAAATTACAGGCAAAGGCTCAATGTTTGATTCTTTGTTAACAAGCACACCAGCCATAGCATCAGCTTGTTTCTTAGCCTGCTTTTTAGCTGATTGAATGCTGGAGTAACTAATCCCAGCAGATACTGCAAACAGTGCTGCGACAACCCAAAATGCCATCTATTTTTTACCCCATTTCAAGTCTTTGATTGTATTTGCGGCAAACTCAAATCCTTCATCATTAGGAAAGTGTAACGCTTGAGAGTTGTGGTTAGTTTTTCTGCCGTTTAACTTTTCGAAGTCAGCCCAATGAGAAGCTGTAGTTACGCTAATCTCACTAGAGCTTTCATCATCTTCGATTGAGAACCCTGTAATAAAACCATCGAACACTAATATCGGGCTTCCAACAACAGCATCATTACTATCAAGCACAGCCCTATATAGCTTAACAGGAACGTCAACATAATTTTGCGTGAGGAATATGCTGACATAACTTTGTTCGACAGAGCTAAGAGTTATATCTATACCATTGACAGCTAACTCTGCGGATTCAGATGAAGAGCCAAAGCTGAGAAAGTTAGCACTGCTGGCCCATGTGCTTGATAATGCAGATATGTCTCTATCCCAATCAGTTATCCTGATGGCAGTAGAAAAACCAAAATAGATTAGGGTTGCAAAATTAAATGAGTCACCCTGTAAAGCTGCCTCTGTGCTTGCATTGATCGATCTGGTCATTAGATTGCCTCAATAAAGTCAACTTCATATTTTACGAGTGAGGCCAGCCCTACAGAATATTGCTGCAAATCGTTATTTAAACGTACAGTAAATGGTACGTTATCATAAGTAATCGCAGTGTCATTTGCAGTAGCTTCACGAAGAGCAGGCTCAATAGTAAGAGTGCCTGATCCAGTTAAATCAGAAACCACCATATAAACTTTATTATGGTTAGCGAACTTAATGACATCTCCAGCCTTTAGGGTGCCAGACAATCCGTCAATGACAATAGAAGTTTCACCAATACTATCTGCTCCAACTGTCTGTACAGTGCCTGTGGCATTGCCTGATTTAGAGCTTATTTCTGGTAGCACGATCTGAAAGGTTTCAGCCATGCCATTTTGTGCCATTATAAAAGCATAAACAGGAGCAAATTCTGCGGTAGTCAAAGGCGGGTATGTAGCCTTAAATTCAAACCGTTGGCCGCCAATATTGCGTACCTGAGTACGCCCAGACAAGCTCTCGCTCATTAGGTTGTATGACTTAGAGGTAAACCCGACCGAGTTAAAAACGGGGGTGCTGGGATAAGTTCCACTCATACTAGGCTCGCTGCTCCTTTGTTATTCATCGCTTGATTAATCATGCCAATAATCTGGCCTCTGCGAGATTGTAACAGTTGATCGAACCCTTTAGTGTCATTCGCCTGAATAGTAATATTTACAGCAGGAGCTACTCCTTGACCTTTGCTGTGGTCAATGACAGTTTCATTAGGATGCAGAATAGCAGGGAAACCACCTTTGCCGTCAACACCGCCAGCCCTTGAGCCGCTGCCAGTAAAGCCACCGCCATCAAAAGATTGCGATCTAATCTGGGCAACCTGAGCAAGACCAGCAGTTACTACACCAGCAGCCATCATAAAGTTTAGAGGTGTTGAGTAATCACTCAGGGCTTTAGAGGCTCCAGAATAAGTGTTCATTATCGCCTGCCCAATCTGGAAGGCTTTATTAACCGCAAATAGCTTTTTGCTGTGGGCTGAAGATGCGGCAAACTGCTTGCCAAGCTCACCCACTACTTGCTGTGTCTTTTCGGTAGCTGTCAGGGCTTCGAACTTAGCTAAGTTAATAGCACCTTTCCGCCTTATTTTATCTTGAAAAGTTTCTTGCTTTACAGCCTTTTCACCTTCAGCGGCTAATACTGCTGCGGGAGAGTTAGCGGCTACAACCTCTGCGGTTTCACGGGAGGCCAGTTTTATCTCTTCATATGCGGCAAGAATCCCCTCAGCAGGATTCATCGTTCGCATTATTTCTATTTCGGTTTTGAGTTCTTGGATGCCTGCATTAGCATCGTCAAAAAAGGCAGTTATTCCATCACCGATTATTGGCTTGCCTAGCTTTTCAGCAATAGCATCGTATAAGCCTATAAACGGACGAATTGCATCTACTAGCTCTTTACCAATAAACACGGCCAGCTGGTAAAATACTAATTTAGCTTGCTTGGCAAATATAGACATAGAGTGCAACGCACCCTGAACCTTAGCAAAAGCAGTAACCAAAGCATCTGCTACACGTTGGCCAATATTACCAAACTCAGCAGAGTCTACAGCAGACTGCCTAAAGAGGTTCGCTACCGTTTCAATGATCGGAGCAAAAGCAACGGCTAACTGATTACCTAAGCCAGTGAATACGCCTTTAGCCCTAGTTATAGAATCATTAGCCGCTTCAATCTGTGCAGTGTCTGCTCGGCTCATAGCCAGACCAAGTATATTGGCCTCTTCTGCCATTCTAGCCAGACCCTCAGAACCACCTGCTAACGTATTAACAAGGGCAACACCTTCAGAATCAAACAGCTTCATAGCAAGGCGAACTTTATCTGACTGGCTTTTTACTTTAGCCATAGAATCAGCAATCACATTCATCTGCTGGTCTAAAGGTAATTGCTCTAGCTCAGACGCATTAATGCCAAGCTCATGCAATGCCCCTACAGCCTCTCCTGTGCCGTTAGCAGCCTCACTAACTCTTCGGGTAAGGCGTTGCATTGCCATATCCATAGTGCCAGCAGAAACGCCTGTAAGCTCTGCTGCATGACGCAACCCAGCTAAAGCCTCTGTAGTTATACCTATCTTGTCTGCCGTCTTTGCTAATTGGTCGCCTGATCTAAGAGATGAGACTGTCAGCGCAGTCATTGCAGTTGCGGCAGCAGTTATAACCACAACCGCAGCTTGGAAGGCTTTTTTAGCAACCGTGGCTAAACCGCTAATAGCTTTTGTAATAGTAGGGAATCGTTTTTTAACTTTGTCTGCGGCTTTACCTATCTTTGCAAAACCATTGCGAATGCCTGCGAATGCTGCTTCGGTCTTATCAAAAGCCTTGATTATAATGTTTACATTTTCAGCCATTAGATTCGCTCTGTATTTTGAAATAGGCCATCCATTCGTGGAAATGGTTAAGCGGCATATTTTCTGCTTCTTCTATTGTGAGGTGGAGGCGGTCAGCCAAGGAAAGCAGGTTCATCCTCGACTGATCGCTTTTTAGTTTCCCTCAAGTGCCTCAGATGTCTCAATCTCTGCAAACATCTGATTGGCAATTTCAGAGATAACACTTGTCTCCTCACCCATCAGGTCAATGCGATCCTCAGCAGAAGTAAAGAGCTTGGTGCCGCCCTCGTCTTCTGCCTTCATGCAAATCAAATCTACCATTGCACCGACAGTAGTGTTTTGAAGAAAGTTAGGGTGCTTCTTCTGCAACTGGTCTAAGTCATAGCAGGTAATGCTTCTGCAATACAACTTAAACGCTCCAGATTCGTCACCCCATTCTGGCACCTGCACTTCTCGTGCCTCAACCTTTCTTCTACTGCGTAACTCTTTAGCTAATCCCATGGTTTAATCCCCTTATGCTGTTGCTTCAGTTACTGCTCCGCTGCACTGGATGGAGAAGCTGGCTTCTACCATACCATCGAAAGAACCAGTAATAGAGCGTGAAGTTACAATGCCGCCACCAGAGAAATAAGTCTCGCCAGTGCCAGTACCTGTTGGATAAATCTCAAAATCTACCGCAGCGCGTTCGTCAAGAACAAGTTGCTGTGCGTCAGCCTCATCCCAGTAGCACTCGATAGTTACTGTATTGGTTTTTAGACCTTCTTTGTAAGATCGTGCGGTATCGCCCATTACACTATCCTCAATGGTATCTGCTGAACCATCAAACGTGAAAGAACGAACCTCACCCACAACGGCCACAGAGCCGCCAGATGCCGCGATTTTTACTACACCAGATGCGCCTGTTTTAGTCGCCATGATAATTACCTCTAATTAAAGTTAAGTTGTGCCGCGAGTGTACTGATACAGAACGCGGATTGTCATAATGACCCCACCAACGGGATCAATAGAACCTTCGTCGATCTCGACTCTAGTGATCTGCGTATCTAGTGCATAACCACCACGCAAACGATCAACGTCAAGACCCTCTTCGATTGCTTCGATAATGTTGTTTCGGGCCGAATCAATAACAGACCCCTTAACGTAGCAAATAAATTCGTAGTTGATAGTAGCCATACGCTGAGTGATTGACCCACCTATGCTGCTATCTTCTCTATCCTCATCTGCACTTCGAACAAGGATAGCAGGAAACTGTGCGCTTGATAACTTAGTGAAATCAAACGGCTCTCTCGTTACATACTTAATATCTACTGGCGTTTTAACCGCCTGTAAAGTAGCTACTAAGTTGTTTGCAATGTTCTCTCTTACACTCATTTCAACGCCCTAAAGAATACTTCGCCTAGTTGCTTTTCTTCTCTGCCGCTAAACCCAAAAAACGGCCTAGTCTTATTATTCATTGCCGCCTTCTTTGACTCGGTAGCTCTAGTAAAGAATATCTCAGCCTGCCTACTGCTTGCCCTTGAGGTCATTGAGCTTAACATCTGACCTGTAAACTGTAGGTCTGGATTAGTGCTTCTGCCTCTACTAGCCCTAAATGCTGCATAGATTGGCGTGTACTTCTTAAACTTGCCGCCCTTAAAGCCAACACCTTTACTGGTACGGGCTTCAATAATATTAATACCAACCTGAGCAGTAACCGATAGCGCCCTTTTGACACTAGCTGATAGCTCTTTGCCCTTTTTGCCAATACGCTTTGCAACAGCCTTGGCATTGGTATCAATCTTTACATCCATTATCTATCTAACCGCTGCCCGACAGGTTGCTTCTCATCATAATCAACTGTGCCGTCACCATCTTCATCATAGTCAACGCCATCAGCTAATACAGATTCTAGCTCTTCACCGTATCGCGCCTTGTAGAAGTCAATCATGTTTCCGAATCGATCGCCCTCTGTCCAGTTAGTCAACTGGGGTAGAGCATAACGCCATAGGACTAGGTAAGCACTAGCCATCGTAAACTGTGTTGCTGTGAGCTTAGTATTGTCCATCTCACCCGCTATGTTCTTTCTGGGCCACCACTTGATCCGCAGTTCACGCTGAATATCTGCCTGCGCTTTCGGGTGTTCCAATACAAAAGACTCGATACCTAGATCGAGAATATCGGGAATCAGTTTTAATAAATCTGCGTCGCTTGAATAAGCCATTACCACTTCACCTTATCTGCCCAGTATGCCGCTGAAGCTGTTTTATCTTTGCGGCCTCTTGCTATGTCTTTAGCAAACCGAGCTTTAAACGATCTGCGTTTAGCTTTGTCTGCTTCTGATTCGTTCTTGCGGGGTGGCTTGTTGTCTGCACCCTTCTGACCGAACCTGATTAGCTTTATCTTGTCGCCTTCTTTAGCTAATACAGCGTGACTCTTGCTGTCATGCTTGGGGGTGCGCTTGGGCTTGTTGTAGCCCTCGAACCTTTCACCGCGATAAGTTATAGCCATATAAACCTCGTAAGAAAGCCCCCTCCGAAGAAGGGGCAGTCAGTCTTACAGTGCAGCGTCAGACAGAATCTCAACACCGAATGCATCGTCAAGCTCGGCAACACCATATACAGCAGTGGCGTTAAGCTCAAAGGCACGCAGAGACTCATCACGCTGAGGCGCAATGTTGAAGTCACGCTTCATAGCGATCATCAGAGCTTCAGGAGCAAATACAGCGCCTTTAGCGTCGTCATTACCGTCGATAGCTACGTTAGATGACTCGTATACGTTGATGCCAGCGATAGTACCAACATAACCGTTGCGCATTGCTTCGTTCTGCAAGTCGCCACCATTGGGGTTAGCAAAGGTGTTGGTCAGGTTAGCTTTCAGCTGGTAAGCCTGATAAGGGTGTACAACAGCGTTGATCACGCCAGTTACCTTGTTGGCACGCAGAGTAGCAGCAGCCTTGAACAGATCAGCTACAGTAATCTCAGCACCAGCAGTACCGATAGAACCAGAGAAGCCGTCAAACAGGGCAATCAGGTCGGTATCAATCTTAGTGGCAATAGCGTTACCAAGAACAGTACCCAGCTCAACAGCAGGGTTGCCGTCACCGTAGGTAGCCATGTCAGTCAGCAGAACCTGTGCGCCTACTTCACCAACAGTTACAGAAACTGAGCTAGTAGATACAGTGGTGCTGGTCATGTCAGTGCCTTCGGTCAAGTCGGCAGCAGCGATTGCTGGGTACTTAGGAACCTGAATGGTCTTACCAGCTTGGGCTTGGATGTTGTACTGAGTAACCAGACCCATCATTAGTGATTGCTCTTCGGCAGTGAAACGAGCCTGAGCGACGATATTGACGAACAGGTCGTCGAGAGTTGTTGAAGTTGTTGCAGCCATGATAATGCCTCTAAATAAAATTAAGTTGTGGTTTGGTGGTTACTTTCGTTTCATAGCAGCAAATGCTTCTTTGCCGCCATCGCTCCAGTTAGCAACCATATCTGCCACAGATTGAGGCTTCTGTGTCGAGCCACCAGCGTTACCCATCGAGCCAGTGCCGCCTTGGGAGGCTTTGACCATGTGTGGGTTTACTGTCAAGAACTCTGCTACCATCTCATTAACTGATAACAGATCACCGCTGTCATTGTAACGCGGAGTACCGTTATCGTCTAGCACCTCTACATTGCCGTCATCTGACAGGCGTGTATTGGTTTTGAGTAGCTGAGACACTTGAGTTGGGTTTACAGCGTTATTGTTGGAAGCCGCGCCAAGAATCGCTCCATCTACTAGCGTCTGTTGCAGCTTGCTTTTATAACTCTGTATCTCCATGTCTTTCTTTTCGACCGTTTGCTTCAGGACTTTATCGAACTCCCCGCGCTCTTTCTGTCGCTCTAGCTCTGCGGCTTCTTTTTTTGCCAGCAGGTCTTTAGCTTCATCAAGGTCTACGCCTGACAGTCTTTTATCGAACTTGCGTTGCTCTCTGGCAACACGATCCGCAACAATGCGGTCTAGTTCTTCCTGAGTAAAGGTCTTGCTTTCCTGAGTTTCTACTGCCGCAGTTTCAGTCTCTGCTTGGTTTTCCATGATTTCATCGCTCATGTAACGTGCCTCTTAAAGAGTATTGGTGAATCGTTAGTCTAGCATAAATTTACGTTTTGGTTTTTTTCTTCTTTTTCTTAGGTCGTCCTACTTTGCTACCGTATGTACCTTTACCTGCTGGCATTATAATTCCTCTTCAAATACTGGTCTAAATTGATGTCCGCAGTTATAACCACCGCGAACGATGAAAGGGTCACCAGCGGCTTTACCAGCCCAACTGCCTGACCACAAATCTTGAATTTCTTCATCAGTAAATGTTTCGCCTTCATGCTCTCGACAAAAAGGTCTAGACGTTGCGATTATACGCCCAACATACTTCCACTTAGTTGCGCCAGATTCTTTACCTATTGCAGTGTTAACCGATGCATCGAACTGCATAAGGCTGTCATGTACCTGTTGTTTTGCATATTGAGAAAGCCTGCCGCCTGCTACCTCTTTTATCACCTGAACACTTGCAGCAAAACTAGCGCCTGTTAGCGTGTTCCTGTATACCTCTCGGCTAATAGCGTCAAGATACTCTGCGCCTATATCTTGGAAACCTTGAAACTGCAATGACTGCAACTGGCTAATTATGCGTGGATCAAGTTGCGTAAAGGTGCCGTATGTTCCCAGCATTTCATAGGTGCTGGCAGCAACAGCCGTATACTCTCTGATTATTCTGTCTACCTCAGCCAGATACTCTTCCTCAACTATCTGGCGTATCTCAGCCCTTGCTTGAATAGCCCACTCTAAGTCGAATAGGTTTCCATCCTGCAAAGGTGCGGTAGCAAGCAAATCAGCAATGCGTTGCTCTAGCGTTACCAGTGCTGCGGCCAACTGCCTTTGATGAGCATCAGCTATCTGGTTGAGTTCTTCAACGTGATCAACGTCTGCTGGCATTAGATTTCTTCAGGAACCTGCTCAGTAAACTGGCCTAGTACCTGAGTGCCAGATTCAATCTCTGCATGGGCTTTAGCTAACTGTTCGTCATCGAGGATTAGGTCACTGATCTTTTTGTCTATCTCCATAGCAAGGGTCGCAGACTTAACGCCTGTGGCTCTCATCTGCTGTAGGAACATTAACTCTTTATCGTAGTCGCGCAGGTCGAACGCGTCTGGATAGAAAACCTCCACATCGGGGGTGACATCCTGCCAATCACAGAACAACAACCAGAGCTGCTCTTCAGCTAACTCTAGAAGGTCTGCTTTCTCTGATAGCTTGGCATTAAGCATCTGGAACTCTGTCTGCATAGCAACGCCACTCATCGTCATGGCTTCTGTGCCGCGTACTGCACCCATGTGACTCATGCGGTTTATAGACTGAATCTTATCTTCTATAGATGCGCGTACAGCGTCTAGGTTCTGACCGCTAGGTTGCAGCTGGTAAGGCTTTAACTGTGCATCCATATCGTCAGGCAGGTTGATAATAGAGCCAGCACCAGCACTCGCGTCTGTGCCAAACGACTTGACCAGAGTTGGGTGGTTGCTTATTCGTATCAATTGCTCGATCTCTGATAGCTCTTGATAGATAGCTCGCTGCATGTAAGCAGCATCAGATATGTCGCTCAGTCCTATACCTCTAGTAACTGACCGTTGAGCAGGTAGGAACACCGCAGGAATGCGGCCAAGTACGTTGTCGTCTACTTCTACCATCTTATCTAGGTCATTGACTGAGTGCCACTGCTCTACGCGGTCTTTGTACCAGACGCGGTAATAGGTCTCTGTAGTGGTCTCGTCAACACGGATAACGCTCTCTCTTACCTTCAGGTAATCAAGCTCAAAGCGACCGCTTGCGGTGCGAACGTAGTTCCAGTCTAAAACGTTTTCAGGCGTAAACATCGTTACATACGGTCGGATGTCTTGGGCTAACTCTTCTGCCTTAGTACCAGCATTAGACTTTGGCTTATCCATCATCAGCCATACATGACCATAGACACTAGACCAAATCTGAGCTTCACGCATAAAAGCATTAAAGCTGCGGCCATCGAGATCACAATCATCTAGGAAAGGCTCAAGGGCTACGTTATTAGCTGCACTGTTGTATGCCCTCGTAGGCGGTACACGCCAAAGGAAGCTGCTGTAGATGTGGACTATGTTTTTACAGTGATTATCTAGGGGTGTCAGATCAAGTCTGCGGTCGTAGTCATCACTGGTTTCGGATATGTAGCGCGTCAGGTATGCGCCATTGAAGTAATCTTCTCCACCCATGTAGCTGCGAACATAAAACTCCCAGCGGCTTTCGTACTTATCATAATCAGGGTGCGTTGTATCTGCGTTCAATCTCATCAAGTCCACCTTTGTGGTTGTGGCGTAGCGTATTCTGTGCGAACTGGGAACAGGTGTTCGACCAAGTAGCCTAAGGCATCGTTCATGTGATCATAGCCGTCGTCTTTATTTGGAACGCTTGTTCCTTCTTTGTATGTCTGTCGCTCCAAGCTCTTAATGGTCTGCTTGCATTTTGGGCTGACAAACAAATGCCGTCCACCATCACTCGACAGTAAACGACTATTCACAGCGTTGATACGATCCCTGACCAATGCGTGTGAGTTCTTCGCCTTAACGCTGAATCCTGCGTTTTGTAAGATCGACAAATCTGTGCGACCACCAGCAGAAGTTTTCCGCTGTCTTGATGCTGGGTCTGGATAGACAATTATATTGCGCCTAGGGTAGCGGCTTATTATCTCCGCAACCATTTCATCAGTGTTAGACCCGTACATGACTATCTCGTCAACGGCAATCAGCGTCCCGCCTTTACGAATACAGATAACGGCAGACATGGGGTCTAAGTTGAAGTCCATCCCAATGTGGAGTGTACCACTATCGTCATCAATCGCCAATACAGAGTCTTCACGGTTAAAGCCGTAATAGATCAGGCCAGCATAGGTTACGAATGCAGCCTCATACTCTTGCTTGAATGTTCTTTCGTCTAGGTCTTGTCTGGCTGCTTCGATCTCTGCCTGCGGTACGTTGCCACCCTCAAGGGTTGTATATTGAAATGACTCCCAGTCATCAGAGTTATGCCCCTGCGCCCATAGATCATAGAAGTGGTTTCTCCCTTTAGGCGTACCGATAAACATAGCACCCCCTTGCCGATCAGATAAGCTAGGGCGAATTACCTCATACCAAGCCTCTGGGCGCATATCTGCAAACTCGTCAAGGACAACAAAGTCTAAAGCTCGTCCGCGCAGGTTGTTTGGCTTTTCGGCTCCTTTGAGGCTGATAACAGAGCCATTGATTAGCCTAAGTGTTAGGGAGCTTTCGTTAGTCTTCGATATATACTCATGAGGAATAGAATGAATAAGCATCTGCCAAGCAATCTCTTTGGCAGAACCGTAGGTGGGAGCAACATACCATACATTCTTATTCTTGCCTGACACTGCTGCTTTTAGCAGAGAACCTGTAGATAGAAAGGTCTTGCCGAAGCGCCTTCCTGCTACAACAGAAACAAATCTGGCCTCAGATAAAAATATTTCAGTCTGAGGTTTGGTTAATTGCATTGCTGTCTAGAATAATATTAATTGGCGGTATTTCTTGGACCTCTTGCTCAGATTCTTTCCATCCAGCTTGGGTTTTTAGGTAAAAAATATTAGCCGCTACGCTACCTGCTTTCGCTAACTGTACGAGGTTGGTCCCCATGCCCACGATTTGATTTACGCGCCCCTTTTTATAAGCCGCAAAAACTTCAGGCTGTCTTTTCTCGATAGCCCTTAAAGTATTCTCAGTAATGCCAAAATAGTCAGCGATCTGTGACTTGTTAAGCACGGACGCAAGAGCCTTTAACTCAATTGTTTGCTCTGCAGTAAGCTCTACAACAGGCCGCCCGCCACCATCACCTTGATTGCCTATTTTCATTTTAAAAAACCTGACAATGCATAAAAAACTAAACTGTTACGATACCCGCCGTCATGGGTAGGCTCAATAGGAGTTACTGCGTGAACATTCCTCCAAGCAGGGTAAAATAATAAACTGTCACTTGGCATTTCAAAACAGGCTTCGTAGTCAGGGACATAAAGGCAGCCGCCATTAGAGTTGTGCCTGTGTGTATATATGGCATTCAAGGTTTGCTTTATATTCGCGGTATCTCGGTGAAAAGGCGCTGAAATGTTAAAATTGCTAATACTACTGGTAAACAAGTCGCCAAATTTCCATTTATCATCAACAGCTGAGACCGCCTTTAATTGAGCGTTAAGGTGATCAGGCATTAGATCGGCCATTACCGCTGACATTTCTTTTGCCGATACCAGCATAGCTTTAATGAAAGTTCTGGCGGACTTAACCGCGTGGACGCTGCTTCTGTTAGGGTAAGCCCTTCTCATTAAAGGTTTTGGCGGGATGCTTCCGATAATAGTGCTGTATTGTACCGTTCCAGCCTTCTTTGCTTCAGCCCTAGTCATTCCGCTCTTAACTTTAGCCATAACGTCAGCTCTTTCTAATAGAGTCTTAGGAACCCTGTCAGAAAGAAACTCTGCATTAGCTATAGACATCAGGCTCGCAAGTTTCGGGTAATCTTTTTTGACGTCAGATATGTAAACGCCAACTAACTCATCACCGTCATACAGGTAGCAAGATTCTTTTACGTTAGGCTCTATGTACTCGCACCTTGATCCTATTTTTCTAGAATGCTCTACTTTCTGCATTTGCAACTTAATCATACGACTTTCCTCATGCAGTGCTTCGCAAACCCTTTGATGTCCGTTTTTATGTCGAGCCTATCGGATTTAACCTTTAATGTAACCCAAGGGCTCCAAGACAATGCCATTTTTTTGGCGGCTTGGTGGTCTTTTTTGCTTGCGTACCATTCATGCAACCCACCCTCATTGCTGCCTACGTTCGGGCAGCTAAACCAAACGTGATTAAACCGTAATATCCCGTTACCATTCTGGATAGTCTGCATAGCGAAATCGCGATCTTCTTTGGTATCTTCGTTATAGCTCCATTTTATTTTCGAGACGTTCATCAGAGTGCATACTTCAGCGAACTTGCTGTTAATGCCATAGCTTTTTTTCTCAGTCCAAGCGTACTGCACATAACTCAAACCAACTATCTCAAACGGCAATTTTTTGGCTTTGTCTTCAACGCTTTTTAGCACTGAAGCGCCTTTTCTGACTGTCTTTCCGTTGTATATCCCAAATCCGTCAACATCATCGTCACAGAACCAAGCCCAATCGATATATTTATCCCTACACCAGTCAAGCATGAAATTTCTTACGTATGTTACGCCCTTGTCATTAGCTTCGATGCAAATTTTATTTTTAACAGGATAAACTTCCATCTCTTGCGGCTCAATGAAGTGATATACCTCATATCCAGCATCTTCAAAAAGTTTATATGTTTTGGTTGATGGTCTCCCTTTACTTGGTATACAGACTATCATAATTTATTCTTTTCTTTGCGAAGATAGTCTAATATCAAACCACCAACATAAGCGCCCTGACCTCTCCAGAATTTTATCAACTCTGAAGCATCTTCATAATCTTGAGCTTCAAATTCTATTTGTATAGCTTTTTTGACTTCACCAGTCATGCTTTCTAATTCATCATGGAGATCATCATCATCTAAAATAGAATAATCAACTTCACCTTTGAAATCTGGAAGGACATCCCAACCGAGAATATCTAAATCAAAATCAAAATCAGATAACGCCTCAATTTCTATTTTCAAAAGCTCATCGTCCCACCCAGAATTTAACGCCAACTTGTTATCAGCTATAACGTAAGCCTTTTTCTGCGCCTCTGTAAATCCTTTCAAGGAAATTGTCGGTACAGTGTCCATGCCTAGCAGTTGAGCGGCTTGTAGCCTACCATGCCCAGCTATAATGCCATTATCCTCGTCTATAAGTATTGGATTAGTAAAGCCAAACTCTTTAATGCTTGCAGCGACTTGCTGTACTTGTTTCTCGCTGTGCGTTCTTGAATTGTTTGCATAAGGAATTAGCTTTCCTGTTTGTTTCCACTCTATAGATTCCATCATTGCTCCGTCCCGAATATCTCTTCTGCCATTGCTGCAAACTCTCTGTACCCTTCATAGGGTTCGATAGCTGCTAGGTCATCTACTATGTTAGCAACGCCATCTTGCCAGTCGATAAGCTCTTCTCTGATCTTATGCCTTTGGACATCTGTAGTCATCAACGATTCAATAATCGCATCGAAGCGGATTATCTCGTCATTTAATTCCCAATCAAAGCAATCTTCAAGTGATTTGGTAAGGTTTAATTGATCCATTTGACACCCCTAATGTCAGTGAACTAGCGGCATTATGGCATGGTTTTAACTAAAATGTAACTATGTCAGGTCGTCGGCAGCGACTGCGCCAAGCGAAAGAATTACAAAAACTATCATATAAATTATCACTGTTTGCCCCCTTGTTGGTAAGTTAAGGCGGCATTGTATAGACGATCAGTTATGATTTGAAATGCTTGTTTTAGATGATATATATACCAGTAATGATATATGGTTTAACTTTGTTATTATTTACGCAGTAATACTACGCATATAGGCACATTCTTAAACCAAATTTACCAAATGCGTAAAATGTATATTACAGTATACATTGTGCAATTTATGAAACAAAAAAACCCCCCAGCCAAGTACAAATCGGTCTGAGGGGGTGGGGGTAAGGCTCGCAACGACTTTTAACGAGCCTAGAAAATTGTGTCGGATACTACTCTTCTGAATCAAACTCAAAGTGTTCATGAAACCCATTCATTATGTATTCCTGTATGCATTGCTTTATTGTCTCAGGATTAGGCGTATCGGTATGTTTGTGCGCCCTGTTGTAGCCAGCCTCTGCACCAACTTCCACTATTTGCTCGATCAATTGATATATTTTTACTCTCATAGCATCACTCGACTTGGTAAATAATAGTCCGTTTCGGCTCCCCAGTGGACTAATCTGGGTCAAAAGGTCTAAGGGAACCTTGGCCTGATCTGTACCGCCACAGTAGATCACACTGATCGGAAGGGAATATGAAACCCTCGGCTAGTAAATTATAACCTCATAAACAACAAAAGCGGTCAACAAAGCGGTCATGGTAAATAGATGTAGTCTATAAACTACAAGCGGTTCCTCTAGCCACTCCCTAAACCTTCTGGCCATAACCTCAGCCTTTGATCGCCTGATAGCTTTGTCAGCGTGCTTGTTAGCGTCCCTAATTAGCGTTTTAACGTCCATTAGTGGCTCCCCATTACAAGTCTATCTAAATAAATTAAATCCTGATACGAGTCCATTACAAGCTCTTCCATGCTTGGCTCCAAGTACAGGTATAACTGATGTCTAATTTCTTCAAGGAAGTCAGGCGTATCCAGTATGTCCTCAAAATCGTCCAGAGCCTCCGACAAGTAAGCATCATTATCAACATCTTTAGCGTTCCTGTCAGCAGCATCGCGGAACATAGCGGCAGCCATCCTAGATGTAGCGTCCTCGCTGTAGATAGCCTCTAGGGCCAGTAAGGGCTTGTCGCTAACTGTATGAGGAAATACGTCATCCATCCAAGTCGGGTGGGTGATTAACCAGAGAGCGATAAGTCCGTCTTTGGTTTTATCTGGCAGTTCCTGATAGCTGCCTTCCCACATTGGGGTCTCGTCGCGGATAAGACCAACAGCGTCATTCAATACTTTATAAGACATTAGCACACCCCCAGATTAACGCAGTCATAGTATTCCATGTTAGAGACTATGCCGTACAAAATAAGCAGTATAGCCGCGCCTACGAATCCAGCCCTAGATTCAGCCACTTCTTGCAGCTTGGCTTCACGGGCCTTGATATCCTTTAAACAACATTCATTGATTCTCATATTATTCTCCTTATATATTTGTTTTGATTACATCTATAGCATCTGGAAGATTAGCATCGTAAAGAGCCTCACATAAAACTCCTACGCCAGCAGATATGACGTGCGACCTAACGAAATACTGTATAGTCTCGTCACTATCAGCCAATAACCTTTCCTGCATTAATTGCTTAATTACTTTTGGATCAACCTCAAGTGTGCATTCGACTTTAATTTTCATATTATTCCCCTTGATTGATTGCCCCCCCGTAGGGGGCGGTAGATTATTTGGCTTTTACGTTAGATGGTGCGTACAGCCCTTCAAGGCTTCGGACTTCGTTGTAAACGCGCACTCTTTTTGCGGTTAACCCAGTAACAATTCCAGTCACCCAGCAATCATTGCCAGCGCACTTTACCCAAACTTTTTGATTGATTTGATATTCCATTTTGCTGCCCTTTGTTTTTTGATTGAGGTGTAACTATGCGCTTAGTTTACTTAAATGTAAACCCCTAAATGAAAAAAAACACCTTAATATTCGCCTATCCTATATTCTTCATTTTTGATTTGTGCTTTCAGATCCCTAGAAAATTGAATTACTTCTTCTCGGTCAAACTTAGGTGATGCCCTCCAAGCGAGACGCTCCATAGCTTTAACTCTGCGCTCCCCATAGGTATCTGCCATCCACTGCCTATATCGTAGGACATAGTGCGCCTGCTTCATGCCCCACAGGTTACAACTAGGGCATTGGGGATGGATGTTTTCCTCGAATAGCTTAAAAACTGTTCTGCCTCTAGGGATAAAGTGACCGCCCTGCATGGCCTTGTAATGGTCTATCTTGCCGCAGGTAACGCACTGGCAGTATCCGTTATCATCGCTCGCCTTTAGCCTTACAAGGCGCTGTAGGAGCTTGGCTGCCTTCTCTACTTCCTGTGCCACCGTAGTCTTTTTACGCTTTGCCATTGATTTCTCGCTCAATCAAAAAATCAACGTAGTGCTTAATCTTTCTCAGCGACTCTACCCCGCCCTTATCCTTCCATCGAGTAATATACTTAACCACGTTGCCCTCACAAAAATCCATCTCGTTAGCCATTATGTATTCTATAGGCTGGATCGCTTTGTTTTTGTAATGATCTCCACCTACCTGATTGTCTAGTGCGCTCATTCTTCATCCTTTTTTTCAACAACTTCAATTTCTGTAGGCAAACCAATGTTGCAATGAGAGCAAATACCGTAAGCATTGCCATCATCGCCAACCCAATACTCAAGACTATTACCACAATCACAAAAACATTTAGTAGCAATAATTCCATTTGACGGAAAGTTAATGACATTACTCATCAGCCTACCTTAATTTTAACGCGAGAATCTTCACCGCTATTTTTATGATAGACCACAGCACTCATTGATCGCTCTGCTCCGTATCCTGAGTCTGAATGCCATTGATCAGTGGCGGTCAGACTACCCCAGTGTTCGAAGTGCATAGAACCTACTTCTCTAGCGGTGTGGTGGTGGATATGACCTAAATGGCAGTACCTGTTTTTGCTCTGACTCCACTCATTATCCAGATTCTTAATCACAGCCTGTAGTATCTGCTCATGCTTAATTCTATCACCATGATGGAATACAAATAGATTGTTGTGCCACTGATAATGTATGAATTTAGAATAATTAGGCACGACATCAACTCGCGGCTCTTGATCGTATAGAAGCTCTAAACAGCTAGATAAGTGACAGGCCATATCGTGATCGTGATTGCCACGCACATTAATAACCACAACTTTTTTGTGGGTTTCAAGCATTTTTGTAATTAAAAACCTAAACAGCCTGCCAGCAAGTTTAAATGTTCTCGAAATTCTCGAATCCACATCAACGGGGGTTCCTTTCGTAGTAGTGTTAAAGCTGGAATCGGCATGGAAAAAATCGCCTACATTTAAAAGAACTCCAACCTCAGCATTGCCAACCCTATTTGCCAGCCTGTTTGTGGATTCTACTAATATTTGACTTGCTATCTTTATATCCCAGTCATCAGAATCCATCTTGGTCTCTGAGTCTGCAAGCATCCCAAAGTGGTGGTCGCCAATCATATACATAGCAAGATAGTCAGAGTTTACAGATTTAGGTTCTTTTGTGGGTTTCATAAACCCTTTGAGATCGTCGGTCATGCCTTCCATCATGGCATCGATCTTGGCTCTAATATCGCGTTTCTGAGGCTCTTGTATTACCCATTGAAGGGCAACTGATCCATCATCTTTATATGCTGTGGATATTCTCTTGGCTTCAAAGCCTTCTGCGGTCTGGTGGACTAAATCCCTGTGCGGGGCTACGCCCTGACTTGATGCTATCCCCTCTAACCTGCGAAGCATCTTATCTATATTGCGCCTAGAGCTTCCGATCTTTTTGCTTGCTTTGTTAGCTGAGCCTGTCTCAATTACCGCATCTAGTATCTGATGATGCCTCTCGGTGGTTGCAAATTCCTTTAGTACCCGTGGATCGATCTTATTCACTATGCCTCCTGCTGGGCTTGTAGCTCGGCATACTCGCTTTCTGCGGGTATTGATAACCGAATGCCCTGCTTGGTAGCCCAATGATAGACGTTATCAAGAAAGTGTACAAACTCGCCTTTAGTCAGCTTGCTGGTGCTTTTTACTTGCTCTGGGATGTGCTGGTTACCAATCGAGTAACTAGCAGTTCCTAAAAACCGCTTTTTTAACCACAGCTTCCATACCTCGGCAGGATCTTCGTGATCAATCTTGTGGCCCTTTTCTGCCATTTCCTTTGCTATTTCCCTGTACCAAATATGAGACATAGCATTCTGACTTAGGCTTCTGGGGTTTTCATAAGGGTCTAGCTTGACTGCCAAAGGCGTAATGTAGTCCCAGTCTTGCATCCGCTTAATGATATGAGGCAGCCTTTTCTCTAACTCTTCTTTGCTGCTTACCTTTACATGATCGCCCTGACTCACAGCTTCACCCGCAACCATTTATCCATCATCCGTTCACAACTGTTTTCTAGCCTGCTGGCCGTTGCCACCCTTTCCCTAGCTGCCTTGTCATAACCCAGCCGATTCTTTTCAAATGCAAAGATCGGTTTTAGGTGGTCAGGCGTACAGTATTGCGCCCCGTATAGCCTGCCCTTCAAGGTGCTGTACTTCAGGGTCTCAGGGTTCATTTCGTTGCAGACTTTTACATACTCAGCAATCGTGTAGCATTTACCATCCTCCAGCTTTGGATGCTCGCCCCTAAACTCAACTAACCTTTTTGCATTCTTACTACGCATTCTTTAATTCCCCGTCATAATAAAAGCCAAACTTGTCGAGATAATACTGCTTCATCATTAGCTGCATATCACCATCAAGCCAGCTAATATCTGTCATCTGCATATCTATAGACTTAGCCCTAATACTGTCAGACTTATTTTGCTTTTGAGCTTGAGGCGATCCGCCACGGTCTTGAGCGCGAGATAGCCAAGAATTAACAAAGCGTTTAATACCTTGTTTGGTCTTGCGCTTAGTAGGGTTAGCGTCGCACCATGACTCCATCGCCATTAGTTCTTGGTGGACATTGATAGCAGGGTAGGTACGCTGCCAAGCAATGACATCTTTCTCTTCTGGCTGCCAATCTTCTTTGTTATTTAATAACATATTATTCCCCGAATGCTTGTTGATATAGGTGAGTCTCTATCTTGCTAAAAAATGACTCCGTTGGTTCAAGTTCATTGTATTTCTTTTTGCCGCCATCTTCTCGCTCAATTAGTCCATCAGAGTTTTGACCTTTCCTCTTGATTTCGCAAGTGTTCCAGTAATCAGATTTCCTGCACCACCCCATAAAATTAACATTGGTAGCCAGCTTCTCCCCCTTTGGAATAAGAACACTAGCAAAAACGTAGTAGTGGCAAGGATAATCTTTCTGGTAAAGGTTGACGTGGGTATCGTAAGTCGGCAAACATTCAACAGTTCTTTGCTTGGCTTTTAGGTCAACAGTGGCTCTGCCTATCTTAAAGTCAAAATGATAGCTCGTAGCTGCTGTGTATTCATGCTCTAAAAAACGATCACTTAAAGCGTCTTTGAAAAGCAATTCAGCTAGGTTGCCAGCATATTGACCTGAACCATTATTTAACATCGTCTTGCCGTTAAATGGTTTATTAGTAGCCATCTGTTTGGCTTCTTGATGGTTCCTTTCGCTAGGAATGATAATCATTTGAACCTCCACAGTTCTATTGAATGAAGGTTAAATGTCGTAATTATATTCTTCTGGTATTTTTTCAGGTGGAACCCACCTTATAGGTATTGCTGCTTTTTTCCTACGAACAGCTCTTTCTCTTCTTTTTCTTGCTAGTAATTCTGGACTAGATTTGTAATTAATAACCTTAGCTCCGTTGCATTTTTCACAAGTTTTTGTTTCGCGCTTCATCGTTTTATAACGTAATGCTGTTATAACTCCATCACCAAGACAATGTGAACAAGTTTCTGTGTGCATTTCTTTCTCCTATGGCTCGGCAAGCCTCGCCTTGTGTATTGATAAATTATATTTTGATTACTTTTTTAAAGGTAAATTAAACCCTTTAACAACAAAAAGCTGAAAATTTACGATCTAAGGGCTTGCGCGACTCAGCGGTATAATTCGTGACCGTATCGAATATCTAATCTATCCATTGGTAACTACCGAGCTACCGCAGGGGCTATGTCCACAATTGGCAATGCGACTCCGACGTTTAATTTAAGATTTTCGTCAGCCTCTAGCCCGATCACTTTTTGAATGATGCCTGTAGTTTACCTAAAAGTAAACTATTAATTCCCAAACGCAAGAAACTCATCTAGCGTGATATCAAGGCACATTGCAATTAACTGCGCTGTATGTAGTTTCATGTTTTTATTAGATCGCCATCTTATAACTTGCGGCTTAGAAGTTTTTGCTATTCTGGCAAGCTCACTGGAACTAATATTTTTATAGCTTTGCGCGTTTCTTACGCACTGACCCGCATCAATAAATTTCATCTTACAGAATCCTGTGGTATATTAATTGGGTCGGTTCCCCCGATCGACAACCTCCTATGGTTTGCCCCCCGAAAGGGGGGCTTTTTTACCCTAGAACGGAATGTCAGCATCTAGCTCTTCCATCGTCATATCTTCTTTAGCCGTAGTTCCTTGCCCCGCAGAACCTGCTGGTGATCCTGAGTCGGTATAAAATACCTTAACATTGCCAAGAATAGGGGTTTTAGTCCCAGCGTCACGCTCTTCTTTATCGACGGTCTGGCTGATAAAACCATTGTTGTCATACTGATCAGCTACTGCTGTATCTACAAAGGTAGTAAGGTCAAGATAAGTACCTTTTGCTCCCTTATACAGGCGCGACTTGTCGATTTTGGTAACATCAATTCGTACTGATAAGCCTACTTTCATTTTAACTTCTCCACTTGGTTTAAAATTTCCGCTAAAGCCTTATCGACCTCAGCAGACAGTTTTGCGATATAGTCATCATCGCGTTCTACGCGCACTAGAACGTGCGGCATTTCTGGATGGTAGGCAAAGAAGTCCCACCACTCCCGTTTGGTTATCCACATACAGCCTTGGATTTGCTGCCAGTATTTCTTAACACCGACCTGCGGGTCTCTGAGATAGCTCACCATAGTCTTAGGCGCAGGACATTTAATCTCCAAGCCACCCTCATCGCCTATCAGGCCATCAGGCGAACAGCCAAACTCAAAGCTAGTATCAAGGATAAAGCCAGTCTCGATTACATCATTGCCAGATATGAACTCATACGCTTCCCTAGCTTCTGGCTCGAGCTCAGTGCCGCGCTGCATCCATTCGGTGATATGAAACGGCTCAGATTGCCCTGTAAGGCGTTCTGCGATCAATTCATTGACATACCCATCAGCAGAGGTGCTAGGCTTCCCAGTAAGCGTAATTAGCTTGGCAAACATACTAGCGGATGGCTTGCCCAGTCTTGCAGCAAGCCATTCTGGTGATCCCTGCTCATGGTCCAAGATAATCACTTCTTGGCCTCTAGTGCGGCAACAGCGCGATCAAAGTGTACAGCTAATATCTGATCGACTGAGTTGACCTTCAGCCACTTGCAGAATTTCTCGCTGTCGGCACCAGTTTCATCAAGTAATTTCTTGATGGCTATAATCTGATCGTCAGTGATAACTGCGTTCGCTATTACAGGGTTTATATCTTCACCTGCGTAGATGTAGTGACCAAGCCCAAACATTGCGAAACATTTGACTAGACAGCGCATTTTGCTGGAGTTAATAGCAAACTTATCGGGGTTTGCGATAGCCTTATTGCGGTGATCCATAACAGGAAGCCACATATGCCGCATCATCATCTGATCTTTCTCTGAGCCAGTATGTATATGGACTACGCAACTAATCTCAACTGTCCCTGTATCCTCGCATTTATCCTCTTCGAAAGAGTAATGCAGGTCAGGATAATGCTCCATCATAGTGCCGTAAGCCCAAGCCCACGACAGATATGATAAGTTGCCTTTTTTCTCAATATGCTGAGATACATCAATAGCAGATAGGGTCTGCCAGACTTCTTTAGATAAACTCATTTTGACCTCCTACAGTCATTTCTTTAGCGTATTGCTCACCATAACCAACATAGTAAGCCTCTGATTGCCCGTGTAGGGCTTGATAACCTACAACACAGTCATACTCACCGCGCTCTAGATCATTTAATTCATTGATATTATCCATTTTATTCCCCCTTATAATGTCCAGCTATTTCTTCCCAGTTAATGCCTTCAAAGTCAAGAAAGTCCATAACAACTACATCAAGATGCTTTGTTTCTAACTCAAAATGCTCTAACCATATTTCTTTGATAAAGTCAGCGGTAATTTCAACATCATCTTCTTTATAACCATCTAGCAAGCCGCCAAAGTGTAAATTAATAAGCCAAGTGTTTCTGTTAGTCCATCCGTTGTATTCTGACATAATTTATTACCTTTATTTATTGAATGTGGTGTCATTATGCATGGTGTTTACGAAAATGTAAACTATTATTTAAAAAAAGACAAAAAAAAGCCCCAATTAAGGGGCTGCGGACATAAGTTGGTACTTTGTGTCCGTTAATACGACCAGATCGCGGGGCAAGGGAAGCCATCTTCTTCAGTGCAGGCATCTAGGTGGATAAATCTACCTGATCCTTTCTGCTGGATACCTATTCTCTGTATACCATGCTTCTGGGCCACTCTAATGATCTCTAAGGCGTTTTCTCCGCTGGCCAGTATATCTACTGCCTTACCGTGCGTATGCGCTCCTTTGACCTCTTTTCGGGCCTCTACGGGGTGTTCTGGACACCTGTAAGCAGAGGATAGTGCAAAGCTGAACCCGCATTCTTCACGAATGGCATTAAGGGTAGCCAGAAACCCTAAATCAAATTCTACTTTACCGCACCCGCATTTGCAGGTCAGTTCTTTGGCTTTGAAATAGCCTTCTTCTTTCTTCGGTGCTTTAGCCATTTTACTTTCCTTCTATGTTCTTGGTCTTTTCGAAGCTACGCATACCGCCTAACCCTAATAGACCGCCAAGTATAGGCATAAGTGTACCACCATCTGCTTGCGGTATCACAATGCCGAATCCAGCAGCAATAGGTGAGATTAAGTAGTTGACTCCAAGGGCAAGGACGCAGACCCAGCCTGTTGCTGGTCGCCAAGAGCTTTGGAACCAGTTTCCTTTGGCTTCTTGAGTATTGAGTTTAACCTGTGCCAGTGCAAGTTCCTGTGCGTGTTTATCCGAGAGGGTGCTGATTTCGTGCGCGAGTTGAGCTTTCTGATCTTTGTCCTCGATAAATTTATCTAGCAGCCCAGTGACGGGGCCAATGAGTGAAGTAACAATGCTCATACAATACCTTTCTCAATTAAGAACAAGCCTATAATTAGGGGATACATACCCCAAAGCATTAGCTCGCTTTTCCTGAACCTTTCGGCACCATCATCTAATCGCTTTTCGATGTTGGCGTATCGGATAGCGCATTCTTTCTCGTGGCCTTCTAAACGTATCAGGGCCTCTTTGACTGTAGCCATTATGAGTTCCTAACCAATATGGCTTCGACAAAAATTGAAACCTCGTTATCAGAGCTTGAGCTTTTGCACTCAAAGTGAAAGTCGGTTTTTTCATCAATTCTGAAAGGCACTTGGCGGTCAAAGCTAATGCTCTGCGAGAAGGTTGCCTCTGCAACCCTTAAAGTTCTGCCAGCGGCATTTTTAGCCACGTTTCTTAAATAGAGATACTTCTGGCCATTAACAGTGCCAGAGGTGCAGTCGATTCTAAACAGATAGATGCTGTGGCCTGCGGGTACGGTGTAGACAGATGATTGCGTAGTACCGATCTCAGCACCTATAAAGGCGTAGTTGGTGCCGCCATTGCTGATACTAATATCACCTACGTTAGAGCCAGCTAGTATGACTGCGCTATTTATGCGAAAAAATGTTGCGCTAGTGGTTACTGCTGAAGTGCCTGTGAGGGTAACGGTCTCGCTGATAGCATCGTAATTTGCGTCAAGACCATTGATCAAAACTTCCATAGTATCTGATGCCGATGAACTCACCACACTCATAATGACCGCAGAGCTAGGATAAACATAGTTGCCGCCATCATCCCAGATAGTCTCGTAGGCTGTACCTACTGTGCGATTAAAGCCAAAGATATTAAGCGGCTGAGTATCCCAGATATTGCCTTTGACTATATCGTGCAAAAGGTGCGGGGTGGGTCGAGCTTCATCGAACTGATACATCAGCTTTCCTCTTCTTCCTTGAGGCTGCCAGTAAGCATAGCGACAAATGCATCTTTGCCAACGGTAAGCTGGTCAAGGTTAAATTGTGTGGATTTGATTTTACGGTCGAGATCAGCGCAGTGATTTACCATAGCCTGCTGCTGCTCGGTTAGGTCTTCGTATTGATACTCAACGTCATTGATCGTAATGGGAGTGGTTTTTTTCTCGCCCATGTTAATCTCCTTTCAGGTTAGTTTGGCTTTATTGCCAGTGAACAGTCATTCTATTAAATTAATCCGCTGGTTACTAGATAGTAACTGCCAGCAAAAAATGCCAGCACAAAAATAGTGGCCCCAATGTTCTTTATTGCGTCACCTATCTGACGTTGCTTCTTTAGCTTTGCCAGCCTAGCCTTCTCTAGCTTGTGCTTGTGATCCAGCATAGACTTGTTCTGTATCATCAACATATCTCGCCAGACTTGCTTAGGCGTTATCTTCTTTAGCTCCTTCTCCTGCTCTCGTATGGCGTTCTTAGCCCATGCAAGCTCCAGAGCCTCTTCCTGTGTCAGTACATGATCGCCTGCTTTAGTAGCCTCTTCAATGCTCTCTACAGCTACCTTGCTGTCAGTGAGGCTAGTGAACAATCCCGACAGACCTGACAAGTGATCCCCAGACTCTTTTACGGTAGCAATGCCATCGTTAAGAGCCTTAAGTACACCTACAACTGCTGAGATTTCCGCAATCATTTACTTCTCCGCTATTGGAGCCACAGTCACAAAGCGCAGTACAGTGACACAGCTTGCAATGATACATCCAACAACAGCTTGCCCTGCTGGTGATACAGGCAAGAAGCCTACATAGCCTTGCAGTATGCTGAGGATGGCTAGAGCAATTGAGAACTGTACAGTCTTAGACTTTAGGGCTTTGAATATAATGTCCATTTATTCCTCCAGTGATGCCTGATAAGCCGCAACAACTGCATCAGTATGCACAGCAGCACAGATAGCCTGTACCTCTGCTGATTCGTTGCTGTAGTCATCACCTGCGGTTATAACGTGGCGATGGTAGCCTGAAGATAGCTCTACGCCGTCTTCTAGGACTTTTGTGCAGGTTCTAATCTGTACGCTTTTAAACTCGCCACAAATCTCAATCTTGTCTTCAGATACTACTTTTTCAAGTGCCATTACGCGGCCTCCTTCTTATATGTTTTATTTAAAACCACATTGCTGATTGTGGCAGATGTCGTGTTATACATTTTAGCAATAGCTGTTTGTGTCATGCCACCTTGATAGAGAACTCGCATATTCTCAGCTTCTTCAAACAAAAAGTGCCTGCTTTTTAATCCTTGTTGCCTAGCAACCTCTCGTTGTTTTTCTGATGGATTACGAAGGCCAGTAGCGAAAGCGTGTTTATGGTTTTCAGAGTGATTGCACCACTCAAGGTTTGCCACTCGATTATCTAACTTGTCACCGTTAATGTGGTTAACACAATCTTTGCTTTCGTGCTTATTACAAAACGCTAATGCGACCAAACGGTGAATTGATTGTGTTTTATTGTGAAGTCTTACTGACAGGTATCCGCTTCCCGTTACGGCTGGTTTTAACCACCTGTTAGTCTTGTAACTCCACACGCGTCCATCCTTGCTAACTGCGTATGATTCATCGATGTTTTTAAGTTCTTTCATTGTATTGCTCCTGTCTGTGCCTAGAGTCCACTAGGCGTATGGTTGTTAAACGTGATATGTTACTGAAAGAAAGAAATCGTTATTTGTACCTGAAGTGCTTCCCCCATAACCGTAAATTTGCGTTCCCACTACTTGATTAGAAATTGTAATAGCATTTGAAACATCGGAAAGTGAAGCGGCACTTCTTCCTGCGGAACTAAAAGGAAGGCCGTTTATTATAAAAGAGGTGCTTGCGGGGTTAGTCTTTAGCCATGCAGTGGCCGTAACAACATCGCCTACTTTTGTGTACCTTGCATTTACTATGCTGTTAATAACTAAGTTTCCAGCATTTGCAGGAGTCCAAGTCCCCTCCTCATAGTCATCCAGCTTGTTAGCAGCACCTGTGCCGCCTAAGTAGACACCGCCTGATAGGTAGAGGTCTTTGAAGCGTCCGCCAGAAGTACCTAAGCTGATGGACGCATCTCTTCCTGCATTGGTAGAAATGTTATGTGGACTAATTGCGTCTGACCCATCAATAAATCTAAATCCAGTATCACCTGTACCAATAGCAATATCTCCGTCTTTAGCAGCAATATTACCTACGGCTGTGCCTGCCTTGTAAAGCTGAATAATTGCACCATCTGAGCCAACACGGTTAAATAACCCTGCTTCTGCGGTCGCCCCTGCCATGATAGTGCCGCCACTAGTTATTCCTGCGCCACTGCCGCTTGAGAATGTAAATGGAATTGTAGACGTAGTACCCACAAGCAAGTTACCGCTGGAGTCTATGCGCATGCGTTCTGACCAGCTTAAAGAAGTATCTGCTGTGCCTGATGCGGCATTAAACCATTTATGTGCGTTGTCAGTAGAGTCTTGAATATAACGCTGTGCTGTATTGGTAGTCGTGTACGCCCAGCCTGAACCACCAAAATAAGCGTTGTTGCCTATCTCCATAGCAGTTTGAGCAGAGCGACCATAAATGTAACCAGAGTTGCCAAGCTGCATAGGAATAAAAGAAGTATTCCAAGTTTCAGGAACGATACCAATACCCACACGACCGCTGGAGTCTATGCGCATGCGTTCTGTTGCGCCTGTTTTAAATACCAGCGGAGGATATGCTCCACTCCTTGCGTCAGCCGCTAGTGTTACTGCACCGTTTGCCCCACCTAAATCAAAGTCAAGGTATGTTCCTGCTGCTCCATCGTACATAAAGGTAGCAACATTCGCGTCTCCGTTACCACTTACCACGAGTTTGCTTGTTATGTCGGTAGCAGAATCTCCAATCTTCACGTTGCCGCTGGAGTCTATGCGCATGCGTTCTGCTGTAGCAGTATGAAACCGCATAGAATCATCAACGTGGTAATAGAAAAGCTGTCCTGCGTCAGCCCCATCGTTAAAATAGATACTACCGCCGTTAGTAGCGTCACTGTGTAACCTAACGTCAGCCCATCCTGCACCCGCACTAACTTTGATTGTTTCTGATCCGCCGCCTCCACCTACTTCTAAGCGCGTACTAGGCGAACTAATACCAATACCCAAAGACTCCGCAGACGCATCCCAGAAGAACTTAGGCGTTGTGCCTGTGTCCTCGTAGAAGCTGATGTCTCCGCCTTCTGTTATTCTAAATGTTTGTACGTTTCCTAAATCTATCTGAAATCTTGGATTCGCCCCTACGTTATTTCCATCCACATCTAGTAATGCAACTCCATTAAGGTCTGAATATATATTTAAGAAAGAATTGTTACTACCGTTTCTAATTGACAGGGAAGATGAAGTTCCACCTGAATTTACAGTCAGCCCATCCGCCGTGACCGTACCCGTGACATCAATTCCAGAGGCTGTGGTGGCTAGTTTGAGTAACCCGTTGTGATATATTTTAACGTCGGAATCAACTGTTCCAAAAACCATTGGTTTTGTGCCGTCAGCATTATATAGACCTACGCCATTACCATTAGATGCTAAAGCTAAAACCCCGTCTCCACTATCTTTTACCCAGCTATTAGACCCATCATGATAAATCTGTAGGTCAGAGCCAGCACCGAAGATAGCTTTTGAGTTATCGGTAAACGTAATGTTGCCAGTAAAAGCCGCACCAGATAGCTCGGCCTTATCGGTATTTAGATTGGTAAAGTTAGCATCAACTTCATTATTAGTAAGGGGCGAGCCTTTGCCTGCCCTTGTTGTAATAGTAGACATAGGTAGCC
>Ga0206129_10001454_pt1 | contig 31992 bp, 17 predicted proteins | sample Helgoland_Spring_8_FD_148616 | JGI IMG/M metagenome (GOLD analysis project Ga0206129, IMG submission 148616) | Pelagic subsurface seawater microbial communities from Kabeltonne, Helgoland, North Sea - Helgoland_Spring_Bloom_20160502_2 | ecosystem: Environmental > Aquatic > Marine > Epipelagic ...
AGGCACATGCCGCCGAATGATGGGATTGCCATTGGCACCATAATGTCAGCACCGCGACCGGTCGAAGTGAGCACTGGCAGCAGTGCGAGAATCGTTGTGACACTCGTCATCATCGCTGGGCGCACGCGACGCTCCCCCGCTTCGACAGTCGCTGCCCGAATCGCATCGATTGTCTCCGGGCGTTTTTCCTTAAAACGCTGCTGCAGGTAGGTGCAAACGATCACGCCGTTATCAGTCGCAATCCCAAACAGTGCGAGAAATCCGACCCACACCGCCACGCTCAAGTTGACCGTGCCCATCTGGAATAGTGCCCGAAGATTCGTACCAAACAGATCAAAATTCAAAAACCACGACTGGCCATACAGCCAAAGCATAATGAACCCGCCCGACCATGCAAAAGCGATCCCAGAGAACACCATCAACGTCGTCGAAACGCGCTTAAACTGAAAATAGAGAATTAACCAAATCGCAAACAGTGCGATTGGCAGCACGACTCTCAACTTCTTCTCCGCCCGAATTTGATTCTCATAACTTCCGGTGAATTTGTAGCTCACCCCAGCAGGAATACTTAACTCGCCGGAGTCTATTTTACTTTGAAGATAGGCCTGCGCCTGTTCGACCACCTCAACTTCGGCGTAGCCGTCGCGCTTATCAAAGATGACATAGCCGACGAGAAAAGTGTCCTCACTTTTAATCACTTGTGGGCCGCGTAAATAGTGTATGGTCGAAAGTTCTTTAAGTGGAATTTGCGTGCCGTCGGGAGCAGCAACCAAAATGTCCTCAATCGATTCAATCGAGTCGCGCAGCTCCCGCTGATAACGAACCCGCACGGGGTAGCGTTCACGACCTTCTACTGTCATCGTGACTGGCTTGCCTCCGACGGCGACTTCGATCACGTCCTGCACCATCGATATTTTTATCCCGTAGCGCGCGATCGCATCACGGTCGATATCGATCTCCAAATACGGCTTGCCTACGATACGGTCGGCGAACACTGCTTCCTCCTTAATCGAAGGCACTTCCTTCAAATACCCTTCGATATCAAGGGCGGCTTTCTCGAGCGTTTTAAGATCAGGCCCGTAAACCTTCAGGCCCATCGGGGCACGCATACCACTTTGCAACATGACAATACGGGCTGCAATCGGTTGAAGCTTCGGCGCGGAAGTCGTGCCAGGGATCGAGGCTGCTTCGATGATTTTTGCCCAAATATCATCGGGCGTCTTAATCTCGTCGCGCCACTGGCGGAACGGGCGGCCGTCTTCGTCCGGCATCAGGTTTCCAGATACATCATATGTATATGCCTCCTCTGATGAATCATATTCAAACGTAAGAATATGCCCGTCGTCATCCACGATGTATTCGGATTTATAATTAATGATGGTCTCGATCATCGAGATCGGTGCCGGATCAAGCGGACTTTCAACCCGTCCAAGCTTACCAACAGCGGACTCGATCTCTGGAATAGCGTTGATCGCCATGTCCTGTTTACGAAGCACATCCATCACTTCGCCGATCGAAGCATGTGGCATGGTCGTCGGCATAAAGAGATAAGAACCCTCGTCCAGATCCGGCATAAATTCCTTACCGAGCCCCGGCACTTGGTGCATGGCCAGACTGTAAGGCTTGGTCGCCTTGATCAACTCTGGCAGCCATCCGAAAACGGCGCTCCAGCCCAACCAAACAGTCATCCCGAAAACAACAATTAAAGAACTACAGCCAAGGAATATCAGTTTAAAACGAAGCAGCACTGCAAGCAGCTGACCATAAAATTTAATGAACAATAAGAAAGTCCCCAGTAGCCCACCGATCGCAAGAAAGACAAATCCGACATTCGCGATTTCACGCTCAGGACCAAGCGGGTTCCAATCGCCGGCCAAGACTACCGCGACGCTTAGAGCGACGATCAAGTTGAAGATGACTACCACGTATTTCTGGATAATTGCCGGGATTTTTGGCTGCGTAAGGTTATACACCGCTGATCCAATCATGATCAGCCCCAACCACCACGGAAACCATGTGAGCAAAAAAGGCCCCACCACACCTGCCAATGCGATGGTCAGCCAAAGTGTAAATTTACTCCAGCGGGAACTGTGTCGACCTGCGATCAACCAATGCGCCAGTGGAGGAATAATCGTCAATGCGACAACAATTGAGCCGATCAGCGCGAAGGTCTTCGTATAGGCGAGCGGTTGAAAGAGTTTCCCCTCGGCGGCCTCCATGGTGAAGACGGGAAGGAAGCTGACCACGGTCGTCATAACAGCCGTCACTACCGCACCACCGACTTCCGAACAGGCGCGATAGACCACCTCGAGACGATCTTCATCCGGATCAGCCGTATCGATATGCTTTAGGATGTTTTCGACTAATACCACACCCATATCAACAATCGTGCCAATGGCGATGGCGATGCCAGAGAGTGCCACCACGTTGGCATCTATCCCGAAGAGCTTCATCCCGATAAACGCAAACAGCACTGCAAGCGGCAGCACGCCGGAGATGAGCGCCGCACTACGTAAATGCATCACCATCAACACCACCACTATGATAGTGACTAGAATTTGCTGACGTACGGCATCTTCGAGAGTTCCCAGCGTCTCATAGATTAATCCAGTTCGATCATAAAAAGGAACAATTTCGACTTGGCTGACAGTGCCGTCCGCCAAGGTCTTCTTAGGCAGGCCTGCAGAGATCGCTTCAATCTGCTGCTTCACCCGCTTGATCACAGCGAGTGGATTTTCTCCAAAGCGCGTGACGACGACTCCACCGACCGCTTCGGCTCCTGCCTTGTCCAATGCGCCGCGCCGTAGTGCCGGACCGAACTCAATCTCGGCGATCTGCTCCAAAGTGATCGGAATATTATTTCGCTGTGTGATGACTGTCTTACGAAGGTCGTCAAGATTCTCAATGAACCCTAGCCCACGAATGACATACTCGACCGCGTTGATTTCAATCGTGCGCGCACCGACGTCGATATTGCTCCCACGCACAGCGGCAAAGACTTCGTGTAGCGCGATGTCATAAGTGCGTAGTGCATCCGGATCGACATCCACTTGATACTCTTTGACATAACCACCGATCGAAGCCACCTCTGCCACACCATCGACTCCCTGCAGTGCATAACGCACATACCAATCCTGAGTGCTGCGGAGCTCCTCGAGGCCCCAGCCTCCAGTTGGATTACCCTCGGGATCCCGCCCCTCCAGGGTATACCACAACACCTGTCCGAGTGCAGTTGCATCGGGCCCCAGTTGCGGCTGCACGCCTTGCGGTAAAAGACCGGAGGGGAGACTATTCAACTTTTCCAAGATACGGCTACGCGTCCAATAGAACTCGGCATCGTCTTTGAAGATGATGTAGATCGAGGAGAATCCGAACATCGAATAGCTCCGGATCGTCTTCACCTCCGGCAAGCCCAACAACGCAGTGGTCATCGGATAGGTGATTTGGTCTTCAATATCCTGCGGCGAGCGCCCCATCCATTCGGTGAAGACGATCTGCTGATTTTCACCGATATCCGGAATCGCATCCACCGGCACCGGATCACGCGGCAGCCAATCGACTTTCCAATCAAACGGAGCGACCATTACACCCCAAAGAATGAGGGCCGCGGTAAAGAGAACGACCACGAGCTTATTCTCGAGGCAAAAGCGTATCAGTTTATTAATCATAATCAGTTAATCGCCTCATTAAGTTCGCCGCAGTGCAGCATCATCGAACCATAATAAGGGTTCATTAACTTCTGATCACTTTGCAGCCAGTCAGCGCCACGGTCTTCATACACCATTGGGCAGTGCATCAAATACAGCCCACCGGCAAAGGCATCTGGGTTTGCTTTAACTGCTGCGATCATCGCATTCGAAAGCGTCTCAAAATACGGCTTCCGAAAGGCCTCCAGTGTTTCTGCAGCAAGCATATTGTGCAGTAATTCGGGCAAGGCTCCAGCGTGTCCCGTCACTTCCATCATGTCTTTGGCCTGAGCCTTGGCAGTATCAAGAGCATCGCTCGCAAGAGCCGACTGCATCGCTAAATAAGGTGACAGCAGTTTCGGAGCTAATTCATCGGATATCTCAAGCATTGTCATACCTTTGTGCTGTGAGTGGTCTACTTGGCCACTTTTAGGTGCTTCACCGCCATGATTGTGCCCTGGATTTTGACCTCCGCCTGACGGATTCATCATGCTTGGCTTAGCTTGAATCTGCAGCGCACTGTCGATTTTAAATGCGCCATTTGTAACGACCCGATCACCGCTCTCTAAACCAGAAATGACGATGTAGTTGTCTCCGGCACGGGGTCCAAGTACGATCTCGCGCCCATCGTAAGTGGGCCGCTCTGCATTGGGCTTCTCAACGTAGACGACAGCACGCTTACCAGTTTGCAAGACTGCCGAGCTCGGAACTATGATCGGCGCAGGTTCGCTGACATGATCGACATACCCGAGAGATTCGGCAGGAACGAGATCCATGCCGCACACATCGCATTGCCCCGGCCCGTCCTTCACCACTTCTGGATGCATGGGGCTGATCCACTTGCCGGCAAACTCAGGTGCGTAAACTTTGCCACCAGCTGCTAAGCGTGCGGCTACAATACTACGCACGAACATCCCAGGTTTGAGCCGACCGTCGGGGTTTGGCACATTCACACGAACGGCCACAGTTCGCGTCTTACGATTCACTTCAGGTTCAATAAAGGAAATCTGACCATGGAACGTTTCACCAGGAACCCCCTCCACAGAAAAGACCACATCTTGCCCATAGCGCAACCAAGGGAGATCCGATTCATAAGCGTCCAGTTCAGCCCATAAATTACTTAGATCGACAATGCGAAAGAGCACTTCACCTGTCTTTACGTAATCCCCTTCCTTCACATTCTTAGCGACAACGACGCCACCGATTGGCGCCTTGAGCACAAAATGATCTTTCGCCTCGTTGCGCTCGATGATTTCATCAATTTGAACGGGCAGTAGATCCCACAGCCGGAGTTTCTCCTTGGCCACACCGGTGATTGAGCCATCAGGGTCAGCACGATATGCGGTCAGTAGCTCGCGTTGCGCCAACAATAAATCAGGACTGTAGACCTTAGCGAGATGTTCACCAGCCTTTACCGGAATCCCTGTGAAGTTGACAAAGAGCTCATCAATTCGTGCAGGAAAACGCGCCGTTAAAGATTTTTCGAGTGTCTCGTCGTAGTCCAACTGACCGACCAGACGCACCTCCGCGACTGGATACTCCTGCTTGACGAGGGTCGTCTGAATATCGGCCAAGGCGCGGGAGCTATCGCTCATACTCAGAGTCCGCGGGCCATCATCGGCACCGGAATCATTGATCAACGGAATCAAATCCATGCCACAAATCGGACAGTCGCCCGAGTTCGGTTGCTGAATCAGCGGGTGCATCGAGCAAGTCCAAATCGTCGGCTTTGCCGGGGCGACGACATCCATCGTGGTGGACACGGACTCGCTGGAATCAGGCGACAAATAAAGACCCGCAACAAAGCCAATAAGCAGTATGGTGATCGCAATAATAAGTTGTTTCGTTTTCATAGTAAAAAGTGTTTCTGTCAGGTCTTTGCTTGCGAAGACCGCGCTCTCAAGATGAGGCACCTTACGCAAGCTCGCCCCCTACGATTTTCCCTTGTGATTCCTGTGGTTAATTAATTGCCCCAGTTAGAGCATTGAGCGCAGCGTCGGCTTGGGTGACTTTCGACACGGCGCGCGCGTAGTTTAAATTCATTTCAAGCAACGCCCGTTCGCTATCGATCAATTCCAGTATCGAGAGCTGTCCACTTTCGTAAGCAGTGCGCGAATTCTCAAGGGCTTGTTCCGCAATCGGAATCAGCCGCACTTGATAACGCTGCACCCGCTGTGCACTATCTGCATGGGCTGCCAGCGTAGCGCTCAGCTCTGCTTTAAGTTGCAGCACGCGATCCCGATACAGCTGCTCGGCGGAGCGCTTATCCGCATTCGCCGCCAAGATCGCAGAGCTATTTTTACTGCCCCAGATTGGCAAGTTCACCGCCACCGAGACACTCCACGGATCGGTGCCCGCGTCGGAGGCCGAGCCACTCTCGCCGACTTGAATATAATTCACACCGAAGGTAAAATCAGGGTATTGATCCAGCTTGCTCAAATCTGCACGGTGACTCACATTGTCCGTGCGCTCTTTCAATGCCAGCAACTCCGGGTTTTGCAGCTCCAACGTCGCCAACATCGCGCGCAACGACGGCAACGTGCGGCTGGTTGGCGAATCAACAGTCAGCTCTCCGAGTTCAGCTTCCTCGATCGACAACAAAGCGGCGAGTTCGGTACGTTTCGCATAGCGTGCCTGCTCGTAGCGAGCGAGCTGATCACGCGTACGCTCCAACTCCACTTCCAGTCGCAGCAACGCATTCAACGATCCCCCGACCCGCACGCGCTCTGCTACAATCGCTTGCATATCATCGATCAATTGTAAATTTTCCTCAGTCGATTGCACGGCCTGCTGTTGATACACGACTTCCGAATAGGCGGTCGTCACATCGCGGCGCAATGCTAGGATACCCTGTTGATGCAGGTAGGACCAAGTGTCGGCATGACTCGTCGCGAGTGCCTTACGCGTCTCTAGTTTTTTCAACCACGGAATCGTCTGACTCATTGAGTAGATCGCCTCTTGCGGGCCGGTGCGCGTTTCAACCGACTCACCAAAGTAAGTGTATTGAATTTTTGGATCCGGCAGCGCAGCTGCGCCAGCGATCCGCTCGCGCGCACCGACCTGCTGCTCACGCAAAGCATCGAGGCCAAAATTGGCAGCCTCTGCTCTCTGCAAGGCCTGCTCTAGCGAAAGCGGCTCAGCCTGCACGATTGAAAATAAAAGTCCTAAGCAGACACTTGAAAGAACGCCACTACGGGCATATTTAAAAAAATTATTTATATCCATTGATCATGATTGTTCATCAGTAATTTCAAAGTCAGCCGGCCAATAAAACCGGATCGGACTATATTAATCTGCACAACGCATGCGCAGCTCGAAACAACAGATCAATCAGACCCTATAAATACAATACACCTGCGCGAAGGACCGCGGTGATGCTTGCGAAATACTACTCTCGCGCACTGCCAAATGCATCTGAGTCGCTGGCGCTATCGCAAGTAACTCAGATAAGACTAACAACGCAGGAAGAAGCGCGCGATTGCCGTGTGCAGCAGTTACATCCTTATGATTCAGCACCTCATAATCTTTCAACGCAGCATGTGGGCACTCAGCCATATCATGTTCTTGATTCATATCACCCTCAGCGGGCAAATCAGATGACTGCGACTGGCAGCAGCCATGTGCGGGAGCTGCATCCTCCACATCGTTCAAACTCAACAGCCCTGCTGTGCAACAGCAGAACGGGTTGAAGATAGCGCAGGCTACCATGAGTTGGACGATTTTGAACATCATATTGAGAAGTTATCTGGAAATGGGAGGAAATCAACTTCAGATCTTCAACGGTATCCTCTTGAAGGTCGCAGCGGTTACAATCGAACCTGGAGAGCCCGGCGGTGGGGCAATCGCCAGAGCCGCAAGCGGCGGGATTATGGGCCAATGCTCGGCAGTGATCGAGGCAGCCCGCGGGGCATTGGCAGACGCACTTGCAGGTGGTGCAGTGAGCTCCAAAGCTAAATAGCGGTACCCACAGTCGCCGGGCATGGAATCGATGAGGACGATGCCTTACTTAATCTGCTTCCAATAAGCGTCAAACGCAGACCAACTCCCAGGATAGTCCTCCAGTTGATACAGTATTTCAGCACGCCAATAATACACATAGGCCGGAGGCTCCGACAGCTGAAGTAAGGCATCAATCACACGTAATGCTTCTCGATATTCAGCGCGCTCAAGATAATACCTGATAAGTGCAATGCCCTTTGAAAAGTCATTCGTAGACAGGAAAAACACGCGCTTTAGACTATCAATCTGACCTTGCCCCATTGCCACCTCTGGAATTCCAGGAACCGCCATTCCTTCACGAATCATATCAACTGCCTCCTCGAGCCGGGTCTCTTTAAAGCGAAGCTGCGCAAACATAAACCAAGGTGAATCCAAGGTATCTCCAAACGCCTGCAAATATGCTTCGACATCATCAATTTCTCCGAAACCGATCCAATGTTTCACAATCGCCGTTCGCTGCTGGATTGTAAATTTCCCCAATGAAGGATCTGAAAGCAGTTCTTGCTCGAGTTCACGGCTCAATGCGTCACCACGTAAATACAGAATTAATCGAGCGCGAAAATCAGGATAAGCCTGCGACAGCTCAATCAATCCCGCCATTAAAGCATCATTTCGATATGCCTTTCGCAATATTGCTTCAATCAATCGACTCCTAGACCCAACAGTACGATTCAAGGCGTCCCGCCATGCAGAAACTGTGCGCTTCACATCGTAAGGCAACCAGACTAGGCCCTCCTCATAAGCAATCATTTCGAGATTAGGCTCAACAAACCGCGCGCGTCGAAAATCTTGCTCCACTTCAAAACGATCGCCACCGCGCGACAACTCGATCTGAGCACGTTGGAAATACCCGCGCCACTGCAATGGTTGCAACGCGATCACTGCATCCACCGCCTGACTGGCTCGATCCAAATCGTGAAGCGAACGACTTTCAACCGCTCGTGATTCGTTAATATCCAGCGCCACAGTCGAGTGTGTTGGCAAATGAAATAGGCCACCAATTATCCAAAGCACTCCAAAAAACAACAATCCGGCACCCAGGCACCGCCAGATCACAGGTTTAACTGTAGCACTATTTTCCACCGAATTCGGCAGCGCCAAAGCGGCAAAAATAATTGCGAAATAAGCAGTCCCAGGTCGGTGGCCTGAAACATCAAATAAGCCATGCACCAGGAACATAATCACACCAATCAACGCGATTGTTCGATACGCGATACTGCGCCCGTTCATTGATGCCCGGCATTTTCTGAAATATGAGATAATCAAAATCGCCAAAAATAAAATTACTATCAGGCCGCATTCAGCCGCCAGCCAAGTAAAGTCACTCTCTGGGTGCACCACATTGTGTTCAGTTCGTGAAAGGTTTCGATACTGAGGGAATATAGTCGAAAAATTCCCAAGTCCCACTCCAGTCAGCGGGGCATCTTGAATCATCTTCAAAGTATCCCTGAAGATTAATACTCGAAAATCGCTCCCCCACTCGGCAGATGAAGAAATAAACTCAGTTGTGCGACTCACTGCAGTATCGTGGCTAGTGATGAAGAAGCTAAAAAACAGCAGCAATATCGGCAGCCCTATTTTTAAAAAAAACGATGCAGCAGTGCTTCGCAGAATAAAGATGAGCCACAGAAAGATGCCACCAAAATACAACATTACTCCCGCCCGAGAGACCCCAGATATTAAAGCGAGCAGCGCTAGTAAAGAGGCGACCAAACCGACAACATGAGACAACTTTTTGCCCCTCAAACCTTCCATAGAATAGCCAAATGCAAGCACGCCGCCAATCGCAATAAAATTAACGGTCTGATTACGATTTGGAAAAAAACTAAAAGTAGCTGAATCCTTCGCTCCAGCGTAACGCCAACCATACAAATTCCCCAAGATAACAATAATGGCAAACAGCGAAATCGCACAAGATACGGCGAAATAAATCTTCCTGCGCCCCTCAACATTCACCTTCCAATTCCCCGCAGCATATAACCAACTAAAGCCGGCAATCGCCAACAAGAATGCCTCAAAACTCATCCATGGCTGCACCGTTAAAACAGAAGGTAATTCAATCCCAAAGACATCAATCGCTGTCGTTCGCCATACGGGCTCCTGCCAATAAGACATCGGCACAAAAGCAAACAGCATTACACCCAGCATTCCAACGATACCAACATCGATCCACTTGCCGAGACTCCGCTGCGGAGGTTGAAGCAACAAGGCCACTCCCGGCAGAACCAATGCAAAACCCAAGGCACAAACATGATGCCCACCGCCGAGTAGGATCAAAATACAGACACCCAACAAAGCCCAGAGATAGGCAGCACATTCGGACGGTCGCTGAATCGCCACCTCTCCCATCGTAATTGGGACCTTCGAAGCATGCACCGGGGCAAATGAGGACGTCGCCGTTGTCGATGAGGACTTGCGGCGCTTACCGCTGGAACTTCTAGAACCGCTCGACCTTCTAGAACTCTTAGAACTGCGCTCGATGCGATGCTTGGTGCGGCGACGATGCTTTCTAGGTTCAGAATCCATGATTGAGGCGACTATCAGAGAGATGTGCGTAGTCCTAATTGCTATGCAGTGCTTTGCTGAGAGGGGGATTGCTCACTATTCTTAGGATCGGTGTAATATTCCGAATACTTATAATAATAGTAACCAGGTTGCGTCGTGTCCACGTAGTTAAGAATTAATCCGGAGATCTCAATATTACGCTCACGTAGACGAGCCATTGCTGGCTTAATCTGTCGAACCTGGGTATGCGCACAACGTATAGTAAATAACACTGCATCCATCTTCGCAGCAAAACCAGACGTGTCATCAGTAGCAAGAATCGGTGCTGTATCGAAAATAACAAAGTCATACCGTTCTCTCGCCTCACTAATGAACTGATCCATATACTCACTCATTAATAATTCGGCGGGATGATCTGGATAGCGGCCGATCGAAACAAAATCGAGGTGCTCATAACTGCTCGACTGCAAAGCACTGTCGAGCGTTAGACTGCCATCCAAAATATCTGACAATCCGCCTTCTCTTTTTAACTGCATCAAGTGATGCAAACGTCCGCGACGTAAGTCCGCATCAACCAGCAAAACCTTTGAATGCGCGAATGACAACGCAACAGCCAGATTCGCTGATACTGTCGACTTTCCTTCCGATGGAATCGCACTAGTCACAGCAAATACGCTAGGCTTCACCTGCTCATCCCCCATGAAGAAAACAGACGTCCTCAGATTTCGACATGCTTCAGCAAACACATACCGGTCATCATTCTTACGCAGCAGCACAGAATTTACATCTCCTTCATTGCTGCCCTCAAACGGAATCGCACCAATCAAAGGATCCTTAAATTGGGAACTTAACTCACTTGCAGTTAAAATTCGATTGTCGATTGCGGCCAATACGAAAAGTACACCTGCCGCCAAAACCACCCCAAACAACGCGCCCATCGCAAATCGCTTAACCAATCCAACTCCAGCAGGAATCGGCTTACGCGCATTGACCAGAATCGAGACGGTCTCTTGCTGTAAATTCTGATTCGTATCAATTGCTTGCAGAGAGTCTTGACTATTCACACTTGCAGCCTTTGAACGCTCTAAGCGTGATTGCAGTCGCTCAAATTCTGCGATTAAGCGCCCGTTGTCCAGAGCACTTTTCTCCCAAATTGCGATCTCCAAGGTCAAATTTGCTGCCGTATTTTTAAGCACCGATTGTCGCTCACGAATGCGCCTCAGGGTCTGCTCTCGTTGGATTTCTAACTGATTCTCCGTGCGTTCGATCTGATTCTTAAGACCAATTATTTTTGGATGCTTCGGTTGCAGATAAATCGAAAATTCATCCAACTGGGCATGCAATACTTGCAATTGTTTTTTACTAAATTGGTATGATTGATCATCCGCATCAGAACCACCACTAGCGGCGGATGAAGTGTCCTCCGCACCTTGCCATTGGTCCAGTAATAAGCTCATTTTTCCTGCATCCACATTCAGAATTGAAGTTAAAACACGATTCTCTGTATTTAACTCAGCGAGCTCACGTTTCAATTCAGCCAGATACGTGCTTGCCGCAGCACCTTGTTCTTGGATGAATACAATATTATTGCGCTGCTGAAACTCAACAATTGCGTCTTCTCCCGCATCCACTTCTGCTTCTAACACTTTTAATTGAGCAACGATCGCGTCATAGGTTCGTGCCGAAGTCTTGGAGCGCATCTCCACTCGCCGATTAATATACTCCTCCATGACTGCGTCTAAATAAGCTTGAGTATATTCAGCATGAGGTGCGAATGCGCTCAGCGCGAAAATTGAAGTATCGCGTTTCACGTCCGCTTCGACACTCAACGCACGCAATCCGTCGATTTGATAGGCCTCGGTGGCCATCAATGCATCGTGCAAATCAGGATTCACCAAACGGATTCGTTCGACTGCACGCGCCTGCACCTGATCACTGAGCATTAACTCTATCTGTGTGCCGATGAAATTGTCACGCTCCTCCGCATACATATCATTCTCAGGCAATGCAATGCGCCCACTGACAATCATCTGAGCAGTCGATTTGTAAAAAGGATCCGCAACGAAACTTTCGACTGCCTTATAAGTGACCCCAAGAGTAATCGCTAAAGGAATGATCCACCAATATCGGCGCAGCACAATCTTCGCCCGATAAACGATCTGCTGAAAAAGCTCCGTGTAATCGACCGTCTTTGTATTGTTCTCATCCTGAAATAAATCGTCCATGTCTTCGAAATCTTGAAATCATCGTGGCAGTCAATGCGCACCTAGCAATTAGCCAGTAAAGCTGATCATCTTCTCTTCCACAATCACCATATCTCCTGGCTGCACCACTGGATCATTATCGCGATTTCCGCCATCGAGTATTTTACCCACATTTACCAGTGATTCGACTTTCTCGCCTTTGCCATCTTTCGAAACGAGGCGAACTTTCGTTTTTTTGGCGAATCGGGTAAACCCATCCGCCATCAAGATTACTTGGCTGAGTGTAAATTGACTGCCCCGAATTGAATATAGACCTGGGGAATTCACCGCACCAAGCACATACACTTGATTACCGGCGCGATCCGCTCGCGCAACAATGACGACATCCCCCGAAATCAAAATAGGGTCCTCAGAGAGATCACCACTCGAAAGCATCGCTCCGAGATCCACTTCGACTCGTGGTTGCTCTTGCCCCGCGGATACAACACTCACCTTCGATTCATCCGCATCCAGAGTAAATCCACCACCGGCTAGAATCGCCTGACTCAATGTCAGTGGCGAATCGGCTGGAATCAGTTGTTCCCCTTGCCGCTTCACCTCACCAATTACTTTAACGCGCCCACGGTTCCGGTCCACTTCTCGTTGCGTGATCAAAACAGTCGCACGGTGAAAGAAATCCACCTCCAACTTCTGTTTAATTTCGTAGGCTAAGCCCTTACTGGTCTTACCTTCGGCAGGAAAAGAACCAAGCAACGGCACCAGCAGTTCACCATTACCGTTCACTGCCAACAGCAACTCTTCCTCATGCTCTTCAAGCACTTGATAAACCAATCGATCGCCGACTTGCAGCTCCCAGTCGTCATCAAGCAAGCCCATTTGAGTCGGCCCGACCTCGACGGTAGCAGCAGGCTTCACCACCGGCACGGATTGACCCTGCCCAATTAAAGGTAGAATAATAGCACAAACCAACGCCAGCTTGATACTCAATTCGCACATACTCCGATCGAACTTGCTAGAAGTCATACTTAAAGAAAATACGGAGCTGGTTTTGCTCATAACTCTGGAACTCTGCGTCCGAACTCTTATCAATATAACGATAAGCAATGTCCGCAGTTAACCGCGGCCCCAGCACCAACTCAGTCGAAAGACCATAGGTCCATCGATCGAAATTGTCATTAATCAATCCTCCGGAGCTATTACTCTCTTCGTAACCGACCGTTCCATCCAAGCGGATGCGAGCAGTGGCGTTATACGAAGCGGTATAACGGACCCCATCGATCTCATTATAATTAGAAGTACTACCGCCAGTAATCGCACGATACCATTCGACTTGGTGATTGAACACTTCATTTGCGGTATGACGAAGGCGAATTTTCCAAGTTAAATCATCCGGTTCGTCGTCGTTACCATAAACAGTACCATCAGTCAGTCCTCCAGTATCATAATCTAGAGAATTCCATGCCACGCCGGCATACAGGCTAATCAATTCGGTAACGCTCCAATCAAAGTAAGGCCCAATCGAAAACTTAGAGCCGTCGTTATTAATATCCTGATCGTAATCAACCGTCGTATATGCGGTACCAATGCCCACTGTGAAGTTTGCGGCCAAATCGCGCTCGACATTCAACGCAGCTTTATACTCTTCACGATCAATATACTCAAACTCTTGGTCAGGGCTCCACTCGTCTGTTCGACTCAATTGCGTCGCAAAAACTGTCTCGCCAATAAACCACTCTGACTGAATACCCAAGACGTTGTTATAACGAGTAAATGCGACAGGATCTTCATCGGTCACATTCCCTTGGTTGTCTACCGCCACAGAATCCGCTGAATCAAATGAATACCGAATCCGATCATATACCCGAAAGACCATATCGCCAACTAGCACACGGTAAGACAGTTCCGTGTCCGGCGACAGCGCGATCTGGTTGGAGACTTCATTCAACTCATCGTTGTCCATGTAGTGCCAATATTCTGCACCGATATTCAGATCCAAGTCATTGTCCTCACTGATCGCCCACTTCAAACCGAACGAAATCCCAGGCTTTAAAATCACATCTTCAATTGGATCATTCTGCGAAGTGTTCACATTATCATTAAATTCGACACCGAAAGTACCAATCATATCAATCAAAACTGGCCCAAGCCGTAGATTGTAATCTTCACGTTCGACGCGCTTATCCAGTAAAAACGGCGCAAAGTCCGGTGTGCCATTAATTTGTGCGGACAGCGGGAGTGCCATCATTACAAGTAGCATCACCGAAGTGATAAAAAGTCTAATCATCGGCCGAAGAACTGATATTTTTAAAGTTTCCACAATTTTTAATTATTTCACGTTAGTAGATGAGGTAGTGGTGGCCCACCTAAATCCTTCATTATTTGTCAGATTATTTGCTTTTAAAGGGTCATTAGTAAAGGCTTAAAATAGTGGCTATCCGATTGACTAATAATATATTGCAATCTTCCGTAGGATACATTTAAATAAGCATTGAAGTTTTCGAATAATGTCATATTAATTCATTATATATATGAGTAATTTAATCCTCAAATTTAAGAAAATAATCGCTGCATTATTTTTCGCTGGAGTTGCACTGTCACTCAACACCAGCACGCAGGCGCAATCCGCCCCGCCGATCGACCTTTATCGTGTCCCAAGTCCTAGCGAAAAACAACTTCAGGGCATACCGAAAAATCTAGCGCGATGGCATATGGGTGCCACCCTAGTGATCGTTAAAGACGAACAATTTCTCCGCGTTCAAGTACCAGATGTAGGCTATTTTGATGAATCTATCCTACTCAGCGACAACTCAGCGCTCACCTACACCATCTCTCAAGGACAACACGATTACATTATCGATTTAGGTCAGTTCATGAAGGTGTCCCGCTTCTATTTTAATAACGAGAGCGCAGCAGGCACGATGCAACTGATGTCTTCGAACGTCCTCGACCCACTTGAAGCTGGAAAGTGGGTCAAACTGACACAACCAATTGCATTCCACCAAGGCGACATACCGTCGACCACCTTCGCAGAAGTCGATACCCGCTACCTGCTGGTGCGATTCAACATAATCAATAAGGGCCGTATCGGACAGTTTGGGGCAACCGGCCCTTTAAATATCACACAAGCTAACATTCAACTCGGCAAAGGTGAAGCAACTGAAGAAACCATCAAAACACAGTCCCCTGTTATCGAGTACGACTTCGGGGCAGCCTACACCGGCAGTCGCATCATCTATGCTAGCGGCGGAGCCCTAGATTCAGCCTTAAACCTACAGGATGATGATCCAACCACCTCCTACGAGTTCCCTGGTGGCGAAGAATCGATCGCCATTGTTGACTTACGCAAAAAGACACAGATGCGCACCATCTCCATGAACTTCAATGCAGGTAATCAAGGTACACTGCAATTATATCTAACCAACCACTTGCCAGAAGAGTTCACTTCCGACAAGCAAACCGGGGTCGCCACTTTTACTAACGAACTAGGCCACACCGAACGCGCACAATTAGCCGCCAACGACGATTCGGATTTCGAATTCTTTATGGCAGCACAGCAGCAGCAACAAATCGTTCGCGTCCCAAGCGACTTTTTCTACGACATCGAAGATTCATTTACCGTTGAGGTTAAAGGCGAGAGCACACGCGTCCAACATACCTTTGACGAGATCGAACGCAGATATGTCATCGTCCGATATATTCCTGAAAGTTTGAAGAGCGACTACAAGATTCAACCCGCGAAATACACCCTGGCAACTAGCGACCTTCGCATTCAGAGAGCTCAAGCAGCACCGAGACCCTTCATTTTCGGCGGAATCGATGCGATCGGCGACGTGCCTTTCGACGAATTAATCTTCACCATGGATGCTGAGCAAGGCCCAGCGGGCCCTCCTCCTGGATCTCCGCCAGGCCCCCCAGTTATTCTCTCGCAATAACATCCACCTGTTATTTTCAAAAGCCCTCGCACCGCGCGAGGGCTTTTTCGTGCCAAGCCATACACGCATTGACCTTCCGTCACGCTTCTGTAGGTCTGTTAAAAAGCCCGCAATCATGGCAGAGAACAACTCAAACGAATCCATCACAGGCGTCCTCGAACGGATCATTTTCTTCAACGAAGAGAATGCCTATTGCGTGGCCGAGGTCAGCGTCGCCAACGACAAGCGCCCAGTTACCATCCTCGGCCCACTGCCGGGCGTACAATGCGGCGAAACGCTTAAGCTTAATGGCCAATGGAGCCGCCACAGCACGCATGGCGATCAGTTCAAAGTCGCCAGCTTCAAATCGCAGCTTCCCGCATCGGTGCACGGCATTCGCAAATACCTCGGCAGCGGCTTAATTCATGGTATCGGCAAATCCTATGCTAAGAAAATCGTCGACCACTTTGGTGCCGACACCCTGAAGATCATTAGCGAAAACTCTGGCCGACTTCACGAAATCCCTGGCATCGGCAAAACGCGTGCCAAATCTATCAAAGCTGCGTGGGACGATCAAAGTGCAGTGCGCGATGTGATGATGTTTCTACAGACCTACGGCGTCACCCCGTCCCAATGCGTGCGACTCGTTAAAAAATACGGCAGCGGTGCCAAGCGAATTCTACAAGACGAGCCTTACCGGCTCGCCGAAGATATCGAACGTATTGGCTTCAAAACCGCTGATAAAATAGCCCTCAACCTCGGCTTTCCGACTAATTGCAAAGAACGGATCGACGCTGGCATCATCCATACCATGCGCACACTCGAAGACGATGGGCACACACTGGGCACCGAGCAAATGATCCTCGAGTGCGCTACGAAGCTGCTCGGCGTCGACCCCGTCGATATTCAGCGCCGCATTCATGCGCTCAACGACGCCAATAAACTTCTTTCAATTAAGGCCTACGATGAAAAAAACGAATATCTCGGCCCAGCCTGTCAGATGCCCACCACCGCCAGCGCGGAAAAACGCATCGCCGAAGCCATCGCCCGGATCGACAGCACCGCATCGATTTTACCTATAATTAAGATCGAGCCAGCGATCCTATGGGCGCAGCAAAAAGCTGGCTTCGAGTTTGCCGATCAACAGGCCGAGGCCCTGCGTAAAACACTTACTGCAAAAGTCTCCATCATCACCGGTGGCCCTGGCACAGGCAAAACCACTATCCTCCGCGCAGTCGTCGACATCCTCCGCGCCAAGCGCACCCGAATCTTGCTCGCGTCGCCCACAGGACGTGCCGCGCAACGCTTGGCCGAGGCCTCCGGTGCGCCCGCAAGCACGATCCATCGACTACTCAAATACGACGGCGCCTCGCGCACTTTTACTTACAACGAGGACAACCCACTTCCCTGCGACTTACTCATCCTTGATGAAACCAGTATGCTCGACACTCGCCTCGCTGCCAGCCTACTGCAAGCAGTCCCCAGCAGTGCGCATTTACTGCTGGTAGGCGACGCTGACCAGCTCCCTTCGGTTGGCGCCGGAAATGTCTTGGGCGATCTCATGGCCGCTCCGCCCGCCACCGTCACTCGGCTCAATACCATTTACCGACAAGGCAAAGAAAGCGGCATTGTCACCACAGCTCACGGTATCCTTAAAGGTGAATCCCATCCAGGCTCAACCTTCCGCAGCCTCCGCGATCTAGATGCCAGCAAGGACTTTAGCTTCATCGAAGCCGACACTCCAGAGCAGTGCGTTCAAGCGATTTTGTATTTGGCCCGCGATTACATCCCAAAGCACCACAAAGTTAACGCCGTTCGAGATATTCAGATCATGTCTCCCATGCATCGCGGCACCGGCGGCATCACCGTGCTCAACGCCGAAATCCAAGAGTGCCTCAACCCAAAAACCGCCGCTGAATCCAGACTCCGTTCCGACCCCGACTACGCGCCCGCCAAACAAACCCATTTTCGCGAAAAAACACGCAAGCCACTGCCCGCCGAAATCCCCTATGGCAGTAACACCTTCCGTATCGGGGATAAAGTTATTCAAACCCGCAATAACTACGACAAAAATGTCTTTAATGGCGACATGGGCATCATTCGCAGTATTGCCGCCGACAGCTCTAGTATCACCATCGAGTTCACCGGTGATATCATCGAATATACCAAAGGCGAACTCTCGGAAGTTCAACTCGCCTACTGTATTTCGATTCACAAAAGCCAAGGCAGCGAATACCCCATCGTCATCATCCCCTTATTGAAACAGCACTTTATGCTCCTGCAACGCAACCTAGTCTACACTGGCATCACTCGTGCGCGCCAAAAAGTCTATCTCGTCGGTGCCTTAGACGCCTACTCTATGGCGATTAAAAACAACGACCAACAAGTCCGCCGCACTCACCTACGTCGTCGACTTCGCAGAGCTGTCGAAGAATGCCAAACACCGGTCGCTGAAAATTGAGGCACGTTCGAGCCACTCAGTTCGGGCAATCCACACTTACTAGAAGTGGCCTGGAGAAATCTCTTCTTTTCTTTTTAGAAAGCCTCTGAGTGTAAGGTATGTCAGCCTGCGACGTTTAAACCTTTTTACCGTTTTAAAATCTTAGCTTCCTCTAGCTCATACACGATGGCATCGACAGAAAGTATACACCTACGCGGCGTCCGCCAAAATAACCTTAAAGGCTTCGACCTCGACCTGCCCATTGGCCAACTCACCGTGGTGACCGGACTCAGTGGTGCGGGCAAATCCTCTCTCGTGTTTGAGACGCTGCACGCCGAAGGGCAGCGGCGCTACGTCGAGACATTCTCCCCCTACACGCGCCAATTCATGGAGCTGATGGATCGCCCGAAAGTCGATTCGGTCGAGAACATTCGCCCGTCGATCGCGATTCAACAGTCCAACACAGTTAAAACCTCGCGCTCCACCGTCGGCACCATCACCGAACTCTGCGATTTCTTCAAAGTCTGGTTTCCTAATGTCGCCACACTGATCGACCCCGCCACAGGTGAGCCAATCACCGACGACAACCCACAATCGATTTGGAAAAAACTACTCAACGCGCACAAAGATCAAACCGTGCTGATCGCGTTTCCGATCACTCGTCCCGAAAAATTCGACTGGAGCGAGATTCTCCAACCCCTTTCGGCCCAAGGTTACACTCGAGTTGTTCATAACGGCAGCGTTATTCGCATCTCAGACCTCCAATCCCAGACCTCAGCCCTCCAGTCTCAGACCACTAGCCTTCTGGTGATTCAAGACCGAATCAAGGTGGGGACAAAAACCCGCTCACGTTTCATCGAAGCCGCACAAGCCGCGCTCACCTTTGGTAAAGGCCAGATTCAAATATTGAATATAGATGGCGCAACCGTCGCCGAGTTCACCCACGGGCTTCATTCTCCCGAGACAGGCATTACCTATCGACCTGCCACCGCACCGCTTTTTTCTTTCAACTCACCCATTGGTGCCTGCGAAAAATGCAAGGGCTTCGGTCGCATCATCGAGATCGATTATAACTTAGTCACTCCCGACAAGAGCTTATCAGTCGATGACGGTGCTATTCGTGCGTTCCAAGGCGCAGTCTATAGCGAAAGCCTACGCGACCTACAGCGCGCAGCCAAAAAGTACAAAATTCGCACTGACCTGCCATGGTCAAAATTGAGCAAAAAGGAAATCCTCTTCATATTAGAAGGCGAACCGAACTATAAAGAAAACCACAATCAGTGGTATGGCATTTATCGTTTCTTTGACTGGCTCCAGAGTAAAATCTACAAGATGCACGTCCGTGTATTTCTCTCGAAGTTCAGAAGCTATTCGCGTTGCCCTGACTGCGGCGGTTCACGCCTCAAACCCGAAGCACTCAATTGGAAATGGAACGACCTCACCCTTCCCGACCTTTACCAAAAAAGTGTGAGCGAGTTACTCACTTTACTGGAAGGCAACGCTCCGTCGTTGCCGCATTCAACACAGGGTAGCAATGACGGAGCATTGCCCGCCACTGATCACTCCGCACTCAGCGAAATCATCAGCCGGCTCTCCTTCCTCGACCATGTCGGCCTTGGCTATCTGACGCTCGACCGCACCTCCCGCACTCTTTCAGGCGGCGAGACTATGCGAGTCAACCTTACCTCCTGTCTCGGCTCATCTCTGGTGGACACACTCTTCGTGCTCGATGAACCATCCGTTGGTCTGCACGCCCGCGACATGGATCGCCTCATTTCGATCCTGCGCCGACTCACCGATCAAGGTAACACTGTGGTCGTGGTCGAGCACGATGAAGCCGTCATGCGTGCGGCTGACAACCTGATCGAAATCGGCCCAAAGCCCGGCATTCACGGCGGCCAACTCATTTTCAATGGCGATTATAATCGTATCCTACTTTCGGATACCATCACCGGACGCTTCCTCTCTGGGCGCGAAACAATCGATCCCCCTAAAAGAACACGCATCCCCTCACCTTCCCACCTTTCAACTTTCCCACCTTCCAACTTAAAGACGCTCTCCATCTACGGGGCGAGTAAGCACAACCTCAAGGGAGTTGATCTACACATTCCGCAGCAAGCCTTCGTTTGCCTCAGCGGCGTCTCTGGGTCTGGGAAAAGCACACTACTCAACAACGTCATCTATCAAAATCTACTCGCGCGAAAAGGGCTGATTACCGACGACCCCGCGACGATTAAAGATATCGACTCCACCTTACCGCTTTCCGATGTGGTGCTCATCGATCAGAGTCCCGTCAGTAAAACACCACGATCCAACCCAGCTAGCTACTCCGATGCGTGGACTGAAATCCGCAAATTATTTGCAAAACTAGAGTCCGCCCAATCGGCGGGCATGATGCCTGGGCATTTCTCTTTCAACAGCGGTGACGGTCGCTGTGAAACCTGTTCGGGGCTCGGCTACGAACGTATCGAGATGCAATTCGTATCCGATCTCTTCGTGCCCTGCCAAAGCTGCGACGGACAACGCTTCAAACCAGAAGTTTTGGAGATTCAATTCAACGCTCTCAGTATCACCGAAATCCTCGAACTGGATGTCGACGACGCAGTCGTTTTCTTCGCAGACTACCCGAAAGTCACTAGTTGCCTCACCCCAATGATCGATGTCGGCCTCGGTTATCTAAAACTCGGGCAGCCCCTCAACACTCTCTCGGGCGGCGAGTCTCAACGCCTTAAACTCATCCGCTATCTCGGAAAGATTGCCGGAAAGTCTGGGCATGCGCTCATTCTAATCGACGAACCCACCACAGGCCTACATCGTGCCGACGTCAAACGCCTGATCGGCGTCTTGCAAGGCTTAGTCAATGCGGGCCACTCGCTCATCGTCATTGAGCATAATATCGACATACTTAAAATTGCCGATTGGATCGTCGAAATCGGCCCCGAAGCAGGTATTGGCGGCGGTCAAATCGTCGCACAAGGCAAACCGTCTGACATCGCAAAAACCAAGTGCGAAACCGCTGCATACCTGCGCGATGCACTGGCAGGGACTACCCCGGTGTCGTCCGCCGAGCTCAAAGCAGCCGAACCAAAATCCACTTACAACTCTCCCCCTCATTCTCTCACCGTCCGTGGCGCCCGAGAGCACAACCTTAAAAATATCTCCTGCGAGATTCCGCACAATAAGATCAGCGTTATCACTGGCGTTTCAGGTTCTGGCAAATCATCCCTCGCCTTCGACATCATATTTGCCGAAGGTCAACGGCGCTTCATGGAATCGATGTCTGCGTATGCACGACAATTTGTGGAGCAAATGCCACGTGCCGATGTCGATGAGTTGCACGGTATCGCGCCCACCGTCGCGATTGAGCAACGCGTGACTAAAGGCACGCGTAAATCCACCGTCGCCACAATCACCGAGGTCGCTCAACACCTACGCTTACTGTATGCTCGGATTGGGATCCAACATTCTCCTAGCTCTGGCGAAGCTGTGATCAGTCAGAGCGAAGGCGCGCTACTCAAGCGCCTCAAAACAATCCTCGCCGAATCCAAAGCAAAGCAGCTCCATCTTTGCGCGCAACTGGTGCGCGGACGCAAAGGTCACCACCAGCCGCTCGCAGATTGGGCCAGTGACCACGGCTATCAGACCTTACGTGTCGACGGCCAACTTGTGCCGATTAATCAGTTTCAAAAGCTAGATCGCTATAGTGAGCACGATATCGAACTTGTCATTGCCGACCTCAATGGAGGGAAACGCTCCGTCGTTTCCGCGAAGGCAGAGGGCGGCAATGACAGAGCATTGCCCTCCGCACTCAAAGAAGCTCTCAAACTCGGCAAAGGCACCGCCTTCTTGCTCAACTCGAAAAACGAGATCGTATCTTGGCTCTCCACGAAACGCACCGACCCCATCACTGGTGAAGCATTCCCCGAGCTAGATCCGAAAAACTTCTCATGGAATAGCGCACGTGGCTGGTGCTCGAGCTGCCGCGGCTATGGCCAAATCTTTGACTGGATGAGCAAAGACGAAGCCGCCGCCATCGATGTGCCCGACGGCGTCGAAGACGGCGACACGTGCCCAGATTGTAACGGGGCACGCCTCAACCCGCTCAGTCGTGCCGTTAAGCTCCCCCTTAAAACCTCAAACAACCAACAACGTTCAACCAACAACGCTGTCAGTCTCCCAGAGTTGCTGGCACTCACACCCAACGAATTAATCGACACGCTCAAGCGCGTAAAAACCGACCAGCGCAGCAGGCCCGTACTTGACGAACTCCTGCCTGAAATTGAAGAGCGGCTGCGCTTTATGGATCGCGTTGGCCTCAACTACCTCGGCCTCGATCGTGCCACTGCCACACTCTCAGGCGGTGAGGCGCAACGCATCCGACTCGCTGCTCAACTCGGTTCCAACCTTTCAGGCGTACTCTATGTGCTCGATGAGCCATCTATCGGCCTACATGCGCGCGACAACGAACAACTCATCACCGCCCTGGAACAACTCCGCGACCGTGGCAATACCCTCCTCATCGTCGAACACGACGAGGACACCATGAAACACGCCGATCAAATCATCGACATCGGCCCAGCCGCAGGCATCCATGGCGGCGAAATAGTCGCCTGCGGCACGCTCGCACAACTGCGTACAAACAAGGCATCAATCACAGGCAAATACTTGCGCAAGAGCATGCCGCACCCCTTACGTGGAGCATATCGCGCACTCCCCGCTCAATGGAGCCCTCGCAAAAAAAAGAGCAACGAACAATGGATCAGTCTAGTAGGCGCTGCGTTACGTAACCTCAAGGGCTTCGATGTACAAATCCCCAAGCAACGCCTGACCGCAATCTGCGGCGTCTCCGGTGCCGGCAAATCCACTCTGACTCGCGACTTATTAAAACCATTGGTCGAATCCGCGATTGAAATCAAATCAGCTAAGCTGACTCCCAAACAAACTCCCCATCTGTTTAAGGAGGGGTGCTCGAAGAGCGGGATGGTCTTCAAAGCGTTGCACGGAGCAGAAACCGTGCGAAAAGTGATCGAGGTCGATCAATCACCGATCGGTAAAACTCCGCGCTCCACGCCCGCCACTTACATCGGTGCGTTCGACATCATTCGCGATATATACGCCAGCCTGCCTGAAGCGCGCGCACGAGGCTACAGCGCGGGCACCTTCTCGTTCAACACTAAGGGCGGTCGCTGTGAGACCTGCAAAGGCGCAGGCCGTCTAAAGCTAGAAATGAATTTCATGCCTGACACCTATGTGACCTGCGAGGATTGCAACGGCCGACGCTACGGCGCCGAACTCGACGAGCTGCGCTGGAATGGCAAAAACATCGCCGATGCCTTGCTCATGAGTTTCGAGGAAGCCGCCGAATTCTTCAGCTTCCACACCGGCCTAAAAAGCCTACTCGAAGCCATGGTCGAAACTGGGCTTGGCTACATCGCGCTCGGGCAATATTCTCCCACCCTTTCTGGAGGCGAAGCCCAACGCCTCAAGCTCGTCAGTGAGTTAGCTAAAGGCATGCCCACCTTTAAGGAACGCCAATACAACAAAGGCCAAGGCAACCTCTACATCTTAGAAGAGCCCACGATCGGCCTTCACCTCAGTGACGTTGAACGCCTGATCGAATTGTTGCACCGCCTGGTCGACAAAGGCCACACTGTAGTCGTCATTGAACACCATTTGGACGTGATCGCTGATGCCGACTATCTAGTAGAGATCGGCCCCAACGGCGGCGATGCAGGAGGTGAACTGCTCTATCAAGGTGCAGTCGAAGGCATTAAACAGACAAAGGCTAGCGTGACAGCTCCATTCCTGAAAGATTGTTAAAAGTGACTGACGTATGGCTAAACCTGCCCCCAAAGGAACCAACCAATAAATTGGAATAGCCAGTTCCTTCAAATGCTCTCCTATCCATAATGACCACATCCAACGTAAGCTCTCTCGATCTCAACAACGCATTTCCCCGCAGCCCGCGCGCGATACTAGCTGGCTACGTCATCGCAGCGCGCACACTCGACAAGTGCCGAGCGGTGATCGCTGGCACAGCAGGCGAGTACCACTTCGATTGCCCACTCGACCAATTGTTTCTCAATTTTACTGGGATCTCTGCGGAGAACTTTAAAGCCTTTGTCGCAACAGGTGTCGATGATGCCGCCGTAGCCGAATGGATTCAAGCCAACGGCACAGAGCACACACATGAGGCATTGGTGCAATGGAACAACGACCTACGCTTCAAGCGGATCAGTGAAATGCCGATCGAGCTGCAAGTGTATCTCGAAGGTTACATCGCAGAGTTCATCCCAGCGGACAAAATCGTTTACACGTGGTTCGACGTCTATGACATCGAAGAGCAACGAATCTAGTCGAGGATCCTAAACACTGTTACGACTCAGCAGCCACAACCGACGAGGCAGATGCCTCAGCGATGACTGCTGCTAGGCACCGATACCATAAGCGTAAAAAAACCATCCATATTTAGTGAAAAAGAGAGGTTAAGTATGCTCCACGCAGTAAGTAAGTTTCGACCAGGATCAATCACCCTAAAGCCAACAACTCCACCAGTAATTATCTGTAGTTGAGATATCCAAAGATCTATGCAATCTACTCAAATATGAAAACCACAGCGATTGCCCTCACCTGCATCCTATGCGCACTGCCGACATTCGCGAATATCATCAAAATCACTTATACAGACTGGCCTGAAGGCGTGGTGCTGTCGCATCTGGCAGCTGCAGTCTTGGAGGAAAAAATGGGGCATCAAGTCGAACTCAAACTCGCAGAAACTGAGGCTATTTTTGATTCCGTGGCAGCGGGAGAACAAGACGTCTATCTAAACGCATGGCTCCCTTTTACGCAAGCATCGTATTGGAAGAAGCACTCTTTCGAGCTGGAGCGACTCGGCACCGTCATCGAAAAAACTCGCCTTGGCCTTGCAGTGCCCGCTTACGTCAACGTCACTAACATCAATCAACTCAATGAAAACCGCGCGCTATTTGGCGGTAACATAATCGGCATCGAGCTGGACTCTGGCACGACAAAGATGACCAATGCCGCAATCGAAGAGTATAAGCTCAATTTCACTCAGCTTCACGTTGGCACTACGGAGATGGCTGTCGAACTGGGCAAAGCCATCGCAGCCAAGAAGCCGATTCTCATCACCGGATGGACGCCACACTGGATCTTCGCGCGCTACGACTTGAAAATGCTGATCGACACGAGAAACGTCTATCAACCCGACGGCATTCGCAAATTTGCTCGGCCTGGGTTTGGCAAAGACCTGCCCGAAGCGGATCGTTTTCTCAAACGCTTTGCTATAACTGAGAATCAACTCAATGCACTGCTACTTGAAGTCCATCACGGAAAAAGCAGTCCAGAAGCGATCACCCGGAGCTGGATGCTCGCCCACCCCGAAATCGTCAAGGCATGGATCGCACCCGAAAAGAAGTGGTGGCAAAAAATCATCTAAACCCCTCCGCACGTCTGCGGAATATCCAGTATTTTCAGTGATTCGGTGAGTTTCTTAAATTCTCTGAAAATAAGGATTGATCTTCGCGCTCAGCCCGCTTTCTTCCTCCGTATTGGTATGGAGAAGTGGCTGAGTGGCCGAAAGCGCTTCTTTGCTAAAGAAGTGAACCTCAAAAGGGTTCCATGGGTTCAAATCCCATCTTCTCCGCCACTTTTTAAAACCCGCGAAACACTCGCGGGTTTTTTTGTCTACTCACCTGTATGTGATGATGACGATTTCGCCAATAAGTGGGTATTCCGCTCGGATACGTTAGAGCCCACAAGGCGAGCCTCAGCGTCAATATCTACGATGTGGGCTGAGCCAAAAAAACACGAAGATCGACACTCAGGAACCATCCTCGCCGCCAGCTGCTCGAACGGGCACGGCAGTATCGGCGCGATTTTGTCGAAACTGAAAGCGATTGATCTCGCGCAGCGACAGTGTTTCTCCGGTCTGCGCAAAACTCTTTGATTTATTCAGCATCCTGTCATACATGCGTTTATTCTCTATCTTCTTCACAGTCGAATTTGTACTAATCTGGGCTTGACGCTCGAGGTCGGCCAGCCGTCCATTCCACTTGGAAATATCCATCGATTTAGTGTCAAACTCGACTATTTCAGACTTAAAGCGCTTTTTATCTTTGGATTCTGTTAGTGAAATATTCGATTTTTTCGAGCCGAGTGAAGAATAATGTGAGTCCCATTGCTTAAAGGGAAACGACTTCTGCATCAAATCAGACTTCTGATTGCCAGACCAAGATTTCTGTTCGAAGCGCTTTTGCGACAGGTTTTTCTCCTGCTTATTATATGCATCCACTGCCGATATTTCACCCCGTAAGCATACGACGGTCATTACAAATGCTAGGGCGATAAAAAAAATCAATGGGGCTCGAATACGCATATGGCAGAAACCATCTGTAAAGACGCCTGCTTAAAATATCAAGCTAATCTGCCCAATCGCACGATTAGAATCAGCGCGACTCGGCGCTTTGCAATATTGACTGACTGCAAACGAACCTTCTAAATCCCCGGTTTTCTATAACATGGCAACACTGACCACAGACTACGACTTTTCCGCAATCGAGCCAAAATGGCAGGATTTCTGGGAGCAAAACGCAACTTACAACGCAAAGGATTTTGAAGACAAGCCGACCTTCTACATCCTCGATATGTTCCCCTACCCATCCGGGGCGGGCTTACATATTGGTCACCCCGAAGGCTACACCGCCAGCGATGCGCTGAAGCGCTATAAAAAAGCCAAGGGCTTTAATGTGCTCCACCCGATGGGCTGGGACGCCTTCGGCCTGCCGACTGAGCAATATGCGATCAAGACTGGCCGGCACCCTCGTGACACCACCAAGCAAAATGTTGCGCACTTTAAGACACAGCTCCGCCAGCTCGGATTCGCTTATGATTGGTCGCGCGAGGTCAACACCACCGATCCCGGCTACTATAAGTGGACACAGTGGATCTTCTTGCAGCTGTTCAAAAAGGGTCTCGCCTACGTCGACGAAAAGCCTGTCTGGTTTTGCCCCGAGCTCGGTACTGTGCTGGCCAATGAAGAAGTGCTCAACACGCCCGAAGGCCCCCGCTCAGAAAGGGGCAGCTTCCCAGTGGAGCGACGCCCGATCCGCCAATGGGTGCTCCGTATCACCGAATATGGCGACAAGCTTATCGCGGGCCTGAAAGACCTTGACTGGCCCGACTCCACCAAACGCCTGCAAGAAAACTGGATCGGCCGCAGCGAAGGCGCCGAAATCACCTTCGACATCGCAGGCCACGATGCAGACCTTAGCGTCTTTACCACCCGCCCAGACACGCTGTTTGGTGCGACCTATATGGTGATCTCGCCAGAGCATCCTCTGCTATCACAAATTACTACAGCCGAGCAGAGCGACGCCGTATTCGCCTACGCGGAAAAAGCGAAAAGCAAATCCGATCTGGAACGCGCCGAGCTGAGTAAAGAAAAAACTGGGGTATGGACGGGTGCGATGGCGATCAATCCTGTCAGCGGCAAAGAAATTCCGATCTGGGTGGCCGACTACGTGCTGATGACTTATGGCACAGGAGCAATCATGGCCGTGCCAGCGCACGACACCCGCGACTTTGAATTTGCCAAAGAATTCGACCTCGAAATCGTGCAAGTCATCGACGATAACGGCCACGCCGAAAAAGATGCCGCTGGTGGATTGACTGAAGCCTACACTGGTCCTGGCGATTTAATTAACTCAGGCGAGCAAAGCGGTAAAGACTCCGAAAGTGCGAAACAGGCGGTAATCGCTCAACTCGCCGCTGAGAAACGCGGCGAAGCGACGGTCAACTTTAAGCTGCGCGACTGGCTTTTTTCACGCCAACGTTACTGGGGCGAGCCCTTTCCGATTGTGTGGGTCAGCGAAGCCGATTATGCGAAAGTGGACGACTCGCTTAAATCGGTCGAGCGCCCCGTCAGCTGCCAGATTGATGGTGAACTACGCTTTGCCGTTGCCCTGCCGGAGAGTGCACTGCCTTTGGCATTGCCGGAAGTGGAGAGCTACACACCGTCGCCCGATGGTCAGAGCCCACTGTCGAAAGCCGAGGAATGGCTACACCTCTATATCGATCCAAAAACTGGAGCCACTTCAAGCGCGCCCGTCGAAGGTTGGGTACCAGGCTCACGGGAGACCAACACCATGCCACAATGGGCTGGTTCGTGCTGGTATTACCTGCGCTACGTGGATCCGAAAAACACGGACGCACTGATCGCCCCCGAAAAGGAAAAATATTGGGGCTATCCGGACTTGTATATTGGCGGCGCGGAACACGCGGTGCTACACTTGCTCTATGCTCGTTTCTGGCACCATGTGCTTTACGACCTTGGCGTAGTGAGCGATCCGGAGCCGTTTAAAAAGCTCTTCCACCAAGGCATCATTTTAGGCGAAGACGGCGAGAAAATGTCGAAAAGTCGCGGCAACGTAGTCAGCCCAGAGAGTATCGTGGTCAACTACGGAGCCGACGCCTTACGCCTATACCTGATGTTCCTCGGCCCACTTGAAGCAATGAAGCCATGGAATACCAAGGGCATCGAAGGCATCGCCCGCTTTCTACGTAAGGCATGGCGCCTCGTCGTAGCCGAAGACGGCACACGCCAGGCCAAGATTGGAACGACCGAGCAACTCGACGCCGACACGGATCGCATACTGCACGCCACGATCAAAAAGGTCAGCGAAGACTACGAGGCACTCGGCTTTAACACTGCGATTTCGCAAATGATGATTTGCGTCAATCAACTCGGCAAAGCCGACGCGCTTACGCTCGACGCTGTCGAATCCTTGATCAAACTACTCGCACCACTCGCGCCGCATATCGCCGAAGAGCTCTGGCTTTTTCTAGGCCATACAGGCAGCATCGCAACCGCAGGTTGGCCAGTATTTGACGAAAGTAAATTAAAGGAAGACACCATTAAAATTATCTTCCAAGTGAATGGAAAATACCGTGGCGATGCCCAACTTCCTGCCGACGTCTGCAAAGACGACGCGATCGCAACTGCCAAGGCACACGAAAGAATTAGCGCTCACATTGACGGCAAAGTCATCAAACGCGAAATCTACGTGCCAGGAAAAATCGTCAACATCGTAGCTGTTTAATGTATATCGAATCTAAGATGTGCTGGAAAACTCTCTACTGCCTCATCACTACAGGTTTTTTTCTGGGAGGGGTAGTCGACTCGAATGCCGAAGACATGGCCGAAGGAATCGCAGTCGCGACCAGCATTCAAGGCAGCATACAGATCAAAGATGACGAATCACAAATCTCACAGCCTAGACTACACGATACGCTAAATCTGAATGCCTGTACTGTCGAAACTGGCAAGAACGCTCATCTCTTCCTAGCACTGTCGAATGGCATGGGTATTGGCATCGGTGAAAACTCTTCAGTACGATTCGAAATCTTCATCCAACAACCGTTCAACGAAAAGAGAGCAAGCCTCTCCTACGAGCCACCTGTATCCATCCTCTCGATACGGTTAATTGATGGAGACCTTGCAGTCGTTAGTAATAACCTATCACCGCTTTCAGAAGCGCGCGTATTCCTGCCGACAGGGGAATTACAGGTACACTCGGCTACATGCATTATTCGCTACACTGATATGGCTGCTCAGATCACCGCTTACGCAGGCCTGCTTACCTATAAATACCCAGACCGGAAGCACCGTGAATTAATCGTCGAACCGCAAAGCATTCGCATTAGTGCACAAAGTGCCATGCTCGGCGAAATCACCGAAAGCATGACACTCAGCTCACAGCCCAAAGCAGTTGAGGAATTCGCTCAAGCCACTGAAAACGCCAGCAAACGGGTCTTCTTTAAAGCCGGCAAAAATGGCCATTCACCTCGACCAATTTTGATTGCATCGCCCACTTACTTCGACCAGCCTGTTATTCGGCCTTACGAATACCCCGAATAGCTTATTGCCATGAGTCCCGCCCTGTCCCTATCGCAATTCTTACCAGACAGCTTTGCTCAACGCCCCATCGCTTTAATTGCCGGCAAGGGTCGATACCCGATACTGACAGCAGAACGCATACGTGCTGCTGGCTTACCGCTCCGAATCGTGTCTTTTGCAGGAGAGACTGAGCCAGCGTTGATCGAATCGACCCCTGCGAATGAACACATCCAAATCAAGGTCGGGCAGCTCGGGAAACTACTCAAATCACTAAAGAAACTCGATTGTGGTTATGCACTCATGGCTGGACAAATCACACCGCGACGCCTGTTCCACGGCCTACATCCAGATCTAAAAGCCCTAAAGATTCTCAATAGCCTAAAGATCAAAAATGCCGAAACCATTTTCGGTGCGATAGCCAACGAGATTGAAGCCATCGATATCTCCATGCTCGATGCCCGCTCGTTTCTGGATGATCAACTTGCCAACCAAGGCTTAATGACTGCCGGCAAATTAAAGGCAGGATTAAGAGATATCGAGCACGGCATCAGTATCGCCAAAGGCATGGCAGATCTAGATGTAGGTCAGGGTGTTGTCGTGCGACACGGCACTGTGCTGGCGGTCGAGGCTTACGAAGGGACTGATTCGATGCTGAGTCGCGCAGGCACTTTCAAGACCGACGATCTTATTTTCGTAAAGACTGTGAAGCGAAGGCAAGACTATCGTTTTGACGTACCAGTCTTTGGCCACCGCACACTAGAGGTGATGTATGAGTCAGGCATTCGCACCGCTGCGCTGGAAAGCGGCAGTGTCCTGATTCTTGATAAAGCCAGCATTTTAGAAAAAGCCCATTCACTCAAAATCGAACTCTTTGGCTTCTCTGAGGACAAAGAATCCGCTGCAGGGAATTAATTTATCCTTTATAAAACTACAATTCGTATAGCTTAAGCATAATGTCTTTAAGAAGATACAAGCAATCATGCTCAGACCGAGCCGCATTTACACTCGTCGAAATCGCAGTGGTGGTCACTATTATCGGAATCTTAGCAGCCTTGGCTGTTCCTCATTTCAAACGAGTCAGAGAAAACGCAATTATCAGTACCCTGGAGAACGACTTACGCATATTCTCTCAAGAGTTTATGCAATACGAGCTCAACTTTGGAGCCTATCCCGACACAAGCACGTCTGGCACCTATCCTAATGGCATGGCAGACCGCATTAGCGGCGCATGGACCCAGCCGTCCGTTATCGGCGGCACCTATCGCTGGGTCTACGCTAGCAACAATGGCAACGGCGGCAACGGCAATAATGGCAACGGCGGCAACGGCAA
>Ga0206129_10001456_pt1 | contig 31984 bp, 39 predicted proteins | sample Helgoland_Spring_8_FD_148616 | JGI IMG/M metagenome (GOLD analysis project Ga0206129, IMG submission 148616) | Pelagic subsurface seawater microbial communities from Kabeltonne, Helgoland, North Sea - Helgoland_Spring_Bloom_20160502_2 | ecosystem: Environmental > Aquatic > Marine > Epipelagic ...
TCCGCCCCGGCGGAATATTTATTTATGACTATACTCTATATGAAATTATCCAAACTTATTCTAAGAATCATCATTTTACTTCTTATTGTAATTTTATTATTTCCATTTTTTATACCTTGTAATGAAAATATGGAGAACCTTAATGACAAAGAAACAATTACAGAAATACTTTATGAGAAAAATAGTAAATATCAAAATGTTGTAGTTGCTAATGTAGATGAAGACGATACGTGTCTGTTCCTCGATGGAGAAATTCAACTTTGCAAAAGCTTTGAAAGTCATTATCACGAATTTATGGTTCACTTCCCCGCTACATATGTTCCCCATTTTGAAAATGTCCTTATTATTGGAGGAGGCGACTGTATGATATTACGTGAAGTTATGAAATACAAATCCGTTAAAAATGTTACTATGGTTGAAATCGATAAATACGTTATTGATGTCAGTAAAAAATATTTTGATGTTCGCGATTTTAGCAGTGACCCTCGTGTTAACATTGTCATTGGTGATGCGTCAATCGAAATTGATAATATCCAAGACGACTTTTATGATCTTATTATTATTGATACTACCGAAGATGGCATAACCAATTCGAGTGTCGATACCCATCTGTTTTATAATAAATGCCAGACGAAATTAGCTCAATCAACCAATAGTGTGATTGTCAAAAATGGCAATATGTTATATGATAAAATTAAATCCACTTTCAAATATGCACGACGTTATCATATCCAATATAACCCTAATGTACCATCTTCATTTTATGACTTCATTATTGCTTCTGATAATCTTAATATCAAAAAAATTAAACCCACAAATCCACCCAGTGATATCAATTCAACGCTTAAACACTACAAATTTGATAAACATCAAGGTTATTTCAATAAATAATATGTTTATCTATTTTATAGATGATTCCCATTTTTCTTATTTTTGTTATTCTTTTTTCAATTATATATAGCACGGTGTATACTAACCCAGTCGGGGTTCATTACCTCATCAATATCGAAAATATTGATGTGATTTGTAACAAAAAAGTTAGCACCATTTGCGAAAAACTCATTGAACGTACCAATCTACACGTTTTAAATAAAGGAGAACATCGGTTCGAACCAGAAGGATATACGTGCTTCTACCTCCTCAGCGAAAGTCATCTTAGTGCACATACTTGGCCCGAACATAACAAGGTTTGTATGGATTTCTTTTCGTGCTCTTCTAATAAACTCGACCAATCATACACCAAAAATACCATTTTACAAATGTTTCCGAATTCATCCGTAAAAATTTCGAGTATCATTCGCTAATTACTAACTTATTTATGTAAACCTCTTAAAGATTTCATTGTTTATACTTATTAATATGAACAATGGAGAACCTGACAATGTAATTACACTAAAAAATCCACGCACTGTGTTTTTTTACCAAAATAATCCACAACTTGACCCTGAAAGAGTCAATTTATTAGTTCTTGAACTAATTGAAAACTTCAATTCCGATAAATCACAAATTTATAGCGAACTCAACTCTATTAAAGAAGATATTATATCATCTTTAAAAGATGATAACTCTTACAAGCAAACCGATTTATGTAATAAATTCCAAGAATATTTCAATTTCCATTGTTCTCAAAATAACCAATCTATTTCTAATACAATCGAATCTAAAAATTTTCTCGTATTAGAACAATTTCAAAATGTATTTAATGCACTTAAATCAAATAATATGGAGAACCACGAACGTACATTTAATGATTTAGCTGTGTTTCTTGGTAAAATGAATAACTCGAATATTAAAGGGAAGTTCGGTGAAAATCAACTCGAAAATGCTCTTAATAGTATGTATCCGTCCTACGAAGTTATCAATACCAGCGGACAAACCGCCGCCGGTGATTTCAAAATCCTTCGAAAAAACGGAGAACCTATTCTTATTGAAACAAAAGACTATGACCGCAACGTCCCGAAACAAGAGGTCGAGAAATTTGTTCGGGATATTGAAGTAAATAAGCATAATGGCATCTTTTTATCGCAGAAAAGTGGCATTGCAAACAAAAATAACTTCCAAATCGACATTATTGACAAAAATGTGGTCATTTATATACATTTTGTTGAATATAGCCCCCAAATTATTAAAGTTGGTATCGATATTATTGATTCTATTTCAATGAAACTTAACGAATTTCAAAAAATAGAGAACCCAGATGACCATATTATTTCTAATGAACTTTTATTGCAAATTAATCAAGAATATACATCATTTGCAACGAAAAAACTCGAAATGATCAAAATTTGTAAAGATTTTCACCAAAATATTGAAAAACAAATAAATACCTTACAATTTCCCAATTTGGAGAACATTTTAACACCCATTTTTAAACAAAATACGACTTTACAACCGAATACTGAACAGTTTCAATGCAAATGTGGCTTTATTGGTAAATCAAAACGCACTTTAACAACTCACCTGAAAAAATGTGATACAGTAAAAAACCAACAACAACCAATTATTGACCTTAATAACAGCATTATTACATCATCATCATAATATTACACTATTTCTTCCGTTCCATAATACTGCACATTATTGTCATAGTCAATATCTATTGCATAATCATCTTCATCATATAACGGCAAAAACGTCCCTCGTGCTGCTGGGCGAAATATCTCGTAGTTGAACAATGATCCAAATACTGTATACAACATCTTATCTCTTTTCCTCTCTTATAATTTATATGTTCTATTGTTTTTAAGTTTTTAATCAATTTTTTCTATTTTTAATGCCTCATACGTCGTAAATAAACTACATTTTTGACATCAATAACATTGAATTATACGTTACCCACTGCAATCGTCGAGACATTGTTAAAAAAATATTTGTTTAAATAATTAAATTAAGAATGATACTACATTTCTTATCATATCAGACGGAAGATTTGTACTGTGTTCGAGAGATTCATTATAGTGTTTTATCAGGCGTACTATTCTATTATGCTTGGTGTAGGTGTATATATCATCTACTTTTTTTTTAAAGGGTTGAATGATTGATTCTCGATTATGATTAATTATCTCGGTATCTTCAAAAGCGCGTTCAATACGGGATAATTGTGTAATCATAGATAAGAGACGGTTAAGACGTAATTTATTATTCGTCATCTTCAGACATTGTAATTTAGTTGGAACTATTTCCTTACTATAATGATGCTCCATTTCATAGTTATAACGGAACACGGCGTGGTTATATTTTTTTATGTTATTTTCATTCATATTTTCTTCGGAAGGACGAATTGGGGCTGCAGGTTGGGATTTTTTATTTATAAGTACTGTTTTTCTCAAAAACCGATTTATTCCACGCATTTGGTGTGAAGCTGGATTTGAAATGAATAAATTATCGTCCGTTGAGGAGATGTTATATATTGTTTTGAAACCAGGTATGCCATCATAATTGGCTATAGTGTTATCTTTGACGCGTTCGAGTAATTGTTTATCTTGAGGAAAATGGTCCATATGTTTTTGAATTTCTATTTTTTGTTTGTGTTTGTTTTCTAAAAGTTTTGTTCTATCGCTGTATAATTCTTGAATGTATCTTAGTGCTAGAGACATTTGATTTCTGTCTTTGAATACTGATTTCTGTTTTTTCTGTTTGATATTATTGGGGATAACTCCAGCAATAAATCCATCTTTGAATTGGCAACTGCGAATATTGTGTCCGTGGGCAAAGCAAACTGAACAAGGCATATTTAGTATGTTGTGTCGGTATTGTATTTTAAACCGTGATTTTTATTTTCCATTTTCAGTGTCAGTACAATCAATTTTTTCTATATTTAATGCCTCATACGTCGTAAGTAATACATTTGTCGTTATCCACATACCAATTCCAATCCACATATTTGACATTACCAACAATGAATTATAGGTTACCCATTGCAAACCAGTACATAATGGATTCATCGTTATTAATGGCGACATTATAAACCCTGTTATTGTTAATGGTACACACATATACACATATATATGTGTACACACAAAATGCAATATTATCCACATCAAATAAAACCCCACCTGTTTATGGATTCTAGAATAAAGCGTCCTGAATACACTTAAACATTTGGTTGTTATTTCGTTTACAATTATTATTATATTCATTGTCATTTACTTTTATTATACACATTTAATTAATCAATTTTATGTATTTTGTTGTAAAAAAACAAAATACACACTTGTATGTAAACATTATACTCTACATCTATTCATCATCATTAACTCCCTAGTAACCACCCCCCACTCAATATATATAATAATTTTTTCTTTGTCTCAGTATAACACGTGGGTCTACTCTTATCATTATATGCCATTGCCATCACAAATGGAGATAATTCTTCATCATTTGCGCAAATACTGCACACGTCCGCGTGTTCTGTCTGTATTTTATCACGCGGACATACATTCCGGTTACATATATTGCAGATGTATAATGCATCGTATGTATTACATACTTGACATTCGCGTCCTATACCATCAGGAACAACTCTGGTGTTATTATTTACAAATACACCTGATCTACGCTCTGTCATTGTTTTATATGTTTAGTTAAAAAACATATAATACTGACTTGTTAATCAATTTTCTGTATTATTTATTTCGATTCCCAGATCCATTTCCCTCCATCGTATTGTTCGCAATAAAATACCTTGTTGTTGTTTTCTAAATAATATACACATATCTGTTGTTCGCCACTACTATCCAGTGTATACAATTCATTTTGAACATATAACACATTATACCGTTTGTTGGTTTTAGGATGTTCAAAATAAGCGACGGTTTGGGGATCATTTACAACTGATTCCTCCGTGCGAATAATCTGGGAATTGCAACACTCCATCTTGTTTAGTTAATATACTATAATTATCTATAATATATTTAATCAATTTTAGATAACTCAAATATCTAAATCCATCATATATCTTAACAATAATCCAAACACTGTCGCATGAACTAATATTCCCGTCATCGAAGGACATCCTTTGTTATCCGCGATTGTTCCAAATATAGAGCCTAATAATCCATTTACTAATTTATATGTCATTGGATTTACTATTATTAAAAACAATACTATCGTGTAAACGGTATAACGCCATTTATCGCCACCCGTTTGTTCGTGATTACATCTTTCACAGGATTTTCCCATTATATAAATTATAATGATATTTTTTTTATGACTCAGTTCCATTATTTTCATTTACATTTTGAGCTTCGTGAAATGCACCAAACCACGTTACCTTTCCCAAATATATCGCATCCATATAAAGACTTTTATTTTCACTTTTCTCAAATACTTCGGTCACCTGTACTATATCTTCGTTTTCCGTCCTATAATAAATATATGGAACCGTTTTGATAACATTACATATATTATCAAACTGTATTGCGGAATACACTGCATAACTTGTTGTTGTTTCACTCATAATGGCAACTGAATATATTGTACAAAATTGATTATATATAAATCATTTTTATTTAATAATATATATATATAAATCATTCACTCACGCAAACAATGTGGAGAAGATCCCAATCCATTAACAAAAACACAAACTCTAATGAATCATTTAATTCGTATAATAACAAAAATGAAAAAACTGATAAACCAACAAAAAAACATCAACGCAAATATAACGATTACACCACACAGCAAACAAAACCCAAACCATTTGTTAATCCTCTATACGAAAATACACCCGAACTACAAAATCAGGAACCAGCCCAACCCAGTGAATTTCTTGACAAAATGCGCGAAATTGCAAATGTAGAACCAGAGTGTATCCCCCAAAATAATTACGACTGGTATCATCTTCGTAAGAATCAAGGAACAAACAAAGTAGAATATTCAGGTGATGGTATTCATTTTATTCCATATATTGGTCAACCCTTTGCTGAAAAAAATGACGTTGATATTAATCGGTATAGTTACGTGAAACTTAATCATTATGTTGATCAAGACGACCCATATTATATCAGTGACTATGAAATTGAAGCATTTGAGTTTAGCGAGGACGAAGAATATGCGGAGGATGAAGATATTAGTGAAGAAGAATGTTAGTCCAATAAACAGTATTATTACATATCCGTCGTAATTTAGTTAACTCTATTTTTTTACACAACCCATTATAATTCTTGTAATACCTACTTTACAATGAAGTGTACAGACAATTATATCTCATTATAGTTAAATGAAGATACACATTTCTACGCCAAAAGGTTCATCCAGAAGGAGGACACCAAAAGGTTCATCCAGAAGGAGGACACCAAAAGGTTCATCCGGAAGAAAGACACCAAAAGGTTCATCCGGAAGAAAAACAAATACGGGAGCATTTTATAATAAAAGAGATATGGGAAATACCCCTCGTGTCAATAATCGTACTCGTAGAATAAGACCAAGAACCGGTTTTAAACTACCAAAACTACCAAAAATGCGAATTATTAGTAATAATTACAAGAATTTAAAAAGTCCGGATAGTCCTTTTTTTCCACTTGATACCGAAGTTAGAGACGGAACTAATAAGTATGACCCATTTCGTTGGGTCGACCCAACATTTGCACCCAAAAAAATATGATTCGGGGGGGGTCTAACCCGTAAACGGTTTGCGCGATGGTCGTGTCTTATAATCTATCTTACTTTTTTTAAACTTTTCACAACCTTCAAAAAGAGTGATATATAACTTACATTCCGTCTCATTAAAACGATTTAAACACTCATTTAAATGCCTTTTCTCCATTGCGCATAATTTTAAATACCTATCTATGTTTATTTTAGTTGCATCGTTCTCCATTATAATTTATATAATATTGTTTTTTTATATAAATTTCCTTCTTACTTTATTCGCGTAAATGACTTGTACGGGTTTCCCTCAAAACTATGCCAACCCTCGTGATTCAAACATATACTCAAATCTGACCATATTTTACCTCCACAACATTGTCTCCATAAATGACAAAAATAATAATCTTCCGTCAAATAATGCTGATCTATTACCTTACAATTAAAAATATCATATATTTTTTGTTGTGTTTCTGAATCTATATAGTAATCTACGTGTTTTTGTACTTCGGTTATTACTTGTTTTTCTATTAGCATAAACCCAGTTGCGCCGTATTTTACTTCCATCAAATCCCCATATAATGCATTATTATCTTGATTTATAAAAGTTGTTGAATATTTCACCCCCTTATATAAATCATCCTGTGTTTCTATTTTTTCTCCGGCTGATAACAATTTTGTATAATTATAACCCTTGTTTGGATACAACCCGATTACTACCGGTTTACTATGCTTTATTAACTTTAATACGTCGGCGGCTTCCCACTTTATATCTGCATCTATGAAAAATAAATGAGTACAATCTGTCTCCATAAACGTCTGGGTTAACATATTTCGTGCGCGAGTTACTGTCTGATTCGGCAAAAAACCAAACATATAATCTATTCCGTGTTGTTCGAACAACTTTATTGTATTAAACAATGATAACGTATAATAACACGACACCTGAGCACCAAAACACGGCGTAGCAATAAATACTTTTATTTTCTTTACTTCTATGTCTGTTTGTTCCATAATAATATACATCAAAATATGTTATTATATTTTTTTACTATAAAGATTTTTACCGGTCCAATTGCGGTCGTGGTTCTCGATACTATTATGTTTAAACCGATGAAGATTTAAAATGGTGTAATAGTATTAATACCCAAGTTTCACCCTTGCGTCATTATTTTTGTTAAATACAACGAATCCTTCTTGGTATCAGTGCTAAATATAGTAAAAAGATATAAATACTTTTTACTATATATAATATAGTATGGAGAACGAAGAACCTAAATTATGTGTGAATATGGATTGTGAAAGATACCCACCTGATTGGGATTTTGAAGAAGATACAGAAGAGACGTATCAAGAAGATCAGTGGAAAAAATGTTGCCTATGTGATGGATACTTTAATGATAATGGAATGGGAGATATTTTATTCGTACAAGAAGAGCCAAATAATCAAGAAGCAGGGTGTAGTCTTTGTGGAAAAAGTGATGATGTAGTTCAAATGAAAGGTTGTGGACAATATCTTTGCGGAGATGGTTGTGATGAAGATAAAGATGATGATGAAGATGAAGATGAAGATTAGATTTTCGTATTTTTATTCGAACTTAAATGTCCATTTCCAATAAATTTCATTTATAGAACACATACAAAAGGCATATTACTATATTAGTGTTTAATATAAAGAAACATACCACTCTTATGATAAATTACATTTATAGGTTCTCAATAAATGTAATATGAAACCTATTGCGGTTTAACCTGAACATCTTTTAATATATGTTTCATTATTTTTGTCAAATAAATAGAATCCTTATTGAAATCGGCTCCGCCAAGGGCCTCCGTTGCTATTTTCATATAATGTTGGTTCTCCCGTGTATCACATTCTCGGGAATCAGGATGGTCATTTTGCCAGTCCTGTAAATTGTGATAGTTCTTTGATTCCACATTTTTAATGAGCTTTTTTAAGTGTTGTTTATCTTCACTATCCTTTTCCCAATCATTTCCCTGTTTAAAATAGAGAACCTCACGTTTTAAATCGGTACAATGTAAGGGTCGTTTGTAAATATCCATATTACCTAATGTATTATTGAAAATATCAATCATTCCATTTAAATACCCGACGTCTCCCATGTGTTCCAATTCCTTACCTCCTAATTGTAGGTTCTCCATAAATGATTGTATAGACATTGCATCCTTACATTGCGTGTTCAAAAAGAAATTTAAATTAAACTTATTGTTAGTTGTAGTGTTATTATTCGTTACATTTGACGATATGTTTGAGATTTTCTTTGATAGGTTTTCAATCTCTTGTTTATGTTGTATTTGTTGTTCTTCAAATTGTTTCTTGTGTTCTTCATCTCGTCTTTGTAGTTCATTCATAAGTAAATTTATATTATTATTATTATCACATACATTGTCATTCGGTTTATGAATGTCATTACATTTGCGCTTATGACTGCATAATGAAGACAAATGTTTGTAACTTTTTCCACAATCGCAGTTATATTCAAGTTGCGCGTTTTTCTGGGGTTTTTCTAATTTTCTATGTTTCAGTGTCATTAAATGTCTATTATAATCCTTTTTATTACTGCATTTAAAATCACAACGTTCACAAAAAAAATCAACACTTTTTGAATGGGTATTTACATTAGGATGTCCCTTATTTTTATGTTTCAGTGTCATTAAATGTCTATTGTAAGAATAGATAGTACAGCATTTATAATCACATAAATCACAAAAATATTCTACCCTTTTTGAAGGGGTATTTTTATTAGGATTCATTAGTAATATATCCTAACATAAAAAACCCCTAAATAACGCGTATTTAAATATTTAATAAAATATTGTGGTAACATCCATTGTTTTATGATTTTCATTTTAAAGCATTCCACTGCATAAGGAAAAATCTCATTTTCTTCCAAAAAAAAGTATATCCCATATATCAGTTTCGGACATTTATAAATGTCCATTTCTGAAAATTCGTTTTGACTTTCCACATGAAGTTAACTACAATATATATTAGTGTTTAATATAAAGAAAATCAAAGTATAGAATAAATAAAAACATTTATTTAATAATATAAATACATAAGTGCAGTTATATATATAATATAATGAGTGAAGTAGAGAATAAGAAGTCACATATTAGTTTGGTTGTGTGTGGGCATGTTGATGCAGGAAAGTCGACAACTACTGGACATTTGATTTTCAAATTGGGAGGTATTTCTGAGCGTGATATGCAGAAGTTGCAAGCCGAGGCAGATCAGCAGGGTAAAAGTTCGTTTGCATTTGCTTATTTTATGGACAAAGACAAAACAGAGCGTGAGCGTGGTGTAACAATTAATTGCACAACCAAGGATTTTTACACCGATAGTTACCATTATACTATTGTAGATGCCCCTGGTCATAGAGATTATGTGAAAAATATGATTACTGGTGCGGGATGTGCTGATGTCGCGTTGCTATTGGTACCCGCAGAATCAGGTGGTTTTGAGACGGCAATTGCACGTGGGGATCATTCAACAGGCGAAGTACAAGGCCAGACACGTCAGCACGCCCGTTTGTTGGGATTGTTGGGGATTGAGAAGCTTATTGTAGGAGTAAATAAGATGGATTCGTGTGATTGGTCGGAGCAACGTTTCAATGAGATCAAGGAGGAAATGACCAAAATGATCCAGCAGGCAGGATTTAAACCCAAACAGGTGCCGTTTATCCCATTCAGTGGGTTTGCGGGTGAGAATTTGATAGACCCAACTGATAAAATGCCTTGGTATAAGGGTTGGAAGGCCAATGTATCAAAAGATGAAGTCGTGGAGGGGGTAACATTGTACGATGCATTGGAGAAAATGGCTCGTCCACCAATTCGTTTTCCAGACAGACCATTGCGTATTCCGATCAATGGGATACATAAGATTAAAGGTGTGGGTGACGTAATTACCGGTCGCATTGAACAAGGAACACTTAATTCGGGTGATACAGTACGCATTGCACCCAGAGGAATGCAGAATTTGAAGGTATTTAGTATTGAAATGCATCATAAGACGTGGCCCAATGCAGGGCCGGGTGATAACGTGGGTATGAATATCAAAGGAATGGATAAAACAAATATGCCCAAGATAGGTGATGTTATTTCACTCCAACGTGAGGAATTGATGCCAGTTGAAAGTTTCGTTTGCCAGATTGCGGTGCAGGAGCATCCAGGACAGTTGAAACCGGGATTTTCTCCGTGTGTGCACGTACGTACGGCAAAATCCGCGTGTAAAATGACCAAAATCAACTGGAAGATAGGTAAGAAAACGGGCAATGAGAAATTGGATGACCCGCCATTTTTGGAGCGTGGAGAATCAGCTGAAATTGTATTTGAGCCGCAGCAGCCAATTTATTTGGAAGAATTTGATACGTGTGATGGTTTGGGGCGAATTGCGGTGATGGATTCTAACCAGTTGGTAATGTTGGGTAAGGTAACAAACGTAACATATAAGCCATATAAGCGTTAAAGTAAATAATGAAAAATTGAATTAAATTAAAAATTTATGTTTAATTTAATAAGCAAGGATGATTAAGGGAGCAAAACAACTATTAAACTGCATTAAAAACAGTGAACCACATAAATCAATCTATGAATTTATAAATCCAATATTAACTGATGTATCTTTGCGAGACGGTATTCAGTCAATGGCTGCGGAAACAATGCCTACACGCAAAAAAATAGATTTATTTCACAAAATCGTGGATTTTGGCGCGGTTAAAAATATAGAAATTGGTTCATTGGTATCCCCCAAATGTTATCCAATAATGAATGACGTGCAGACAATTTATAATTATGGTGCTCAATATTTGGAAAATAAAGAACCCCTAACTGAAATGAGGCTGGCAGCTGATGGCGAACAATGCGAAATACCCGAACTATATGTATTGGTACCCAATAAAGAAAACTTGATAAAAGGTATGAAGGCAAATATAAAGAACTTTTCGTTTATTACTTCGGTATCAAATAGTTTTCAACTTCGTAATGTAAATAAGGGGTTAGTGGATACTAACGTAGAAATAATAAGTATGATACAATGTGTTACACATCATAAATATCCGTCTCCATATAAAGTAAAATTATATATATCGTGTGTAGACCATTGCCCGTTTGAAGGGAAAATCAGTAATGATGTAGTAATCCAAGAAATAGTCAATCACTCATATTATAGTTTTGACGAATTGTGTTTATCCGACACGTGTGGTAAATTAACATTTAAAAATTATAAACACATAATCGATGAATGTATAGATAAATATAACATTAATCCCGAAAGGTTATCTATACATTTACACGTAAATAATGAAAATAGATTTAATGTAGAGAACATTATTCGTTACTCATTAAACCGAAAGATTCGCCGTTTTGATATATCGATGATTAACGGCGGTGGGTGTTCAATGACAATTAAAAATAAGGATTTAAATCGTAATATGGATTACGATATGTTTTTCAAGATATTATACAAATATGTAGATGAAAATGTGCAAAAATTAAAAGAAATGGAAAAATAGACAAAATTGATCTGACTTACATATATTTTTTTACACATAATAAAATATGTTTACACGTTCAAAAACCAAACCGATTTATGAAGTCAATATTGATTTTGACGATGCACACGATGCGTGGATGCAAAATAAAATAAAAATGGAGAACTGCACATACAAATATATTTGTGGAAAACCCACAATACGTGGTGGGCGATGCACAAAAGACCCCTCGTGTAAAATAAAACATAAAAAATAAAAAATGAGTTAGAAATAGTAGTAAATATTAAGTGTTTTTAATATAAAAAAATAATAATAGTATAGTTTATAATGGATTCTACCAGCCCTACTACCCCCGAACAACCCCAATTTTCCCCCATGGATATTTCCATTGTTGACCAAAACAGCTCACTTAATGCGATGGTCGCGTTTTTGAACCTTGCCCAGCGCCGCGGTGCGTTTTCGATGGATGAGTCCGCCAAAGTGTGGGAGGCCGTGAAATTTTTTATTATTCCCAACGACCCCAAATCCGCGATGCCCACTGTAAGTGAGGACGGTGAGTTAGATAACACACTTGAGCCTGCTGCGGACTCCACCAGCGCATAAATCATTTTGTGATTGGTAGCATAACAATAACAATAACAATAACAAAATAAATAATTATATTGTATTTATTTTGATAAACACTTATGTATAAATAATTCATCATTTAAATGCGTGGTTTTCGTATATTTACTTTGAATAAGTAAGATGATGATTTTATTGTATATATCCATTGCGTCTTTTAATACATAAAGTTCGCCACTTTTGATATTGTAAAGTTTGAAAATGCGGTCTTCACTGTGAGTACATTTCCATAACCAAGCATAAACAACCAATTGTATCATATGGTCGAGTGACAGTTCAGTTGTACATTTGAGTTCAATCACGTTTTCATTTGTCATTAAATCCACGCGAGCAGTAAACCGAAACCGAATATTGTCTGGTAAATGAGGTTCGAGAATATTATCAATCATATTATGTTCGTCTTCTTGGCTCTGGTGTATAATATTATATTCCACTTGTGGGTCATTTTCTTCGCATTCTTTACCCATAAATTTATCCAATCGTTCTTTACATTTTATAACATCTTCTTCGTGTAACCAATTACAGTCCTCGTACTGAATTTGTTTTAATTTTGAATATAGATTTTCGTCAACGGCTTTGTATACATTTGCAGCATATAGGAAATCTTCGACATTTTCCATTTTATCATTAACGTTTTGTATAGAATCCCATAAATATTTGTTTGGTTTATCCATTTGATTTGTGCGCTGTTGTATCATAGAATACAGCACGGATTCGTCGTTCATATTCATACGTGCATTTAAATCGTCATAATAAATGGCCGGAATCGCAATACCGTTTAAATCACTCACTTCTTCATATAACCCACTTTTTGTTTTGACAATACTGGGAATGTCAATTATTTCTCCCTTTGCACTTTCTTGGATCATTATACTGTCTAACAGTGGTGTGATTTGTTCTAATACATCTTCGTGTATGAATTTCAACAATTCACTTGGAGTAATATTATGAATAACGAGTAAATCTTCGGGATTGGTTGAATCAATTGGGTCTTTTTCATAAAAAAGATTGCGGGGCATACCGAGAAAATCAATATAATCCGTATTTCCCATTTCATTATGCGTCTTTTGTAAGAAATCACACGGTCGGTCGGTATGATAATCATCGGCTTCACATAAGAATAAATGGCTACTTGCGCGTGTTGCAGCAACATATAATGTATTTGGGCATATATTTGTGTCCATATCTCGTCCATAAAACGTAAAATAATTGTTGTCAAACCCCAATACAAATACATATTTACGCTGACGACCCTTTACTGAGTGAAATGTGGACAATCCCACTTTACCAATTATAACGCGTTCGTCCATTTTATCGGTTTCAAAAAGAGGAACATAACACGGAATATTGTTAATAACTAGGGCATTTTCTAATTTTTTTACTCGTTGACCTTTTATAGAGCCCGATAAAATGAAAATCTCGTCGGGTGAGGCTCCTTCTGCAATTAAATTTAATATGCGATTAATAACAATTTTTTCGATTTGAAAAGATTGACGACGGATATAAGTAACTTTTGGGCCCGCGCGACATGATAACATTCGTTTTTCACTTAACATTACGTTATTTACAAAATCGCAAATTTGATCCGTTACCCGATAAGACATTTTAAGTGTTTTTTTTTCAAAAATATCGGATTTTAAAAGTTCAAAATCTTTCCATATATCTTCACCTAAGGTCAAAAAACGTATATCCGCCCCCTTAAACTCATATAATCCCTGCTTGTAATCCCCCAGAATCATTATTTGTATCTTATTTTGATTATTGCTTAGGAATTTTTTTACAAACCGATAATATAATAGTGTCATATCTTGCGCTTCGTCAATTACAACCACATCAAAATGAGTACTAATACTGTTTAAGCTCGTATCTTGATATACAATGCGTCGCATACCCGTATCCGTATATGCATTTGAATCGTAATAACCTACCGCCAAACTGTGATATGTATGTACCAATAGATTATCCATTTTCAATTGTTTGACCTTATCTCGAATTTCATAGCGCAATGATGAATTATATGTAAGTTGAATGAATTTAGTATCAGGCATTTGCATTGCTAAGCTCAAAATAGTGGTGGATTTTCCAGAACCCGCGCAGGCATCAACAATAACATTATGTCCATTTTTTATAGTATCAATAATGGTTTGTTGCTCGGCACTTGGAACGTTCATTATTTAGTTGTTTAACTATATAACAACATATAAATATGTTTATACCCTTTTACATTTTTCAACATTTAAAATGAGTAAGGTATAATACTTTATTACCGCCTGATCCAAACTGTAATGAGCAATCATTATATAATATAACCAATATAATATGAAGATTTATCCATATTATAATATAACCATTATAATATGGATAAACTGTCGTCATCTTTAAAAAATAAAGTTACAGCATCCCCCCCGTGGAGGAGGGATAAAATAAGATGTAAACATACAACCGAACAATCTTCCAAATATATAACCCCCAGTGAACAAAAACGCTTAAAAAAACAGCGTCCGCGAAGTCGAAGTATGAACGAATAATTTGTTACATTTATTGGTAATATTTTATTTATACATAATGTGGTACTTGTTGTGTACCACATAATGAGTGTTTTTTGCAAGAATCATTGCAATATAGAAGTGATTTACAGTATACAGAACCAATAAAATGTAAATATACATAATATTCGAACCAAAATAAGCAGCGGCACATATTTGAAAATATAATCATATAATATATTAAATGGTACATCGAAATAAAAATGGTATATATATATTTGATGATTATCCGGAGTTTATACCCAATTTGAGTCCAGAAGAAATATTTAGATTGGGAAGCTTTGGTGGTACATATTGGCGTCCTATTTATTCGACGGTTACAAACAAATCATATAACAATATGCATAAAAAATATCCCAAATCGTGGTGGAAAGGGCTCCCTGATAATTGGCTGGTAAATGAATGGGAGAATTATGATGTAACTATCAATAAATACAACGTAAAAGTAGGAACAACGCTTGAATTCTGGGAAGAAAAGAACTGGATAGATAAACAAAACCCGTACGGATGGATGCATTGGTATTGTGATTTTTTTAATGGAAAACGGGGTGCGGACGATGAACGACAAATTAAAAGATGGACACGCACAGCAGGTCCACGTAGTCGTTTTAGAAGAGCCCTCATTAATTTAATAGCAAAAAAAAACGGGAAATACGATGATTATAGTATAAGTCCAAAAATAAGACAAACACTTCAACATTGGGGATATGTACTCACAAAGCGCGATAATAAATAAAAAAACGGGTGGGTGGGGTAAAATACAAAAATACAATTTATAAGGATTCAATAAACTCTTCGGTAATTTCGTATATGTTATGTGGAGTTGTAACGTGTCGAATCAAATAAAAGCTATAACATTTTTTATTTTTATGACGATAAAACATATGACATACTGTGTTTGTCATACCATATTGTACAATTGTGTCAGTTTCTGAATATTGACACAATTCACGCAAGGTTATTTTTGTATCCTCTGCATAATTACTCTTAATTTTTGGAAACATTCCTGTGTTTATTACACCTCGGTCAATCGTATTTTTGAGGTTGATTAACATATTATAATAAGATGATGGATTGCACTGATCACATAATGCGCGCCCTGTTCTGATGCATTCTTCTGTACCGGGAACCGCATCACACTTGTAACACATATTAACTTGGGAGGAGCTCATTATGAATGAATTATTAAATTTATAATTATCTGTATACACCATTAAATAATCAATTTTGCCGTTTTGTTATAAAAATGTGTCGGTGTGGTTGAATATATCAAACAGACTAAAACAGCACGAATCCTGCTGTCGAACATTGTTTTCATCGTAATCCACAGGTTCTACATATTTTCCATCATTGGTGTACCATATTTGGGCATTTACAAGTTTGACGGGACTGCCATTATAATCAGAAACAATCCTATTTTTACCTCTTAACTCAATGTCTTGAACACGAGTTCGTGGAACCAGCATCTGTATAAATATAGAGAATTATATTTAAGTTCTCCACATACAAATAAAATAACAGGTAATTTTAGAATGGTGGATGTTATATTAATTAGTATAACAATAATAGTTATGTATATTTATTATTATTATTATTTTCAGGAAAATGGAGAACCTGAACAACAAACCGATATTGAAGAATGTACACAGATTTACAAAGTAACTCCCAAATATAGACAAACTGCAATTATTGAGAACCTATTAACTGACGAAGAATGTGACGAAATAATACGTACAGGTATAAGTTATGGAAACGTCCATAAATGGACAACTCAGCGTCACGAACATTATCCAACCACGGATAATCAAATGACAACAGAATGGCCGTGTTATAAATGGTTAGAACAACGGGTATTTAAGATTGTTTTTGAGAAATATAGAGAACTTTATGATGTAAATATAAATTTATTGAGTATTGAAGAATTATTTTTGTCAAAATACGATGGAAATGATCCAACAAAACAAGATAGTTTGGAGGTGCATACTGATGGTAATGAGTTTAGTTTTGTATTGGCATTGAATGATAATTATGAAGGCGGAGGAACATATTTCAAAGACAATGGTGAAACCGTAAAGTTAAAAAAAGGGGACTGTCTAGTATTTTGTGGACAGCAAGAACACGCAGGAATAAAAGTGACAAATGGAATACGATATATTGTTGCCGGGTTTGTAGTATATGATAAATGTGACTGTTTTCGAGAAGATTAATTATTCGGGTTTCACGCAGTTCCAACCCGCATTATATGCTTTAAAAATAGAATTTTCGGATAATTTATATTGTGCGGATAGATAACTGTCTGCCTTCATAACAACACTATTAAACAACTTATATTCGTCTTCGTATCCCTTCTTATCATTACTTAAATATTTTGCAACTGCTCGCAAATTTTCAATAGCTTTCCTATCATTTGTATTAGGTATCGATACGGTCCATTTATAACCAGTACCCAAAAATCTTTTTTGTATAAATGGGTTATTATCGCACGAATTCACAGCATCAGTGTTAGATGTTTCTGTGGAAGGTTTGGATGTTTCTTCGGTAGGACTGTAATGATCCAACCCATACTTTTTGGCAACAAAATCAGCAGGTAATACGCCTCCTGTTTTGTGTAGTAGTTTTATTGCTTCTGTTTGGAGTTGGGATATAGTTGGCGGTTTCTTGTCTATATAAAGAGACTGCTTAATAGTTATCATTACTCGTATTATATTTGCTAATGCTTGTATATTTTCTATTTTGTTTGACGCATCGTCAAGACTTCGTTTATTGCTGTCACATACACCCTGTATATTATTAGGCGCATTAATAGTAAATGGTTCATCATTGACCGGGATTGGCTGGTGTCCTAATTTTGCCTTTGCTATATTATAATAATGGTTAAACCTATCAAAATTATTTACAATTTGTTTAAAATCATTAAGAGTACCGTTTACTTCATTTACATAAAGTGTTGGGTTCATGCAATCGTGGTCGTACGTATCGCCCACATATATTTCAGTTTTAGATGTATTCGGTTGCCAATTATAAACATTGTCTTTAAAAGAGGTCAACATAGCTGTATAGTGTCGTTCACGGCCTAATTTCCACGAACTATTCCAACTGCGAATACCAATACCGCCCTTTTTTTTCCCCATTTTATTTCCTTTACGTTGAATACGTTTTGTTTTACGCCCTTTTTTTGTTAAAGATTTCTTACCTGGTTTGTTTGTTTTATACGTTTTCATTATAATATATATCATTATTTTATTCATCTACACAAATAACCAATAAACTCTTAGGTGCGTAATTTACGAGTACGGTTTGTACGGACTTTTGCCCGGAAATATTTATTATTTTCAATCGCAGTTAATAGACGGACTTGTTTGTGTGCATTTTCAAGCGTGCTGCATTTCGCAAACACTTTGCGCGTTTTAGGTTTGTAAACTTTGTAACACGATTTGTTGCGTACTTTGCGAATCTTATAAGGCATATATATAATAATACTTTATTATATTTATAGTAAATTTGATACATAAATGTAGCCATTAAATTCCACGGCGGCTTGATAATGACCGTTTGTAGAAACGGAAACACAACGCCATTGGCGATTGACTAATGCAGGGTCCGTATTTTTCGCCCACGTGACGCCAAAATCAACGGAATAATAAATGAAACCATTGTCTTGCAAAAGGGACATATACTTTCCCGTACCAGAAATGGATACATTTCTCCATAAAGAATCGGTGTTAAGTATAGCGTCTGGAATAGTAGCCCAATTAGCGCCATAATCCGTCGATTTATATACCTTTCCACCACTGTCAACCGCAATCATAATGCTTCCATCGGAAGCAATGGAAATATCGATCCAATTACCGTCATGAAATACACTATTTTCAAAAGCATCGGTCCAGGTACCTCCGTAATCGCTGGTAATGTAAATAGATTCCGAAGCAATTGCTTGATATCGTCCATCATAACTCATTGAAATACCCGCGGTGGGAAATGCCTGAATGGAATAAAAAAGATCCGAACTGTCGTCTAAACGGGTCCAATTTGCGCCATAATCACTTGAACTATAAATACTGTCACCAGAAGACACGACTTTTTGGTATTGTCCATTTAAAGAAATACATAAATAAATCAATGTACCAGTTGTATCAAACGCTTTTTTCCACGTAGTTCCGTAATTGCTAGAAACATAAATAGAATTACCATTGGATGCGGTTTGATATTGTCCATCGTGTGTAATATTAATAGTATTAATGGTGCTATAACTAATATCGTAGCGTTTAATCCAGTCACCCCCGAAGTCCTGTGAAACATATATATGACCGGATAAATCAATAGCGGATTGATATTGTCCAGTTGCAGACACGCCGACAAAATTCCAATTGCGCGGGCCAATTGCGGATGTTCGATTATGCCAGCTAATACCATAATTATCAAAATTATACGTTTCTTCATTACTTGCAATTAAAACCAACGGCACGGTATAGGTCTGTGTAATATTAGTATTTGTATAAACCGTGGTTTTTCTAACTCTCGACACAGAATCATAATAATTGAGTTGGTCATCGATTTTTTTCAGGTTAGCCACGCCTGAGTAAATATCAATATTTGCGCCGTGGTCAATGTCGAGTTTCAATGTAACAGTAATTCCATCGGGAACGTAGATAATATCACCGGCGACAAATCCGTCTTTAATTGTGTGATTGCCATCAATGCGATTGTTAAACAGATTGCGTTTAAGTGCACTGCGTATTTTTGAGTTAACGTCATATACGTGAATAGACCCGGAAAAATCAGTAACATAAGAACCGTTAATGTTAAAGTTTCCGCCATTTATAAGGTGAATAAATGCGGATGCATCAAACACCCCCTCATTAATGGTAAAAATATTGTTGTTTAAAATAATGGGACTGCCAAAATATGCATTAATCGTGTTTAAAAAGTCGCGGTATAATGTAGCCATTTTACCCATCGAAACAATTCGGGTGGTATTCATACCATAAATAAATTCGTCATTTGTAATATCCAAAACATCATCAATTAACAAATTCGTACCTTGGTCTGTATATGTTTGGCCATTATCGTGATAACTAACTTGGGCGGGAACAGCTTCAAGATGATTGAGAACTACACCGACTTTATAATTTAAATCGCGAACACTATATTTCACTTGAATAGCATCTTCGAGATTATAGGGTCGAAATCCGTCGTTTGTGGGTCTATATAATGGAAAACCTTGTTCAACTTTAAATCCGCCAAATGCGTTATATGCGTAACTAACTCCATATGTTGGTGTACTCATTGTATCTATTTTATAATGATATAAAATAAATCTAAGTTAAAACAAATAAAATATCGCCAACTGCATTGTTTGCTAAATTTGGCAATATATTGGCCGACCCATCACTGTAATATGGTTGAGCAAAATCAAAACCATTATTAGAACCGTCAACCGTACGGTTTGTATAACCACCATAAGTAATAATATCAATGGCTAACTGAATAATAACTTGTAACCCGCCGCGCACAAGCATTTTATCACCAGCAATAAACCCGTCACGTAAACTTTTTCCCAAACGGTTTTGAAAAACATTATTGAGAACCAAAGTTCTTATTAAACCATTAATATTTGAAATAGTAACCGACCCGTTTAAAAAGTATTCATTCGCACTATTTTTCTTAGCAATGGTATTATAAAATTCGAGTTTATTGAGAAACCCATCGTCACTGCCGTCTAAATTTTGTATAACAAGTTCGTCATCTACACCTTTTACGCCAAAATATCGATTAACTTTACCGATAAAGTCATTGTAAATGGTGTCAAAGAACCCCAAACTAATAATATTAAAATGAAAAAACGAGTTTAAAAAATCAGCGGCCGTTATAGAGATGGATTCGCTTAAAAATACATTATTAGATCCATCATAATTGCTACCATTGCTTATAAGTTCTCCGGAAACATTTTTTGTAATGTCTAATTTGTCATTAAAAATAGATGCAGGTACTTCAATTTGTAGTGTTTGAGTGAGATCATATTGGGTAGATAAGAAATCAGAACTAATATCAATAAATATAAATCCGCGTTCAACACTAAACCCGCCTTCGCCAATAAAAGCATAATCTTGTTTTATTTTGCGGCGTCTATATGGCATTTTTTGCTTGAATTGTGGTATAACCGGATTATAAAACGGATGTAAATTTAATTCATTTAATGATACATCGGGATAAACCGTATTTTGTGCAACAAAACTTTCGTGATGGTCATTCTTAATACGATTACTCATATATTATAATTATAAATCATAAATGGTTTTCAAATTAATACAAAATGAAAAGTTAGCATTGTTCATTTGGAGAACTCGTCCGTGTTCATCCAATAGACGTATGCGAAGACGTTGTATGTCTACCGGACCAAAATAGCGTCGAGGTTCAGAAACAATATTAAAATCATTTTCCATTAATAGCGAAAAATAAGACCCTTTAATAGAAATGCGAGCTAAAATATTAGGGCTTAATAAAGAATCTGCAAATACACTGATAAAATGATTATTAGAACTATTATTAAAATCATCGACTGCTAAATAAATATAGCGTATAAGTGACGGTTCAATAATTGTATCAGCTGTGTGGTGTGTAGAACCGGTATAATTCGATTTTAAATAACCTAAATTGTATCCTAGTTTTGTGGTAATAAGTTTATTATCATTGATTTTATCCATTCCTTTATTGAAGTCGAGTGTAACATCCACAATATGGTCGTGTCGAACGTAATCCGTGTTAGGTTGTATGGTAACCTTTCCAGACCCAGAACCAGTAGTTGTAATATCGTGGGTTATATGTATATATGAAAAAGGGTCATTCACATTTATAAGGTTATCACTTGCGTCCTTTGGTGCCAATTTATTATTTAAAATGGTAAGCAAATCTACTGCATTATAATTACCATCGTTTATGGTGACGACCTTTTCAGATTGTAAAAGATTTGCAGAATTATCAAAATCCTTATACGTGGTTTTTACATATAAATAATTATTTCCATACGCTTCTGTAATACCATAAAATGTAACAGGTAATTCAAAAGAAGAGAGAGTCATTGAAACGACTTTATTAATATTTGTAGGAAGTTGCAATACAAAATCCGAGCTTTGTGTTTTCAAAATATCTTTGCGGAACCGGGTGTCAATATTTAAACATTTGGTAATAATACGATTATTTAATGGATTTAGAGAACCTTTAACAAATTCAACATTATGAGTAAGGGGGATATTATTGGGTTTGACGGGTTGAAGCTCATCAGACCGGGGTATTTCAAGATTTGTATATTGGGTATTATCAATGCGGTGATTCGCCGGAATTGTAGTTGGTTGTTTGGGTGGTCTACATTTTACAAAAATAAGCCAATCGCGTGCAAGTGTCAAAAAATCCAATACATCTTTTTTGAATCGTTTATCCATTTTTCCTTGTGATGAAATCAAAATCTCTCTAATTTGGACCTCTTTTTCTTCAATCGTTGCTGCATTATATACAACATTCGGTTTTAATTGAAAAAATGACTCCAAATCTGTCATTGTATAATTATTTATATTTAAATCAAGTTCATCCATATATAATTTGGACATATATATTTATTACAACAAATGCGTATTAAAATATATTTGAATTATATATATGTCAATTGTAGCCTTAAAAAGAAAAACAGAAGTAAAATACAACAATATGAGTGTAAATAGAACTAATGGATTTTCGTTAAATGGAGGAAGACGTAGTCAAGGATATATTGGCCAAACCTCACTTAGTCGCAATTTGGCCAATACACCAATGAAAGGAGATGTTGCACGTGGTCATGGTGGATGCTGTGGTACTTATTTAAATGCCGCCGTAGTGCAAAGTGGTGTACGATGCCAAAATGATGCATCCGTAATAAAGAAAAGTGTATTGAGTACAAAAGGAATGTTGGCAAATAAGTTTAAATATATAAAGCGACCTTATCCACATTCAACAACTAAACCAGATGCAACATTAAATAAGAATACACAAGGTGAATATATAGTGAGAAAAGTACAACACGCAATTCGTGGGAGTAAGTTGATAAGTGAAGGCGGGAGTTGCGCAAGTGTACCCACGGATGTAGCCCACGCCAATTGTGAGAATTGTGTACCGATAACAAAAGATGAATCGGTATATACATCGACCCAACAAAGTCGGTATATTAGAGAACTGACGAGTAAATGTGTATTAAATGACGATTTTTATGTACAAAAAGTGACACAACATACACCATTGCCATCGTAAATGTGTAAAAATTGATTAATAAATATATAAATTATATTTATTAAAATGAATCAACAACAATTAGAGGAAGCATATTTAAAATCATTGGATGATAAAAATAGAAAAGCATTAGAAATGGCAAAACAGTTATTGGGGTCTACATATAATTTAAGGAAAAGTATAGGATTTTTAGAATGGAAAGAGAATAATAAAGGTTAGATTTGAGTGGTTGTCGACTGTTTACGGAGTTTGTAATCAGCATAGCTCACTTTCATTGCCTCGATAACGGGTGCACGGAAGGTATTCTTTTTTTCCATTTTTTGTAAAATGGAGAAATTAAATGGGTTTCCCAAATAAATGAATTTGTTAATGGTTTTTATTTTTTCCGGTTCTTTTGGAGTATCATCATTGGGTCCGTCAGGTGGCGACTCCTCCTTTGTGGGGTGTTTCTCTTCTTCTTTTTTACGTTTAATAAATGGACCCTGTAACATTTGTTTCTTTTTCTGTTGTTTTTCGGGAGGGTTATGAATAATATAAAGGTTACTGTCATAAACGGTATTGTCAAAGTAAAAATCCTTGCAACAATACAGTTTAACATACTTACTCGCAACCGCATTTAACAAATTGTAAGGAACTGATTCTCTACAATAATACGAAAATCCCATTTTATATGCATCGTAAAACATAATTACATTGCCCACTGGTGTATTTGTCATCATTATACGCGTTTTCCAGACGGTTTCAATCTCATTATTATGAATAGACATCATCTCATTGTAACATTTAAAGTCGTAAAATAATGGTTCAATATTGCTATTTATTATTTCATTATTATTCATATTTTTCAAACATTCTTCTTGTTTTTCAATAAAAATTTGTTTATCGTTTTTTACAGGGGGTTCAACAACAACATTTATTGTCGAACAGGTGCAAGAAAAAATCCAATCAAACATTTGTATATTATATAATGTATTGTTTATATCTTTTTAAGTTGCTGAGAACGAAATTCAAATAAATCAGTCATTTCCTTGTCTAAAAATGGTACTGCAATATGTTGATACGATTTATTGTTCGGGTGAAGGCATACTAAATATAATCCACTAATTTTTTTATTATATTTGTGTTCAAGAATTGTTTTGTAAATATTTAATTGCAAACTATAATGCCAGAAATTGGTATCGGGTAAATGTTTAATACATTTTGTTGTGGAGAATTTTTTGAATGCTGGTTCAAATACGATTTCTTCGCAACGTTTCCAGTCATAAATTTGTAAACTACCATCCGGCAATTCATATATCATGTCAATCGATCCCGATATTTTATATTCTTCATAATATACAGTCCATTCAGTTCTGTATGCAGTCAAATCCGGGAATGCCTTTTCAAATTCTTTAAAATAACTATATTCAATCGAGTCATTATTGACGTCCATATTATTATAATAACATTCAATGTCATAATGCATATTTGTTCCGGCTTGTGCGGATGTGTCTCGTTTTGTTTCCCACATATCCTTGATATCTTCCCGGGTTTTATTATAATATTTATAAGATGGGTCGTGCATTTTGGAACTTTTCAACATCTTATCGATAATAGCATCGGCGTTAAAATGTGCAAAATGACTGTGTACCCAAGTCGTGACAGAGGTAAATGAACTATCTCCGTGAACAGTATAAATGTGCGGACCTTCATCAAATGAGATGAATTCATCGCGAGGATGTGGATTTTTTTCTAGCAAATGGGTAGGTGGAGTCGACATGTTTTATATAATATAAAAAAATAATGTTTAATCAATTTTATTCATATATCAGTAATCACATTTCTATAAATAAATTTGCGTATATTGTTGTACAATATGTCGGTCTTTTCAGGTCCTAATACGCGATTATAATATAGCAAATAAAGTTGTTCTCTGTTTTCATTTTCAATAAATGAAGATTGGTTATTTAAAGACCACAAACTAAACACGTGTAAGAATTTCAACGTACATTTTTTGATAAACAAGTGAATTTTATCACTATTCCAGGTAGTCCAACTGCGATTATGAAAAACATAATAATCCGACCGATATTTTTTGTTGGTTTTAATAGGTAACGTGTGTATATTTGCGGTTAACAGAGCAATAGTACCCTGTTCAAGATTATTGTCAAAAACATGCTGCAAATATTGTTGAAAATCAATTGTATTTATCCATTCATCAATGTCACAATGGTCGGTTTCATTTTCATTTAGCCATTCAAGAGTGCATTCTTTTGAATATTTTTTAGAAACAACTGATTTGTGTATAAGTTTATTTTCAAGAAGGTTGATTTTTTGAGCCATACTTTTCAATAAAAGTATGAGTTCTCCATTATTAAAATCTGTTTCTCCATTTAATAATTTTGTGTGGAGTGTAACAATATCCATTTTTTATAAAATATAAAACTAAATAAATTGTTCAATTTTGATATTTAAATGTGTGAATAAAATATATATAGAATGAGCGATTATTTTGATAATAAAACGTTATTTACTCAACCCAATGTAGTTCAACATTCAAGTCACATGGTAATGGACGGAGTTAATCCTGAGATAAAAACAAAATATATAAATATAAACACCGCATTTAATAATAATTTAAATGATACAACGGTATGTGATGATTTAAGTTATGAATTGGATTTGCAAGAGAATATAAATAATGTATTGACGTGCAATGTAGAAAGTGTAGAATTACCTATAAGTATGTATAATATAAGTGATGCCCTCGATAACAATCATTTCAAAATAGAAACCATAGAAAGCAACGCCGTAACGAATACATTGATCGTCGCAGTTAGTAGTGGACAATATACGATTGTTGAACTGGTTAGTGCCATAAATACATTAATTAACGCAGGAACACCAATAGATCTCAATGTATCCCTTGTAAATAACAAGATCCAAATTGAGGATACAGGTGATAATGTAAAATCTTACAATATATATTTTGGTGTAGATAAAAGCGGAAATACAGATAAATATAACTTTAAGGCGAAACTGGGTTGGTTATTGGGATTCAGAGACACCCAATACACGATTATTGCGAACAGTGCTACAATAACCGCAGAGAAGATGCATTTCATAAGGGGTCCTCAAATATGTTATATGGTAATTGACGATTTTTTGGCAAATGGACGTCAAAATTCATTTCAAACATTTTTAACACGTTCTCAAAACAATAATAATATTATAGCAAAAATAGTGATCGATAAAACACACTACGGTTTTGGTTCAATAATGCCAGCAAATAAAGCAAATGGATTATTAATAAGTGATAAACGTAGTTATAACGGGAAAAATGATATACGTAAAATGAAAATAATGTTATTAGACAATTATGGAAGAAAAATAGATTTAAACGGTGTTGATTTTTCATTCACACTGAAGCTTGAATATCAATAAAAATTGAATAATATAAATACAACTTATTTATATTATAAGAAATGGAGTTATCAGAAGAACAAAAACGCATTGTTGAAATATTTAAAAATGGAGAAAACATATTTATAACTGGACCAGGTGGTACAGGGAAGACGTTTTTAATACGAGAACTCGTACGAACTTGTAAAAATGAGAATATTAAACATCAAGTATGTGCAATGACTGGGTGTGCAGCATTGCTACTCAATTGTGGAGCCCGTACAATACATTCGTGGAGTGGTATTAAACGTGCAAATAAACCAAATGATGAAATAATAGATTATATAGACACAAGTAATCCGTATGTTAAGAAATCGTGGAAACAAACAAAGGTACTGATTATTGATGAAGTATCAATGATGTCACGAAAAATATTTGATTTATTAAATGGAATATCGCAACGAGTACGAAAAAACGGAAATCCATTTGGTAATATGCAAATAATTTGTGTAGGAGATTTTTATCAGTTGCCGCCAGTTGGTGATGATAAGGATAAAACTACAACCCAGTTTTGTTTTGAGTCTGAATATTGGAATAATACGTTTAAACATCAAATCGAATTGACCCATATATTTCGTCAAAGTGACCCTATTTATAGGAACATTTTAAATGAAATACGTGTAGGAAATATATCAGAGGGGTCCGCGAATATATTGCACGAAAAGGTGAAAACATATCAATCTAAAAAAGGATGTGCCCAAATTTTCCCTCTTAAACGAAGTGTAGAGGCAATAAATGATAAACATTTCGAACAATTGCCTGGTAATATTGAAATATATAATGTAAAACAGCATAATAGTTTGAAAATAAACAGTGATACTGGAAAAGAAATAAATGGGTATGACATTCACCGTTGTGATAAGATGAGTGTAAAGCAAAAGCAATTTGAAGTAGATTACTTACTAAACAGTGTTAATATAATGCACTATTTGGCACTTAAAAAGAACACGCGCGTAATGTGCACAATAAATTACAACATGGACAATGGAATATGCAATGGGTCACAAGGAATTGTAACTGATTTTATATATGATGAAGACGCAAAGAAGCATTATCCACTCGTGGAATTTGACAATGGAGTAATAGAAATAATGAAACCGCATATATGGCAAAGTGAATCATTCCCATGTGTAGGAATAGAACAATTGCCGTTGTTATGGGCTTGGGCAATTACAATTCATAAAATCCAAGGCGCGACATTGGATAGTGCAGAGATGGATATAGGAAAAGGTATATTTGAGTGTGGTCAAACGTATGTTGCATTATCCCGAATAAGGAGTTTGGAAGGATTGCAAGTAACTGCGTTTGAGCCTTCAAATGTGAAGACAAATAAAAAAGTGTGTAAATTTTATGATAAACTAAAAGAAAATATCCCAAAAATAGTTGAGGAACCCGCACACAATGTAGACGTAACCGAAATAGAAGTAAAGGATGAAACCGAAAGTAAATCCGTAAAACAGATTAAAATAATGCAATCAAAAATATCAAGTTTTTGGGAAGTTAAAAAAAATTAAATACAATATATTTCGAAAAATCATTATCACTTTTATAGTGTAAACCGGCATCAACCCGAGCTTTTGCACATTTTTCAGCACATTCATAAAGTTGATTTCTTAAATGGGGATATTTTTTTTCGAGTTGTTTTGCCAAATAAAACGCCTGAGCAGCGTGACCGGACGGATAAGACGGTGTATTTGCAGTGTTAGATTCGAGGAGTTTAATATTTTTATTGACTTGGTGAGGACGAGCACGATTAAATATATATTTTAAAATCAAAACATATTTTGATATAGGCTGAAATAATGTATTTAATGTGTCAACATTTTCGGGAACAATTTGGATAAACGCATATGAAACACTTGGATCAGTTAATTTAAAAAATTCAATATCGCGATCATTGCGTTTTTGGGTGTAATAAACCGTAAGTTTTGAATCCTTTTTATTGTCAGGGTATAATGGCAATGAAGGATAATACCATATAAATTTTTCTCTTTGTAAAATTATAACAATCAAATAAACAATAAATAAAAACGTTGGTAATTTATAATTCATATATAATATATATAAATAACTAAATGTCAAATTCTTGGAAACAATACGGAGGAATATCAAAGACAGATAAATTTCATAAGTTTAGCGTAGGTACATTAATTGCAGACGATATTTTATTAAGACAAAAATATTCAGGTGTGTTCGAGTTTTTGGGTAGTATTAATGTTGCCGGAGACATTGTGGGAAAGTCGAGGCTCAGTATACTGGATGCAACTAAACAACAAACAATTGATATATCCACAAATGTTGCCATACATATACCCACTTATATGTCAAATAAGGTATATTTTGGAACAAACCGTACAGATTATTTTAGTGGTGGTGCATATGGTATTGGTATAAATACACCAGACCCATCGGGTACATTTCATATTAAAACGCGAACACACGGTAATACAATAACAACCCTGGGTGGAATATCATATAATGATGGGCTGGTTGTATCATCCGACACAGTAAAAAGTAGTGCACTATTAACTAAAAACAACTTGTCAAAAGGTATACGCGCAGTTGCGGATAGTGATTCTACATCATTGGAATTTTTTGACAACACTAATGCTGATTCGCTCGCGTCTATACGATATGATTCCACAATAGGGTCATTAGCATTTGCTACGGATTTGTTGCAATTCGGCGATGCAAACCAAATTAAATATAGACCAGATATATACAAACGTAATGGACAATATGATATACGTAGTGGAATTTCATTAAGATTAAAGTCTGGATATGCTGCAAATAATATTTCAAATACATTTGTAACCTTAAATTCTGGCGATGGCAGAGGGATTGCGTTGGGTGGTGGTGTCATGCCCGAAAATGGGTCTGATAAAGAGTTTGGTGTCATATGTACACGAAATACAAATGATGAAAATATAGAAGGAATAATGATAAAAGCAACTGGCGATAAATATAAACATCGCATAAACATCGGGTTGAATACATATAATCCAAATGACAATTATACATTAAATGTAAATGGAAAAATGTTATTACAGCAAGGAGAAATAAATAAGGTTGAAAACATACCGATTCAGGTTGATGGAGTGATGAAACCAAATATAGGGGACACATTAGTATTGACCGATTCTTCATATAACCCGCCGGCAAGAATAATGCGTGACGACGCAAATCCGGGAACAATGTATTTATTTAGTAGTCCAGATGCAGCAAAAAGTATACTAGAAAAAAAAAACACAGGGACAACTACAAAATACATATATGATATATATAAGACAACAGATTCGGGTGAAAATTGGACAACGTTATCATTACCTGATGCTATTAGACAACCCGACACAGATATATTATCTAATTTATCATTAACCACACCGATACATTATACCCATAATAATGCCCAAACATTCTTATTTTCGGCCGGCAGAAATCGTGTATATAAGTATTCAATAAATGGCGGAATAAACTGGTATACATTGACCATGGCTGCCCCCGGGGTATCCCCCGGTACACCATATTTGTTTGAGTCTGGTCAAGATACAATATATGTAGATGCGTGGACAAATGGAACCCGTACGAACGCGAATGATAACATTTTACCCAATATTGTTTTATTTTTTATAACATTAAATGAGGACGCAACTAAAACAACTGCACATTTTTTTAATGTAGCGGATGTACCCCAGAGCGACTACAATATCACACAAGGCGGTGGCTCGGCTTATAATTTAAATGACGCACTTCTAGTATTACCCAACACAATATCTACTGGTGTTGGGGCAGACATAAATGTAACCAATGGGAACTCAAATAATTATACGGGGCGTGTAGAAATACCGGACGCGTTTTGCAGCAGTAAATCAATCGGCAATTATGTATATTTTTTGGGAACCGGAATATATATATACTATAAAAATGATTTTAATACTCCTACACGCACAACTAATCTACCCGTTGAGTTAAATACAACAGCAACAAATAGTAATAAAATTGGAGTTAACGACGAATATATTGTTGTAAATGGTGATGGTACCCAAACATTTAAATATGTAATGCAGTATGCTTCGTATACCATTGCAATAGGTGACAATTTTATAATGTATGCGACAGACGCAAACACAACTGTACACACAAACTGGAATATAATGCGTATAAAAGATATTCCCGGTTTAAATATCAGTCATATCCCTACAATGCGTCATATAGAGGTCGTAAGTGATACCGAAATGTATATGGTGGGGGATGGTTTATTTTTATATAATAACAGTGGCATCGCAAACATAACAGATATAAACAGCTGGAAAAAAGTACCGGATAATTTGTTAAATATTGGAGGAAGTGCAAATGCAATTATTAATGAAAACAGTAAATTAATAAATATTCACAAAAAGGACAGTGAAAATTTCTACATTATACGTGCAGTAGAAGATTATGATTATAAAAGAACAATATTAAATAGTCAAATAGACGAAAATACAAAATTAATCTCCGGCTCGACTACAATGTATAATGCCTACATTCCAGGTTTATTTGAAACAAATCCCCAGGATATTATGGATATATGTGGAAATGTAACAATTGATGGTAAAATAACTATAAACAATCGTGCGGATTTTAGCGATGATATAAGTTGTAATGGCGTATTAGAAGCAAATAGTGCAATATTCAATGGGTTATCTGTATACAATAACGATGTCAGTATGAATGAACATTTGTTTGTATTAAAAGATGCGTCGTTTAATAACAATATAACTGTAACAAATAACACAATAACAAATGATTTAAGTGTCAACAATGTTGCATATATTAAACACGGGGTTATAACAGATTTAAGCAGTAATGGTGTATTAGAAAGTAATGTTGCATATATTAAACAGGGATTTATAACAGATTTAAGCTGTAATGGTGTATTAGAAAGTAATGGTTTATTAAAAGCAAATAGTGCAATATTCAGTGGTTTATCTGTACACAATAACGATGTCAGTATGAATGAACATTTGTTTG
>Ga0206129_10001466_pt1 | contig 31839 bp, 39 predicted proteins | sample Helgoland_Spring_8_FD_148616 | JGI IMG/M metagenome (GOLD analysis project Ga0206129, IMG submission 148616) | Pelagic subsurface seawater microbial communities from Kabeltonne, Helgoland, North Sea - Helgoland_Spring_Bloom_20160502_2 | ecosystem: Environmental > Aquatic > Marine > Epipelagic ...
GTTTATGTCAGATTAACATGGACATACGCCCGTAATAGTATTGTATGTATTATGTTTGTGCCGTTCACAGCAGGGCAAAATAGTACAGTGTCAGCAGGGACAACAAAAAAATAGCCTATAAACATAGGCACAGTGAGGTAGCATGTCGCACCATTACGGCATTTACAATGGACACAATGAGGGCTAAAATCACCCTTCAGTATACAAAAAAGGTATAGTTAATTAGTGGTTTATTATAGGTATACTATAAAGTGACACATAATGGATGACGGATGCGCGCAAGGTCCTTATCTAAAGGGTCCTTGAGGTCCTGATCCCCTAGCGGTCCTTATGCGCCGGGCAGATGTCTGTGTACGAGTACGAGTCCGTGTAAAATAATAAATAAAGTATAAATACCGATTAAAAGATACTTTAAAGCAAACAGAAACAAGTTAAACATGAAACGATCATTTGAAAACAAACGAGAAGAAGCATTGAAGCGTTTAAAGACGCAATCCGGAAAATACAAAGGAACAAATTTAAATGTTGAAAAAAAAAGTCCGGACATCGGCAAGGAGGAGTTCCCGACTACCCCTGAGTTCGACCAGGCGGACATTGATATTGTGATAAACAAGAACAAGCGCGGCGACAACAACCCAAAGGTGGTGAAGAAGGGCGACACACGCGAATGGAACATTACGATGTCCCTCCCCCCGATGGAGGTTAAGTGGGCAGACCTAGGCGAGAACGGCAACCTAGGAAAGTTCGGGAACAACGACCCGTCGAAGGCAAAGTTCTCTGTGACACTGATCCCGACCATACCTGACAACCTTCCAGCATCCGCGGAGGAACATCGCGAGGCAATGTTGAAGCGTCAGCAGGAAGCGATCCAATTCGTGAAGAAGACGTGCAACACGTTGATGGGCGCGGCGTACCACGACGAGAACACGTGGACGACCCTGACAAAGAAATACCCGAACGAAACTGAGTTCATAGAGGGCGCGCAACACTCTGTGATCAAGACGATCGAGGACGACGATGGCGAGCACGAGGCGTTGTCCCTGAACCGTCGTCTGGAAAGTTTCCAGGGCGAACCGAACCGACCGACGTTCTGGATCAACAAGGGCGGCAACATGGAAAAGATCGACGTGAAGTTCATCCCACGTGGGTCGTTGTTGATGGTCCAGTTGGTGTTCCGCGCATACAAAGTTCCGGGCGGACGGTACGGCGTAAGCGGCGACCTCGGCAAGCACATTGTTGTGGTGTGTCGTCCAGAGATGAAGAAGCGCAAGAAACCAAACTTGTCGTTGCAAATCCCGTACTTTGAGTTCACCGCGTAAGTATCTACTAAGTAACCTAAAACATCTAAGTATTAGTATAAGTAATCATGTATATTTTTTAAATGTCACAGAAGCCTTCGTCCTTCGGTGGAGCCACGTACAATACGGGCGAACCAGTACGAGACGGCGATATGGTACAGTTAGAAGACTCACGCTACGGAGAGGTAATATATTTATTTAAAGACAAGGGCATGTTTTGGGTGCGAGTAGCAATGTCAAATGGTTCGAACCAGTCTGTGGAACTATCGAATGTTAGCTTTCAGAACCGTAAGTCAGTGCAGGTACAGACACGAAAAAAGACTCCACCACGTCGTTCTAATTTACCGGCGGACAACCTCGGAAAATACATTCGAACCCGGGACTTGCAAGATGTGTTCGGATGGGAATACGGTTTCTGTAAGAAATTTATAGACCGCTTGACTGCTTTAGACCGGGACTACAAGAAGGGCTTAAACCTGTTCTCGTTGTTGGTTTCGACCGGGCTGAACAACATGCATAAGTTGCCGGTAATCACGGTGGACTCGTTGAACGATACATGGAGCATTTGGAGCATGTTTCGCAATGAGATTTATATCAGGAAGAAGACCGCGTATGCTGAGGCGACGTCGCTGGTTCTGTTGGATGCAAAGTACAAGGACACGCCCTGCGTCGTAAAGCTTCTGGAACAGGTGGACCCACAAGAGCTGATCGTGGAGACTCTGATCAACATGTTCATGGACCGAAACACGGACGACATCCCTGAGATCGATTCGCCTAAGGTGTACGCCCTGTGTTTCGCAAAGGAGACGAGACGCACGATCGTGCTGGGCAAGAAGCGCGCTGTAGTAAAGACGTTTAATAGAACATATCAACGAGATGCGATACTGAATAATAGTAAAGGAAAGGCTTTGGAGCGCAATGATATTTTGTTGGTTCAGGAAAAGATTCACGGGTCTACGTTTAATGCAATACGGACGGTTTCTGAGTTAGAACCAGCGCTTATTACCTTGTGCAAAGGTCTGTACAAGCTCCAGCTCAAATTTAGTTTCTCGCACCGTGATTTCCATTCGGACAATGTGATGTATTGCAAAGAGAAGAACAAGGCGTACATTATTGACTTTGGGTTCTCTTGTTTCTCTATCCCTCAGACGAACAGCAGTCTTCAAGCCTTTCGCGGTGGCTTTGGTTGGGACCAGTGTACGGACGACTCAATTCGCAAGTGTCAAAACCATTCTCATGATTTGTGCACCCTTTTGTTGTCGTTGTATCTAGGAGCACAAACGAGAGGCGATACTTCCATTGTAATGTTTCTTCACCAAATTTGTACCGACATATGTGCCGGATACTACAAACAGTTGGATACGAATCGAATCATGCAATTGAAGATGCAATTTCCAGATGGGATAGATGCGCGATTTGAAATTGCTCAAAGTCAAATTTTCCATTACTGGTACACGTACATCATGTACGATATCGAACTGGAAGAGTTTACTCCATTGAAGATGTTGCAACGTCTGGACCCTAATAGTACTACTAATAATATTATTAAAGCTCCGGCTCTGAAGCTTTGACCTCTCTGAGTTCAATGTATTTCAGCGGCTTGTCGAGACTAAATTCGTTGGTTAAGATACACATCGTGAAGCCAAGGGCAGCCAATATTATATTGTAGAGAATGTCTTTCTGTACAATAATGGATAGTAAATTCCATACACCAATCCATACAAACAGAATACCGAAGCGATTAAGTATTTGTACAAGCTCGTCTCTCATTTTAAAAATAAATATTTTATATATATAGGTTTACTTTTACACCTCTGGTTCCGCCGGTTCCGGTTCTTCCACTGTTAACGTGTTATACTCTTGTCTTGGGCGTCGCTTCTGACCAATGACAACAAAGACAATTCCAACGATTGTTCCTACTATTGCAAGAGCCAATAAAATAAATATCCACGCGTACGATTGTTCCTCTTTCGCACAGTATAGATCTATTAAAAAATACCCACCATCGCACGACAAGCATGTCTCCTTACCGTCCGCTTCACAATTTTCTGCCACCTCACCATTGGAGCATGAACAAGTATTTTTCAAACAGTCGGAGCCCACATTATGATAATACTTGGCGCATGATTTACATGATTCGCTGTTGTGTATGGCACAGTCGTCTGTTACCGCACCGTTGGGACAGTTGCATATGTTCTGTTCACATAGTGTACCGTGGAACCCTCCGTTACAATTTACACACTGTTCGCTGTCGTGGGTATTGCATGACGTGTCCGCGTTTCCATTGGCGCATGTACAGACATTGACTACACATGCTTGATTGTCAAGATGGAAGAGGGCGTCACATGTGGCACACTGCTGGCTGTTGTGTACTGTACAGGTGCTCCCAGTTTCTGGCGAACCATTGGTACAAGAACAAATGTTCTGGTCGCATAGTGGACCATGGAAACCGGCGTTACAAGAAGCACACCACTCACTATTGTGGGTATTGCATGTCGTGTCCGCGTTTCCGTTGGCACATGTACATACATTGGCTTTGCATTCGTTATTCTCCAAATGGAATAGACCGAGACACGAATCGCACTGTTCACTGTTGTGCGTGTTACAAGCCACGTCTGGTGTTCCATTTGCACATGTACATACGTTTGCGACACAAGTTTGATTCTCCAGATGGAATAGAGCGTCACACGAAGCACACTGCTCTGTATTATGTGTGATACACGAAGTATCGGGCGTTCCATCGACACATGTACATACGTTTGCGACACAAGTTTGATTCTCCAGATGGAATAGAGCGTCACAGGAGGCACATACCTCTGTATTATGTGTGATACACGAAGTATCGGGCGTTCCATCGGCACATGTACATACGTTTGCGGTACACGTTTGATTGTCCAGACGAAAGAAGTCGTCACAGCTAAAACAATGTGGTGTACCAGTGATAGCGCACCCGGTTCCTTCTGTTCCTTTGCCGTTTGCACATGTGCATTGGTTCAACGGACAGAAATTATTGTCTATTGTATGTCCAGGATCGCACGAAGCACAGATTTGAGAATTTGCGAGTGGACAGGATGCTCCAATCGCCTCCGTCCCACCAATGCACGAGCAAACGTTTGGATCACATTGACTTTGTCCTGGTCCAAGGGGCTGTTCGAAATACCCTGAATCACATGAAGCACATTGCTGGTTCCCCGGTGTACTACACGGCGTTGCGACCGTTCCATTGCCACATACGCATGGTTTTGGCACGCAAGCGTCGTTTATTAAATCGTGCCCTGTCAAACAGGAAGCGCATTTTGTTTGCATATTTTGTGTACAGCCTGTACCTGGCGTACCATTCGGGCATTGACAAGGGGGTGGGTCACACGTGTTTTGTGCATTCATTTGATATGGAAAGTTGCACATGAGACAGTATTCTGTACCAGTGGAAGGACATATGAAGCCAAAAGTATTACCGATGACAGGATCGCCGTCTGTACATGTACATATATTGTCTTTGCATTCCCCTCCGTCCAAATGTTTCCCCGGATCACATGATGCACATGATGCACTGTTATGGGTAGCACACGCCGCTCCAGTGGCAGCGGTTCCTCCGGTACATGTGCACTGATTCTGATAGCATATTTTCATACTTTCGTAGAACCCGGCATCGCACGCGGAACACATGTTGGCTCCTTCGGACATGCAACCGGCTCCGACTTCTGGTGTTCCATTGGAACAGACACACACCTGATCACGACAAGTGACGTCTGCTGGTGGAACGGCGAAGGGAACTTTGTATTTCGTAGAACAATAACCAGAGGTGTAATCACACGAAACGCCCAACGATATATCGGTACATGTCCCCATAAAAGGTTCTACGGAGCATCTGGATCCGGAAGAGGTGCATGTCAAAACATAATCGTCGAACTTGGATGCGTCATTTCCATTTGATCCTTGGTACGAGTTACTGTCCAATCCACCCCACGAATTCACATCGTTGTTTTGGTTTGTCATGGCGGTATTTACCAAGGTAATGGTAGGAGAAACCGACCGATCTAGTTTGATTCCGTCTGCTGATCCTTCGCCATCATTGTTGTTGTCGAAGAGACATTCCCGTAAATTAGTCGTTGTTCCATCAACCCACATGCCGGCTCCACCCCATCGAAACCAATTGTTGACGGTGTTAATGGTGTTGGTCTTAAAGGTACATTTAGTCATGGTTAACGTTCCATATTTTGCGTATATACCGCCACCGGCACATGCCTCATTGCTTTCTATATCGACATCTGTCATGGTGACGGTTCCGGATTTGATGTACAAACCGCCTCCGCGTCCAGGGTACTCAGCATCAGAGTTACTGCCATAATCATACGACTCCCCGGTCCCGTGTGCGGTATTACTCTTCAGGGCACCGCCGTTCCAGGTAAGAGATCCGCCATCGACGAAGATAGCGCCCCCAAAATTATCACGGTACGCGTAATGTTGAGTCCACCCGTACTTGGCTTCGTTGTTTTGAATGATTGTGTTGGTCAATGTTACCGTTCCTTTGGTATAAATGGCTCCGCCTTCGCCCTTCTGGTCAGAATCGTTCTCCGTGCTACAGTCTTTAATCACACAATTTTCACATGTAAACTTACCGTTCGTATTGAATATTTCGATGCAACCGCCTCCCATGGAAAATCCGTTCTTTATAGTCATATTTTTTAACGTAAGGTGTAAATCGTCCACCTGAAAATATTTACTATTTAGATCTATTTCGGACGAAGAAGCACCCGAACCTGTAATGGACAGGTCGCCGGTGAGATGTATCGTTTGACTTATGCTACAGGTTGGATCCAGCGAGGTAAAGGTTCCGGATTTCTGGTTACACCATTGGGCGTCAATCCCTAAGCCTAAGCTAGCGAAGCCTAGGATCAATACAAGGTAATACATTATAAAATAAAACAAACCTTAGATATACTCTATTTCACTAAAAACGTGATTCTCGCAATTGCGTGTAACCATTATTGGAACACACTATCGCCAAAACTATACCTACGACAACAAGGACACCACCCGCACTAATCCCGACAATCAACCACGGGAATTCAGATGCCTCTGGTTCCGGTTCCGGTTCGGGAATCACTTCGCACGTTTTATTACTCAGCTGAAACCCATTACTGCACGATGCACAAGTCTCTGTGTCGTGCGTGGTGCACGCGTCTAAAATACCGTTGGAGCAGGTACATACATTGTCTTTGCACCCATTGTCCAAATGAAATAGTGCGTTACAGGACCCACATGCTTCGGTATTGTGCGTGTTACACGTACCCACCGTACCATTCCCACACGTACAGACATTAGCAACACATGCGTTGTTATCCAAATAAAACCCAGCGTTACAGGACGCACATGTTTCAGTATTATGAGTAACACACGTGCCTAGAACACCGTTGGAACATGTACAGACGTTGGCGGCACATGCGCCATTGTCCAAATGAAATAGTGCGTTACAGGACGCACACGTTTCGGCGTTGTGTGTATTACAGGTTCCTAGAACACCGTTGGAACACGTACAGACGTTGGCGACACATGCGCCATTGTCCAAGTGAAATCCAGCGTTACAGGACGCACATGTTTCGGTGTTGTGTGTATTACAGGTTCCTAGAACACCATTGGAGCACGTACATGTATTGGCTACACACGTATTGTTATCCAAATGGAACAGGGCGTCACAAGACACGCAAATTTCAGCACCGTGTGTGGTACACGTCCCGGTGACACCGTTGGAGCAGGTGCACTGATTGACACATGAATACATCATGACATCTGCATTACTGGCAGAGTACGTGTATTTGTACGGCGCTATGAAGGTATCTCCATCGACCAGAAGGTTGTATCCGCGCCCGTCTCCGGTTGCAATGAAGGTTTCGGTTCCAAACGTAGAGTCTCCATTGTTTTTGAACCACACGACTTCTTTGTCGTTGTAAGAAAGCGCTGCTATATCGATGTGACCGTCGCTGTCGATGTCTGTGGCAACTACGGTAGTTGCTCCTAGCACCGTACTGGAAATAGTGCGCTGAGTGTAACCGTTGTCATTTTCATACCATGCGACCGTGTTGGAACCCTTTAAAGCTACTACGAAATCCAGGTCTGTGTCGTTGTCTATGTCTGCCAACACGATTTTGTAGGGCTGACTGGCTGTAAATATCCTTGTTTTTGAACCAAACACGCCAGCACCGTTGTTTTTGTACCACGCGACCTCATCATTTCCTTCGTAAGCGACGATAATGTCTAGGTGTGTGTCACCGTCGAAATCGGTCAGTACAACCGACGACGGAGTGCCGCCAAATTTTACCGCGTTGGTGAACCCATTCGAGCCGTCATTGGTACATATCCACACGTTGTTACCCACCGCTACAACGTCCAAATCTCCATCTCCATCGAGATCTCCTACGGCTACATCGGCGAATGGATCCGAAGCCTGAATGTTAGCAATCGTGTTGCGCGTGAATCCATTGTCGTTTTCATACCAAGCTACGTCGCTATCGGTCACTACGAGAATGTCAAGGTCATTATCATTGTCTAAATCCACGGCAGATATGTGATAGGTGTACTGGTCGGTAGATAGTGTGTTACTAGAGCCGAATCCATTACCAAGTTCGTTCTTGTACCACGTGATTTTATCCTCTGAGGCAACGACAAGATCCTTCTGACCGTCTCCATCCATATCAATCCTGGTAGCATCCATCGCGTAGGTTAACGCCGTGTCAATATCGGTGCCCACGTATGTACACGCCTGAGCAACGCACAAGATATATACATACATACACAGGAATACGAACCACATCTTTATGGATACATGCAATTACTTATATATAAACATTGTTTAGTTTAGTCACATGGCTTACAAAGCTCAAATAAAAGAGACGTATTACAAAGCGTACCGAGATCTTCTCGAAACGAATTTAAACGATAAAAACTATGAATGGATAATTAAATTACACCGTGAAATAGTCATTCGATTATGCAAACTAGTACCTAGGCGAACAGACGTCCACGACGAGATAGCGGAGCATCTAGACCCTGTGCTTTTCCGCCAACAGTTAGAGAGCGATACCTACAAGGGTGAAGACCTATACAAATTGGTCACCTACGTCTATAGTTGGCTGAAGCGTCTGTGTGCTCCTTCTAGAGACAGTGAAGTCGCGGAATCCTTGAACGGGATTCTGGAATCCATGAAAACGGACACGTTTGGGAAGATTGTGCCAAATTTCATTCTTTCTGTACATCATCACATTGATCTGATAGAGGAGGACATGGAGGCGTTTCGAAAAGCAAAATCTTCTCCGAAATGAAATCGGTCCTGATCTTGGTCCACTTGTCGATATTCTTTATGTCCAGATTGAAATTGTACTCATCCTTTAACAGCTTATGTAAATGTAGTTTGATAGTGTGCAAACGAATGATAAAGTCGTACAACAACCTACGATTCGTTACTAAAATGTCTTGTATTCTGTACAATGTGTCTACGGTCTTGTTTAACAGTGTTCTACAAAACATGTCTCGGTTCATATTATGTTCTAGAAAACTGAGGCGTATGGTATTTAATTCGAGCTGTTTTATCTCTTCGCTATATCTTTCCAACGAATCTTGTACACCATCCTTAAACCGGACGCGTTTGGTCATTTATAAATTTTAAATATAACTATATACATGTATTTGGATATTTTCACTATAATATTTTAAGTATCGCATGTCAAATGCTACCCGACGAAATACTATGGAAAATATTTGAATTTAAACCAGCTACCGATTACAAGGCGGGATGCGCTGTGTACGTGGAAGAGATATCGTTGGAAAAAGACATGCCAGGTGATACGCGGGTGCTCAAGATATCCGTACTGTTTAAGTTCAACCCTAACATTGACGAAAGGTGGGTACGACAGTTTCGAACACGGGAGTGGCAAACATATAGCATCGGAATCCGTGAATTTTTCTATTGGAGGTCAAGGAAGCTAATAAAGTACGAGCGTATTATTCCGAAACAAGAGGATAGAGCGACACAGGCTGAAGTCACGTTGTCCTACGACGGTGACTACAGTAAAACACTAGCCGACGCCGACATAAAGGCAGAGTTGTATGATATTATTCCGGTAGTGATGGGAGCATTATGTAAACAGTGGTTTGTAGAGTCTGACTACGGTTTAGAAACGCCACTCGACAGAGCGTATTGGAAAAAGGAAATGGAGAATATGGTGTACGAAGATGATTTAAAAAGGTACAAGCTATTTAGCTACTTCAAGATGAAGGCTGAGGGGACTATGGCAATCTCCAAAATCTTCAATACTCAGCGATTAAAATACTAAGGTTTATAATTATATGTACCGAATTTGCTATTACAATGTTGACATAGGATTCTAAACGAAGCTTTACTATCGTGGTAATCGACCCACTCCTTTTTCTTCACTGGATCGTCTACTTCCCAATCGTGTCCATTGTACTCCACATCTACCGTGTTTTTGTCTAGAAACTCATTCATAAGCTGGACAAATGGTGTAGGGTAGTGATCCACCGCACCGCCGTTGTTCTCACAGTTCGCACAAACGCCAACGTACTTACCGTCGTCCATGCGTACGGCATTGTCGAAGAGGAACTGCTGTCGCGCACCGTCAAAGATAGCTCCGCGGAAAGCACGTGACAGCTTCGAACGCTCATTGGGCGGCTTGTAACCGTTGAACAGATTGAAGACACAGTTTTTACCTGATATGTCATCCTCCTCTGTATTTGTTTTGGATTTAAAGTAGAGAGTAGCGGTCTTAAACAAAGCATGGGGTCGGACGACTAGGTATTCGACATCGGACGGATGCAAAACGCCTTTTTCTTCTGCTTCTGGATGATAGGTGAGTAGTTCCAATAGCGTTTCGTCTCTGAACTTTTCACCTTCTTGTCTCGACGTTATCATGGCTCGTAGAACCTTTCTCCCGTTCGTTTTATTCCGGAAAATCTGTTTTAGACTCATTTACAATACTCGGGGGTATATTTATACCCGACTCCAAATCATGGTAGGATAGTAAATTGTCTATTTTTTCCTCTGTCCTGAGGTGATAGACACATACGCACAGGGATATCAATAACAATGCGCCACATAGGATACACACACCCCAAACGACCTGTTGTATCTGAAGCAAAGACGAGTTAAATTCTTCTAAATCATGGTTGAGTTTATCCATATTTATATATTTATATCCACGTATAAATACGTTCATGTATACATTTATTATGATTCGTTACGTACTGATACTTTTACTAATTGGTTGGGTACCCGTACATGGTCAGTTTGAAACTTGTAATTGCGAATGTGAAGATTTAGACCGTGAAAAACTAGGTACATCCACGTGGTACCTGCTTCACGAAATAGTAAAACATGGTGACGACGAATATGAACACGCCTTTCGCACGATGATGCACACGCTTAGTGTGTTGTACCCTTGCAAAGAGTGTCGAAGTCACCTAAAGGAATATCTTGGAACGCATAGAGTTGAGATGTCAGAACCATGGTTGTGTGGATTTCACAATGAGGTGAACGTTCGACTCGGAAAGCCAGTTTTTAATTGTACTGTATAAATATATTTATGTTTACTTTTAACATGAGTGAAAAGCCTAAACCCCTATCGGAGGAACAACGGAACCAGGTACGTTCGTTGCTGAAACAGCTAGGCGAATCATCGGCGCGTCGTTCAGCACGTGGACCAACGTCTATTCGAAAAACGCCACGTAAATCATCCAAAAACCTATCTCTTAAATATTTAGCGCCAAAAGTGGAAGAGAATCCCTTCGATTCAATCGAAATGGGCAAAACGGTCGATGGAATAGACCTCCCACCGATATGCAACACGATGCCGGTCGTCCAACGCGTGCGACTCATGTTAGTTCCCCTCTATTACGATGAGATACCGGTGGATCGCGATGAAATTATAAAGATGGTGAAGGAAGATTTGGGTAGCGACATGTCCATAGCGGACGCTGGAACAAAAGACACTTTACGATTCGTTGTCGATGGAAATCCTCCGGTAAAGATGCTTTACATATATCTTAAACCATGCGAGACGGATGATAGTAAGTACGTATTGCTTAATTGGATGTACGCCACATAAAGTATATATATATATTATATCACATATGGAAATGCCACTGTATTTGTACCTGATCTGTCATCATCGCCAAGATATAAAGACCCATACGTACATTGGATGCACGGAGAACTTTTTGAAGCGCTTGAATCAGCACAACGGTATCGAACCAGGGGGACCTAGAATCACCAAGAGAGCTGCTGGATCATGGAACCCTGTGTTGATACTTCGGCTGAAGCCCTCTGTTAAATCGAAGGAGCTGAAGAAGGAATGGAAGCAGAGCAGTCGTGGTCTCGTATCTAGAATAAAGAAAGGGATGGAGCTAGCGGTAAAGCATAAATTGCCTGTTATAATGCCCAAAACAAATCGGGACGATGTGCCCGATGTACCTATATTGAATTATATTAATAATAAGTGGAAGGGGGAGAAGTGTGACTTGAGCGACCAGGACTGGGCGTACCTCCTATCGAATGAGTTTTAGCTTCTTTCTGACACGTATTTGCTGGATTGGAGTGTCATTCCTCCGAACCTTCATTACCATTTTTTTCTTAGCAAAATTAAACACTGTACTTGTAACAAACGCCCTATACTTCTCCACAACTTCTATGATATACATTACGTTCAAGGTCTCTATGTCTTCTATATCCAACGTATACGACTCCGCATCCGGTTTGATTGTACTTGAAAACTCCATCGATGTCATTCCGAGTAGGTTTCGTAGTATTCCACGGACATGCTTGTCGTCCATCTTATCGACCATGGAGAAATCGTAGTCATCTGGAATGTCGTACTCGTCGTACGCCACGCGTTTCCGCTTGCGCTTTATGTCTTCTCTGTACTTGCTTGCTTCGATGGTTAGCGCTGAATCGTTCAGGTCAACCGATATGCTTAAGATACGGTCGTTCATCATGCTAATTTGATTCACGTCGTCAAGGGTCATGACCGGAGGGTTCAGTACAGTCAATGAAAACTTAGTAGGGAAACGTGATACTATCTTCAACTTCATACTGGATGCACCATCCAGACTACTGACAACCTTACACACTTCCTCTACGAATCTACTGTCTTGGTCGGATAATCCTTTGTGTCGTTTCATGGTGATTCCAATCTTGCTCATTGGCGATGCCATAGTGTATATAATGAGCCGACAAATATACTTAAATACACTAAACTATAAAAAGTTCGCCCCAAAGGACACTTGCGTGTGACAGGCTGTACTCGACAGTCTATATCAATCTTGCCGTTTACCATGTTCGTGTTAATCTCAGAGGTCAATCCTTTTGAGGCTATAATGGTCTTCCATAGTGACAATGTATAATCTGTAATAGTTTCGACATTTAAGACCTGTAATCGAAAACCTTTCCCTCCATGCTTATACCCACGAAACGACACCTCCATATCAGGGTTGTACTCGTCGTTCATCTCGTCAATAATAGAGTCGGCGATAGTAGATTTAGTCGTATTAGCACGATGGACTGACATTTGATAAAAGTAATATATATATTTATAGGGCGATTACAAATAAGACCACAAAACGGACCAGCCACAGGACCAGGCGCAAGACATTGGCACGGAGTAAAAAGGTTTCATTGTCCACCGTGGAACCTTCGTACGCGATTTTGTAATTGAAAAAGATAGCAATGCCGCTAACAAACCAGCACATGGCGAGTATAACTAGAGGGAGTACCCCTTCGCTGACCGTAATAGAGAACACAAACGCCGAAACGAGCTCTAACAATGCAAAGGGTGCGAATGCCTTAACGTTTCTATCAAAATCTTCCTCGTAGTTATCGTCTTTGAGCAGTGAGAACGTGATGAGTTTGGAAACAACGCTGGTGGTCATAATACAGCAGGTACATATATTTATTAGAAGCCAAGGTGACATTTCTTGAAGACATGTGCATATTTATACTGTCGATGGTATTAATTCAAGCAGCCATTCGGCTTCCATGGGAGCGAGAAAATCTTTCATTTCGAACAGGGTCATGATTTGAGACATTAAATAGTTTTCTATCGGTTTTGGAAAGTCCATTACTTGTAACCATTTTGTGGATTGGTCAAAGTTACATTCGGAAAAAATAATACATTCACGGAAGTTATCCTTTATGGTGGACAATAATTTCCTGTCCTCCTGTGTCCATGGCTTTTTCATCTTTTGCAAATGACTATGGTTCGCAACACGTGATAAAATCGGCTTTGCAAACAACTCTACTTCCTCATGTATGTACACAGTCACGCCCGTGCGATCGTAGCATTCCATTAACTTCTTGCCCCAGTAGCCTTGAGTGCGTGGATCTGGAAGCATCTCTATCAGATCATAATTAGGCTTTTCTTCAATGACGACCTCCCTACAAATGGGGCACTTTATGTCTTCCTGGCTATTGTCTCGGTAAGCTATAATACAGTCTTCACAACATCCATGATTGCATGGATGCATGGTCATCGGTTTTACAGTTGTAGAATAACGGTTTTGACAAACCGGACACTTTGGCGTTACAGTGGTCATTTTAAATAAAAAAGAAACTATTTAAATACTGTCCAATGCAATTATCAATGTACCATATCTACCAGGCTTTACTCGTAATCGTGGTCACCATAGTTTTCATAGGAGTATACGCATGTATTCGTCACAAAAAGAAGTACGATTACATTCACCTTACGGTCATATGTGCTGCTACTGTTCTACCTTACTTTTCCTACGCCGTGTTCAATCCGCTGTACGATGGACCCGCGTTTACAGCCCTGTCCGTCAACAGAGATCCGATTCAAGGAGATACCGTACGAAATTGGGGGGATACGATCGAGTGCAAACCAAAATATATTTACGAGCCGCGGACCGTCGAAGAGGTTCAAGACATTGTGAAAAGCAGCTACAAGGTCAGGGTTGTCGGAGGAGGTCACTCGTTTTCACCGTTAGTATGTACCAACGAAACGCTGCTCACGATGCGACACATGAAACGAGTATTGTACACTAACGAAACGTCTGTCACGGTCCAGGCTGGCTCTACTATTCAAGAGCTAAATGCAAACCTGGATGATAGTATAGTACACGGTTTTGGTAGTATTCAAGACCAGTCATTGGCTGGAGCGTTCTCCACCTCACATCATGGACTTACCTTCTATTCCTTTGCGGAGGATGTTATCGAAATTACTGCTGTACTGGCAAACGGAACCGTGTTCGAGACGAATGATTTGTATTACTGGAGGTCCCACCTTGGATTATTGGGAGTCATTACTTCCATGACCATTAATACCTACCCCAATAGTAGGGTTAAGATAAGCAAACACAAAGTAACGCTCGACGAAGCCATTCAAATGCTACCGACCGCGGATGCTGGAATAATAGAAACAAATTATAATCAGCGAGAACGGGCACTGCTCAAACACATCACTATCCTTGGACCAGACTCGTCTGTTTTTACCATACGTGACAACAGTTTCGTGTCCATGTTATGGGATAGCATAGTGGTGCCTGTTTCTGTCTTGTTCCCGTCTCTTACTGAATTTCCTCTCTTAGACATTGCCGATACCGACGAAGAAGAAGATTTGATGGTACAGGCGTGGAGTAAATATCCAGAGTATGGAATGATGTACAGTGCGTTTGCGATTCCATTTGAGAACTGTAGTGCGTTCATACGATCCATCGATGCAAAGAATCACGCCGTTAGTACACTGTTGGTTCGGTACTTAAATGCTCAACATAATACAACATGCATGACGTTTGCGAGACAGGAATCGTGTGTCGTAGATGTCTATGATCTTCAAAGCCAGCCTTCTTTAGAAGAGTTTCATTTGGACCTGGAACAGACGGTATTACTGTACGGGGGCACTTCGCATTGGGGGAAATACTATGTAAGCGACATGAAGTACCAGATACGCAACATCCCCTGCTACAATAGCTTCAAATCTTACAGGGATATCATGGACCCAGAACAGAAATTTGTCAACGATTATGCGGCGGAGATATTGGAATTACAGACTGGTACAAGGTATAAAGTATCCGGGTACGAAACGAAGCGTATAGTATTTATCGCTGTACTATTAGCCTCATTGACCACTATCATTAGTATGTTTGTTCTTGCCAGTTTGCCGGGTAGAGAGGAGCGATTTAAGTAATTATCTTATTAAACTCCTACAGTTCGGACAGGTGTTGTTCGTTTTCAACCATGGTTCTATACATTTTTTATGAAACGCATGACTCACCTCATTCTTGCATGGTAACCTGCACATCATTTGACCTTTGCGAATAGTGTCAAAACAGATGGAACATTCCCCGAGATCAGCCTCACACTTAAATGTTGGTACTTTGACCTCTTGGCTTGGTCGCCCCGCCGGTCGAAACATTCCGTCCAACATTCTCGATAAAACATCCGGGCTCTCGTTTCGTACCACCGCGCTACGCATTGTATTGTTGCCCGAAACAGCTTGCATCATGTGACTGGCAAAATTACTCATCACTAAAGGTTCTAAATTTACACGGTAATCTTCATCGTCTTCGGTAAACGATACAGTAAATGACATTTCTTTATTTACATTTTATATTTATACTCAACCGCCGCACAACATACACCCCAATTTCTCCAAACAACCTACTTCTTCCTCCTCTTCCTCTGGAGGTGCTCCGACGCTTACATTTGTTCCACCACCACCACCGGATGCGTCAGACATTGGTAAAACCGCGCCACTGTTTCCGATATTCATTGTAATTGTGTTTCCCATTTGGGTAGCAAACATGTTACCTTTATACCTCAATTTCTGTTTTATAATCCGGACCATAGATGTCTACCCACTCGTCCGGCGTTTTGGGCTCCTCAGGGTCCTTATCCGGTGGATCCGGCGGTACCTGTGGATCTTGTGGATTATTGGATGGGGGTGGGAGCGGATGAACTTGTATCGATACTTTGCACCCCATATTGATTAAGACACCTTGTATATATAACGAATTATGCAATAATCATGCTTTTGCTTCTGGTATTCAAGTTCCTATTAATCCTATCTCTCCTGTAATATTCACTTCTAAGGTCATACAGTAAGCTTATGGAGACAAGTGTCCATAGCAAGAAAAACGACAGATCAAACCGCCTATCCCTAGGTATAAAAATAAATAAAATTATGGACGCTATGGTCAAACAGGTACCAAAACTATACATGAAATACCTCATATTTCTCTAGCATATCTTAATATTTATACTGGTTAAAATATCCTCTGCGGTACCTCTTGGGTCTCCAACGCATGACTGGTTCTCCTCCGCTGAGCAACCAATCAATATAGAAGTTGTGTCGCGAACGATACTTTGTAGGTAAAATAATATCTTCTCTACACAAAGGACACGTAGTATGCTTTATATTGAGCATTCTATTGTGACAGGATTTGCACCAGGAATGATTGCAAACGTTGGTGAATATACTATACGTCTCGATGTAGCATATAGGGCACGCGGACATATTGATAATTAAAAAATCAGAAAATACACGAAAAAAATTGTTTTAACTATAAATTACTTTATGCGTTTGATAAATGCTACGCGTTCTTTTAGGTATTGGAATCGGGATATATCTAGCTCAAAACTACGATGTGCCGGACGCTAACTTGTACCTTCAGCTTGCGAGGAAATTTGCAAAAGATTTTGAAAAGAATCTTCAAGAGAAATCAAAGAAATAGAATGGTCGGTTTCCACTTTATTAAAATACACTGAATCGTTCTGCTGTTTCCACAAATTCATGTCCTGTAAAATCTGTTCGTCACTATGTAATTCGTTTGCAATCTGAAGCAGAGCTACACGTTCTCCGCATTTGTCGTCGTCTAACGTATGAGCCAACTGGCGCAAACATAGTGCTTTCTTCATATCAATCGTGTCGTATATCGGTAAATCTTTCTTCCACAACCCTTTCGCAAGCTCCAACATTTGGTACGATTTTTTAATGGCTGGTAAGTTTTCTTTAAATGTATACATGTTGTAGTAGTATTCGCTAGCGTACGTGAGAGCTGTAGCAAGTTGATACCGCAATTGCATAATTTGAGCCGAAACAATGTCGCTGTCGATCCACTTGTATCCGTCCAATATTTCGATCGATTGCATGCAATATGAAACGGCGGATTGGTAGTAAGTCTTTGCCTCTATGGGTTGCTTTTCCTTTGCCAACCCCCATGACCATTTTGCCAGACGTGACAACACATGCAACTGTTCAAACTTCCAACAGGAACTACAATGCTCATCCCATATGAAGAGCGGTGTTTCATGGAGCGGGTTGTTCTCTTTGATAATTGTTTCAAGTCGTTCGTAATATTCCACTCCATGCTTTAACGTCTCGTTCTGTAACATTTTCCGTCGGCATTCAGAAGCCTTAATCAATGGTACTGTATCACCATCAACATGACGTTCGAAATAAATCTCCATTTTTATGTACATAATTACTATTTATACTATCCTACAAGTGTCCACGTCTAAAGTTTCTACATTGTCAATATTGACGCCGTGCTTTTTTGCTATTTTCTCTAATACTATAAGTCTTCTTCGGAGAGTTTTCTGTTCTTCCTGGAGACACAATACCTTTGCTTCTAGTTCATTAAACGCGTCAATAAGGTCTGGATCCTGACGTACTACTGACATTATGTAACATCCGTTTACTTATTTATAGGGTCCTTTTCAACAGGGGTTTGACTCGTGTTGCATTTTAAATACTCTATCCAGTCTTCAAGAGGCAACGTCGCGTGCAACTTTCTATTTGGACTTATGTCCAGAGCATGATAACACATGCACGTCTTGCGTTCACAGGCTACGATTTGGCGTAAACCAATAGAGGTTCGAATAAAAAAACGGGGGTATTGCATTTGCTAGTATATATAGTTATTTATATACCAGAAAATGAGCGAGAAGCGAACATTCGACGAGGTAGACGATGAACCCCGAAAACGAGTCAAGCACAAGCTAGACGCAAGACCACTATCATTTCGATCTTACATTGCGGCAGCATACGCGTTTTATGAAGAAGAAAAGCTTATTGCACTAGAATGTCGACAACCGCAAACTTGCATCGGTGCTATCACAACCGGTACTAAAAAGAAGCAGTCCGCACAAGGAGATAAACTCATGCTGAAACTGAAACAACTACTAGATTACGTTCCGAAGACCTACAAGAACTGGGAAAGGTCGAAGATGCAAAAGATGTTCCACCGCAATTTCCTACAGGCGACTTGTATGCACCTCTATCGGCACGATCCGGACATCGATATCGACAATATAATGAAGATGAATGGGTTCGATAATCTCAAGCAGCAAGTGTTGTGCCTCACTCCAAGGCGCTTCGGTAAGAGCACCAGTGTAGCGATGTTTGTGGCAGCCTATGTGTTGACGGTACCACATTCTGAACAGTGCATCTTTTCAACCGGGCGGAGAGCTAGTCAGAAGCTCTTAGAGCTGATACGAGACATGATTAAGTCGGGCGAACATGCGGATATGTTCCTCAAGTGCAACGGTGAAACCATGCTTGTTCAGGGTCCGGACGCACTCGATATCCGAAAGGTTCATTCTTATCCATCCTGTGCCAAAACCTTACGTGGTTGCGGTGGGGACGTCGTTTATATGGAAGAGGCTGCTTTTATGGCACTCGACGTCTTTTTCGAAGTGATAGTCCCCCTGTTAGAGATGGACACAACAGCATTGATCGCGATATCCACACCCCTCGATGGAATGAATTTCTACAGTGAGATGTTCGATCTCAAAGGAGGTGACGGACTCCCGCTGTTCAATCAGCTAAAGATTGGTATGTCATGCGAGAAGTGCCAGAAGCTCGGTAAAGCAGCTGAATGCACACACATGGCATCAGTTGTACCCCCCTGGAAAAGCGCTGCCAAGTTTGATATGGTAAAAGCCATTTACGGAGATAGGAAGGATATCCTTGCACGTGAATCAATGGGGCAAATCACGAACGACGCTGCTAGCGTGTTTTCTCAAGGAATGGTGGAGAAACTATTGGCGAAACAACAGTGGCAGATGCAGAACGACGCCCCGTACGTTTTTCTCGGAGTAGATCCCAACGGAGGTGGAGATTCTCAGATGGCGATCGTTACTATGGTAATGGAGTTGAACAACCTAATATTTACCGGATTCGAAACACATTCCACGAAGAACCACGACCAGGTAGAACACATGTTATTAGGTCACATCAGAGCTATACGAGGGCATCCCCGGCTCCGTAACGCATGGATAATTAATTTCTTTGAATCCAACCTCGGGCTAGAAGCGGCGCATATGGCGCATATGGTGAGAAACGAACGTAGGGTTTATACGCAATACGAGAAAGGGAAGTGTGGAGTGTTAACAACCCACGACAGAAAAGAAAAGTATACGCATTCGTTCTTAAACTACTTCAATACCGAAGCAGTGCATTTTATCAATGACTGGGTTTGTTGTAACCCGTTCGAAGATGCTAACACGCGTCACAAGAGTATTAAGACTGAACTAAAGAAACAGCTGCTGACCTTCCAGAAGATGGTTTTAAGCAATGAGAACCGTCCGTTTGAGTTATCGAAGCATATTTACACGGGTAAAGTTAAAGCCGGCATGAATGACGACATTGTCATGACTATCCTGTTTACGACGTATTGGGCAGTCGAATTCGTCGCTAGGAGACTCCAGGCACCGTATGAGAGCTTCAACTGTTGAGTTAGGGAGTATATAAGGTTTAAAATATATAAATAAATATGGCGGGGATTGCTGTCGTGGCGATTATATTAGGGGGATTATTTATATTATTTTGTTGTTTAAAAATGGACACAGCACAAACTATATACCCTTATCAGTAGATTACACCGCGATTGCTTCTACGGGTTCTACACTCCGAAAATAATACACATAGGCATTCTGGCACTCAATAATTCTCTCTAGAATCCACCAGGAGTTGTATCGCTTATCTAAAATAACCTTTACTTGAGCAGCTGTATGGGTATACGGTATAATTTCAGTAGGAAACATTTATTATATTATTTTATACTTATATACCGTCTATTGAACAGGTACAATCGCCTTCAGGGTATTTACGTAGAAAGAACCGCTGTGACTTGTCTACGGTCCTCCACGTTACCCATGATCCGATTTTCGTTTCCTCGACACCGAATGTTTGTATTCTATTTATTGCATCTTCTAAATTATCGTAAGTACCGTGAACCTTGAGACTAGATTGATAAAATTCAGTATTCGATATAACAAGATAAATCATTTTGACAATAAACATTAATACATAAATAAAGTAATACATTATTTCTATTTTTTGACAACCTGTCCGGGGACCCGGGACCCACAGGGATCCATAGTGGACCCTCGGAGGACTCCAGAGGACCTTTGTATTAGTATAGATAGTATAAATATATCGAAAATTGTTTTTAAAATGTTTTTATCCTCTATCGAGACGACACACGCGAATAAGATGCAAGACTTTATTGTTTTCACTACACTACAATTCTTAGACGGTACCGATTTTACCAACCTCGTCCAATGTTCGAAATATTTCCAAACCTTTAATAACCAGTATTGTTGGAACCGCATTTGGAATAAGGGGCGAGTCTCAAACGTTAAGACAGCGGCGTACATCGAGTCAAAGTTGACGCGGTACAGTCCAGAGAGTATTATCGATGAGATTCCAAATAACGTGATTATGAAGGATACACTTTCCGCATTTCGTCGGTTACTGTCCCCTAAAGTTAGAAGGCGGGTATATTCACCTCGTAAGTCCTGTAATTTAGTTCGGATAGAATTACTATTCTTAAGACAACAGTGCAAACGATTCCGATCGGAAGCAAGAAATGGAAGGATAGGGCGACTCTTCTAAAGTGATTATTTTCGTACAATTGATACCACGAGAGGTTTGTCAGATGTAAAATGCTGACCCCTGTACTAAGGGGATGAGTAAATAATGTTCCTATACTAAACCAATCAATGTTATCTTTTATACAAGCACTTACAACCGCGCTGACGCCGGCTAGCAGATCCGCATACTTTATATTTACAAGTGGGAGTCTACATAAAACCACTGCCAATATTAAATGAGTAAACAACAGAGATAACATGCTAGCTTGTTTTATCTTCAACATCCTCCCCAGATTCATAAGCACGTGACCGATTGTAACATTTACACTGTTTATAATCATGAGCATGATACCCAACACGATTCCGCCGAATAGGATGTACGGACGCTTCTTCCGAAACCCACAAATGGTTGTCACCCACCAAGGAAGAAATCCAAAGTGGTAGAGCTCTTCGGTTAAGTAGAATCCTAAATACATAGCTGCTAGTGCAAGGCACGGTGTGACATCGGATAAAGACGGTTTTGTTTGATCCGTTTTTACCAAAGGAAGGAAGCAAAATGTGGCAACCAGATGCATCCACCAGGAAGGAGTACAGAAGTACATGAAAACGAAGTGGAACAGAAGCCACATTGGTTTAATAGATCGGGAGTTATATATATACATCGATTACTGGATATATGGCACTCACGATCGGTTCTCCTAGCGGGTTTCGCTACTTCGCTCACATGCTGATGGTGTCCATATTAATCATGGCGTTGGTGAATTCGGTGTCGAACGTGTTGCCGGACGAAACGGAGCTGCCGCGCTTTATTACGATCAACCTGTCCGGATTTATTCTCTTCAGTTATAGTATTTACAAAGGAAAGAGCTTAACCAATCCTAGAAAAATTTGGTATAATAATTCCTTTATATCTAGTGGCATAGCTCTAATTCTTTACGCAAACACAGCCCTATCTGGAGCGGTACATACCTACGTCCTTCCCATATTCTATTTGGTAGAAATAGCTATAGTAATTTATCTAGGGAAGAGACTACGGCTCGAATCCGATTATTTAAGATTTACCGAGATGACGAGTTTTAACAACCAGGTTGTCCCTCAAGGTCCTTAAGGTCCTTACACATATAAGTCCTTTACCCGGCGTGCCCGCGTGCCCGGCGTGCCCTCGTACCCGTACCCGTACCGGCAAATATTAAAAACAAATAAAATAGTAAACGTTTCGACTTTAAAGTAAACAAAATCAAACATGAAGTGTAATATCATAGATGTAAAACAAGTCTACAAACTATTCGATTTCATTTCCCAATTTGTGGAAATCGTACGAATCGAAGCAAGTGAAACAGGTTTAAAGTTTATATGCATGTCCGCGTGTCACAGCGTCTTCCTGGACGTTAAACTCGACCTACACTACTTCGACTCGTACGAATGTCCAAAGAATGAAACAATCCACGTGAATTTACCAGTGATCCTGTCCGCAATAAAGAACGGGACGGCGAAAGATTCACTCAGCATAATCACGACGGACGACACGGTTGACATCGAGATCATTCAAGAGACCAAAACTATGAAGTACACTCTTCGGCAGATAGCACAAGAGGATGATTCCTTGGAGGTTCCAGAGATCGACGAGGACGTCTGTATCAACATCACACCCGCGTTCCTGAAGGATTGGAAGTCCAGCGTAGTCGATTTCACAAAAGCGGCGGTCACGTTAACACCGATGAAAAACTCTCTCATCCTAGAGAGCAAAGATTCGATGTCCGGAACAGTCAAACTTGTTCAAGAGATTCCAAGTGAAGGAATTGAATACCTTGGATTCACTGACCCTCAACCCGTGACGTTAGGGAATAAAAACCTGTCTCGCGCGTTCAGCATCGGTAAAGTCAGTGACGCGATTACGTTCGGGTACAAGCACAACTTCCCGGTACGATTCGGTGCGTCACTAGGCGGTGGCAGTCTCCAACTTTATCTCGCACCGTGTATAAGCGAGGACATGGACAGTGACTAGGTATAAATATGGATGGTCAATCTATATAATGGAACGCGTTTATCGTACGTGTCCTATACTTATACCGGTTCTATTTGTTATAACTACACAATTACTAATATTATTGTTGACTTAATCCTAAGATTACTATATATATCCGTCTTTATAAATAAAACATGAGTAAACTTGAAGAAGCAGAAGAAGAAGACATCGAACAACACTTTAATGTTGAACGCGACAACTTATTAAATAACGTACGAGTCCAGAGTAGAAAGCCATCGTGTCGGCGCAACCTTTGTAAAGGTATTGTACTGACAATCGCCGGAATACTCTTCATCCTTATGATGGTCCAGTTGTGGGGCGACTACGGTTCTATGATATCAACACGAGCATTTCCACCAAAGATTAGTAGCTTAGGAAGTTATTGCAAGAATGGTACGTCCCCTCAGCCCAGCTACCAGCCATTAAAATGTAGTTTTGAGGGAGACGTACTCGAGTGCGATACGACGGAGAATGTATTCGTACAAGCTTGCCCGCCCTCGATGGTAACTAGAGAAAGCGGTAGAATTAGAATAGAGCCGTATGTGACACATAACGTGAATAGTTGTATAGATTTGGTTACTTATTCAGTCTAGTTGACCGATTGCCTTAACGCATCGTTGAATGCGCCGAACGTACTTTGGATCGTCGGTCAAATAAAATTTGCATTTGTACATCTCGACATCGGTTGCGAACTGCTTGATGCTCATCAACCTGTCGATGTACGATAACGTACACGTGTTCCCAGTCGGTGCGTCGATCAATTTCGGGAGACATGCGCGCTGTTTGACGCTCAGTGCGTTCATTACTTCCTCTTCTACTTCGTGAACGCTCTTGTTGATTGCTCTACAGACGTTCGTGAGGTTGGTTCGGATGACTTGCATTTTTCTGTCCTTGATCGCCTGGAGTCGCTGCTGCTCTTTCTCGACCTTGCGGTTCTCTTTGCGCCTTCTGGTCGCTTCTTTCGCCTTCGCACGCCTTGCTTCCTTCTTCGCGTGATTCGTTGCTTTGCGCTCTGCCTTTTGAATTGCTGCGACGTTGTAAGAAATTGCCTTGCGCTCGCGCGTTCGCCTGCCTTGGTAGTTGTCGATGGAGACGACCTGCTTCATAATAATGTTGGAATCTAAATCAATAAATGGAATAACTTTGACCATGTTGATTATTTTTTAGAAATTTTTTGATTAGGTTGCACGAAATTAATATAGTAAACAAGTGTGTAAATTTGATGTAATTATTTTATGTAGAAAGCATTTAACATTACAGTACCGTACAAGAATTCTACCAGTATATGTACAAGGGTGTTGAACTGAAGCAGCCAAGAGAGTGCGATAATTTAGTGGACCTTTTGGGTATTAGTGGACTTCATCATCTTTCTTTTTTTTATCTTGTTGGTAGAGGTATAGTAAAGACATAGCGATAGTAGCTACTGCTGAAATAAGGTATAGTTGTCGGGTTTCCATATTGTTATTACCACTTATTGTATTTATACTTAGAAAATCATCTTTCTTCATTCTGGTACATCCGTCTCAAAATTCCTTATCGTAAATTCATCCGGGATGGTAAACGATGTGTCTATGTACCAAACCTCGTCTTCGTAATCGAATTTTAACTGAGGTTGTACTGGTGTAAAGTCTGGAATTTTTTCATCTGTCATCCAGGACCGCTCTAGAATAGGAAAATATTTATAACGCCCCGCTATTCTTACTACTAGTTCGTAGTTAGTAACATCGAGCTGATTCAAGCCAGCCCTTACCCAGGATAATATTACGTCGCCGTCACCGTCGTAGTCTTCTAATAGAGTGCTCATTTATAGGTATATTGTACTGACATAATACTTATATACTTATTTTATCCTTCTGTACAAGGACAACAACTGCTTGTCCGTCATCTCGTACTCTAAATTTCCACCGTTTCTTACCCTAACCTTACCAGGTAATACTTTTATCAAAGTCACCTTTAGTGTGGGTCTCGATTTTTGCTCCCATACCGAACCTAACGGTAAGAGTGGAATCGGTGGTCCATAATCCTTGTCATCGTCCAACTCGGAGTCATCCGATTCGGACTCTGTTAAGTCCTCCATCCACTCGCCGATGTCAAGGTCTTCCTTCATCAACTCGTCGATGTCTTCCATGAATTGCTCGTCTACTTTGATGCCATCTTCGCGCTCGAAGTCTGCTATCAAGATGTCCATACCTAGGTCTCCCTTCTCCATCGGGTCGTCCACCTTGCGAATTTCTAAGTCTACCACCTCTTCGTCTTCGAACATATCTTCGTTTACATCGAGTTCAAACGCGGTGTTCTCGATAAGATACACAGGAGTATTGATCAATGGGGACATGGTTTCGTAGTTTTTCGTCAGTAACGACTTCTCGAACACGTGCATATGCAAGAACCCAATCGAATTGTCCGGGGTCACGTGGAACGTACATTCTAGGTCGAGACGCTGTGGTTTCTCTATTGGTTTGTCGTACGCCATGTCCGTTGCCTTTGGTCGTAACCCCAACCCGTTTACGGTTTCGTTGGTCATCCACCAGTCCCACGATCCCGGGAAATATTTGTCGCCATTCAACAACTTTTCTATGCCTGCTTTCCCGCACGCGCGTGCGTCATCAAAGTCGTAGTCGTCTGGAAGACGTGCCGCGTTGTAGATTCGAACCATAGGAACCACGAGTACGTGCAAGAGAGACATCAGTGCCTTGGGACCCGCGATTCGCTGTTGCATCGGGACAATACCGCCTGGTAGTTTTCCATCGTACCCCGCCGGAACGAAACAAATGTGCTTTTCGGTCCTGTGCAACTCTGCTATCTCGCCGTTTCTCATCTGGTATTCGAAGGTGGGAGGTTTTATCAATTTTTCGTCGCTACCGCCTAGTTCCCACGCGTAAGAAAGTATTCCATCTTCAGACGTGCGGAATTCCTCCACCTTTGCGGTGTACACCGCGTACTGCAACTGCTCCATCGGGTCCATGTCCCACTTGTAGTCGTCCAGGGTATTAATCACGGTGTAGACCCTTGCCCTCAGTGGAGGATCGTACCGTTGGATGTCCCTGATGATGCGGATCAGGTAGTCATCGCCAAACCCGGAATTCCTCGACTGGAATTTTTTTTGCAACAAGATTAACAATTGTTTTTCCATTCTATTAAACATTATCGATATAATTTATATGGTAAAATTCTTTAATCGATACGGTCATATGAAACTATAGAATTTTGTATCATTTTCATGTGTTTCCAGGTGCAACATTTTGACTCGAACGACTCGACCGAATCCAACGAAGACCGATGGTTTACGGTGTAAAGATAAGGACTTTTTTATAAGGACCTTCTAGTGATAAATGTAGGGTTACATCCGTCCGGAAAATATTATTAAAATAAAAAGAAGATTAATATTACTAAGATTAATATTAAGAAGATTAATATTACTAAGAAGATTAATATTAAGAAGATTAATATTAAGAAGATTAAGATAAGTTTAAATAAGATTAAACGCACAAGCCAAAGTCCTTTAGGAACGCGAAGATGGAAGAGTTAAGCTATGTTGGTCCGTACCTCATCGGACACTTTACCGGGGAGAGTGAGCTTGCCGTCGTCCTGTTGACGGACCCGGACACGCTCGCGCCGCTGATCAGCAAGGAAGAACTACGGGCGATAGAGACGTGCGTGGAGAAAGAGTCGGCGGTGAGAACTAGAGCGGCGTATTATTACCTTTTCGAAGTACAGGACGACCCGATGCGGGAGCTCTACTTGACAGAGGTGTCTCCACTGGTCGAAGCAGCGCGCCTCGCTCGGAACAGCGCCATGGAAGCAGTCGTCCACGAGGACCTGTACGCCGGGGAATTTAAACGCGTTCGTCTCTGTCACGGACTGATAACCAACACTTCGCTAGCGCCGTTCATGAACACGTGGACGGCGACAGACCCGTACATTGTGGTAAAAGCGAAATCGTCAACCATAATATTCGAACAGACGAAGGAGAACATACTGGCAACCCTCGTTTCGGCACGGGAGACAAACCTGGTACACGTAGCTCAAGAGCAAGTCGAGGGGGAAGGAAAGCAGGGCGAAACAAGGGTATTTATCATAGATGTTTAAAACATACTATTTGTTTTTTCATAGATGTTTAAATATAAAGTCTATAGGTCAGAGGTGTCTCGCTTTTTTCGGAGGTCGTTCCTGTACTGTGACGAACTGGTGCTGCTGTTCTCTGTATCTCTGAATCGGACCAGGATGTTGGTGTAGAGACTCTCGTAGGTGAGTTTGATGTCGTTGACGTCCCGCGCGCCGGTGATGACAACTTTTCCGGACCGGAAGATGAGGAAGACGAGTTTTACGCTTCGGAATATCAACCCGGGGAAGAGGTCTGGTGTGAAGGACACGTAGGGACCGTAGGATTCCGCTATGTCTTGCAATTTGATAGGGAAAAACACGTTCGCGGACGCCACAATATTTTGTATTTTGAACTTCTTGAACATGACAGGAATGCCAAGGTTTTGAAATATTCTCGCGTACTTCCTCGCCGCTAGACGAGACTCGCTGGTGCTCTTGGACCCGGTGACGACCATGTTGCCGCTCGCAAATGCCAGTGCGGTGGTCCTGGGTTCACGTATACGAAGGGTCGCCGCCGCGAAGGTCTGAGGGTTGAATTCGATGCACTTATTTTCTAGTGCGATTTTTCTGAGGTTCAACCCTTTTATGCCCATGTTGAAGGTGGAGACGACATTTTGAACGGTAAATGGGGGTACAACGACTGTGCTGCTCGACGCGCCGCTGAGGGTATTGAAATCAAGTTGCTGTTTGTTTTTCTTCTTACGTTTGCGCTTCGGCATCTCTTAAGTTAGAAACAATCTATTTATATATTGTAAATTAAAATTAAAATTTACAGGTTACGGGTTCCGGGGGGTCCTTTGTCTTAGGGTCCTTAGGGTCCTCAGGGTCCTCAGGGTCCTTAGGGGGTCTTCTGGACGGCACGCAATATGGACCCTAGGGCAAGCTGGATATCGTTCATTTTCCCTTCGATACTTTCCATCTTCTTCTCGAGGTTGTCTAACCGTATATCGTGTATCGACGAGCCGACGCTGTACATATCGAAGCTCTTTAAGCTTTCCTCTGGAAGTTCCTGAGTGGGCGAGAAGCTACGCACCATGTCCTCCGTGTGTCCCTTGCTGACATAGACCTCCGTGTTCGGCGCTAGCTCCGAAAAGCAAAGCGTGTCTTCGTCGATGTTGGTCATTAGCTTTCCACCGTTGCTAACCCATAAACATGTCACGTCGTCCGCGATACTATCGACTTCGTACTCGAAAAACGCCCCGGGGTACCCGTCTGGGTACGCATCGTACCAAAAAATGGCGCCAATCCGCAAATCTCCCAAACGTACGGCGGCAAGATCGGTCCTATCGTTTACGTACGCCTGTGGCACATCGTCCGGCTTGAACGCCCGTGGCAAAATCAATCGTTGATGTATATTTTGAAACATGTTTAATTATGTTAAGTTATTTCAACCTATTATTCGTTTCTTTTAATTCTTATTTTCTTATTTTAGTTTATTTTAGTTCCTAGTGATCATTCGGTTGAATTCAGCACCTTTTTTAAAATATATACACGCTATACGCACAGCGTTAATTACCTTCCTTCACTTCATCTCACATGATGTTTGATATATTATAAGGACACTATATGCACTGTACAGATGACAACTATCTACTTTTCATAACAGAGACACGGTGTGTACAGTTGTATATCAATCCATATATCTTTATGCTACTTCATATATACTTTAAGACATTTACGGTCTAGTACATAGTAAACTATCTACTTTTTTTTATTTTTTAAAGTTTGTCCCAGTTTGCCCACGACTAACAACGTTTTATACTACATGCAGAGGTACAAATTGGTCTGTATTTTGGTCATACTATAAGTATAGCACCGTTGATAAATTGTCAGATGATGACAGATGGCTCTTAAGTATTATATTAACGTAAGTTACTATCTACTTTTGTAGACTCAAATAACGTCATTTGTGGTTCGTAAACAAATAACGCCAAATTACACTTATTCTGTGTTTATATAAAACAACTGTCTTCATTTATAAAATATTGTACCGGACGTTAGTATAAATTAAAAGTGTTACTACAAAATTTGTTGCATTTAAACTTGTTTTAAAGCTCTGCTGAATTCATGCGTACGGTAAAACTTAAACTAGACTTAAACTAAACGTTTTCAAAGCGTTTCAAAAAGAAACACATTTTAAGTTTATGTAAATTTTTGAAATGGACGACTATAACTGGGCAGAGTTCGACGACTACCTCAATGCGTCCGTAAGGTCGATAAAAGTCGGTACGAGACCGCGTACGGTCTTCAAGACCATGGTGACCGGGGCGGACCGGGACCTGCTCCGGCGTACCGTAGTAAACTTGGGCTTTGGAACAGGTGGAACAGGTGGAACGAGTGGTGCGCCGGACGGGCTTCTCCTTCTAGGGCTGAATTTGAGCGACGACAATGAAATGTGTTTGTTTCGATCTATGGGGTTTGATTTCGCCGTAAAGTATCTGGTCTTACGAGACCTAATAGTGCGGTACAAGATCGACTTGGCGACGTGGGAGAGCTTCCTGCCGATGTTTTGCTCACGCAAGGGAGTCAATGTCGAAGAAACCCCCGAGAGAAAGCATAAGTTCACGGGAACAAAGGGAATGTTCACGATGAAGACGACGAAACAGTTGGCGGGCATGGCACATACAACCATGAAGGGGTACGATATAGTCAGGGGACCGAAACGAGGCGAAGGACTCGATGCCATGGGCTACCCGGGACACGAGCTCGTAAGGTCTGTGCGGATGAAAACGTTGTCGAGGATACCAGAAACGCACCGCGTGGACTACGTGAAGGCTCAGGTCTGGAGCGACTCACCATACGCTGTATTCGAGGTCATGGAGGACATGATATGCCAACTGGAACCGAAGCTGGCAGAGCCGCCGCGGAAGAAAATAAAAGTAGAAGCCATCCGAAGTTACGCCGCCCCTGAAGACGCCCCCGAAGACGCCCCTGAAGGTACCGTGATCGTGCCTATTCCGGAGCCACGACAGCGTAGAAACGCCGAGCCTAACATCCGAATAGAAGGAAGATTTATTGGAAAGCGGGTGGTAGCACAATTCAAGAACAGTTGGGAGCACCGCGAGGAACCCCCGCAGCCGAGAACCCGTAGGACCTGGCGCAACGCGATGTTTTTTATTATCGCCGTGGGTCTCTTACGCGTCGGAATGGAAGCGAATTTCACCACAATATCGTCGGCAGATGTACTCGTCGGCATACTTATGACAGTGTTGACCGGGTTTTGCGTATTCCGTCTGTCGCATAGCATGGGTAGCAGCTTCGATTGGGTGGTTTGCGGGATCCTAGAGGTCGTACTCTACTTCTGGGACGAGGTTGGCATCGCCATTCCGCATGGCGTGTTTCTAATCTTCGCGGTGTGCATGCAGCTGCCGCAACGATTTATTTGGCAGAGTATGTTCGTCGCGTACATTGGCTTCATATCGTTCAACTTCTGGTTTCAAGTTTTGCCAGTGTGGGCGCCATTCGTTCAAATTCCAATGACGTGCTTGTCGCTGTGGAACCAGCATCGTCAGGGTGTAAAAAACCCGGCGAGCTTGCTGATCGCACCGTACCGTGATACAATTTGTATCATTTTCTTGATCCTATCTGTCGTGACATGTCTAGAGACATGTGCTTAAGGATATTTTTATTAAAAAACATTTTGATAATTACCATAAGAATACATCTGATTTAGGGGCTTAGAAAGTAGATAGTGTGACCAATGTATATGCTATCTGATGTACATACGTCAACTTCAATTGAAAAGTGAATTCTTGTCCTTAAACTGTGCTAAATCTATTGCGACGAACGACTGGCTGAAACTCTTTATACAAGAATACCAACATTGCGTACACGACCCAACCTATCAAAATAACACCGAATGTGTTAAGTGGAAATACTAGTACGGCTACAATAACTACAACTGACACTACCAACAAATGGAGTATCAATTCGCTCAGATCGATTTCGTCCATATAAATAAGTTCGTGTAAAATATATAAGGTCCTTTTTCCAATTTTAAAAAATGTATATATATATGTCGCCTATAAGTGACACTAAATCAACTATACCCTTTTTGTATACTGAAGGGTGATTGTAGTCCTCATTGTGTCCATTGTAAACGCTCTAATGGTGCGACATCCTACCACACTGTGTCTATGTTTATAGGCTAATTTTTTGTTGTCCCTGCTGGCACCGTGCTATTTTCCCCTGCTGTGAACGGCACAAACATAATACATACAATACTATTACCGGCTTATGTCTATGTTAAATGGACATAAATGTATACTGTGTCAGCCTAGCTTTTAGCAGGTAAATAGTATTGTCATGATGTGTGGTGTAAAAAGGCTCGTAGTGGTGATGTCTAGTATGGGTTGGATACATGTCACAGCGTTCCCGCTAATCGAGCCTGGTAATACTATCACCCTACTAAATTTTAGCCCTCTACTCTTTTCTGGAGAAAGTGTGTTTTATATATTTGACATATATTCGACATGTTACCTATGTTATACATATGTTACATACTATGACAT
>Ga0206129_10001467_pt1 | contig 31818 bp, 29 predicted proteins | sample Helgoland_Spring_8_FD_148616 | JGI IMG/M metagenome (GOLD analysis project Ga0206129, IMG submission 148616) | Pelagic subsurface seawater microbial communities from Kabeltonne, Helgoland, North Sea - Helgoland_Spring_Bloom_20160502_2 | ecosystem: Environmental > Aquatic > Marine > Epipelagic ...
CGATACGGGCGCCGAAATTGAGGCGATCACATTGCGCTACGAGGAAGAATTTATCGATGCAAACCGAGCTGCGCTGGAAGCCCTGGGCTCGTAGCCAGCGATGTGACGCCGTTAACGCAGCAGGTTGGCGGCAAAGAACTCCAGCGTCTGACGCCACGCGATTGCCTCGGCGGCCGCGTCGAAGTTCGGATGGCCAGATTCGGCAAATCCACTCGCAACACCGTCGTGCCGTTCCACCCGGAACTCACGCCTCGCCAGCTGCAGATTGAGGCCCATCAATGCGCTGTCTTCGTCGGTGACATCGGTGTCGTGCTCCGCGAAATGCAGTAGATAGGACGCCTTCGCGTCATCAAACGAAATCGACTGCGTGCCGCAGAAAGTGGCTACCGCAGCGCACTGATCTGCGTATCGAACCGACAGCCACAATGCCCACGATGCGCCGGCCGCATAACCAAGCACTCCCACGGGTGCCTGGGGGTCAGGACAGGCGACCTGAAGCAACCGCAGCGAGGATTGCGCCAGCGACGCGGAAACGTTCATGTCGGCTTCGAGTAGCAACGCATGAGCATGTTCGGCGTCGGTTGCAACCACTCCGTCGTTCATATCTGGCGCAAGAACGGTGAATCCCGCATCCGCAAGTTCGTCGGCCTTGTCCTTGACACCGGGGGAGAGGCCCCACGGCGAAGCCAACAACAAGATGCCGGGGCCAGGCCCGTCGGGTGGGCGAACGAGATAACCCGTTCCGGGCGTGGGTAGGGACGTCACGCCCGGAACGGTATCTACGAGAAATAGGGACCGGCAAGGCCAGCCAGCAGCAATAGAGTCAGGGGGTGTCAGAAAAGCCGGAAGAGACCGAGCATCCGTCCGATTTCATTCGGGAGCTCATTCGCAGCGATAACGAACAGGGGACCTACGGCAACCGGGTACAGACGCGTTTTCCGCCCGAACCGAATGGGTATCTCCATATTGGTCACGCCAAGTCGATCTGTCTGAACTTCGGCGTCGCCGGTGATTTCGGCGGCACGTGCAATCTGCGGTTCGACGACACCAACCCCGAAAAGGAAAGTGCTGATTTCGTCATTGCGATCGAACGCGACCTGCAGTGGTTGGGTTTCGAAAGTGACCGGGGAACTCTGTATGCGAGTGATTACTTCGAACAGCTCTACACCTGGGCCGAAGATCTGATCACCAAAGGGCTCGCCTACGTCGACGATCAAGACGCCGAGGCGATCTCCGACACCCGTGGCGACTTCACCACGCCGGGCACAAATAGCCCGTTTCGTGATCGCTCCGTCGACGAGAACCTTGACCTGTTTCGACGTATGCGAGCCGGCGAGTTCGGCGATGGCGAGCGAGTGCTGCGAGCCAAGATCGACATGACCCACGCCAACATGTCCATGCGCGACCCATTGATGTACCGCATCCGCCACGTGACCCATCATCGCACCGGCGACGACTGGTGCATCTACCCGAACTATGACTGGGCCCACGGCCAGAGCGATGCCATCGAGGGTGTCACTCATTCGTTCTGCACGCTTGAATTCGAGAACAACCGCGAGTTGTACGACTGGTTTCTCGACCAGCTTGCATTGCCACACGATCGACCCCGCCAGACCGAGTTTGGTCGGCTGGGTCTCACCCACATCATCACGTCCAAGCGCAAACTCGCGGCACTGGTTGCATCGGGCAAGGTCGAAGGTTGGGACGACGCTCAGATGTCCACGCTGAGCGGACTTCGACGTCGGGGTTACCCGGCCAAGGCCATCCGAGAGTTTTGTGATCACATCAGTGTTGGCCGAGTGAATGGTACGACCGAAGTCGAATTGCTCGAATCGTTTGTTCGGACCGAGCTCAACAAGGTCGCGCTGCGACGTATGGCAGTGCTCGACCCTCTCAAGCTGGTGATTACCAACTGGCCAACCGATGCCAACGGCAACCCAGTGATCGAGATGCGAGAGGTCATCAATAACCCTGAAGACGACACCGCTGGTACTCGGCAGGTGCCCTTCAGCGGCGAGTTGTGGATCGAGCGCGATGACTTCATGATCGATCCGCCAAAGAAGTTCTTCCGGCTTGCTCCAGGTCGCGAGGTCCGGTTGCGTTCGGGTTACTTCGTGACGTGCACTGATGCGTTGACCGATGCCGACGGCACGGTGACCGAAGTGCATGTCACCTATGACCCGGAGACTGCGGGTGGCTCTGCCCCCGATGGTCGCAAGGTCAAGGCCACGATGCACTGGGTCGCTGCAGCGACAGCCGTTCAAGCCGAGGTTCGGTTGTATGACAGACTCTTTGTATCGCCTCAGCCTTCAGCCGGCGGCGCTGACCCACTCGACGACCTCAACCCAGACTCGATGCAGGTCGTTGCAGCTGCGCAGCTCGAACCTGAACTTGCCGAGACCCCGCTCGGTGAAGTGGTGCAATTCGAGCGCATCGGATACTTCGCCCACGACCTAGACCGGCCGATGATCTTTCATCGCACAGTCGGGTTGCGCGACGAATGGGCTCGGATCCAGAAACGAAACGGCTGACGCGAATGGCTATCGCAGCCCATCCGCGAAATCTGGTCGCGCCGAGTCCAATCTTCTATGGGATCGTGTTGCTCACCGTCATTTTCGGAACTGCGCTCGCTCGCGGGTATCGCTACAACGGTGTCACGATGTTCCTGTTCGTGGTCGCTGGCTGGGTGCTTTCGTTGGCCCTGCACGAGTTCGGCCATGCGATTGTCGCGTACATCGGAGGCGACCGATCAGTGGTCGACAAGGGGTATCTCACGTTGGACGTGCGCAAGTACGTCGACGTCGGAACGTCGCTGCTGTTCCCGATCTTTATACTGATCATCGGTGGAATTGGTTTACCTGGCGGCGCAGTGTGGATCAACACCGCAGCAATCCGGTCGCCCGTCATGCGGAGCCTCATGAGCGCGGCAGGGCCTGCCGCATCCGGCGTCTGTGCCTTGATCTGTCTGGTCCCGGTCCGGATCGGCCTCATCGAGGCGCCATGGCTGGTCATTGGTTTGTCGTTTCTCGGTTGGATCCAGATCATTGCGATGATCTTCAATCTGTTGCCCATCCCTGGCCTCGACGGATTCGGCGTCATCGAACCACATCTTTCTGAACAGACGCTTCGGTCGATTCAGCCGTTTCGTCAGTACGGCATCATGATCGTGTTCATTGCGATCTTCTTCCTCGACCCAGTCCGCGATGCATTTTTTGGCTTCACCGATTCGGTGACCGAACTTGTCGGTGGCTCCGAGGTCTTCGAAGCAAGAGCACGGGGCTGGTTCGAATTCCGCTTCTGGGAAAACCGCTGATCGAGCCATGAGCGAGCAGGTACGTGTCGATAAGTGGCTGTGGGCCGTGCGTCTGTACAAGACGCGCGCTTCCGCCAACGACGCCTGTTCAAGTGGTCGGGTGCGCATTAACGGCACACCGGCGAAACCTGCGCAGCGAATTAAGGTAGGCGATGTGCTCGTCTCTCGGCGCAGCGGATTCTCACGTACCTACCGGGTCGTAAAAGTCATCGAGAAGCGGGTTGGCGCTCCGGTGGCGGTCGAGTGTTACATCGATGAAACGCCCGAAGAAGATAAGCCAAAGCCGCGGTCGATGGACCAACGGATCGATGCTGCCTGGGCCGAACGATCGAGCGGTGCTGGACGACCAACCAAACGCGACCGTCGCCAGATGGAAAAGTTCCTGAACTCGGACAAAAAGCGGCGCCGCTGACCATCGGGTCTTGGGACTAGCAGCCGACCGTCGTGGTCGGATTTTCTGGGTTGCACAAGATCTGTTCGTAGAGCGGTTGGGTGTCGGTTGGCGACTCGAGATACCCAATCGGCCGGTCGTTGACATGGAGTTCCCAGTGCAGGTGGACTGAAGCGTCGTTGTTTTCGATGCCAGCAGAGGCGGCTGAGGTCCCCGAGTTGCCGACGAATCCGAGTGGTGTACCACCGTCGACGAGGACACCCGGCAGAATTTGCGAGTCGACTTCGGAGAGGTGGGCGTAGACAGTTACCGCTCGTTCGCCACCGCTGAGTGCATGGTCGATAACCACGAAGTTGCCGTACAAGTTCGCAAGCGTCCAGAACGGGGTGTCGAACGCCGGGACTGTTTGGGCGAGCACAGCCTCGCGATCCTCGGGGCTCGCGTTGACATAGTCGTTCACCACAAAGATCACTTGGCCAGCGGCTGCGGACTGGATGACATGGTCGGTGGAGCCGCAGTTGAAGTCGAGGCCGTTGTGGATGCCCGAACGGTATTCGCGTGGGGCTCCGACCACAAGGTTGACATTCCCAAACGGGATCGTGCATGTGGTGACAGGTAGCGAAATCGAGTCTTCGACAAGCGCTGCCAACCGAGGACTTTCGCTTGCTGGAGGAGGGGACTGGCGTATCGGGTCGCTGCCGAAGCGAGTGTCATCGGTGATGAGCTCGAAACTCAGGACCCCATTGACTAGTTCGTCGTTAATCATGCGAGCACCCAGGGATCCAAGCATGGTTTCGGTGTCAACGAATTGCCCGACAGCGAGATCGGGATCAATAGTTTCGAGCCCGGCATAGATCGAAGTCACGTTGCTGACACCGTCGCGCGGTCCATGGTCGATCACCACAAACGGGCCATAGGCCCCGGCTCGGAGCCAAGGTCCATCGTTGCCGTTCGCGATCAAATCAGCCTTGAAACTGTTTAAGGGAGCCTGGGTAACTCGCATAACCACGCGTCCAGGAGCGATAGGCGTGGCGGTCTGGCCGGCTTCTGTGCACACGAAGGTGAGCGATGGCGTCAGCGCGAGAAAATTGTTCGTCTCTAGGATCCGTTCATCGACGAAAGGGCAATCGACGGGCGCAGAGGTTCCCTGCGCTCCGCGCACGATGGAGGCAATGTCGTCCCAGGTGCCTCGAGGTCGCTCTAGTACTGGGATCGCAGTGGGTTCCGCGTTGGGGTCGATTGGAGGGCTGTCGTCGGCACTGGAGCTGTTCCCGTCGTCACGCGCAGCCAAGACAATCAACGTCATGATCACGACCAAGGTGACGAGCGCGAGGGCGGCGATCTTTTGCGTACGAGGAAACTCAGACATGGTGTGTGGTGGAGGCGACGAAGCAATACAAAATGCCCATACGCAGACCTCAACGGTAACGCCGATCCGTGACCGTGCCTCTGTCGGCGTTGTCCGTACTCCGCTGATCTGCGGCGGCTGGCCGAATGGATAGTTTCTGGAAACTCAGACCGCTGCTGAGATGGTGGTGAAAACGAATAACGGCCCGGGTCTTGTGTCAGCTTGACGCAAAACCCGGGCCACTAAGTCGATTGGCGTTATCCGGCTACTTGAGCACGGATCATATTGAGTGCAGAACCAGCATGGAACCATGCAATTTGGTCGTCATTCAACGTGTGCAACGCCTGGAACTCAACGCTTTCGCCATCGCTTTTGTGGAGTACACACTCGACTGGTTTGCCAGCCGAAAGTTCTGACAATCCGGTAATCGAGATGGTGTCACTTTCACCGATCGCACCCCAGAAGTCAGGGTCAGCGAAGGTCATTGCGAGTACACCCTGCTTCTTCAGGTTGGTCTCGTGGATACGAGCGAACGACTTGGCGAACACCGCGTGGCAACCACGGAAACGAGGCTCCATCGCTGCGTGTTCGCGGCTGGAACCCTCGCCGACGTTTTCTTCGCCGATGAAGACCCAATTGATGCCCTTCTGGTGAAGGCTCTTGGCGATCTCGGGGTAACTCTTGGTCTGCCCGTCGGAAGGATCGAGTGCAAGTTCGGTCTCGCCGGTGTAGGCGTTTACGACACCGAGGTACAGATTGCCAGAGATGTTCTCGAGATGGCCGCGGTACTTGAGCCAGGCTCCAGCCATCGAAATGTGGTCGGTGGTGACCTTGCCCATGCCCTTGCCAAGAATTGGTAGTTCGAGGTAATCGTTGCCGTCCCATGCGGGAAACGGCGTGAGCAGCTGAATGCGATCAGACGCCGGGTTGACCGTGACCTCGACGCTGCTGCCGTCTTCAGGTGGTGCAATGAACATGGAGTCACCGCTCTCGAAACCGCCAGGTGGCAGCTCGATTGCTTCGCCAACGATCAGGCTGACTTGTTCGCCGGCCTCGTTGGTCAGGGTGTCGGTCTGAGGGTCAAAGTCAACTCGGCCAGAAAGGGCCAAAGCAACCACGGTCTCGGGCGACGTCACGAAGGCCAACGTGGCGGCATCGCCGTCGTTGCGCTTGGGGAAGTTGCGGTTGTAGCTGGTGATGATCAGGTTGGTGGTGCCTTCGATGCCATCTCGGTCATCTCGCTTCCACTGGCCGATGCACGGCCCGCAGGCATTGGCAAGCACGACGCCGCCGATTGCTTCGAGTGGCTCGAGCATGCCGTCGCGCTGGATGGTGCGCATGGTGGCTTCAGAGCCAGGGGTGATCATGAACGGTACTTTGGCCTTCAGGCCCTTAGCTGCAGCATCGCGTGCGATTGATGCTGCGCGGCTGATGTCCTCGTAGCTCGAGTTGGTACACGAGCCGACAAGTGCCGCGCTGATTTCCATTGGCCAGCCCTTCTCGGCTGCCTCGGCACCCAGTGCAGACAGAGGTCGTGCCAGGTCTGGGGTGTGTGGACCGTTGATTAGTGGCTCAAGCGTGGACAGATCGATCTCGATGACCTGGTCGAAGTAGTCGCCCGGGTTGGCAAGGACGTCGTCGTCGGCCCGGAGGTGATGGGCGACGGCCCGAGCTGCATCGTCGATGGCTTCGCGGCCGGTTGACTTGAGGTAACGGCTGGTTGCATCGTCGTAGGGGAACAGCGACGTGGTTGCACCGATCTCGGCACCCATATTGCAGATGGTTGCCTTGCCGGTTGCCGACAGGCTTTCGGCGCCGGGGCCGAAGTATTCAACGATTGCGCCCGTGCCGCCCTTGACGGTCAGGATCTCGGCCACCTTCAAGATGACGTCCTTGGGTGCGGCCCAACCACCGAGTTCGCCGGTGAGCTTGACGCCGATGGCCTTTGGCCAGCGCACGTTCCAGGCAAAGCCGGTCATGACATCGACGGCGTCGGCGCCGCCTACACCTACAGCGATCATGCCAGCGCCGCCCGCATTCGGCGTGTGGCTATCGGTGCCGAGCATCATGCCGCCGGGGAAGGCGTAGTTCTCGAGCACGACCTGATGGATGATTCCGGAACCTGGTGCCCAGAAGCCGGCGCCGTACTTGGCACAGACCTTTTCGAGGAAGTCGTAGACCTCACTGTTGGTGTCGGCCGCGACCATGAGGTCGGTCTTGCCGTCGACGCGAGCCTGGATCAGGTGATCGCAGTGGGTCGTGGTCGGCACAGATGTGCGGGCGAGGCCAGCAGTCATGAACTGCAGCCATGCCATCTGGGCGGTGGCATCTTGCATGGCCACCCGGTCGGGGCGAAGGTCGGTGTAGGAAACGCCCCGCTCGAGGCCAGCAGTTCCAGGATCGTCGAGGTGATTGATCAGAATCTTCTCGGCCAAGGTAAGGGCTCGTCCGAGCTTCTCACGACCCCACGCAAGACGTTCGTCGAGTGTGCTGTACACCTCGTTGACGAGTTCGATTGGGGTTTCGGCAAAGACGGCCATAACAAATACCTCTCGATGTGATAACTTGTATGCTACAAGTTTGATACAAGCTGTCAACGACCGACAGCACGTTTCTGCGAAGATCGCTCTCCGACTGCCCGCAGGTTGCCCACGTTATGGCCCGTTCCTTTCGATACCAAGAGATTGCTGAATCGATTCGCGGTGATGTCGAGAAAGGTGTGTTGGCGACTGGTGCGCTACTCCCCAGTGAGTCGGCGTTATCGGCGGCTCATGATGCGAGTCGGGTGACGATTCGTAAGGCGCTTGAGCAGCTTCGGGGCGAGGGACTGGTCGATAGCCGTCAGGGTTTTGGTTGGTTTGTGGGCAGTAGTCCAATCCGTCAATCTTTGGACAGTCTCGAAACCATCGAAGGGCAACTCGCTGAAGCAGGTCGTTCCAGTGAGCGCAGGGTGTTGCAGTTCGGATTTGTTCAAGCTCCCGTTGAAGTTGAGGCTTTGGTAGGTGCTGAGGTGCTCGAGGTCAAACGGCTCAATCTGGCCGACGGTGAGCCATTTGCGTATGTCACTGTTTGGTGTAAGGCCTCGTTAGGTGTTGACCTGTCGCGGAGTGATGTCGAAGAGTCGACGTTCGTTGACCTGCTTCTTGACCGCCTCGGTCATGCGACTCAAGTAATTTCGGCCATCGCTGCTGACGCAGCGATCGCGGTTGCGCTCAAAGTAGACGAGGGCTCGCCGCTACTTCGGGTGCGACGCGTGACCACTGACAGTGCGGGGGGTAACGCACTGGTGAGCGAGCATCTCTATCCAGCACATCGCACCGAGTTCGAAGTCACTCTCAGCGGCCCCACGGGTGAACCAGCCGGGCTGCGATTGGTCGAGTAGCGCCGCGGCGGAGGTTGGCGGAGACGTGGAGCTTGCATCATGGCTAGCTACGTTGCTCGAATGGCAGATGAAATCGAGGCTCTGGCGGTCTACGGCACCCTGGCGCCGGGCGAGAAGAACCATTGGGTTCTGTCTCGTATCGGTGGCGAGTGGTGCACGGGAACAGTTCGTGGCTACACCTTCGAGATCACGTGGGGGGCGGCCGAGGGGTACGAAGGGTTCGTGGCCGACGAGAGCGGCGGGTTGGTTCAGGTGGCTGTTTTGCGTTCGTCGCAGCTCGCCAATCGGTGGCGTGAGATCGACGATTTCGAAGGAGCGGGCTACGAACGTCGCTCGGTGGAGGTCACGCTCGGCAGCGGTGCCGTCGTGGCCGCTCAGGTCTACGTCGCGTTGACCGACAGCTAGTTCGACGCGCTGGTGACACCAGGTTGGCGATCGTTGATTTGGCAGCGTCGACGATGTCTGCGGCGGCCACTCCTGCAAACCGATCACGGCCACTGATCCGGTCGATGTCGGCCAAGCCATGGCCGGTTGATCTGCGAAGCTGTTCGACACGCCTCACATCGACGAAGCCGGTGCCAGGAGGCCGCGCGGATTGGTGCGAGCCCAGATGCCTCCGGGCCGATGTTGCCGCTCTTGTTCGCTGCGCTCACGGGCCGCTGGGCCACGGCTCAGCTGGCACCGAAGCCGAACACGCACGCCTGTTCGCTGACCCTCCAGGAACCAAACGAAAACCGCCGTTGAGGGACACAATGTCCCAGCCTTCGGGTGGCTGAGGGTTTCGGAGCGACGCCGAGACGCGCAATGCGACCTTCCTCGACCGAGGGCGGCACTCGTTTCGGTAACCATCGGCAATCTCGTCGATCGAAGCCCCGTCTGAGCCGGCTGGCACCAGGATGCTGCGCAGCACTCGGGTCGCTCCGGTGAGCGCGTGGCTGTCAAGGCCGGGTGAATGCGCGGCGCCGGGCCGATGCACAGCTATGAGATGTATCCAAAGATGTTGCTGGCAGGGTTCCTCTGTTGATCAGGTTCTGGATGACGTGCGCTGTTGTAGCTACTAGCCGGACACCCACAGCGACGCGAGTGCCTGGCCACGTCCTTGTCCAATCCACGGGCTGGACCGGGAACGTAGTTCAATTGCAAATCGTTAACGGGGCCACACCGGCTTCTTGCGAGAGCGTCGGCTGCGATCGCCAAGAGCCCAGGCCCGGCGCCAAGATGAAGCCTTGGGTCCAGACATAGAAGGGGAACCCTGCTGATGGAATCGCTTACGGGCCTGCCACCAGTCGGTTGCTAGTTCGTCGCCCAACGAGGCGACTGCCGACTCGATGCGGGTGTTCAGCCGGCGAGTGTTGTCGCCTTCGGCAGGCCAGATCGGATCGCCAAAGATGACCTTGGTCGTCGACGGCTTCGGCCACCGCTGGCCTTTACGCCAGATGCGTCCGGTGCCCGCCAAATAAATCGGCACGATCGGAATCTCACACCGCAACGCGAGATAAGCGGCGCCACCCTTGAACGGTTGCCCCCAGCCATCGGGGCTTCGGCCGCCTTCGGGGAATATCAACAAGCTGTTACCGGCATCGACGATCTCCGCGGCTTGGTCGGCCGATGCTCGACCCATGCTGTGGCGATTGATCGGGAATGCCCCGATGGTAAGGGCGGACATGGTGGCCTTGATGCGCTTGTCGAAGAAGTAGTCCGATGCAGCAGCGACGACGAGTTTGTGCCGCCACGGCAGCGGGATCGAGGTCAGCAAAAGGGATGTGTCGAGGTGACTGTGGTGGTTGGCCACGAACAGAGCATGCTGTTTCGGGTTTAGTGAACGAAGCTGGTCGTAGCCCTGGCGATCAGGCTTGGCGATTACAGAGATCCACGGGCGAAGAATGGTCTCGACGATGGCGCTGCGGGCTATGCGTGCAGACGGGCGGCGGGCCCACTCCGTGTCGTAGTTGGCACCGATGTTGCTGTTGTCGTCGGGTATTTCGACAGAGGCAGGGACAGGCGGTGCAGCATACGGGAAGCCAAGTTTTGGTGGGCGTATCCCTCTGCGGGCGCGCCCGGCGACACCTTTCGCCAAGAGGGCGACCTTGCGGCGTCCGATCAACGGTTGCGGCATCAGTTCTCACTTCCCCAATTGTTACGTCCCCTGGGGACGTAACAATTCGATGGTCGGCGGTGGTCCTGCACGCTTAGATGACGTCGGCCATAACGACCGGCGGGTTGTGTAGGTGGGTGATCGTTGGCTGGGGGCCGACAACATCGCTGGCGATCTCGAGTGCGTCATTCATGGTCGATGCTGGCGTAAATCCCATACGTCGGACGGCCTTTACGTCGCCGCCCACGATGATGATCTTGGCCGCATGGTCCATGGCGTTGCTACCCCAGTACCACATGTACAACGGGTGTACGCCGTGGTAGGCGTAACTCGTGCGGTAGAGGTGGCGGTACCACTCGTCTTCGGCGAATTGCTTCTCGTACTTGTGGGCAATCTTGTGGCCATCGGTGGTGTCGGGCAGTACTTGCTCAAAGAAGTCGATGTAACTCGGGTGGTGCACCGGGTGAAATTCGATCGGCGTGGGGTGGGTCATGATGATGACGCCGTCTTTACGCACCAACGGCTTGTTTCGGTACATGTTGAAGAAGTAACCCAGGCCCAAGCACATGACCAGGATGGGGTTGAGGATCGAGTTGACGTTGTACGGGCTCAGGTACGGCAGCCCCATGGTCAAGATGTCGGCTTGGCCTTCGATCTGGACCAACTGCTGCTTGAGCATGTTCTCAACCGCTGACTCATGGACGGCTTCGACTTCGCCAGCTTGGACTGACGTCATGCCGTACGGCGACAGGTGGTCGTTGAAGACCTTGCGTCGTGCCTTTCGAGGCATGATCTGCAGACCCTTTTGCATGGCGATGAACGATGCGCGGTCGCGGGCAGTCCATTCCCATTCACGCTTCTGCAGCACAGACATGGGACCGTCCATGCCGAAGACGTTGTTGTTGATCGTGGTCTCGATCTGGAACACCTTGACCCCGGCTGCGGTGATGACATCGCCTTGGCGCCAGTTTTTGTTATGAAACTCGCTGTGTTTGTGGTCCATCAGGTCTGACTTCAGCAGCGTGTCGACATTGTGATGATGGCGAATGCCGCTATAGCCGGACAGGCCGGTGGCAGTGCTCTTCCAGCCGCCGTTCATGGAGACCATGTTGATGTTCACGTAGACGATCAGGTCGCTCTCGGCGGCCCGGCGGACCATCTGGACTTCTTCGCCTTCGCTGGTTTCACCCAACATGACCATTTCGTCGGGGTCTTCGGCATCCATGTTGTAGAGCAAGCCGGTTGGTGCGAACGCGTCATAGACCCGATCGCCGACGGCATGGCGTAGCTCGTCTTCGGTCATGCGGCGGTGCAGTGCGAGCGCGGCGATGATGTGGACATCGTCGACGTTGGCCTCGGCAGCCATGTCCAGGACTTGTTCGATGATTCGTTGGCGAATGTCTGGCCGACGCATCTGGGGGAGTGGCAGCGAGATGTCGTCGAACACGATGGTCAGCTTCATGCCAGCGAAGAGCTTGGACGGAAGCGGATCATCCTTGAGCGGGTTCAGCAGCGCATCGCGAATGGCCCCATCGGGGTCAGCAATGGGGTTCAGCGGCTCAGCGGGGTACAGCACCCTGGTACGTCCTGCTGGCAGGCTCTCCAGGCTGAAGCCCTCGCCACGGTGAAACAGGATCGGGGGCGTGGACTTGTCGACTTCGAGGACGAGTCCTGGTCGAGGTGTGCGGTCTTGTAAAGCCATAAGTGGGATCAAAAGTTATGTTCCCCAGGGGAACATAACTTTTCAGTTAGGCGCTGCGACGAGCGCGGGGCAGGTAGGGGGCTACTGGCAGGATCTTGTGTTCGCCACCGGGGGCGGGGGAGAAGTTCTCGACGAGCCAGCCGCGGCGGCGGGCCAGCATGGCGAGTTTGGTGTCGGGGTTCACCGCTACGGGGAACGACACGGCTTCGAGCATCGGCAGATCGCTGGTTGAGTCGGCGTAGGCAACAGACTCTTGCAGATCGAGATTGTGCTCGGCGGCGTATTGGCGCAGTGCCTCGGCTCGCATCTCACCGATTGGCGGCGCATGCAACATGCGGCCGGTGTAGCGACCATTTTCCTGTTCGAGTGATGGACAGATGATGTCGTCGAAGAGCGGGTCGAGGTTCTTCACGATGAAGTCGAGCGCACCAGTGATGAGAACAGTGCGATGGCCAGCGGCCCTATGCATCCGCACCCGGCGAATTGCATCAGGGAACGCGTTCTTCACCAACAAGTCGCTGAACAGTTCGGCGGCATCGCGTTCGAGTTGTTCGACCGGCGCATTGTCGTAGCGGCGGTAGAAATGGCGCAAGAACTCGACCCGATCGCGGCGGTCCAGCCGTTGCAGACTGGCGGCTTCGCCCAGAGCCTTAAGCACCACGCGAGCTCGTTGTGAGCGATTGAGGTTGCGGGTCGCAAGCCAGCCCCACGAACCCACGACGTTTGACTGGATCAATGTGTTCTCAAGATCGAAGGCTGCAAGCTGACGTCGTTCGTCGAGCACCTGTTCGCGGAGCCGATCACTGCGACCGAATGCGGCGCCCTTCTTGCCCGATGGTGCTGTCTTGACCCGTCCCTGTTCCAGCACAGAGGGCAGATGGATGTCGACCGAATAGTGGTGCCAGTCGATGATTTTGGGATCCATCTGGAACGTGGTTTGGTCTTCGGGAGTCAGGCTGGCATGCATGGTCAGCGTGTTCTCGCAGTGATAGAGCGCTTCGCACACCACGTATTTGCCGTAGAGATCGACGTAGCCGATCGCCTGTTCCAGGTTTTCTTTGCGTTCGTCGATGGTGGCCGCGAGTTGGGCTCGTTGGCCACGGACGGGCAGCGCCCGCATGACCTTGCTGGCCCGATCCAGACCTGATCGGGCCCGATACATCTGGGTCGTGATCTTGTTCTTGTCCGGGAACGTCCAACGAGGTGGGGCGATTGGCTGGTCGAAGTCGTCGTAGATTGGGTTTGCTCGGAAGAACTCGGTGGTCCACGCGTGGAACTGGCCCATCCGGAACGGGTTCTCCGCTCCGCTGGTGGATTGCAGGACCTGCACGGAACCGTCTTCGGCCGGCCCCTTGCCAGCAACTACAACCAGGGTTGCAACGACGAGGTCGACAGGGATGGTATCGAGGATGCCTTCGGGGGTCCCTGGGAAGTCGGTGAGCAGACCGCGGCCAAAGCCGATGATCACTGGTTCTGCCATGCGGAAGCCGCGAATCCAGCCGGGGAACGGCTCAGCCCAGCTCGACTCGATGATCGATGGCCGCACGATGCTGAGCGGAATGTCGCCGCGCAGTTCGGCCATTGCACTTTCGGCCATGGCTTTGGTCATGGCGTAGGCGTCGCTGAAGTCCAGCGACGCGGCGCGAGCGAGGCCGAGGTCAACCTGTTCTTGGCGGACCCAGCGTTCGCGGAGCTGCTCCGTCTTATTGGCGAGGGCATTGCCGCCTGCAGCGCCGAGTTCGTCTTTGGCTTCTTTACCGAACTTCTTGAGCGAAGCGGTGGTGCGGCTTTCGTCTTCGCTCCGAACGCGGGCTCGGCGGGCGGTCTCGATCTCATTGCGCCAGTCGACCGAGATGGCATAGGCGCCGTCTTGCAGCAGTTCTTCGAAGGCATCACCCTTGCGGGTGCCCGCAACGTACGCGGTTGACACGGCGACCAGGTGAGGAGTGACGTTCAGGTCGTGCAGTGTCTCGATCAGATTGATCGGGCCGCAGAGATTGGTGTTGATTGCAACATCGAGCGGGTTGTCGAATGACACCGAGGCGGCCGAGTGGATGACAATGTCGCAGTCGGCGAGGGCGGCCCGCCCTTCGTCGTCGAGGCCGAGGCCTCCTTTGGTGATGTCGGCTGCGATGGGCAGGATGCGGTTGGCTGCCATCTCGGCGAAGCCGTCTTTGCCAAACTCTTCGCGGAGTCGATCGAAGGCATCATTGCGCAAGATCTCGCGGTCGACACGATTCTGGACGCCTCGGCGGCCTGGCCGGATCATCAGCACGAGCCTGCAACCGGGAACACTGCGCAGGAGTCGTTCGACCAAGGCGGTTCCCAGAAACCCGGTCGTGCCAGTGATGGCAATCCGCTTTCCGTCGAGCGCCGCCGCTATCTCACTCGTGTCAGCTCCAGCCATCCGATCACCTTACCAACTGGTAGACGCCGTGTACCAGTTGGTAGAGAAGCTGATGGTTTGGCCTACGATCTATGGCGTGGCCGTGACTGTGGACACCCCTGATACGAGAACACGCATCTTGGCCGAGGCCATCGATGCGTTCGGAACCCGCGGTTACGCTGCTGTCTCGCTCGACGACCTTGCCGAAGTTCTGGGGGTTCGCAAGCAGACGGTGCTCTACCACTTTGGCTCAAAAGCCGAGCTCTTCGAAGCGACGATCGACTCCGCGATCGGAGACCTTGGTCAGACGCTGATCGCTGCAGGCACGGGCCGCACCGGCTGGCCTGCGGTCGAGGCGGTGGTCCACGCCGTGTTCCGTATCGCGGTGCGGCAGCCCGCCAGATTAGGCATTTTGCGAGAAGTCATGCGGTTGGGCGGCGAATGGTCGGCCCGAGCAACAAGGGCCATGGAACCAACCATCGCTCGCGCTCGGCTATTTCTGTCGCTCGAAATGCGCCGCGGTCATATGCGGCAAACCGATCCCAATCTGCTGTTGGTCTCGGCCTACTCAACCGTCATGGGTGTGGCCACCGAAGTCGAAGTACTACGCGCCGTCGGCATCGAGCCAAATCTGCGAGAGGCAGTCCGACGCCGACGGGAATTACTGAAGTTTCTCGAAGCGGCGCTTCGTTAGTCCGGCCAAGCCCTACGGCTTGATGAAGACTTTGCCCTGCGGGTCCTTGAACGTGTCGGCCAGCGTGTCCATCACGCCGGCGAGGTTTACCGTGGCACCGATGTCGGTGCTCCACCGGCCGTCGCTGAATCGTGCTTGGACCTCGCCGAAGACTTCGAACTTGGCTTCGATCGATGTCTCGGTCATCCACGGCGTTAGCCAGAACCCGCGGATGGTCTTGTTCATGAAGATGAGTTCACCAGGGTTCGACAGCGGGGGAGTCTCGGAGCTGAGTGAGCCATAGATAACCCAGGCGCTGTCGCGTCCCATGGCGGTGAAGATTTTGGTCGAGGTGGAGTCGACAACGGCATCGATGAACGTCTGCGGTTTGTGCTCGCGGACCGCTGCAGCGAATTGTTCTTCGAAGTTCGAGTCGGTCTGGTTCACGATGGCCGTGACGCCGAGTTCACGGAGCGTTTTGTTGTGCACGTCGCGCCGGACAACAGCGATCATTGGAATGCCGGCGTTGCGGGCCAAGGCGATGATGAACTTTGTTACTTGGCTTGCGCCAGTGGTCAGCATGATGCTCGGGGAGCCAACGGCCTGAGAATCGGCGAACATGGCGGCCGCTATCAGCGGGTTAACAATGAACCCAGCAGCGTCGTTGTCGTTGATCGAATCCGGCAGCGTGGACATCGCCGAAGGCCACGTGGTTACGTTGCCCACCAGAGCGCTGTGCGCTGTCTAGGTGTGGCAGACGATGAAGCCGCCGTCGATCTCGGCGCAGACCGGGTCATCGTCAATAGCGATGAGTTCGCCCAGGATGATGTCCGTGTCAGTTTTGGTGTCCTTGGTGTTGATGTCAGTATCGGCGTCTGTCTCCGTAGTGCACGCGACTTCCCAAAAACTGTCGGTGCAATCGACGAAGTGTGCCATTGGGCTGGCTGCTGCGAAGCCGGTGATCGCAAACAAGCCGATCGCCAGTGCCTGGGTTGGAAGTGTGGTGAATCGAGCCATCCGCACGTGACCTTTCATGAAAGACAGTTGCATCGTGCACCTGCCACCTGGGTTGGTCACTCAAGTGCTTCGCTAACCCCCTAAACGGGAGATCGCGAAGCACTACGTGAACACACACACCGTGAATCCGAGTTCACGGTGTGTGTGTTCCTCGAGTTGCGGAAGTTATGGCCCAGTGTTATCGAGCGCAGCGTTACGAGCGCATCAGGGAGCGGAGTGTGACAGTGCACCGTTCGCGACCTACTCTGCAGCATATGGATCTGACCTACCCCGCTGAGACAGACACCTTCCGAGCGAAGATCAACACGTTTCTCGATGACAACCTGCCTGACGGTTGGGCGGGCATCGGTGCCGTGCCCGCTGCCGAGCGCTACGACTTCCAGATGGATTGGCGCCGCACACTCAAGGCGAACAGCCTGTTGGCCGCCAACTGGCCCGCTGAATATGGCGGTGGTGGTCTGACCCACCTTGAGATGGTGGTCATGTACGAAGAGTTCGCCAAACGCGGTGTGCCTACCAGCGGTCCCAACGACGGCTTCAGTATCTCTATGGTTGGCAACACCATCCTTCACTGGGGGAGCGACGAGCAGAAGGCGCACTACATCCCACGCATCCTCGACGGCACCGACATCTGGTGCCAGGGTTACTCGGAGCCTGACAGTGGTAGCGACCTTGCCAACCTGGGTTGTAAGGCCGTCCTCGACGGCGACGAATGGGTAGTCAACGGCCAGAAGATCTGGACCAGCTCAGGCCACACCGCCAACATGATCTTTGTGCTTGCACGCACTGACCAAGATGTGACCAAACATGCCGGTATCTCGTTCTTGCTCATGTCCATGGAGCAACCAGGCGTCGAGATCCGGCCGATCACCAACATCGTGCGCCAAGATCACTTCAACGAGGTCTTCTTTACCGATGCTCGTTGCCCTAAGGACAATGTGCTTGGCGGCGTGAACAACGGTTGGGCCGTCGGTAACACTCTGCTCGGTTTCGAGCGTGGGGTTGGCGCCACTGTGCAGTCGCTTGGTTTCCGTGCCGAACTCGACCAGTTCATCGAACTGGCTCGTGACAACGGCAAACTCGACGACCCGATGGTTCGTCAGGACATCGCCTACTTCCACACCTGCGTCGAAATCATGCGCTATCGAGGTATGCAAGCACTGACCCGCTTCCTCAAAGGCCAGGCTCCCGGACCAGAATCTTCGATCGGCAAACTCTTCTGGAGCGAATACCACCTGAAGATTACCGAAGCAGCTATGAACGTTGCCGGCATGAAAGCGACAATTGGCTTCGGCGACGAAGACGCTCGAGGTCTTGGCCCACCAGCAATCGGCACTGAAAACACCGTTCCGAACTGGATGGCTAGCTTCATGATTGCTCGACCAGGCACGATCTACGCCGGTACCTCACAGGTGCAGCGCAATATCGTTGGCGAACGTGTCTTGGGGCTACCCAAGGAGCCACGTGCCGATAGCGGCACGTGGAAGGAATCTCAGGCCAACTACAGCTAGTTCTGCACTCTGCGAATCGTTGATAGCCCCGTGGCATCAACGATTCGCAGCGTCAGGTGAAATGAGAGTTCGGTGGCCGAGTAGTGCGGTCAGCGCTGAAGTCTCGATTCGTCATTGGGCAAGCTGGCTCGACACGTTGTCCAAGCCACGTTGTCCAAGCCACGTTGGAAGCTATGGCTCGGCCTGTTCGCCGACGAGCGCTACCTAGAAGATCTCAGCGGCCCGTCCAGTTTGGCGAGCGTTTCTCGGAGAACGCGAGTGGCCCTTCGATGTAGTCCTCGCTCCTGAAGAGTGAAGCCACCGCGTCGTACCTGCCTTCGTAGGCAGCGCGAATGCCGCCGTGTTCGAAACCTTGCATCGCCGCTTCTTTCGTTGCCCGAATCGACATTGGGGAACACTCGAGGATCATCTGAGCCCATTCACGGGCCCGGTCCATGAGCTGATCCTGTGGCACAACCTCGTTCACGAAACCGAGCTCCACGCCTTCAGCGGCGGGCACGTGGCGGGCAGTCAACATCATGCTCATGGCTCGCTTCAGCCCGATCTGGCGGGGCAAACGATGTACGCCACCAGCCAGGGCAGCCAGGCCAACCTTGGGCTCCGGCAGGGCAAATCGGGCATTGTCAGATGCGATGATGAGGTCGCAGGCCAACGCAATCTCGAAGCCGCCACCCATAGCCACGCCGTTCACAGCAGCGATGATTGGTTTGTTCAGATCCCATCGAGACGTGATACCTCCGAAGCCGGTCGTTGGTGCTGCGGAACGGTCGCCGCCCTCGGCTTGGTAACGAAGGTCGTTGCCAGCGCAGAATGCCCGCTCGCCCTCGCCAGTGATGATGGCAACCCACAGATCGGGGTTGGACTGAAAGTCGTCGAAGATGTCGGCCATCTCGGCGTTGCCAGGAGGATGAAGTGCATTCATCCGTTCTGGTCTGTTGATCGTGACGATCAAGAGATTGCCGTCTTGTTCTGCTGTGCAATAGTCACCCATCTCCGAACCCTAGTCACGCGGCTCCCGCCGACGTTCAGCGAGACGCCGAGAGGTTCGACGAACTAGTGCGTGACCGAGCGGTGCTCCAGCCGTTTGTCGTGGCGTTCGATGGCGAGGTCGACGAGCCGGTTGATCAGATCGGGATAGTCGATACCCGTTGTTTCCCATAGCTTGGGAAACATAGAGATAGGCGTGAAACCAGGCATTGTGTTGACCTCGTTCAGAAGGAACCCCCGGCCATGTTCTTCATAGAAGAAGTCGATCCGGGCAAGACCCTGCACCCGTAATGCCTGACCCACATGGCAGGCAAGCATTCGGACTTCGAGGGCCGCCTCAGGGCTGAGAGCCGCGGGAATCAGTGTTTGGGCAACACCGTCGTGGTATTTGTCGTCATAACTGTAGAACGCGTCGCCGGGCACGATCTCTCCCGGCACGGAAGCTTCGAGCGTTCGATTGCCCAAAACGCCAACCTCGATCTCTCGGCCGGTGACGGCTTCTTCGACCACGATCCACTCGTCGTAATGAGCGGCCACGGCAAGCGCTTCGTGCAGTTCCTCGGCAGTTGTTGAGCGACTGACTCCCACCGAGGAGCCCATGTTTGCTGGTTTGACAAAGGTGACGGGGCCGAGTTCGTTCATCAGGTCGGTCGGGGTGGAAGCCGTGATGTCATCGGAATGGACCGTGCGCCAGTTGGCCTGAGCGATGCCAAAACTAGAGGCGGCTTGTTTGGCCATGGCCTTGTCCATGCAGAGCGACGAACTCAGGACACCCGAGCCGACATACGGCACTCCAGCCAGGTCGAGCAGCCCTTGTACCGTGCCGTCTTCGCCCATGGGTCCATGCAGCAGCGGTAACACCACGACGGGTACATCGGTGGGGGCAATGGCCAGAAGCGGTTCGATCGCAGTGCCCGCAGTTTCCAGGGCGGCAGGAAGTTCGGCGACCGTGCCCGAGGTGATGGCATCAGCTACAGCGGTGCGTTGCCAGACGCCGTCGCGGGTAATACCGATGGCATCGACGATGAACCGGGACGGGTCGACCGCGGCGACAATATGGCGAGCGGTCACACGCGACACGTCGTGTTCAGCAGACTGGCCGCCGAAGAGCACTACCAACCGATGTCGCTGTGTCATGTTGCCGAGAGTAGTTGGCAGCAGCGCCCGGGCTGGCGCATACGGTGAGCCAGCGTTTCTAGATCGATGGTCCATCTGAGCGCAGGGGATACGGGTGGCCCGGATTCGGTTTGGGTGGCGCGTCCGTGGGCTCGAATGATGCGAAACTTGCGCCATGCAGATGACGGCCAGTGAGATTGCCGAGGTCACCGGTGGTGTGTTGCACGGACCTGATGCTGTGGTCAACGACGCGTCGATCGACACTCGCACCATCGAACCTGGTCAACTGTTTGTGCCGATCGTCGACGCTCGCGATGGTCACGACTTCATTTCCATAGCGCTGGCCGCCGGGTGTGGTGCCTACCTGACGCAACGAGCGCCCGAAGGCGGCACCGCAGTCGTCGTGGATGACACGTTGGCAGCGCTGACGGAACTCGGCCGTCATGCTCGGGCCAGACACACTGGCCCGGTCATCGGGATTACCGGTTCTGTCGGCAAGACATCGGTTAAGGATCTGGCTTTGGCAGCCATTGGGAAGACACGCAAAACCCACGCGAGTGAACGGTCGTTCAACAATGAGCTAGGTGTGCCGTTGACCCTGTTCAATGCCCCCGACGACGCCGAGGTCTTGATCGTAGAAATGGGTGCACGGGGCATCGGTCATATCGCCGCCTTGTGCGAGATCGCCAACCCAATCATTGGTATCGTCACCTACGTCGGCGCGGTACACACCAGCGAATTCGGCACGGTCGAAGCCATTGCCCAGGCCAAGGGTGAATTGGTCGAGGCACTTCCGGCGTCAGGACGAGCCATTTTGAACGCAGACTCAGCGCCGGTGCTGGCAATGAGGTTCCGCAGCCAGGCGCCGGTGATCACCTATGGAGTCGGCGGCGATTTCAACGCAGTCTCTGTGACGATCGACGCGGAGCTGCGGCCGAGCTTCCAACTCGTGTCATCTGGCCGTACCTACTCCGTGAGCCTGCCGGTCCACGGTGTACATCAGGTTTCCAACGCATTGGCAGCACTTGCGGCAGCCGAGGCGGTTGGTGTTACTCCAAGCCAGGCCATTGCCGGTCTCGCAACCGCAGGGTTATCACGGTGGCGCATGGAACTTGGCCATACAGCCGGAGGTGCTGTGGTGATCAACGATGCGTACAACGCCAACACCATCTCAACCGAGGCTGCGTTGCGTTCGTTGGCGGCGATCGATGTCGCACAGCGGTTTGCGGTCCTGGGCGTTATGGCAGAACTCGGCGATCGCCACGACGCAGATCATCGTGCGATGGCGGCATTGTGCCAGCAGCTCGACATCCAGCTCATCGCCTATCAAGAACCGGCATACGGGGTCGAGGTCACGCACGACTTCGATGCGGTCATGGCCAAACTCGGGCCCTTGAATCGGTCCAATGCGGTCCTTGTAAAGGGCAGTCGGATCGCTGGCCTCGAGGCACTGGCCGACCAGCTGACTGCCTACAACTAGAACTCGCTCTCGGTGGGGAGTTCGTCGGGTGGCAATGGCCGGTTGCTGACCTTGTACTTGTCGTAACGTTCCGAATCACACGACGGGCAGAGCCACACCTGGCGGAAGCTTTGGATCGAAAGTTGTGTGCCTCGACTTTTTTCGACAAGTGCCTGGGCGGCTTCGCGCATGTCGTCGCCACCGCAGCGTTCGCAGGTAGGCCGCGCGGCAGGGTCCCGAACCCACTCGGCATCGCAGACCTGACATACCAGGGCAATCAGCGCATCGCGGCGCTCGCCTCGGAGATCGTCTCTTTCACCACACGCCGGACAACAGATATCGGTGCTCATCAGCGACCCGTGGCCCGTTCTTGGGCTCGCCGAGCGCGAAGTAAGCCCGTGACTGCTTCGTCGACCATGTCATCGAGGATTGCGTCGGGACCAGGTCGCAGGAAGGCGACCATGCCGTCAGTGCCCTTGAGCCTCATGCGCACGCTTTTGTTCAGTGCACTCAGATCGTGATCTGGTTTCGAGGCATAGGCAACTATGAAGTACGGGCCGTCGATCCGTGCCACGAGATCAGCGTCGGGCATGATGTCGGCCAGGAAACTACCGATTTCTTCGGTGGCCATCGTGGCGTCGGCTGGCGGTAGCGACTCGAATTGGTCGAGCGACATGGCTTCGATAGCGACCAGAAGTGGTTGGGCTCGGGCGGTAGCGGCGGGAGACGAGAGCCAGGCCCCAAGGGTCTCGAGCGTGGCCAACTGGGTGGTGTGGCCCGGATCGATTGCAGCGGACGCGAATGCTCCACTAGCGGCGTCGGCTCCGGTAGTTGCATGAACCATGAGCTCAGAGGGACCGATCGCAACAGTTGTGGTGGTTGCGGCGGGAGCAACGTCAGGAATCAGATGTAGACCGGACGTGGCCATGGCTTTGGTCGCAGGAATTGTGTCGGGTGTATCCATCACCACCGAGACAACGTCGGACGCGATTGCTGCAGTTGGAGCCAGCTGATCGTCGGGAACCAACAGGTTCGGAAACAATAGTGTTCGAGGGGTTTGGCCGTCGACGTTGACATGCGGCTCGGGTTCGTCGTCGCTCGGCGCTGCCGCCTCAGAACCGAAGTTCTGCATTTCGGTGTAAAAGCGGTTGGTGCGAACCTCTCGTGCCCATGCGGTCCACTCTCTCAGCGTGGTCTCACGGTTTTCGATCTCGCGTTGCACGCCTCGCAAGGTGGCAAAGGCACTGAGAACCACCAGACCGCAGACGATGACCGCGGGGTTAGATCGGGGAATGTCGGTGCGACTTGTCCACAGCTGTATGGCGGTCCCAGAAAGCGCTAGTGAGATAAAGCTGAGTGCGGCACGCGATGCCCGGGGCGAGGTCTCGGGTATCGCGTAGGTAAGTTCGCGCTGGGGCGAACGGTTCCATGCCAGCAAGATCAGAACGAAGCTAACTCCGAGCGAGATGATCGCTGGCCATTCGTTTCGTAATAGGACTGTGTTCGCTACGAGTGCGAACACGGAACCGAGCAAGGTGGCGCTGATTGTCAAGGTGGGATGACGGCGCACAAATCCCAGCGCAACGATGCCAGCGAGTAACAAACCATTGCCTAGGCCGACGACTGCGAGAACCGCCTGGTCTGGTTGGCTCCAGATCGTGACCGATGATGCGAACGGGGGGCTGAGCCAGTTCAACGCGCCCCATGCGAGTGCTGTGATGGCGGAAATCCAGGCCAGGGTCGACCCGAAACGGTCACGCTCTGATGCCATAAGAAGCAGACCCAGTCCCATCAGACCGCTGGTGACAGCAGCACCAATCATGGTGGAGCGGCTATTGATATCTCCGTACTTGTTTGCGGCAAGGAGGCGCACAAACAGGCCAACTGCTGCGCCGACACCGACCAGCCCGAGCCGGAATGGTCGTGAGAGGGTCACTGATGCAGGGGTCTCTGAGGGTCGGGCTGTCGTTATGCCTTTGCCATTCGGCGCCGAGGACTGGGCTTCGGGCGGAGCGATCAACGGTGTGCTCATGAGTCGGCTCCAAAGTCGACCATGCCGGCCGCGTCGACTTCCCAACGCCAGTCCGTGCGGGGTGTCACCATACGTTCGCCTGCCCGGACATAGAAGTCGAGGATGGCGGTATGTGCGTCGTCACCAGCACTGCGTTGGGGGATGAGTCCGGTGGTGTCTGCAGCCTCGATGATGCGACGGGTAGCGGTGAGAGCGGCCGTGTGTCGATCGCTGGCAGTGGAGGACATGCGGGCTACGTCCATGGATGCGGCGAATGCTTCGTCTGACTCGATGAGGAAGGCCAAGGAAGCAACAACATCAGCTGCGTTTCGGCGGATATGAGCGATGGACTCGTCGGCGAACCCGGCACTTGCTCCTGCGAGGTCGGCGAATGGCCCTGCGTATTCGTACAACATGGTGACAGCGGCGGCCGACTGCACACGCGTCTCGACAATGGCCTGGTCATCGCCCTGATTCGGCACGGGCCCTGGTGCCACCATGATCGAATCGCCACTGCACTGTTCTGACGGGATCAGTACTTCGCCACCAGCGGTGTTTGTCGGGCTAATGACGGCGCACAGTTCGGTGAAGCCCTCGGTCCCGCTGTAGATCAGCACCCACCGGTCTTGTTCGTTGGCAATAAGGAGTCCTGTGGACTTAGGTTGCACGCAGGTGCCAGCACTGGGGTAGGCGTTGCGAGCGATAACACTGTCGCAGCCTTGCGCAGCGGCAGGCTGTCGGGCTGGTAGCCGATCGGCGATCTCGGCATAGGCCTGTTCGACGAGTTCGTTGTCGTCAGAAAGGTTCGAGTCTGACCGGATGGCCTCGACCAGCTTGTCGAAGGCTGGATCGCTTTCGATCACGCCGGTGTTCACGTACGACTCGTCGAGGTTGGGACGAAGAACGCCGGGAGCGAGAAGTAAAAGCGCCTGCGCGGTAGAACGAGCCGAGATCTGGACGGCATCACGGTCTTCCCCTGTAGGAACCACAACCAGGCCCATGAGATTGCCATTGGGATCGTTCAGAGCGACCAACGCTGCCAGGCCACTCGGTAGGTCAATCTGGGCGCCGTCCACCCCTACTTGTTGGCGGCTCGCGGGCTTGGCCAAGCCAAGGACAGCGAGGGACGAACCGCCGGGGCTCGCCAGATCCACGATGGTGACGGTCGTGCTCTCGAGTGCGACCAAATCTCGAGCGGGTACGGCCACGTTACTGTCGGCGCGGGATTGCAGGACGGACAGGGTTGTTACAAAGAGGGCGGCAGTGACTGCGAGCACTGAGACGACCCGCCACAACCCTGGTCGTTTCGACAAATTCGGCGCGCCAGGTTCTCGAGTGTCGGAGTGGGTGTTGTCGATGATGACGTCGAGGTTGGTCATAGGCGCGAATCCGAGATGACGCTACTACCGCAGGATCGCCCACACGAGAACCGAAGCGTAGAGGCCGAAATTCGGTTGCACTCGGCGGCTGAACCTCTAACATCAGGAGCGCAAGGGCGATTAGCTCAGTTGGCTAGAGCACTGCCTTCACACGGCAGGGGTCGTTGGTTCAAGTCCAATATCGCCCACAAATTTCAGACCTAATGAGCGTTGTTCAAACCTTGTCAAGGCCGACGAGCAGGCTTGAGGTCCCCGTGGCATTCCCAGTCGGATCGGTGGACCGTCGAGGAGCGTGATTATCGAGTGGCTTCCCGGCCGCCGATCGCGCACGGCTTCGCCGGTTGTGTTGCGCGGGCCAGCGCGGTCTGGATCGCGATTATTGGGCGGCCGGTTAGCGTCAATGTATCACCGGTGATACATTGATGGGCATGTCTGAAGTATCGATTAGAGAGTTGCGAAACCATGGCGGCGAGGTTGTGGACCGCGTAGCGAGCGGTGAGCACGTGACGGTGACGCGCCGAGGGAAGCGAGTTGCCGAACTCCGTCCCGTGCGCTCCGCCGCGCTGCCGATCGCAGAGTTGATGCGCAGGCGCGCTCACCTCCCGCTGGTTAACCCAGCGGAGCTTCGCAGCGATCTCGACGCCGTGATCGATGCCTCGTTATGAGTGCGAACGGCATTCTTGACACGAGCACTCTGATCCTCCTTGGCAGAATCACTTCGACCGATGCTCTCCCGGAAGCAGCATTCATCACTGCTGTGACCCTGGCGGAGCTGTCCGTCGGTCCGTTGGTGGCGACGAACGACGAAGATCGTGTCGCACGCCAAGCCCATCTACAGGCTGCCGAAGCCGACTTCGATCCACTTCCTTTCGACGCCGCTGCAGCGCGAGCCTTCGGTGGCGTGGCAGCGTCGTTGAGACGCAGCGGCCGCAAGGCAACAGCGCGCACGTATGACGCGATGATCGCTGCGATCGCAGTCGTTGCCGAGCTACCGGTGTACACCTGCAATCCGAACGACTTCACCGGAATCGATGGGCTCGAGGTCGTCGCAGTACCGCATCCTGATCACGACTGACGGCCCGCCACACGAGCCAGCTATGCCGAGACCTTGCGCCTGACCCCACAGTTGGTGATCAGGTCTCGCCACACAGCAAGCGTACGCCTCGGCAAAGACACCGCTGCCTAACCCAGGACGGCGATATCGAGCGATCGGGTCGCTCGTAGCGCCGGATACCGGGTGCGCCGTTCGTGAGTGCAGCCCGCGAATATCGGTCGGGTCCGAGGGGTGGCCTGGGGAGCTGTCGCTGTGAGCGGTGAGCGCCGCTGGGCGAGTGACTAGCGGCTGCTTGGTGTGGCTTGTCGGGCGAAGTCTTCGCCCGTCGGGTGCCGCTGCAGTTGGTGTAGCGCTGCCGCTTCTCTAGTTTGGTGGTTGACGCCGACGGGGGCCCGCTATGACATTTGAACACGCAGACCTGATGCCGCAGCGGGTTGCGCAGTGGGCACAGGAACGACCACTTGACCCGGCGTTGCGTCATGTCGATGGCAGCGTGCTTACCTGGGCCGAAGCGCACCACGAATCACTCCGGTGGTCGAGTGCTCTCGAACGGTTGGGTGTGGTGCACGGCGAACCGGTCGTGACCGTGTTCGTAAATACGTTCGAAGCGTTCCACTCATGGATGGGATGCGCGTGGCTTGGCGCCATCGACTCGCCAATCAACACCAACTACAAGGGTGACTGGCTACGTCACGTCATCGACAACACCGGCGCTCGTATCGTCCTGGCTCAGGATCGTTTCGTCGTAGCGGTCTTCGATGTTGCCGATCAACTGACCCATGTCGAAACCGTGGTGGTGTTCGGATCATCGGCCGACATACCCGATGGTCTGCCATTCACGGTTATGACAAGTGACGAATTCCTGGCTGATGCAGAAGCCAAGGAACGTAGCGAACCGGTGCCGTGGGATGTGTCGTCGCTGATCTACACCTCGGGAACTACTGGCCGATCTAAGGCCGTACAGGTGCCATGGGGGCATTACCGATCGACACTCGAGAGCGGCTTCATCCCGGTTGACCGACTCCACGACATCAGAATTTATGCACCGTTTCCGGTGTTCCATATCACCGGCAAGGGTGGGTTCTACTTCGCCGCCAGGTCAGGGCAACCAGCAGTGATTCGCGAGGCGTTCTCGATCACCGACTACTGGGACGACATCCGCAACTTCGACGCCAACGCCACCGTGTTGCTCGGTCCGCTGGCCCACATGTTGATGCAGCAGCCTGAACGCCCAGACGATGCCGACAATCCGCTCAAGTCGGTCGCCCTCGTACCGGTCATCCCCAACGTCGATGACTTCATCCAGCGCTTCGACGTCGATATCTATACCTGTTACAACATGACCGAGATCAACTGCCCGGTCATCCAACAGCACCCGATTACGAATGCCAACCATCGCAGTTGCGGCCAGGTGCGATCCGGCGTCGAGGTCCGCGTCGTCGATGAGTTCGATCAAATCGTGCCGCCCGACACGCCGGGCGAGATGATCATGCGGACTGAGCCATGGGAGATCAACACCGGGTATTGGAACATGGCCGACAAGACGAACGAGGCGTGGCGCAACGGATGGTTCCACACCGGCGATGCGTTCACCTATGACGACGACGGCAACTTCTTCTTTGTTGACCGAGCCAAGGACTACATCCGACGTCGAGGCGAGAATATCTCAAGCTTCGAAGTCGAAGCGCTGGTGAACGAATACCCGGCAGTCACCGAGTGCGGTGCATGCGCGGTACCCGCTGAGGAAGGCGAGGATGAGGTGAAAATCGCGGTCGTGATTGCCGAGGGCGCCGAGTTCGATCCGGCTGACCTGATTGCCTTCTTGGTGCCTCGTATGCCGCGCTTTGCGATTCCTAGGTTCATCGAGATCTGGGATGAATTACCGAAGACCGAAGCGACCGCCCGAATCCAGAAGGCCAAGATCCGCGACGCCGGTGTCACCGACATCACCTGGGACCGCGTGAGTGCCGGAGTCAGCCTGCCTCGATAGCCGACGTGGCCGTCCACGCTTTCGCAGGCGCGCTTGCTTACGAGCTACGCACCAGCTTGAACATGGGAATCTCGCGCTCTACCGAGGCCTGGTAGTCGCCGAAACGAGGCATGGCGGCGGCCATTGCATTGAACACCCGGGTGCGCTCGTCGCCTTCGGTCTCGATTGCGGTTGCATCGAATCGTTCGGACCCAACCTCGAGCACAACATCGGGGTGCGCCTTGAGGTTGAAGTACCAAGCCGGGTGTTTCGGATCGCCGCCTGCAGATGCCATGACAATGAAGTCATCGCCATCGGCATGGTAGGTGAGAGGCGATGTGAGCTGACGGCCGCTCCTGGCGCCACGCATAGTGACCAGCAGCATCGGGTTACCCTCGAACCTGCCACCGCAGGCTCCGTCGTTGTGTCTGAACTCCTTGATGATGCCGGCGTTGAACGCCACTGTTTGTTCGTTGGTCATTCCATGCATGGCTTCGCCTCCTGGCGATAACTCGAGGGGGTCGGGGATTGGGCTCCGCTCGCCGTGTTAACCGGTCAGAGCGCACACCTGACGGTGCGACCGTAGCTGACTGATTGCAACGGTCTTGAGATCGGGGGAGTAGTGGCGTCCAGCTCGGAACGGTTACGGGCGGCAACACCGCCGCTCACTACTGTGGGAACTCCTATGACGAGGCAACTGAACCAGCCCGAAGAATCCAGCCCCATGGTCGATGTTGCCGCTGCTGCTCGGCGTCTTTCCGAGGCGCTTATCACTCGCCAACTCGATGGCGATATCGCCAGCGCGACGGCAGCTGAGCTGGTGACCATTGCCGCACGAGTTGAACAAGAACCAGCGAGGTCGAAGGCCGAGAACTTCGGCCTGCGCAACCGCATCACCTCGTTCATGGAGACGGGTGTGTGGCCCGATCCTCCGCCGGACGGCTCGAAGCTCGAGTTCGACGTGGCGTCTGTGATCGGCGGGAACTTGAACCCAGCCAGCGTTGGTGCCGAGTACTTTCGCGACGGAAACGAAGTGATCGGCCGCGTCAATGTTGGGCGTTGTTTTGAGGGGCCTCCCGAGCGGGTGCACGGCGGCATCATCTGTGCGCTCTTCGACGAGGTCATGGGTGCCGTTTTCCGAGCGAACGGCACGGCATCCGCATTCACAGGGGAGTTGGCAGTGCGCTTCGAAGCGCCGTGTCCGGTCGGCGTTGATCTGGAATTCCGGGCCCGCCAAGTGGGTGAGAGCGGCCGGAAGCGTTTCCTCGAGGGCGAGGCGAAGTCTCCTGATGGCCGTTTCGCGTCGGCAACGGCGACGTTTATCGAGATGCGCATCGACCATTTCGTTGATACCGCCGAGTGATCTGATTCGGTCGAAATCTTCGTTACCAAGGCCCACTATCCCTAGTGTCGAAGGTGTGAACACTTCGACCAGTTGGCCCCATGCGGTCTTCGACGAACTCAAACAAGCCAGCGTGCGCCATGTGGGTTACGTGCCCGATGCCGGGCACAGCAAGCTCATCGAGATGTCCATCGACGATCCCGAGATCACTACCTCGATGCTCACGACCGAAGAAGAGGGCATCGCGATCGCGACCGGTGCATGGCTCGGCGGCATGCGCTCGGTAGTGCTGATGCAATCGTCAGGTGTCGGCAACTGCATCAACATGTTGTCGCTGCCGGTACAGACTCGAACGCCGTTCCTCACGATCGTGACCATGCGGGGCGAGTGGGCCGAGTTCAACCCATGGCAAGTCCCGATGGGGCAAGCCACTCAGGCGTCACTCGAGGCAATCGGGGTACAGGTGGTTCGTGCCACCACCGGCGACGAGGTCGTGGCAGCGGTGGCACAAGGCGCAACGATGGCGTACGAAGCCGATCAACAAGTTGCCGTGTTGATCAGCCAGAAACTGCTGGGAAAGAAGACATGGTGAACGCTCCAATGATGGATCGCCGGGCCGCAGTGCAGCGGCTCATGGACACCCGTGACGAAGCGCTCGTTGTGACCGGCCTGGGGTCGCCGAGTTACGACGTCCATGCGGCAGGCGATCACGACGCGAACTACTACCTGTGGGGAGCCATGGGGGGCGCGGCGCTCGTCGGTCTCGGCCTTGCGCTGGCTCAGCCGACACGTCGGGTCATGGTCGTTACCGGCGACGGCGAGCAGCTCATGGCATTTGGGTCGATGGCGACCATTGCGGTGGCGAAGCCGAGCAACCTCGAGGTCTTCGTCCTAGACAATGAGCACTACGGCGAAACAGGGATGCAGGCTAGTCACACGGGCCAGGGCATCGATCTCTCGGCCGCTGCGGCAGCATGCGGTTTTGCCGACACCGCGGTGCTTCACACTCTCGGCGAGGTGGACGCTCTCACGACTCGTCTCGTCACCGAACCAGCAGCAGGTCCTCGTCTGTACGTGTTGAAGATCGCGAGCGAGAACCCGCCACGATCGCTCCCTCCTCGAGATGCGGTGTACATCAAGAATCGGTTCCGTTCCCATCTCGGGCTCGCTCCAAACTGAGGTTTCGGTCGCGTAAACAACCGGCGAGCGCCTAGATTCTGACCGATGACGACATACAGCTTTCTCGATGATTACAGCGAGGGTTGCCACCCAGAGATCCTGCATTTGCTGGGCACGTCGAATATGACGCAGCAGACCGCCTACGGCAACGATGCGTACACCATTGAAGCGCGGCGCCTGATCGCCGAACGATGCGGTCGCGTCGACGTGCCGGTCCACTTTGTTGGTGGAGGCACTCTCGCCAACCTGATCATCTGCGCTGCAGTCCTGCGCCCCCACGAGGCAATCATCTCGCCAGCATCAGGACATATCGCTATGCGGGAGACCGGAGCGATCGAGGCCACCGGCCACAAGATCATTTCGGTCCCGCCAGTAGACGGAAAACTGACACCACAAGCAGTCGAAGATGCCGTTGCTGGTAACAGCCAGGGCCCGCACATGGCCAAACCTCGCATGGTGTACATCTCCAATGCCACTGAGTTCGGCACCGTCTATTCGCATGACGAGCTGAAGGCACTCCGCAAGACGTGCGATGTGCATGACCTGTTGCTCTTGATCGATGGCGCTCGGTTGGGCGCCGCGCTCGGTTCCGATCACGCTGGCGGGGCGACGTTGGCCGACGTCACCGCGCTGGCCGACATCTTTTGGATCGGCGGAACGAAGGCGGGCACCCTCTTTGGTGAAGCAATCGTTATCCCAAACAGCTCTCTTGCCGATGATTTCGACTACCACATCAAACAACGAGGTGCGCTGCTGGCAAAGGGCCGCTCGTTGGGCGTGCAGTTTCAGGCGCTCTTCTCCGACGGCCTCTTCGAACGTTCAGCTGATCACGCTAACGTCGCTGCCCAGACGCTCGCCGCAGGTGTCGTGTCTGCAGGTTTTGAACTTGCGGCAGAGACCGAGAGCAATCAGGTGTTTGCACTCCTCCCGAACCCCGCTATCGAGTCACTGCAGCAGTCGTTCAGCTTTTACGTATGGGAACCACGTACAGATGACCAGTCGGTCATCCGGCTCGTTACGTCATGGGCAACGGACACAGCGCAGGTGGCGCGGTTCGTCGAGTCGATCAAGGCCCTTAACTGAGAATCATTTCCCAGCAGAAGGTCGAATGAACTGATACGTCGGCGTAGCTGGCACCGTTGAAGGTGGCGGTCTTTGCGCCAACCGGGGTGCGGATGGAGCCGGAACACCTTGGTGCGGCGAATCGGAGGGGTCGCGGTTTAGGATCGGGCGAATTAGCCTGATTCCGGTTTGTTCCGATACCTGAGGATGAGACATGGCTGGTGGCCTAGTCGGCTTGTTAGATGACATAGCGGCGCTTGCCAAGCTGGCCGCGGCATCGATCGACGATGTCGGTGCTGCTGCCGGTCGAGCAAGTGCCAAGGCTGCGGGTGTTGTTGTCGACGACACTGCGGTAACGCCAGCGTATGTGCAAGGTCTCGCGGCTGAACGTGAGCTTCCAATCATCAAGAAGATCGCCGCTGGTTCACTCAAGAACAAGCTG
>Ga0206129_10001468_pt1 | contig 31813 bp, 23 predicted proteins | sample Helgoland_Spring_8_FD_148616 | JGI IMG/M metagenome (GOLD analysis project Ga0206129, IMG submission 148616) | Pelagic subsurface seawater microbial communities from Kabeltonne, Helgoland, North Sea - Helgoland_Spring_Bloom_20160502_2 | ecosystem: Environmental > Aquatic > Marine > Epipelagic ...
CTGAGACTGTAAAGGTTAATGTGTCATTAGCATCAACATCAAATGCTGTAATAGTAGCATCCGGTATAGCTGTTTGATTTTCAGCGATAGTGAATGTTGTTGTAGTTGAAGTTATAGTTGGTGCTTCGTTAACATCAGTTACCGTTACGGTGACCTCTTGAGTATCAAAAAGACCAGCTGCATCGGTTACGGTTACTGTTGCTGTTACTTCTGTTGTAGTTTCAAAATTAGGAGCTGATACAAAGCTTAATACTCCTGTTTCAGGATCAATTGTTAATACATCACTTAAGACTGAGAAGGTTAATACATCATCAGCATCAACATCAGTTGCTGTAATAGTAGCACCAGGGATAGCTGTTTGATTTTCAGCGATAGTGAATGCTGTTGTAGTTGAAGTTATAGTTGGTGCTTCATTAACATTAGTAACAGTTACAGTTACTTCTTGAGTATCAAAAAGACCAGCTGCATCGGTTACGGTTACTGTTGCTGTTACTGAAGTTGTAGTTTCAAAATTAGGAGCTGATACAAAGCTTAATACTCCATCAGTACCTATTTGCAGTAAATCACCTGAGACTGTAAAGGTTAATGTGTCATTAGCATCAACATCAAATGCTGTAATAGTAGCATCCGGTATAGCTGTTTGATTTTCAGCGATAGTGAATGTTGTTGTAGTTGAAGTTATAGTTGGTGCTTCATTTACATTGGTTATTGTTACTGTAATTACTTGACTTGCTTCGTTAACACCATCACTTGCTACTGCTGTTATTGAGTATGAAGATTTGGTTTCAAAGTCAGGAGCTTCTTTAAATGTAATTTCACCGTTAGATGAGTCGATTATAAATGCTAAAGCATCATCTCCAATAATACTGTATGTTAAAACATCACCATCTTCATCGGTAGCACTAACAGAACCAACAACTTCGGTAGAGTTTTCATTTAAATTAAATGTTTTAGATTTTTCTGCAAAACGTGGCCCAGTATCATTGTCAGAAATAGTTACTGTGAAAGAGGCTGCAAACGGAACAGCATTATTACCATCATGTACTATTTCTACCCTAAAGCTTTCACTGGACTCAATCAACTTATCATCAGTTATATTAATCTCAACAATGGCACTTGAGGCTAATGCAGGAATGGTTATAGATCCGGAGCTTTGAGAAACAAAATCTGAACCATTGATAGCAGAGATATCAACAATATTGTAATCAATCTCAATAGGTTGTTCTGAAACGGTTTCTGCTAATACAACTTCAAATGTAAATACTCCAAAGCCCTCATCGATAGTTACATTTGATAGCGTTTTAAAGCTTGGTAAAGGGTCGGAATTTAAAATAGTAACAGTTCCAGAATTATTGGCTAATGTTGCATTAACTGGGTTTTCAAGTATGTAATTAAATGTCTCGTTACCCTCATAAACTCCATCATTGGACACAAGATAAACATCGAGCTCTTTAGAAGTTTCCCCTGGAGCAAATGTAACTGATCCAAAAATATCATAAAAATCAGATGAATCAGCTGTTGCTGATTCAGTTTTATATGAGACAGTTATCGGCTTACCTGAAGGTGTGTTTAATAATAAATTGATTTGTCCAGAAGCAGAATTCTCACTTATTAATAAATCACCAATGCTAATAGCAGGCTCTGCATCATTATCTGTTATGGTGGTTACGTTTACAGTGTTTTGTATCTCAGCATTGACAGGATCTATAAGAACTACTTGGAGAGTTTCATCAAATTCATCAAAAATATCATCAAGAGTGCTTATGTTAATAGACTTAGTTGTTTCACCAGCAGTAAATGTTATTGTTCCAGAAGTTGCCCCTTGATAGTCTTCAAAAGCTGAGTTATTTGGCCCATCTCTAATCTCATAATTCACAACAATTTCTTGAGACGAGGGTCCTGTTAATGTAACTGGTATTTGACCAGATTGCCCTTCAGTAATTGAGGCTGTGGGAGCTATATTTAGGCTTGGAGCAAAATCATCATCAATGATCTCAATAACCGTCTCTGCGGATGCTAATTTGTCAAAATCAGTCCCTGTAACATCTAAATAATTGATAACGAAATATTCATCTTCCTCATCCAATGCATCTTGAATAATCTCAAAAGATAATGATGCAGAAGTACTTCCTGCAGGAATTGTAATGACCCCAGCCTCTATGCTTGTGTCATACTCTCCAGCGCTTTGATAAATATCAACTCCATAATTTATAACTATGTCTGAAATAGACGGTCTATCCAGGGTATAGAAAATTTCACTTGTACCAATATTCTCTGGAACACTTGTTCTAAGAGGGAATGAGACTGATGGAGGTTCATCATCGTCTTCAATAGTTACAATGGCTTCTGCTCCAGGATCAACGTTTTCTAGCTCACCTAGTGTTAGTCTAAAGCTCTTATTGGGCTCATCTAAACTGTTATCAATTATTGGTATGGTTACTGTCTTTGTTAAGTCACCTGGATTGAAAGTAAAAATACCAGATTTTGCATAGTACTCAGTTCCAGCTAATGCAGTATCATCTTCGGTTGTGTAACCAACAAGTATACTTCTTCCTGATTGTGCTGATAGTTCGATTGTAACATCAACAGTTCCTATATTTTCTGCAACATTTACTGAATTTATTGAGACGGTTGGAGTTACATCATTATCAAAAACAGTAAACTTGGCCAAGCCATCATCTATATAATCTGCATTTGAATTAGTAATGAGTACCTCAAACTCCTCATCGTATTCATCTAATTCATCATCAACTATAGGCAAACTTATAAATTCACTAGTTTTGCCTGCAGTAATATTTATTGTATTTTGATCAACTATTTCGCCTGTTGCCTTATTAATAATTTGATATGCGACCTCTGTATCAGAAGCAGATGGGTTTGATAGATTAACTTCGATTAAGCCCTCGCCTGCTGACTCGTCTGCAGATCCATCCAAAACAGATACGTTTAATGAATCGTTATCTCTTAAGTTAATAGCCTTAGTTTGTTCTCCTAATACTGAATGCCTTAATACAAAATCAAAAGATTCGCTTTCTTCTTTTATATCATCATCAATGATGTCTATTTGGATAGTTTTTTCTGTTTCACCAGGATTAAAGATTATAGTTCCAGACTTACCAATATAATCTTCATCACCAGCCGAATTATTTCTTGTGAAATAATCATACTCAGCTGCTATTTCAGGAGCAAAGTCTAAGCTAATAAAGATTTCAAGCTTTTCTCCCTCTTTTGCAGGCAATACATTTATGGTTGCAGCTTGATCAACATCATTATCAAGAATTGTAATAGTTGTATTAGTTACTGGCGTTGATGCATTTACTGTATTAGAGATTCTAAAAGTTATTAATTCATCATTTTCTCTAACACCGTCATCAATTAAATCTAAGGTTATAAATTTGCTTATTTCTCCTGGATTAAAAGTAAGAGTTCCTGAATTAGCAACAAAGTCTTCACCGGCTACTGCAGTATTACCAATAAATTCATAATCTAAGCTTATGGTTTGTGTCTCTTCTGAGGTTAATGAAACAATTATTTCTGGATTAATACTCTCATCATATCTGCCAGCATTAATTATGATACTTGTAATATCATTATCAACAATCTCTACACTACCAGAACCATCTTCAATAACAGCATTAACAGGAGTTGATAATAAAATAGTAATAATCTCATTAGACTCATCTAGTTGATCATCAAGAATTTCAATGACTATTGTTTTACTAGTCTCTCCTGCACTAAAGACTAAAGTTCCCGAAACAGGTGTATAGTCTTCTAAAGCTGATGCAGTGCTTTGAGTTGAAGTTTTATAATCTACTTCTACTTTTTCATCTGGAGTCGCTGACAATGATATAGTCAAGCTAGCTGAGCCAGCACTCTCATTTACACTGACATCAGAAATATTTATTTTAGCTACTGTTGTATTAATAAGTTGGGTTCTATAGGTTGAACTTCCAATCTGAACATTTTGTGCGTTATTAAGACTTATCTCGATGACTTCATTGGCTTCGATCAAATTATCTTCAAGGGATGTAACTACAAAACTAGCAGTCTGTGAGCCTGCCGGTATATTTACGGAGCCACTAGTTACAAGCACATCATTACTGCTTACACCTGAAACCTCATAATCAAAACTTATATCTTTTGCTGAAATTTTTGAAAGAGTGATAGCATATTCTGCATTTTGGCCCTCATTTATACTTACTGGCGCAACTAAAGAAATCGCAGGAGCAAGGTCACTATCAATGATTGTGACCTTTGCACTTTCATTAGCTATTGACGCATTCGATGAGTTTGAGATAACAACATTAAAACTCTCATCAAATTCATCAAGGGTATCAGCTAATATTGATAAAGTAACTGATTTGCTTGTTTCACCTGGATTAAATATTAATGTGTTTGAATATTCAGTATAGTCTATGCCTGATATTGCTGATCCATTTAGAGTGTCTACATCAACGCTAATAGTTTCACTTGATACATTTGATAAAGATACCGTTACATTAATAGAACCAACATCCTCCAACACTGATGCGTCTGAAATAGCTATAGTTGGTGGAAGGTCATCGTCTTCTATAACAATAGAAACAGTATCGTTAACGCTGGCAACTGCATTAATAATATTTCCTAAGCTTATATCAAAACTCTCTGATGCTTCTCTTATAGTGTCATTTACTAAGTCAATAGCAATAGTTTTCTGTATCTCGCCTGGGGCAAAAGTAATACTGCTTGAAACAGGAATAAAATCTTCTATTACTTTGGCACTATTGGCTTCAAATGCTAAATAATCAACAGTAATTACTTTACCTGAGGCAGAACTAAGAGAAATAACAGCAGTTGCAGAATTAGATCCCTCTGAGGCATTAGATCCATTTATGGAAACAGTTGGTTCTTCATCGTTATCGTCTAAGGCAATTTCAATAACTGAGGTTCCTAATTTAACATTAGTAGGGTTGCTTAATGAAACTGTAAAGTTTTCTCTATCTTCGTCAAGCGAATCATCAAGAGTAACTACGTTGATGGTTTTTATAGATTCACCTGCTGCAAAAGTTATGCTGCTGCTTTGCGAAGTATAGTCAATACCTGCTATAGCTGTTCCATTGTTGGTTGCATAATTAAAGCTGATATCTCTACCGGACTCTTCGCTAAGAGCAAATGAAATAGAAACTGTTTCGCCTTCTTCATTTATCTTGTTTGCTGCAGTAACAGTAGGCGTTTCATCATTATCAAAGATTCCAACTTGTATACTTGATTTAGATAATGTTGCATTTTGAGGATTTGATAGAGTCAAGGTTAATGATTTATCTTCTTCATCAAGCTGATCATCAATTGTTTTTATTGATATAACTCCATCAGTCTCTCCTGCTGAAATTAATAATGTACCACTCGAAGCCTCGTAGTCAGTACCTGCTTTTGCAGTAGCATCGGTAGTAACGTAATCTATAGCAATGTCCAGTTCAGAGACGTTGGATAGATTTACAGGTATTTCAACACTTTGACCTTCTGTAATACTTGCATTGTTAATAATAATATTTGGAACTCCATCATTATCTATAATTCTGAAAGCCTCAGTTAAAGTTGTGGCTGTTACATTTTCAAGGTTGGATACAGTAATATCAAAAGTTTCATTATCTTCATCAATTTCATCATCGATAATTGTTAACGATTGAGATACCGATAATTCTCCTGCAGGTATGGTTAATGTTGAAGAGATATTATTATAGTCAGCATCTGATGCAGTATCTGCAACTGAATTAACATCAAAAGCTATATCTTTTGCAGATACTTCTGAAATGCTAAATAACACATCAAAAGTTCCAACATTCTCATTAATATCTCTTCCTGAGAAAACTAAAACTGGAGCGTCATCATTATCAATAACTGATAGTGTATAACTGGTTTGAGTTTCATCTAGAAGATTTACTAAGTTAGAAAGCTGGATGCCTATAGTTTCATTAACTTCATCTATAGCGTCATCAATTGTTACTAATGTTACACTTGCAGAAGAACTGCCTGGGTTTATGGTAATGGATTCAGATAAAAGACTAAAATCAGTTCCAGAAATTGCAGACCCTGAAACAGATGCAACGTCAAAAGTTACGACTTTTTCTGATATAGAAGATAAATTAAAAGAAATGGTTGCAGATTCACCTTCAGTTATATCTGTTATAGAGGCTGATAATAATGGAGCGCTATCATTATCTAAAACTGTTATAGGTATTTCAGTAAGTTCAGTTGTTACGTTGTCAAGTGAAGATATTTGAACTGTAAAAGACTTGCTTTCAGTTTCATCTACTAAATCATCGAGCGTATTAATTTGAACTGACGCGCTAGTTTCACCAACCGGTATGGTAATTTCTTCAGAATTAAATTCGAACTCTTCTCCAGATACAGCAGTTCCAGCTATTGTAGTGTATCTAAATGATATTGGTTTTTCAGATGTGTTGCTTAAAACAAAATTAAGGGATACTGAATTACCTTCTACAAGAGATATATCGTTAGTATTAGATAAAGATAAAATAGGTGGGCTATCATTATCAATAATAGTTAAAGTGTGACTAGTAATAGATCCTAATTCAGCGTTTTGAAGATTAGTAATTGAAATTAAAAGTCTCTCGTCATCCTCATCAACAAGATCATCGATAGCCCTAAGAACTTCATTTGTTAAGCTTGTCTCATTTGGCAAAATAGAGATTTGGCTTGTAATAACTTCATAATCATCTGCTTCTGCATCTATAGTTGATATTTCTAAATCAAAAGTGACTTCTAACTCAGTGGCTCCTGATTTGCTAAAGTTTAATGCAAGCCCTTGCCCTTCAGTTCTTGAAGACAGGCTATCTGTGATTGATACAGAAGGTAAAGGGTCGTTATCTATAATTGTTATTTCAGCTTCAAGTCCTGAGCCAATATCAACAAGATTGGGTGTTGAGGTTTGATATATTTCTATCAATAAATTTTCATTTCCTTCATAGACATCATCATCATTAGTATTGATGTTAAAAGTAGCAACTGATAATCCAGCAGGAATCGTTACCTCAAGACCAGAAACTGTTTCATAGTCATCATTTGCTAAGGTGGCTGATCCATCACTAGATTTATATATAAAAGTTGTATCAGCTGAGGTCCTGCCTGATTGAGTAATGGTAAGAGTAGCAACGTCACCCTCATTAACGGTGACATCAGAAATACTTAATGTTGGCTTGGCCTCATCTTCAACAACGGTTACTTTGGTTGTATCATCAACAATGATTGCATTTGAAGCGTTAGATATCTTAAGTATAAATTCACCATCAACACCGCTATAAACATTGTTGTCTATTAGATTAATAGTAACTGATTTTGAGCTTTCACCTGGCTCAAAGTTTACAACTCCAGACTTGGCATTAAAAAGAGATGCGTTTTGATTGGTGCTTTGGGTTGCATAGTTAAAACTAATTCTTTTACCAGAGACTTGGCTGAGATTAAATTCAACAACTGCAGTGTTTGCATCCTCAGATACACTAAAATCATCAGATAAATTGATAGTTGGAGCATCATCATTATCTTCAATTAAAACATTTAGTATGCCGTTTGGTGCAGATTCAGAGCTTGCTATAACAGTATTTACAGGACTTAAAGCAATAACATTAAAGACCTCGTTAACTTCATCAATATCATCATCAATAATTGAAACTGTGACTGCTTTATTTGTCTCACCAGGGGCAAAAGTAACAGTTTCGTTTAGCGTACTATAATCAAGGCCTGCAATAGCTTGAACATCTGTGTTTTGAAGATTAATACTTACTGTTTTTCCAGACTCTGCTGCTAAAGTAACGTTAATATCAAGAGTATCTCCTTCAACAACATTATTACTACCAGATATACGAACGCTTGGGGCATCATCATTATCTTCAATAGAAACAACTGCTGCACTTTCTTGAACTGCACCTTGAGAGGCTCCGGTTAGGGATATAGAAAAGCTTTCTTCATTTTCATCTAAATTATCATCAATAATCGATACGTTAATAGTTTTTTCTGTTTCGTTAGCTGCAAAAACAACAGAATCATTAACTGCAACATAGTCCAATTCTGCAAGCGCTGATCCATCAGCCGTTGCATAATCGACTGAAATACTCATTTGGGCTGAATTAGTTTTTGTAATAGTTAGGGTAGCTGTGCCATCTTCCTCATTTACAGCTGCTCCAGTTAATCCAAAATTGGGAGCACTATCATCGTCAGAAATTGTTACTGAGGTCGTGTTATTAAGCAAATTGCCAAATAAAGGATTAGCCAATGTAAAATTAATATCAAAGGACTCCTCGATCTCATAAATATCGTTATCGAGGATGTCAATATTTAAAGTCTTGTTTATTTCACCAGGGACAAATGCAATAACTCCTGTTGATTCTGTATAGTCACTTCCAGATTCTGCACTATCATCTGCAGTAGAATAATTTAAAGTAACTTCTTGGTTAAAAGGATTTGAAAGCTCGATAGATATTGATGCTGAGCCAGAAGACTCTGAAACATTTGCACCGGATATAGTAATATCAGGTATTCTAGGAGCTTCATCATCACTAAAAATTTCATCGATAAGTAAAAATAATCCAGCTCCTGAAAGAACTTTTTGAATTAGGCTAAGCTCGGAGTAAATATTTTTAAGACGAGTTATATAACCTGAAGATGAATTAGCATTAGGGTCTATCTCTCCATCTTCAATTTTTTTCTCAATAGCGTTCTTTTCTTCAATAAGACTAATGGCTTTTTCTTTTATTGCATTATTAGAAAGAGAGTTGAGGTTTTGGTTATATTCTTCTAATTGAATCTTAGTGAACGTTTTCTCATCATCATAGCTGGAGATATCATTGGAGAATGATATAGGAGATAGGGTCAGCAATGCCACTGACACAAATGTAATGAACAATCTAATACTCATAAAAAAAGAGATAACCTATGTTTTATATATAAACATGTAATATTAAACACTTTATACCTATAAGTCATCATTATTTTAAATAATGTAAAATATTTCAAGCTAATTAAAATAATATTTTTTAAGCCCTGAATCTCACTATACTAATAATAATATGGCTTAAATTTTAATAAAAGACCATGGAGAGTATTCTTTCGATTTAATTTTGCCCCAGGATCTTTGGTTAGAGGCCTCCAAGTATAGTTAATAAAATTGCCGTATATTGGGATATTAAAAAATATGCCTTTATCAAAGGTGCCCTCTCCAAATTGCTCAGTGGTTACATCTGTAAATGAGGCAAAGACTCCAAACTCCATGCCATTTAAATACTTTCTGGACATCTCAAAAGTGGTTCCTTTATCGCCTGCAAGATACTCCCCAGTTGAGATTTTTAAATCAAATGGAATGATATTAGTATTTCTGTAATAGTAATTAATTGAGCTCACTGTATTTGTATAATCTAGTGTGCCAAATTTCATCATGTAATCTCTTTTTTGAACCTCAAAAACTTCAAAACCTATGCCATAGTTAGCATCTTGTTTAAAATAAAGATACTCGAAACCATAACCCATAAACATATCTTCTAAAATGCCAGCAGTGATCATAATATGATGGTCTTTTTTGGGCGTTACATGATAATCAAACTGGGCTCTTCCGATAATAATACCCTCATCAATATTTCGAAGATAATCTTTAACATCAGACCTTACTTGAGCTGGAAAGGTATCTACAGGAGGAACCGTTAAATCATCAAAGTTATCATCTATAGAGAACTTAAGATTTGAGGTAAAAAAGAAGTTATCTCTGATAATGTATTCGCTGTCATTTTCTAATAATAACGACCACTTAAAAAACCCTTCTCTAGCTGCAAAAAATGGTCTAATTTTAAAGCTAGTATTGGTATTAAAGCTTTGAGTTGAATCTCTTTGATAAATTAGTTCAGCATTTCTCTGTGATTCTTCATCAAATTCAGATACTCCTTTGAGGCTTGCAACTTTTAGCTCTTTCTTAATTTCCTTATCAATACCAGCGTCGTAGGCTGAAAAGTCTATGATTTGTTCTATGATATCTAGACTTGGATGAGCGAATTGAGTCAGCTCAAGTCCAATAAAGTCTGGGGTTTCAATAATTTTATCAACTCCGATGCTATTAGCATTAAGATTTTTTATTAGTTTGGTATATTTATTATCGCCTTCGCTGGGAGATGCTTTTTTTGGTTTGTATTTTTTAGCTGAAGCTAAAGGGTTGTTTTTATATATAAACTTCAAAGAAGTGAAATTACCTCTTTCACTTGAAAGACCAATAGTAAAATTATTATTAATCTTGTAATCGAAGCCAAATGAAAAATCTTCCTCTGGCACTTGGTAACCAACTATTCCTGGTGTCAGGGTAGAGTCGTACTCGAATTTAAAAAGTAGATTGTTATTAACTGCATGCGATATGCCAAAAAAGGGTGAGCTTGTTTTACCTGAAAAATAACGACCTGGCTGAAATTGCCCAGTCTCCTCAGAAGAAAAAAAGGGTCTTTGATTAAATCCGTCGTAAATATACCCCAGTGGATTCTTAAAGCTATTATCTGAGCCGTTTAAAGTCCCCCAACCAATCCCAAAATGAAAATCTGTTCTGTTAATGCCATAGCTTCCAACTATATATTCTGAGCTATAAAATCCCGTGCCTGCAATATCATTGATGCCAATTGCAATTGCTGGCCATAAACCCTCTTCTTTTAATCTAAACTTAAAATTAAAACCTTTATCCTTGTAGTCCTGCTGGCAAACACTATCAAAGGCTTGACCGCAATATGGCTTATCTTGAATATTGGTATAAAAAAAGGATGCTTCCATCCAATCGTAAGGGAAGGAGGTCATGGTTATTTTTTGATCCGGAGTTCCGTCATAAAAAGTTATACCGTGTGACGCCTCTTCATAAAACCTAGCACTAGGCATATTTATAAGACCAATAACTCCATGATTGTTGAAGGAATTATATTCAAAACTATCTGCAAAAAGAGTAGCCACTCTTAAAGATAGAATGCAAAGCAAAATACTCGAAAGATATAAAGCTTGCCTCATCCAAAACCTCTTAGTTTGTTGATAAATTATCTAATGCTGCTGCAGAAAATGCTAAATCTGAAAGAATTGAGGTTACAGGAATCAAAGCTTTTATTACTGGAGAATCAGAGATAATCTTCCTAGGTACAACGATAGTATCTCCAGGTTCAAGCAAAATATTTTGAGTGAAAATATTTCTTTTAGCTCTTTGAACAATACCATTTGCCTTAATCACATAAACTTTTTGTTTATCTGCATAATCTTGAAAACCTCCTGCTTTTGCAATTGCAGATTTAACATTTAATTTTTTTGAAAACTCAAAAGCTGTAGGGTTTAATACTTCTCCTAGAACATTAATAGTATTTGGATTTTTAACTACTCTTAACGTATCTCCATCAAATAATAATGTATTAATTGAAGATGAGGATTGGGGGGAGAAATTTCCAGCTATTCTTCCAAGATTTTCTGGCTCTATTGTCTCTGCAAGTGCTCTGATGATATTAATATCACCGATATCTTCTCCTTTTTGAGTGCTAGCTAAAAGAGCTTTATTTAAATCCTCTTCGCTCTTTTTAATAGCATTTAACTGTCGATCTCTGACGCTTTGTCTGGTAAATATAATGCCTTCTGAGAAAGCTTCTTTTTTAAAATTACCAACTAAATTATAGAGATCTTGGATAGTGCTATCTGATTGAAGTCTATATGTCCCAGGGAAGTCAACTGCTCCAGTAATAGTAACTGAAATTAAATCATTCACTGGAGATCTGAATGAAATAGTGTGATATTTCACAGCGCTTAATAGCATATTTTTATAATCATCTACTAATACAATATCTTCCAAAGGACTAATATAGGTTGCAACTTCATCCACAGTACTCATGTCAAGACCAAGTAAATCTACGAATGAAATAACAGAAAACCTACCGTAAACAGGGAGTTCATAGGACAATGATTGATGATTTACTCTTAATGCATAGTCATTTATAAGGTCCTGTGTCATATCGCTGACTGTATAATTTCTTGTTTTAATATTAGCAAAAAATATTTTAGAATTAGGTAACAATTTAATAGAACGATAAGTGTTGGGGTCATTTAAATTAAATAGCGTAGATGATTTAATTAAGTTGTCATCATCGAACTGCTCTATTACTGCTAGCCAGGGGTAGACGTCTATAAACTCAAGATTATTAATCAGATCTTCTAACCTTTCATTTTCGCTAAGAGAGTAAAACCCTGGTTCTTTCACAGCACCAAGCACTTGAATATCAGATTTATCTTCACTAAGATAATTAAAAACATTTATAGATAAAGCATTCGTTAGGCTTTGATTTAGACTGCTTGCATTCTTTTTTACTATCTGAGATTGTTTTAAATCTAAAAAGGATATTGAAATGTTAGTTTTGTTTGCTGTTTGGTTAAAGCCAAGAGCAAAGTCTACAATATCCTCTAAGGTTTCCCCCTCTAAAATTTCGTATATAGCAGGCCTTTTAACTGCACCGCTTATTTCAACAAACTTCGATGCTGCATCAATTAATAAGGTGTCACCAGCTTCTAGAGTTAAGTCTTTAGACCTATCTCCTTTAATAAGAAGATCGTAAAGATCAAACGAGAGGACTACTTTGTTATTTCTTATTAATTTTATATCTCTTAGGGAGCCAATTTCAGAGACGCCTCCAGAATATGCTAATGCGCTGGTAATAGTGCTAAAGGGATTAATGAGATAAGTTCCAGGTGTTTTTACTGCACCAACAATAGTAATCTTTTTAGCACTTAAATTTTGCATAGATACGTCAATATTGACGCCAATGTAAGATTGCTCAATAAGCTGTGATAATTTATCTTTAACTTCTTGCAAACTTAAGCCGACAACAGAAATAGCGCCAAGCTCAGGAAATAGAATTGTGCCATCTAGCTTTACATTTAAGTTAAATATAGCGTCTTTTGAACCTGATAAAATAACTGTGAATTGGTCTCTTAATGAAATTTTATAATCGTTAGGTAAAGGGAGATCTCCAACCGCTGTCAAAGAAGTTGGTGTTGATGAAAAGAAATCATAACCATATTTTTTTCCAGAAATTATATTCGCATCTTCCATAGATTTATTCATTTCTAAAGATTCATCTATAACCGGCAGCTCTTCAACTGATTTATCTGTAGAATTCTTTCCTGCATATGCATCTTTTGCCATCTCAATTTGTTCTGGACTAAGTTGCGATAAAATTGATGGATCTATGGCTTGGCCATGAACATTAAAAGAAAGAAAAAAGAAAAGTAGGTAAAGAAAATTGTAATTTTTCATAAGTAATATGTATTTTAATAATTTATTTTACATTTATTTAAATTTTATAGTAGCAAATGCCATAAATTTTTAATTGAGTCCTGGAACTGAAACGCTATCTAAATCAATAATTGGCTTTAAAAGCCTGTTAACACTATTTTGAATTTCGTCATCAGACAAGGTGTTAATATTAGATTGAAATATCAACCTTATACCAACCTTAATCTCGTTAAGTTTTTTATTTTCATAGAAATCAAAGATAAAAGAATCTCTAAGATTTTTATCATTTAAATTTGACAGGAGACTAATCACTGAGTCATATTGTTTAAAGTCTTTTATAGAGAAAGAAAAATCTCTTATGCTAGAAGGAAATTCAGAGACTGGTTGATATTTGATAAAATTACTCTGATCCAGTCCTGATTCTGCTTCTTTAAGTAAATGTTCGGGTATTTTGTCTATTGCTATTTCTATATAAAAAATTCTGTCTTTCTTTTTTGTTTTTAGCTCTGTTCTGGAGATTTCTTCAATATCAAATGCTTGATTAGTAGAATCTTGGTTTAATAATTCACTTAAATATGCATGATCTAATTTCTTGGAAAAATCTAAATAATTATAACCTCTTCTGCCGCTAACAATAATACCAAGTCTTTTTTCTTCTTTAATATTATTATTTTTTGAATACAAATCGCTAATTTCAAAAAGTTTAATCGAGTCTTTTTGCCTTCTTTCATTATATAAAAGATTGTCTATCAGTGAGTCTTTAAGAGCGGTTCTGAGATAACTTCTATTTGAGTCTAATGGATTATCAATTGATATAGATCCGTTATCTTTATCTTTTGTAAATGGAAAATTGATAACCTCCGAAAAGCCATTTTTAATTAAATAATTTTTTAGCCTCTTAACATTATCAAAGCCTTCATCTGTCTTTTTAGAAATTTCTACAGGCTTACTTTCTATGTTGTTATAGCCAATTATTCTTGCAATCTCTTCAGCCAAATCGTTTTGAGATGAAATATCATGCCTATGAGAAGGAACAACAATTTCTTTCTCAATGCCAAAATCAAGCTTGCTTAAATATGACAAATACTCTTTTTCTTCTATATCGATGCCTAAAATTTTATTAATTTTTTTTACATTAATAGGAATACTATTCTGTTGAGCTTGGGTCTCTTCAAATTTTTGAATCTTAATACTTCTTATTTTCGCATGATCATTTACTATTTCAATAAATCTTCTAAGCACCTTTTCTTGTGCTTGAATATCAACACCTCTTTCAAATTTGTGTGCTGCATCAGAAGTAAGATTATATTTAACACTTTTGCCTATAATTACCTCAGGTGTGAAATAGGCACACTCAACCAGTGCTTTTTTTGTGTTTGTTGAACAGGCTGTTGACGCCCCTCCCATAACACCAGCAAGACTTATGATTTCATTGTTAATTAAAAATATGCAATTTTTATCTTTAAGTTTGATATCTGAACCTAGAAGAGTCTTAAAAGATTCATCGCAATTTCTATTTTCAAAAATTAATTGATGGTTAATAGTATTTGCATCAAAGCAATGGGTTGGCTGACCTAATTCATAAGAAACATAATTTGAAATATCCGTAAAGAGATTTGTTTTATTATTACCGAGTAAAGAAAAATAATTTTCCAGATATGACTTGTAGGAATTTATACTGCCTTCGATCTCTATTTCTAAAAAGCTTATTTTAGGACAGGCATCAGGTGATAGATTTTTAAAATTTAAATTAAGGGACTCAATATCTCCCTCAAATATTTTAAAGGATTCTGCTTTTCCAAAAAAAATATTAAGGTCTCTTGCTAACCCGTTTAATGATAAACAGTCCCCTCTATTGGGAGTTAACTCCATATCGAAAACATCTCCATCAATTTCATGCTCATGACCAAGCTGGAAAAGTTTTTCTGATAGCAATTCTTTAGCAGGTTTTTCAGCTAAAAAATTTAATAAATCTTGATAGATGAATTTCATTTAAATTGACTCAAAAAATCTAAATTTGATTTATAAAAATCTCTTATATCATTAACTCCATATTGAAGCATAGCTATTCTCTCGACGCCAAGACCAAAAGCAAGTCCGCTATATTTTTCTGAATCAATATTGCAGTTATTTAAGACTAATGGGTTAACAATACCGCAACCAAGAATTTCAAGCCATTTTCCATTTTCTGAGAGAATGTCAACCTCGGCAGATGGCTCTGTAAAAGGAAAATATGATGGACGAAATCTTATCTCAACATCTTTTCCAAACAAATTATGGAGGATTTGATGAATTAAATCTTTTAAATTTGCAAAAGTAACATTTTCATCAACATAAATTCCCTCTACCTGATGGAACATAGGTAAGTGAGTTGCATCATCATCCTTTCTATAAACTTTTCCTGCAGATGTAAATGCCAATGGTGGTTTGCTTTTAAGCATACTTCGAATTTGAACGGGCGAGGTATGCGTTCTTAATACATGACTCTTACTTTCAACATAAAAAGTATCATGCATTTGTCTTGCAGGATGAGATTTTTTTATATTTAACATGTCAAAATTAAATTCTTCGCTTTCAATTTCAGGTCCATCTACTTCCTGAAAGCCCATTTGAGCCAACATATTAATTAAATAATCTTTAACTTGATTTATAGGATGAAGTGAGCCTTTAACCTCTGTAATTAAAGGTGGCTCTATATTGTCTAAACTAGACATTTGATAATTAGTTTACAGCTGTTTGTACGATTTTTTCAAAAGTTAACGAATCGTTGATAGCTAGGTCGGAAAGGATTTTTCTATCAATAACAATTTCTTTTTTTGTCATTCCGTGTATTAGACTAGAATAAGATACCCCTAGCTCTCTAGCGCCAGCGTTTATTCTAGAAATCCACAAAGATCTAAATGATCTTTTTCTATTTTTTCTATCTCTAAATGCATATTGAAGAGATTTAATATTTGATTGCTTGGCAGTTCTAAACAATCTACTTCTAGCTCCATAATGGCCTTTAGTAGCATTCAATACTTTCTTATGTTTAGCTCTAGCTGTTACCGATTTAGTTACTCTTGGCATACTCTTATTACCTTCTAATTAATGCAGATGCCATCTTAAGAACGGTTCCTGTCAACTTATTAAGGCCTCTGTTATGTCTTTTTCTTTTTGTAGATTGCTTGGTCAGGATATGATTTCTATTAGCACTTTTACTTTTTACAGAAGAACCTGTTTTCTTAAAGCGTTTAGCTGCTCCTGAATGTGTTTTAAGTTTATATCCCATAATAATTTTTCTTAATGTATTTAATTAACTTTTCTTTTTTAGAGGAGATAAAACCATAAGCAGTTGGCGTCCTTCTAATGATGGCTCTTGGTCCACCTGAGCAATATCAACCAACTCATCTCTTAATCTATTTAACAAATTAAGACCCATATCACTATTTAAAATCTCTCTACCTCTAAAACGGACGCTTATTTTAGTCTTATCTCCATCAAGAATAAAGCTTTTTATCTTTTTTAATTTTATATTGTAATCACCCACATCGGTTGATGGTCTAAATTTAATCTCTTTAGTAGTATTTCTTTTAACTTTAACCTTTGAAGATGAAATACTTTTCTTCTTATCAAAAAGATATTTACCATAATCTAAAAGCTTGCAAACAACTGGCTGAGATTCAGATGGAGAAACCTGAACCAGATCCAAGGATGCTGCTCTTGCTGATTCAATAGCTTGAGTGTATGGCACTATCCCCATCTTGTCTCCGTTGGCAGCAATAAGCAAGACCTCATCTGCTCTTATTTTTTCATTAATTGGGATAATATTTTTCTTCAAGGGAGCTATGGGTTTATCTAAGAGTTATAAAAGGAGAAAATGCTAAACATTAAAGAGCAAAGAAAATTTTTTTTCGAGGAGTTGTAATTAGTTTAATAATATTCAAGTGTTGAATTTTATACTAAAAAATATATTTGGCAATATTTATGGCTGAAGAATCGACTGTTTCCAGACACCATCAATTTTTTTAAAAACCTCTCTTTTATTAATTCTTAATTCATGACCTTCCCAAAATTCAAAATAATATGGGGTAAATGAATAACCTCCCCAATATTCAGGACATTTTTTTAAATCATCATTTTTTAAAGATTTATTATAATTTTCTTTAACTTGATCAAACGTCCCTATCTTTTTTGATTGTTTGGATGAAATAGCTAGCGCATTTTTTTCTTTCGATCTATCAAAAAAATATTTTTGGTTATATTTTTTGGAAGTTTTTTTTATTTTAGCTTTCATTCTGATTTGAGTATTAATAATAGGCCAGTATATAAGTGCGGCGATTTGGTCGTGAGAATTAAAAGCAAGAGCTTTTGGAGAATTATAATTACTAAAAAAAATGAACTCATCATTTGAAATAAATTTTATATTTACATATCTTGAATCAACTTCATTAGTTTCCTTGTTATAGGAGGAAATTGAAATACTATCAATATTTTTTTGACCAGAACTTAACGCAGCATTAAATTTTTTTTCAAAAATTAAATATGGCTCGTCATGGTTAATATTATTAAATTTGATCATAAATAATATTCCTTAAAATTAATTGTGAGAAAGTATCATAAGTCCGTCAAGATACTCAATTTCTTTAAATGTCATATAGATGGTTACAAGTGTAACTAGTGCCCACCACCTTTAAATATAACAACTATTCCCCTCCATATAATCCATAAATCTAGACGAAGAAGGTTAATTGAAGATCGTTTCATATAGTGATCAACATAATCATATTCATAAGTTGAGTTACCCATTTCAGGAGTGCCTTTGTTAATATGACCAAGGCCTAGAAGACCGCCCCTTAAAATAGATCTAGTGACATTACCTTGCGCTCTATCTCTTTCAAAGTGCATTACAGATAAAGGCCTTGGGCCAACAATACTCATATCCCCAATTAAAACACTCCAGAACTGAGGTAGTTCATCTAGGTACCATTTCTTAACCAAAGTACCAACGTATGTCCGACTTTCTGGAGTCCATTCTGCTGAAAAAGCAATCCAATCATGACGAGCAGCACCTTCTGGCTCAATATACTTTGTTTTAATTATGCGCAATTTCCATTTTTTAAATTTTTTTCCTCCACTTACAGCCCAATAATAAAAAAACATTGGTCCTTTATTTTCTGGAATTAAGATGCCTTCAAGCACATAAAAAGATTTCAGTATTAAAAAAACTGGTATGCTAAAGATCACCAATACAGAAGCAACTATCTTATCAAAAACTAATTTAGAGAAGCGCAATGGTAATAAATCTGTTATCTCAAAAATGTGTCTATATTTTGTAAGTATTTCTTTTGATGGAGGTGTGTATGGGAATGCTTCAGTGGGTTCAGTGGAATTTATATTTAGATTAGTCATATAAAAAATGAATATGTAAGTTGTTGGATTTTAACACCATTCATCAGGGCAGTCTTCTTTCCAGTCAGAAAGTGCTTGATCCAAATCATATTTATAATTGTAATTATTTTCTACTAGATAGTTAGGTAGTATATTATTTGAATTTATTAACTTTCTAATTCTAACTGGACTAAAGGGATGTTTTATTCCAAATGGCTTAGTAACTAGCTCAATAAAATGCGAAGCAAAAAAAAGTAAGAAACTTGGTATGCTGGGAATACAAATCTTAATTTTTGCAACTCTTGCAATAGAATTAACATATTCTTCAATTGATGGGCCTGGATTCATCGACATATTAAAAATAGTGACTCCATCATTTTTAGATTTTTCACTATTAAGAACCCACATCATTGCCCTACACAACTCTTTGACATATATGCCGGCTTTTCGAGTTTTACGATTACCCATATAAAAAAAATAACGTCCATGAACAGCCTTAATTAACCTTGTAACATTCCCACCTTCGCTAGGACCAAATACTACACCAGGCCTGACAATTACAAGCTGACGATCTTTTTTCTTTGCCTGCCATATCTGATGAATTTTTTCTGCTACTAGTTTTGACCCACCATAGGCAGTTAACGGAATTGGTATAGATTTTTCATCTCTAACACTTTCACTTGGACCATATGGTGCAATAGAGCTTGAAAAGATAATTTGTTTACAATCGATCAAATTAGCCCATTCACAAACATTTTCAGCACCAAGAAGATTACATTCATAATACTCAAAATTATCATGACCAGGTTCGCGATGGACGGCTGCAAAGTTAGCTATTAGTGAAATTGTAACATCAGGCAACCAATCAATCTTTTTTTTCACATCACCTGAAATCATAACAATCCCAGAATGAGATTGAATCAGATTTTTACGATATTCAAATTCTTTTGAGCTAATTGGTTCATTGTCAAATAAATATACTTTTTTAAAGCCATGCTCCTCAATTAAATGGCAAGCAAAAAAACAACCAATAAAACCAGCGCCTCCAAAAATTACTGCATTTTTTTCATTAGATTTTTTGTTATTCATTGTAGTTATTCAAACTCCTTGCCAATTTAATTATATCTTTCTAATAAATTTATAAACTGTCTTTATGATACTATTTGGTAACATTCTTACTGGTATCCTGATTAAAATATTGGAAAAGCAATAAAATGCGGGTAAGAGGCCTTCTTTATACATCTCATATTGATTAATTACTTCTTGTTTTATGTATGCCAGCCCAGACCTTCTAGAAAAAAAATCATCTCCTCCCCTAACATTTACTAAAACTTCTTGTATATTGTAAATAGAATAATTTTTCTTAATCATTCTAAGCGCTAGCCACCAATCTTCACAAAAGCCATCGACTTGAGGATAGCCTCCGACATCTTCAACAGCAGATTTGCTAAACATTGAGCATGCATGATTTATAGGGGTTCTTCTTTTACCATAGTTAATAATTTCATGATTTTTTTCTGGGAGCTTTCTATCTGCCTCAACAATTGACATTGAATAATCATATTGGGCATACCAGCCACTAACGATACCGATATTATTCTTAGACATGAATGCAGCTATCTGCATTTCTGCTCTATTTTTTAAAGAAATATCATCAGCATCTTGTCTCAAAACCATATCATATTTGCACAATTTTAAGCCTGCATTAAGTGCTTTTGAGAGACCAATATTTTTTTTTAGTTTTAGAAAAGAAACTTCAATATTAGTTGATGCAATAAATATATCAATTTGTCGCTTTAGCTTTATGGGGACTGGGCCATCCTGAACAATAACTATCTGAGAGGGAGCAATAGTTTGCTTACTCAAAGATAGTAATGACTCCATAAGATGGCTAGGATCATCATTTTTATATATAGAAATTAATGCAGAATACTTAGTCATAAATTTTTATGATTTAAGAAAACCATAGATACGTCCCATAAGTATGAAATAATATTTTTTTATATCATATGAATTTATCTTTAATATTGATAGCACCAGTCCTGCAAATGGTTTTATAAAAATTAGTAATAAAACGTTATAAAAGAAAAAATTACAATTGGCTTTTTTATAGTGCTTTTTTGCAAATGCCCCATGACCTTTTGAGTTATTATAGATTTTCTTTAAAGAATTAATTGGCAAGGCAGGATGTTGAACATATATGTCTGGTATGAACATTCCTTTATATTTTAAATCCTTTAGAAGACGAAATACATAATCTATCTCTTCACAGCTGAATAATTCGGTGCCTGCTCCGAATTTTGTGTCAAAATAAATTTTTTGCGAAGGATTCTTCATAAACAAGCCTATGGACGTTACAGCATTGAAGACATTTTTGGTAGTTATTTTAGATTTCTTATCAAGAGGGGTATAGCTTAGCTGGTTATTATTAATTGTATCTCTGCACATTATAGAAATAAAATCATGATTTTCCCTTTGCAAAATATTATTAACATCCTGCAATAAATTCATAGGGTATAAACAGTCATCATCTGGGAATGCGATAAATTTAGATTTAGCATTTTTAATGCCAATATTTCTAGCAGATGATAGTCCTGGTTTTGATTGCTTAATGTATTGGATAGGAAAGTTATCTTGATATTTTTTAGCTAATATTTTGAGATCATTATTTTTGTTTTGATCAATTATAATAACTTCAAAATCTTTATATGACTGATTTAAAAGGCTTTCAAGAAAGTCATCAACCTCTTTATATCTTCCAATAGTAGCTAAGATTAATGAAAACATATAAAGGTTATTTATTAAAAGAGTGAATCAAAATCAACTCTTTCAAATATATTTAAATTGCCGCCCTTTGTTGCATTAACAATTTTTCTTCCTGCTGCTTCAAACATTAATTTGGACTGCTTGTAGGAGAGTAAAACTTTATCCAGTTGGGGATCATGCCATTTTTTACCAGCTCCAAAATAATCTGGGTGAAAATGATTGACATCATCTTCTGTAGATTCAATCTCAAGCCCGTTTACTTTTGCTGAATCAGGAATGTTATAAGAAAAATCCATTCCTACTAGATATATTTTTGAGAAGCCTAGATGGTAAGCAAGCTGCAAGTTGATTATAGTTACAGATTGTCCGCAATATATTCTTTTGCTTGCATCAGTTGAAAATCTTGGCATAGAAAAATTAGGAGATGATTCCTCATAAAAACCTCTGTTCATCTTAAAATATATAGTTTTGCTCGATGACTTAATGTTTTTTCTATAAATGGAAGGAAAAAATCTATATTCTGTTTTGTATTCTTTTATTTTTTCTAAATTGTCTTTAAGCACATGCTTATCTTCAACAACATAAAATGTAGGTTTAAAGCCACACTCTTCTGTTTTGTAAAAAATTCCATTTACACCAAATGAAAACTCTTCATTGAGTTTTGTGAGATCAATTTGATTTAGGGAGGGTCCATTACCAATAATAAAGCATCTCTCACCTTTAAATTTATCTTTAAGATTTCTTAATTTACTTTTATCCGCAAAGCCACTCAAAAAAGGCAATTCCTCAAGAAGTTCGTAATCAATCCAACCTTTATTTATTAAGTTTCTTATATTTTTAATTAACATTTTTATCAATTTTTATTTGTTTGCAATTAATAGAATAATGGTGATTATAAACCCTGGTAAAAAATAAGGTAAAGCAGATACGTCAAATATTCCGAAGATTAAAAGAAAGATTACAAAATATTTTCTTTTAACAGCCAACGCCTCTGTGCTGTAAAAATTATTATTAAGAATAGTTACAGTATTTCTTTTAAGGGCCATAAAAAAAACAATTAACCCTATAACTCCTATATCAAAAACAAGTTGCAAGTACATATTGTGAAGTGATGCTAATTCAGGATTTTCCCATTCAGTGAAAATAAATGCGTAATTATAGGAAACTCCAGAGATCGCACTTCCCCAAATACCATACCCAAACAAAATATTATAAATTGAGGCATTTGTTAGAGCATCATATCCAAATAGCCATATAAGCTCTCTACCTGAAATAATAGAGTCACTTCCTCTTGAGCTTGCTGATTCATAAACAATAGATGTCAAACTTCCAGAAATAAATAGAAATGTTATCAGAAAAAGGGTTGAGGTAAGTATTAAAGATTTCCATGAAATTAGTTTCAATCTGTTAAATAGAAAAAGAAAAGCTGAGATAAAAAGGCTAAATAATGCACCTCTGCAGTCTGATATCATCATTGCAAAAGTAATAACTATTATCATTGTTGCCCAAAATAATGATTGTGTAAATTGATTTAATTCAAGTTTTTCAAAAAAAAATATTATGCATAGTAATGCTCCAATACCACATACAAAACCAAATGATTGAAAGCCAGGTGAAAAGAAAAACATAACCCTAGGACTGTTAACTCCAATTAATTGCATCAAAGAAGAGAGGCCAAAATTTCCTTGATTTACAGAATAATTTTCAGATTGCATTCCAAAGATTAGATATAAAAATAAGTTTATAAAAACATAGAAAGTAATTACAACAGCTATATATTTATGAAGTTGTAAAGCATCATCTCCTTTCATCATGCTAAAAAAACCTATGATAGAGAAAAGAATTAAAGAAATTTTTACCATTAAAACCACTAAATCATTTAATGGCAATAACCCTGAAACTATAGTTCTTAAATATGCAAAAATAAATAATATGACCAAGATAATAATTGGTATATTTGCCCTTACTACATTCCAGTAGTTCGAACTAAAAACTTGTAAGAGACCTCTTACAGAGATAGCTAGCAATAATAAATTCAAAAACAAATTAATTATAGATACTGGCCCTGATAGAAATAAGAGAATAAAAACTAGAGAAGATAAGTAAAATATTGGTGAAATTTTTAAGATCATTAAATAAAATTTCTATTAACTGTGTCTTTACTAATAATGTTTTTCAATTCTTTGGTAATATGCCCGAAACCAAATTTATTATAATGAATATTATCAACTGTATATTCTGATACATTTAAAGATGAAGGAAATTGTATATATTTATCAGTGAGTTTTTTTGAAAAAGCAACTTCATTAATTAAGTAACTATTCATATTTTTTGGCCTGTCTTTCCAATAACTTCCTCTCCAATTATTATCAACAGGATTTGTAGTGACAACTATAATTTTTTCAGAGAGGGGATCAAGAACATTTAATATATGATCCATTAATTCTTTTGTAATAATGCAATCAGTTTTTTCGCCCTCATAAAAAAAATTAGAGTCTATTAGGGAGCTTTCGTTATTTATACCCATAGAAGCTGATTTAGTTTTTCTGATAGCGCTTGCATCAAAGGATTTTCTAGGCGAAAAATCCACTACACCAAGTATTAGAAAAATATAGTCATAATTTATCAAATCCTTAACGGTATATTTATTTAAAAAATCAAGATATGTTGTGTGCTTAAAGTTATTAATATCTAGAGAAAGGTTAAAATTATCAATTAAATATTTATATAAAACATTTCCGTACCCATTCTTATATGTAAAAACGTTGCCAATTTCAAACCCCCTACTATCTGTAAAAAATAAAAGCTTTTTTTTATCTCGATTTAAGATATTACGAAGAGCATAATAAATAAAAAAGGATTTCTGCATTAGCAGACTCAAAGATTTTCTTAAAATAGTTTTCATTTATTTATTGAACCAAGGTCTAATTGAGAGCAGCATTAAAATCGAGCTTAGCATGATTGTAAGATAAAAATTAATGACATCAAAGCCTCCAAAAATAAAAATTACAGTATTTAGATATAGGAGTTTGTGTGTTTTAGCATTGGAGTTAATTATGTATCTTTGAATATTCATTGAGAGCAGTCTTTTTATTATAAAATATATGCCTAACACACAAATAATGTACAAATCAAAATTGTAGTTTAATAAGTTAGAAAAAAACATTAAATTACTAAAAAATGAGAATATTATTATTAAGAAAATCATCCTCATGACAACCTTATAAGCGGTCTTTTTAATAATTGAGTTTATTGAATGGTTTATCGATTCAAGTGCGTACCAAGCTGGTAAATTTTTATAAAAAGGCACCCAAACAAACTGATCAATAATTGAAAATGCACGATGAGTTAATAGAAAAAAAACCTTATAAAAATCCGGCACTGCAAGAACAATCATGGGAAATATCAGGCTTGGAATCATCTGAATATTTATTGAATTCATTGAGTAATTGGTTGACTTTATAGTTAGTAAGTAAGCATATTTAAGATTAGTAAAAAAATTAAAACTTTTGACATAATTAATATTGTTCAATCTTCGTTTTTTTATTATTAACTGGAAGAATATAGTGATAATCATCAACAAAGCATAAAAATTATAAGTAAGTTGGGTAAATAAAAATGCGAAAGAAATAATTGTAATCAAAACTATATTAGTAAATAATTCAATAAAATTAAGGTCAAATTGTTTATTTTCGACTTTAAGCCTAATGTCTGTATATTTAGCTCTAAAAATCAACAATACAAAAATCGCTGCTAAAAACCAGGACACGACCAGGCTGGATAAAAGAAAGTAAGAATATAGTATTACCGGAAAGAATGAAAAAATATTTAAGGCTTTATAGATATCTCCATAAAGCTTCGAGTAGGATTTGTATCTTTGTGTGTTATTAACTTCACTTAATTTTTTAAAAATCTTAGCATTAATACCAAAGTCAATAAACTGAGTAATTAACTGAATGGAAGAAAATAAAAGAATAGCAATTCTTTCATTTTCATTTAGAGAGGCTGTATAAATAAAAATTAAAGCGTAATTTGAAATTCTAAAAAAAGAATTTAGATATATGGCTAATGATAGGGACATGTAATTTGTGTATTTGATAATATGAAAAGTTGAAAGGCAATTAATTTTTTTTGAGTGCTCTACTCTGGATCATTGAGCCTTCCCCCTATACCTCCATTAAAGTCAAATATGCTTCCTGTCATAAAGTTGCTTACTTGATCTGTAATACTTTTTATAAAAGTAGCTAGATCATCAGGATTTCCTATTTCCTTAGCTGGATGACAGCTTTCAAGCTGATTTAACTTATTCAGTCTACCTGTGAACCCTTTTTTTAACATCTCGGTTTTAATTGCAGCAGGAGATACCGCGTTTACTTTTACACCAAATTTAGATAATTCAATAGCAAGAGATCGAGTCATACTATCAATTGCTGCTTTTGATGATGCGTAACAAAGAAAATTTGTCTTAGTTAATCTAGAATGAATGCTAGATATGTTAACAATATGCCCTTTATATTTTTTTAGTTCCTCCTCAAAATCCTGAATGAGAAAAAAGGGGGCAATTAAATTAACAGAAAGAGTGTTATCCCAATCAGAATTACTAATTCTTGATAAAGGGTTAAGAATCTGAACTGCAGCATTATTGATAATTACAAATTTTTTAATATCTTCTGGTATAAAGCTTTTAATATGTTTTTTGATTTTTGATCTATAATCATGATCTTTAGAATATTTCAATAAATCTACTTTTAGATAGATAGCATTTTTATTAGATTGAGTTTTATTAATTTTATCTAGCTCTAATACAGTGTAGCCATCTTTAGAGTAAGTCTCTGAGATTGATTGGCCAATTCCACCTGAAGAACCTGTAAGTATAAGAAATTTACTCATTTGTATAAAGAAATTTATTTAGTAATTCAATCGAGTAAATGCTCGTTCTCATTACTGCATCAATGGTGTTGGAACCGTTGTGTGATCCAAGAATGCATCTCGGAAAATTTAGCAAACTGTTATCTTTAGAAAGAGGTTCATTTTCAAACACATCCAAAGCAACTGAATTTAATTTGCCATTTTGAAGGCCTAATACTAGAGAGGATTCGTCTATAAGAGACCCTCTTGATACATTAATCAGCCTTAAACCTGGCTTTACAAGATTCAATGTATTTTTATTAAACATATGAAAGTTGTTTTTAGTTAGTGGGCAAGCAAATACAAGAAAATCACAAAGATTTAAGTCACAAGGAAAAGAGTCAAGAAGGTTGATGTATTCAGGCAGATTTTTTGCAAAAGGATCCCATCCAATTATTTTTAAATCATGTGCTTTAGCTCGTTTAGCAATATTTCTGCCAATGTCACCTAAGCCAACAATACCTATAGTTTTACCTGGTAAAGAAATTCCCGCAGGTTTGACCCAAAAGCCTTTTCTTATCTCATGATCTATATAAAAGGCATCTCTAGCAAGACCTAATATGTAACACATTGCAAGGTCTGCAACCTCAGAACCAAACATTCCCGGTGTATTTTGTATAGATATTCCCAGGCTTTTACAGCTCTCAAAATCAACATTATCTACACCAATACCCCATTTCACTGCAGCACTGAGCCTTCCAGATTTACCTGCAGCAAAAACCTCACCTGTTGCAGGATCATCACCAATTATCCAGCCATCATGCAATGGCACAATTTTTTTAAGTTGGTTGATTGATAAAGTTTGAATGACCTCAGGTGTCGTTATTTCCATTTCATATTTTTTAAAATAATCAGATAATTTATCAATTTGCTTCAGCATTGGCGGGCATGTTATTAATACTTTTTTTGTCATACTTTTATATAGTTTTCTCTGTTTTGCTTTCAAAATACTTGATCATTATTTCAGCCAAGTCCCAATCATCTTGTGTATCAATATCAATAGATTCATGCAAAGGCGTTTCAAACATAATCGGATTGCTGCCAATTCTAGCTTTTGTCTCTAAAAAGCTTTTCTTTGTAAATAAATAAAGGTTTGAATTTTCTTCATACCAAGGTTCGAGGTCCTGTGTTCTTGAAAGAATATTAGGATTGTGATTTATTGGTTTACGATTTGCATCATAAAATCTTGTTTGAATTTTATTAACTGTAAACAAAGAGTCTGAATTATTTGACATTAATGATTGTTTAAATTCGTCTAAAGCATTTTTTATAGATTTGGAGCTCAAGAACGGATTTGTTGTGTGTGTCATCAAATAAATATCAGCATCAATATTATTTACATCATCACCAATAATTAGATTCATGGATACCAAGTCTCCGCACAACTCGTCTTTTCTATCTCTTATAAGAATTCTGTTACTATCTACTAAATGATTTTCTTCTAATTTACTTCGAGCATCAGTATTAATTATCACTCTATCAATCTCATCTACAGATAATAAGCTATCAAGAACCCACCTAAATAATGGCTTGGTTCCAAATATCTTAAAGTTTTTTCCCTGAACTCTCTCGCTATTTGCTTTCATGGGAAGTAAGGCTACTATTTTCATATATAAGTCCTAAATTTTTTTGTTTGGGTAAAAATATGCCTCTTTTTGTTTTATTGATATCTCGCTTTTAAAATTACTTCCCTTGTATGTTCCAATATATTGTGCAACTCTAAAAGAGATTATGCCAACTAATTCTTTGATAAGTTTATGATCTCTGAAAGCAGAAGAAACGTCGTTTAGTATAGCTGCTATGATATATCTAACTGTATCTTTAATTGTGATTTTTATTTCTGGCATGATGGTCTGTAATGCTATTGCTTCTCTTTCATACCTTCTTTTTATCTGTGACCATGATTCATTATGAATATGATAAACAGTTGCATCTGATATATATGCAATCTTGCCGCCATTTTTAAAAAGCCTTTTAGCAAGTTCAATGTCTTCAAGGCCAGTAATAGCTTCATCGAATTGATATTTTTCCCATGATGATCTGCTAAGTGCTGAATTAGCGTTATTGCAAAAAAAATCATCTTGAGGTTTTTTTGAAAAAACTGGAAAGTATTTCTCAAAAATTTTATGTTCTGAATATTTTGTTGTGTCCCGACCAATCTGTCTGCCATATGTATAATCAATATCCCCGTTGATAATTGGCTCAACGAGTTTCTTAAGCCACAAATTATTTTCTGGAATACAGTGACCTGATATGTATACCAATACATCACCAGAGGAAAATTTTGAGCCCATATTTAAGGACCTTCCAAAGGTAAAATCTTTTTTCTTAATATATGTTATGGCTGTATCATGAGACTCAGCGATTGCCAAAGTTTTATCAACAGAACCAGAGTCTATTATAACAGTTTCTACATCAAAGCTTTGGGTTTCCTGTTTTTTGATAGATTGCAGAAGATCATCCAGGTATTTATCTTCATTAAGAGTTCTTATTATAATTGAAACTAGTTTTTTCATACTTTATTAAGGCTGTAAACAAGAGTTTTTCCTGAAATAGGAAATTTTTGTATTTGATATTTTGATAAACCAACTGAAGCACTAGTTATCCAAATTTTATTGTGCATTTTATTGTATTTGCAGTTTGTAGGTCTTGGAACGGGTAAAGAGATTTTTTGTTCTAATTTTCCTGTTTTGCTAAATACGGCAATAGATGATCCGTCCCATAACGCAAAAAGTATTTTATCATCAATTATGCAACCTCCATCTGGAGATACGCTATCTTCAAATTTGTACCATAACCTTTTATTTGAAATACTCTTTTTATCATCAAATTTATATAACCAAATTTCCCTAGTTAGGGAATCGCTAATTAAAATTTCATTTTTACCTAATCTAATGAATGAGTTTGGAATGTTGATATTATTATCTAATAGAGTAAATACTCCATTATCAAACCTATACAGGCCTCCAATATTTTCAACAGGATTAAATTTATGCATAACACCAATGATAATTGTATCTTCAAATATACAACCATCATTTGTTCGATAGAATTTTGAGTTCCATGGAATTTTTTTAGAAAGGTTTTGTATTTTATTTGTATTTAAGTTCAATTTTATAATGCCCATATCCGTCCCAATGATGGCTTTAGATTTTGAAAAATCAAATATATTAGAGGGCACTTCTGATAAAAAATATTTTGATAAACTATTATGAGCAAAATAAATCATTTCTTTTTGATCAATATCAACCCAGGCGCTAGCATCATTTTTAACACAAATACCTTCACCTAATGAGCATTTATTATCAATTATTTCTAAAGAGTTAAGCTTAATCACTATCTATTCCTCATATCCATTTGGGTTCATCCTCTGCCATTTCCATGCGTCTGATACCATATCACTAATAGTTTTTTTTGATTTCCAGTTTAATAACTCTTTTGCAAATGTTGGGTCTGCATAACATTCCGCGATATCACCAGATCTTCTAGGTTTAATTTTATAATCAATATTTATGCCTGTTTCTTTTTCAAATAAATTTACCAACTCAAGCACACTAGTGCCTTTACCTGTCCCTAGATTGATTGCTTTACAGATAGGTCTATTATCTTTGCATCTAATTATCCAATTTAAAGCTGCAACATGTCCCTCTGCTAAGTCCATAACGTGAATGTAGTCTCTCACACCAGTGCCATCTCTAGTTTTATAATCGTCACCATATATAGATAGGTATTTTAGTTTTCCAGATGCTACTTGTGATATATAAGGCATTAAGTTATTTGGAACATCTTTTGGGTCCTCTCCAATAAAGCCTGATTCATGAGCACCTATTGGATTAAAGTATCTTAGTAGTGCTATTTTCCAATTTTTTTCATGTTGAGTATATTTTCTATTTGAAATATCAAAGCAAATTTTTTCAACCATTAGTTTTGTTTGTCCATATGGATTTGATGGAAATAATTGAGCATCTTCTTTAATAGGGAGTGTTAGTGGATCTCCGTAAACTGTTGCAGATGAAGAAAAAACTAGATTAGTAATACCAGCATTTTCCATTTCCTTGATTAAAATTAAGGTGCCTATAACATTATTATCATAATACAGGTAAGGATCTTCACATGACTCACCTACTGCTTTTAACCCAGCAAAATGAATCACTCCTTTAATCTCATTAGTTGAAAATATTTCCTTTAGAATGGATGCATCTCTAATATCACCTTTGTAAAACTTGATTGGTCTTGATTTAATCTCTTCTACTCTTTTTATACCTGAGGGACAGCTATTGGATAGATTATCTAAAACAATTGGGTTGAAGCCATTATCAATCAATGAGATTAAAGTATGGACACCGATGAAGCCAGCCCCACCAGTTAAAAGGATATTAAGCTTATTATTAATTTGATTTCCAGTCATTTCGTTTAATGAAATAAAAATGTCTAGCGATCACAATAAGTAGTGAAAATAATCCTGAAATAAAAGTAATTAATATACATATAATGGCTCTTGAAGGTGAGTATTTAAAATCAGGTACAACAGGCTTTTCTAGTATGTTAAATATATAATTTTTGTCTGCTGATGCAAGCATTAGTTTTTGTATTTTCGTTTCAAGTATTTTAGATATAGATTCCTTTATTGGAGTTAAATTTGTTTCAAGATATTGTTCATTTAGAAATTTTATATGTGAAGAGGCAAGCTCTATGTCTTCAAGACGCATGCTTTCATTAATATTATTGACAATAACATCTAGCCAATCTTTTGCTATATATGGAGAGTAAGAATGAGTTGAAATGGTTATAAACTTAGTTTTTCTATCTTCTGAAATAGATAATATTTGTTGATAAACCTCATAAGCCTCTTGATTTGAAGGTATTATTTTATATGGATAATTTGGCTTCCTTACCCATTTTTTTAGAATTGGATCAAATTTGTCTGTGTCGTACACCAAAGTATTATCTCTAGGATTCCATTTTTGTAATGCCATTAAGTCCTCGAGATTTATATATGGCAAGAATTGATTTGTAAAAAAATCCAGAGACCTAATTCTAGCAATTGCCTCTTGACTTTTGCTACCCACTTCAGTTGGAATGGAGATACCTGCAAGGCTTGAAATAGCTGAAACTGAGCTAAATTTTGAAGATAACGACTCACCCTGATTGATTGGAGCTAGTAAAGCGTTTGACTTATAAGTATTTGGTATTGAAAGAGCTAAGATTACAGAAAAAACTGCTCCTATGAATGTAATAGTAATTATAATGAGCTTTTCTTGCCAAAGAACTTGAATGATTTTAAGTAAATCTATTTCATCAGCTGAACTATTATTACTTAAATCGCGATCAAAATGTGCCATAGGAACATTATAAATTAAGTTTATGTAAAAAACATACTTGATATGGTACCCGAGGCCGGACTTGAACCGGCACGATATTTCTATCGAGGGATTTTAAGTCCCTTGTGTCTACCAATTCCACCACTCGGGCTTATATAAAAACTAGACTCCT